>Ga0111539_10005363_pt1 | contig 16580 bp, 33 predicted proteins | sample RhiMethybrSRZTD1_FD_79667 | JGI IMG/M metagenome (GOLD analysis project Ga0111539, IMG submission 79667) | Populus rhizosphere microbial communities from Tennessee, USA - Rhizosphere MetaG P. TD hybrid SRZTD1 (version 2) (version 2) | ecosystem: Host-associated > Plants > Roots > Rhizosphere >... | reverse complement strand
TGAGAGCCAAGCTAGATTCGCGCTTTGATACTTGCGCGGGAAAGAAGTAAACGTCTAGCTTGCTGTATAGCATTAGTAGCAGACAGTACCATCGCGCTTCGTCTCTGCCAGTAAATTCATCACGCTGTCTTTGTAGCTTGCCTTGTATCCAAGATACGGTCCACGTATACATCATCTCACCTCTCCCCTTCTATGTCACCTTTGGCTTACGTCCTAACTTACGGTCTTTTGTTATCCAAGCTAGATAGCGGTACACTGTCGCTTGCGATATGTTATACATTGCTACCATATCAGACACGGAGCAACCCTGTCGGTACATCTGAATTACTTTTGCTCTTACTTGCGCCTTGTCTTCGATCTTCATCGCGCCCCTTCCCATTAGGCCGCCTCGCATCTGGTTATAACCGTGTAAGGCAAGCCAGTAATATCGTCGTAACACTGTGATACTTGCACGTGTGGATACTCGCACTTTGCCGAAGCCTTTAACTGCGCAATCTCCGCTTGAAGATCGACAATGAACCTATCGCGCTCCGCTATCATCTCTTCGTATTCACGGTCTGTCATCGCCCCCCCCTTCCCTTCTGTGTTACTTCTGTATTACCTCTTTGAGCAACTGAGCTATCTCGAATGGTATTACGCCAATCGACTTTAGTTTTTCCACGTCGCCCCTTGTCAGGTCGCGAGCTATAGGCATTCTCTCTCTCGTATCTTCGTCTAGCTCCCACGTCTTTCCGATCTTCTCTTTTAGGTAGTCCGATTCAACATCAAACACCTGTCGCGGCCATTCATTAAGGCGCACGTCGTAATCATTCATCGCCTTCAGCGCCTCCTCAACGGTATTACCAACGAAGACACCGCCAACGCCGTCGTTCCAATCAACGCCCCCGCCCGCTACAACAACGATAATCATCGCTTCGCTTCCCTTCTGCGCTTCAGCGGTAAGTACACGTACTCGTACGGCAGATTAACAATCAGAAGAACACCGAGAAATATCGTCCAAAATGCCAGCTCACCATAGGCTGTTACGTCCTCAATTATCTTCTCTCTCGTTGTCATCGCTCTCCTTCCCTTTTATGCTACTCAAAAACACCTGTCGCATTATATTGTTATTATGCGCCATTCGCGCGAGTAACACTTTCCGCTTACGTTCGTAACGAAAATACTGTACCAAGTTATATGACGTCATAACAACGCAAACGACAGCTAGTGCGATTGGTAAGTATATCCAACTCATCGCTCCCCCTTCTATGGCGGCGACGGGATTCAAACCCGCAATTATCCTCAACCAAGCCGGTCAAGTCGCGTTACCATTCGCCTCGCCGCCGAACGCCATACTTCGAGAGCGGGTTACTGATTCGATCTGTTTTCCCGCTCTCAGGTAATGGCGACCACAAGCATTATATAACAAAACGATCCCAAAGACCTAAGCCTCTGGGATCGAATAAAGGAGTGAACTAAATGCGCTGATCGAATAACGCCAGCAAGTAAATTGTAAGGCGCTCCCTACTCCCCCAAGCGGAGAGCGCCAACCCTAGCTACTCTTTCAAGCTAAGGCCAAATTCGGCCACGGTCGCGCGCTCACGCGGATCTGTGCCATAGCCGAATATCAAAATATCAATCTCGCTCAGGCTTCTTCAACCTTCTCCGCTCTTTCAACTCGCCGAGGTAATGCTTGAGCACCACGGCGACCGCTGAAGAAGCCACGCCAAAAAGTCCGGTAACGACAAGACTAACCAGCCACAGCCAGATATGCGCGTCTTCAGGTGTCGCCAATATAGCGCCCACCGCTGTTACGCCCGACCCCCACGCCCCCGCATTCACCGCGTCATTATCCACCTTCAGCTCCCAATACACGCTCCCCGCCTTTCTTACGGGGGAGCTTTGAATTTTCAACAAATCGAACTACCGCGTTTCCGCCCATCGCAGAGCATAGTAGCCGACGACTAACACAAGAGCAACAAAAATAAATCGCCGCATATTTACCTCTGAACTAGCGGAAAATCCTTCCCTTCGGTGGAAATCTGATCCCCATACAGCGTCAAGCAAAGTCTGACCGAAGCGATTACGGGGGCTGTGGGCGCGATCAGATTCAACACGCTTCCATAGTTGTAATTAGGCGCAAGAGCAAGGGGGCGCGCAAAGTCACGATCTCGCGCGTATGGCTCGCGGAAATTAAACTGTACAACTTGCTCCTCAAAGTTTTCATTCGCCGGAAAAGCCGAGCTTTCACTGAAAGTGAGACCGCGCTGTATAAAGAACTGAGCGGCGGAAAGGCGCGCGTAATCGGTCGCATCGAAGCAAAACACGCTCATACTCCACCCGCTTATCAGCACTTGCTGACCGGCGAGATTACTCAGCCCTACACCCACAAAGGCGCGAGTGGCCGCGTTGACCTCGGCCGCTGTGAAGTCGCTCACTACGGCAAACCCAAGTTGCCCTTTGAATTTGTTAGGCACTCCGCCTGTACCACATTACGCCGTAGTAGGTCGCGGCGAGTATGACCACAATCCAAATAATCCGCTTAGCACTTGCGCTTACTATCATTGCCCTTCCCTTCCTGCGCCATGTCGGGAGCGGGCGCGCTGTCCCTCTGTTCGAGTCTTGCCTTTTCGACAGGCTTGTCGGGAATAATTCGGCCCCGCACGGTCAGGAAGACGGTCACGCTTCCGGTGGTCGCGCCCGTCGTGACGATGTCGCCGACTAACACAAGGTAATTATTCCCACTCTCAAGTATCAACGGCTCGCTGAAATCTTCGCTTTCCGCATTCCTCACCCCTTGCGTGTTCGAGTGATAAATCTCCTCGGCGTCCATCGCGAGTATCTGCGTGAGAGTTGTGTTGTTATTCTCAATCCTTCCGATCCTCAATATCCGAAGGTCGTTAAAAGCTATGAGCGCATAATCGCCAGGAACGGTTGACCGCAAGCCCCACGCGAGACCGTCAACGTATACCGGCTTCATCTGCTCTGAGTAGATCTGAAGCGCGGCGTAATCCGTGCCAGTCACGAACGCGGGCGCGAGAATCGCGCGATTGAGCTTATTTCCGATTACTCTCATAACTTCCAAAGGGCGAGCGCCAGTAAGACAATCGCCAGAACGAACAATCCCGTACGCTTCAGCCCGTCCTTCACCGGATCAGACGACAGAGCCTTGACGATCTGACAACCAATGTTCCACGGCTCACAATCCGCCTGCGCGCCCGAATCTTGCGCGTTGATAAACACGGCATTCGGGCGCGCGTTTGCTTGTGGGGAGTAATACCCGCCAAGCGCCCCCAGGCTATAGGCCACATGGGAGAGCGGAGTATTCGCGTCGAAGGAAGTGGACGCATCGAAGCTTCCCGCCGTGAGCGCGTTCCATCTGTCGCCGATTTCGAGCTGTGTAAAAAGCGCCGGCATAAATCACCTACTGAATAAATCGCGCAACCTACGCTTGCGAAAGTCAACATTGAATCGCGGGCGAGCGCTCACCGTGGGGCCGATATAACTCACCGTCGCCCCGCGCGGGCGAGCGCCCCGCAACATCGAAGGCGCATATCCACCAAAGAATCCGGCGAAAGGCCCGCTCGCCGTCGCCGCAACCGTGGGAGTTCTCGCAGCCGCCTGCGCCGCACTCACGGACGGACCAGGACCGGGCATGAACGGCAACCCGTACGACGTCTCCTGTCGCGTCACGGGCGCCGGACCGGGCGCGGGCGGAACGAAGGGCGGCGATTGATAGGAATCGAAGCGACTCCCACCGAAACTGTGCGACGATCCGTCAAGTTCGAGAAAAGGCATATCAACCCCAATTGAAACCGTAAAAGTCTTCTGAGTATCCGCCAGGATCGAGACCGCTCACTTCTTCAAAGGACTCGCCCACCTGCGGGACTTCGCTCTCACCGGATTCAAAGTATGCGAAATTATCATAGCCAAAGCCCCCGCCCTTGCTGAACGAATCCCAGAATCCGCCGTCGAACTGATCGCTGAAAGTCTTACCACTATCAAAAGTGATTCCGGGGTCGCTAAAGGTGTTGCTCAATACAGGCTCAGGCCACGCAGGCAGGAGCGGCGGATTGAACGCGCCCGCGCCCAAATCAGGCTCAGGTATTCGATAGCCGCCCCCTGACCGCTGTGGAAACGTGGTAGGCGTGCCGCCTGAAATACCGCCCCCGCCACTCGACCCGCCCCCGCCCGGCTTAGGAATTGCCTTCGCTAGATTGCCGATGGCGTTGAGAATCTGCGCCCACATGCTCGCTTGCGCGGCGCCGCCTTGAAGGTCCAGAGCGCGGCGCTGAAGTTCATAGCGCCTCTGAGCCTCGCGCTCGGCCGCTGCCTGCCTTTCCCTTTCCGCCGCGAGGCGCGCCTCAAGGTCAGCCTTGCGAAGGGCGAGTTCATTCGCCGCGCCTTCCTTGCCAGCTTGAAGCCTCGCAAGTTCGAGAGCGTTCGGATTTGCCCCCGCAATGGCCGCAGAACGGCCCCCAGACGCATTTCTCAAGACGAGGTATATGACGGCCACCCCGCCGAGAATCCAAAGGCCGTATTTCTTGATGAAACCTTGAGCGTCCACAGTTAACCGCCTATGTTAAAAGGACTTACCGCTCTCACCTGATACGGGCGAGGCTTATTTATCAGCGGCAAGGCCGTTACAGGGATTATGCCCCTATAGCCGTGGGACTGACCGTACAGCGACGGATCAGACAGGCCTGTAACCCGCTGTCTCCCTGTGTAGTCGATGCGCCCCTTGTACGGCCAGGACGGGTAATAGTCCACTTGCGCCATCGGAGGTGTGCGCCTGAGAGCGAGACTCCACGGCGACTTTTGCGGGACGCCGTATTCGGACTGATTCTGCGTAGGATTGAACCCTATCGGATCGAAGTCGCTTCGGAACATTTTTGTTCTCCAAATTTAAGTGGGACCCCCCACAAGCCTTTGACCGCCCAGATTGCCTCCTCTGGCCAATCGCTCAATTCCGCGTGGTAGTTTTCAAGTGTTACGGTCCGCGTAATCTCACTTATCGCAGTTCCACCTGGACGGTCAAACCCAGTCCTGCGCGCAATCGCCTCAGCTCGCCCATTGAATAACTTAACAAAATAGAGCGCCCATTGGCCCCCTTGCGAACGAACCAGAAGCCGCGCTTCCAGTTCGTTCAAGTCCATGATCAGAGTTTCGCGCGCCGTGGTCATTTTACTTTGCCACCTTCCCCGTTGTGAGCGCCGTCATCGCTCTGCGCCAGATCGAAGACGCCCACCCTATCGCGGGATTGAGTGTCGGTTTGTTCCTGAGCGCCAGCACGATAATCAAGACTACCAGCGATATGATGATAAAGTTACGCATTCAAGAAAACGCCCACGCCTTCGCGGTAGCTCTGGGCAAGCTGTTGCAAGATTGCGTTTGTGGCCGTGTACTTATTGAGCATCACGATAAGAATCACCACAACAGCCGTCGCCCCGAGTAAAGTAGTTGTATCGAACTTCATAATTACCTCAATGCACAGTGGGTGGTATGTACGTCTCGAACGAAAGCCCCGCGCCGCGCTGCCTCTGATACGCAAAGACCATTGCCAGGAAAACCACCACGAAAAGCAAAAGCCCGATTCGGCGATCCGCCTGATAGACGCCCGCAACGACCAAAACTCCCAAGATCGCCCAAAGGTCCCTCATATAGCCAGAGCCGTAATCGGCGGAAGAGTCGCAGGGGCAGGCGCTCTGATCGCATCCGACTCCACCGCTCCCGCACTCGCGCCTACGCACGTACAGGCGTCGGGGCTTGATGATATGCAAGTCCAAAAGAACTCGATACACCTGTAACGCCCCGACACGGCGAGATACATAACGAGTAACGCGACGATAATGACCAGAACTGAACCGCCTGCTTTCATGGTATTACCGGAGGATCATCGGCCAGCTTCAGAATCATCCGATCATCAACAAGGTCTTTCCTCTGCCAACGATCAGATGAAGGGTTGTTGTCAACGCGCATCTTTACCCACGCGCCATTCGGACTCCATTCGCGGATTTCCTCTTCGCCCACTTCATCGCCCAAGCGCCGCGTCAAGATGCGATCACCGGGCGGATCGCCAGTCATCGTGATCGGCATAAGACCTCAGATTGCTAGAATCAAATCAGCCAGCGCCCCCAGGCCAGGGATGCGACCGAACTTAGCCGCAGCAACCTTCAACACTGAGAGAATCAGCACGATGTACAGCGTCAGGAAAAACCCGTTGTACAGACCGGGGTTGATATTGCCGAATTCGCGACCCTCACCGGGCGCAAACTTCTTCATAAGCCAGATCACGCCAATGAAGATAACGAGAATCGTCAGCCACCAACCTATCGGCTTCCCTGTTATCCCGTTGCTGTCTTGCATTGCGGGCGCGGATCGCCGGGCGCGCCCTACTCCGCCATTCCCTTGATTGACCGCAGCAAGCTCTCCCGCTGAATTATTCCTCACTCTGTACCTCGTAGCGCTCGGCGGAGTCATACCGTAAGACCGACCGCCAGGATAAGCGCTCGCGCTGGAAATCGAGTTATTCACATCGCCGACTTTGCCGTAAAAAGCCATAACTAATTACCTCAACTTGGAAGGTCGCGAGGCGGGCAACCGAGTAAACCCGCCCCGCGACAATCAAACGCAGGCCCGACACTTGCGTTTGAAATTACAGACTCGGCCCCAGGCCCGGCTGCTCAAAATCGACAACCACGCGGCGCAAGGTATTCCAGAAATTCGTACCAGCGCCCAACGCCGTACCGCTGCTGATCGTCGGAATCCATCGCAGAGTCGTTAAGACCTCAGTGTCGATCACGTCACGGTCATCATGACAACTCGGATTCTCGCCCGCATGCCACAACGCCAACTCCGCGACTCCGGTATCCTGCGCGCTTGAATTGTTCATCTCGGTAAGCAGTTGTTGAATGATGAACGGATTCAAGTTATAGATCGTGTCGTTGATGTTCGCGTCCAGCCTTACGCCGTCCATTCCATTGCTACGCACGGCGTTTGCAATCATCACGGAAATCAAGTGCAACAACGTGCCTTGACGATCTATCGTGTAGACGACATCGCCCACGGCAGAGAACGGCTGCGAGAATTCGACGGTCCTGATTACTTGCGAAGGCGGCAAAAATACCGCGCTCGGATCAGGGTACTCGTAATAGATTGAGTAAAGCTCAATCGTGGTCGCAGTGAGCGAAGTAAACTGCGTAGTGAAATCCGCGCCCGCGTTAGCAAGGCGCAACTCAACGTTCACTTGAATTTCTGGGCTTTGCAACGAAATCAAACCAGTGTCGAACTGACTACCGAAGTTCGCTGAAATCGGAATAACAAGCGGAATAATCCAGCTATTCGCGCCCATCGCGAGCGGGGCGTTGAACAGCGTGGCCGAGGGAGTGTAGACGCCCGCGCCATCAGGCCCCCACCCACGGAACAAGCGGCGATTCAACTGATACAACAGAAACCCTGATACGTCCACAAGGTTCATGTTGCCTAAGTTCAGATCGACACGAAGCCTGTTAAAAATCGACCACGGACCAAGAGTAGCAAACGCGCCCGCGCCCGCTAGCGTAACAGTGCCGCGCAGAACGACGACAAGCGCATTAAGCAAGCCCACGCGGTCAAGTTGAAACGTGATCGTTTGACCGAGAGCAGAGCCACCACCCGCCACGGATTGAGTGGTACCGACGCGGCGGATTCTCTGGCGAGTATTTCGGCGAAAAGGAAGTTTATCTTCCTGTTGTGGAACCATTCCTCCATCCGGCATAACAATTTCCTCAATTGAAGAAGTGTTACAAGGCCGGGCGCTTTGCTCCGCTTCATGGTTAAGTCCTTATCGGGCGTTCAAATCTAAAGTCAACACACCTGACCGCTCACCTGTCAGGCAGTTGTAATAAATAAATTCGTAGTTCCGGAGTCCGAATTGCTCATCAACCGTGACTCCGGTAATGTCGTAAACGACGGCGCGATCCGAATTATGGTTGAGTCGAAATATATAAAAGTGTTCAGATTCCGAAAGTAACAGAATTGGGATTCGCCGAGGTCTTTGAGTGGCGACAATCGCCGAGATGCCGCGCTCCCTGCCCCGCGAGAGGATCGCTTGCAGATGGAAAGCGGGATTTGTTCCACCGTGGATCGCGTAGGCTTCATCAATGTAAATCCGCCTGTGCTTGTTTGCGTAGACCCAAAGAAAGAACTCATCTTGCAAGCGCGCATCAGCCGACTCGTAAATGTCAGGACGAAAGATAAGACGGCGCGACTTGCTCGTTTGAAGCTCGTATAAATCATCGTGAAACTCATGCGCCTCCCACCCTGAAATGTTGTCACTGATTTTCGGATCATAGACCACCGAATAAGGCTTGCGGTCATCTTCGACAAGATGACGCGCGAGCGTGGTCTTGCCACAGCCGGTCGAACCGATTAGCGCCGCGCGGTCATTCCTGCCGATTCTCAGGCTCTCCCAGTCCATTCGTCTGAGCCTCCACAACGGGCGTATCACTCAACAAACCCTCGGCCCGCATCTCATCTATGCGCTCGCTCATCAAGTCCACCTTCTCTACAATCTCCGCGTCAGAGAGAGACCGAAGGGGATGGGTGAGTAACTCGCGGATCATAATCCGTGTACGCGCGTCCACTTCGATCAACTCCATTATCACGCTCATAAGCCGCTTCTTCAGCGGACTGAGCGCGGCGCTCTGCATTGATTCGGGCTTGGGTTTCGAGCCGCTCAGCGGTAACAGCGTAGATGGCAAGGGCAAGGGCGACCCAGGGAGCAACGTTTTCAGTATACGACTTGAGATAGACATAGTACTTCTTTGGCAATGTAGCGAGCGCATCATTGAGGCGCGTGGCGACCATGTTGGATTCCTGATCTTCCAATACCCAATGCTCACCCGCGAAGATTGCGATGGCGCCGTAGATCGAGGAGACGGCAGTTGTCAGAAGGCCGTGGATTGTGGCTTGCTCTGCTTTCGCATCCTTCGCGGAACGGCGACCGCCGCGATGTGAAGCTGTGACTACCCGTAAAGGAGTTTCTGAAGAAGACTCCGAGGGCGCTTCGGTTTCTCTTCTTCTTTCGGTTTCTCCTCCACTGGGGGCGGGGTCACCTTCTCTACCGCTTCCGGTTCGTCGTCCTCTTCCAATGCCGCTTTCAGATCGCTGATCGTCGCCCGCAATTCCGCCAAAGAGGTCCGGTCCGCCTCGCCGCTTCGCCTCATCTCCTCGTATTGGGCCTTCACTTCCGCCAGTTCCTGCTGAAGCTGGCGGTTGCTTTCCGTCACTCGCCCCGCCTCCTGCGCGAGCCTTATCGTCTCTGCGCTTTCGCCATCGCTCTTTTGCGGCTGCACTGATTCTGGGGTTTTTGGGTCTTCTACGATTATTGTTGCCATCGGGCATGTATCTGCTTTCTTGAAAGGGTGCAGATAATGAAAGGATGCCGCGCTTATCTTGAAAGGGTGTTTTTGTGGAAAGGGTGTGTGATAATGAGAGGAAGTAGAAAGCGCGGCACCCTTTCAAAGATCGCGCTTTCTACCCTGACCGGGGGGCTTCTTTAACGCTCTCCGGTCAATCCGTCTTTGCCAGCGATCTTTGAAAGGGTGCCGCTTGCAAGCAATAAATTGTCATCAGGATTGTACAACCGTGTCACACGTACCGCAAGTAAAGGGGTGGGGTCTTGCGGGATTTTTGGCAGGCTTTCTGGGTCAAGGGGAGCCTGCACGGTTACTGGTTTATAGGCGTGTGTGAGGCGACACAGGCAACGTTCAGCAATATCGAATAGTGGGGCGTTTACGTCGAACGCCGGGGCTATTGTGGCATTTTGGCGCGGAGAGTCAAGATTTTTCTGATGAGAGAGCGACAGCACGCTATGTGATGTCGGTCACATAGCCTTCTCTCCCTTCTCCCGCAGAAACTCAATTGACCGTGAGCGAATATCAGCGGCGATCCGCCGTCCCGCTTCGCCATATCGGGTAAACTGATCTGCGAGCCTCACGCAACCCCGCTTCACATCCTCGCAGCACTCACGCTTCGCGCGATCTTCCTCGATCAGTTTTAAAATTCCATCAATAGCACACCTAACATCTTCAGAGTCAGGCTCTCGATAGCACAACAGAGCCGAAAGTATCTCACTGATTCTTTCATCCATCCCAATTGCAGGCATCATCACTTTCTCCTTATCTCTCGCGGGGCGAGAAGCAACAGGACTATCAAGGCCAACAGGCACACAATCGTCGCAAGCAACGCGATAATGACGGTCATCACTCGCTCCCCTTCCCTATCGGAAGAATTTTCCATCTCGCAAATTCTTCTCGATCAACTTCCTTTACAATTAGCTCAATCTGCGTATGCTCGCCCGTTGGATCGAAGGACGGATGAAGCGCAAGCCACTCTCGAAACTTATTCGTCTCAAACCAATCGAAAGCACCGATCAGCAAATCACAAGTGAGAGCCTTCTCCCCGCCACTGTCGCTTTCAAAGCCGCCATCAATCCGAAAGAAAGGCGCATGATCATGGTCACGAAGCCATGCTTGAATGTCCTCGATAATTGTCACTTCCTTAGCGGGATCAATCGCAAACACCGAAACAATCACACTCGTAACCACGCTCATCCGCTCCCCTTCCCTATCGGAAAATCGCGGGCTATCAACTCCGCTCTCAATCGCTCCTGAAAATCGGGGCGACCCACGGCGGCGAGAAGTTTGTTTGACTGGCGCGTCTTTGCAATCTCCACTTCCCTACCCTGTCGCCGCTCCGACAGCCGGATCGTCACGCCACCGTCGATCAGATCAGCCTTGAACCATCGCCCAGGCAGAGACGCCGAAATCACCTTCAATTCGGCCCGGAGCGCATCAAGGGCGGGTTTTCTCTCGTCGGTAGCTACAACCGTCGCAATTTGCGCGTCAGAACGCCGTAGCGCCGCTTTCAGGCTCGCCCCCTTGAGCGACATCGTAGCTACCGGCAAAAGCCGCTCAGGGACGCTCTGAGCGTTAAATTTGGCGCTTCTATTGCGAATATAGATCAGTGTGATAGCCGCGAGAATCAGCTCCCCGAAGTTCGCGCCCCTGATCCAGGCGTCCCACTTCGATAGAAAGTTCGCTGAAAACTCCTCGGGCGCCTTCGGCTTTTCAAGCTCAATGGGAGCGGTCGTCAGCGCAGGGAATTGCCCCCCTTGACCGCTCCCTTGATTGCGCGCTCCCCTGACGCGCAATCCCGATTCAAATGCCTTTCGGGTTTGATAGGCCGTATCGTTTTCCAGCCGGGCGCGCCGCACGCTTGCCTCTGCGATCTTCTCGGCGCTCGCGGCGATCCGCGCGTTATCAGCTTGAATCTTTTCCTGCTTTTCATTGTAGGCCAGGACTTGCGCATCATACCGCTCCTCGGCCCCGCGCAGTGTAATCAGATGGCCGTATGCCCACATCACAAAGCAGAAATGCCCCACCACGAAGCAGAGAGCAACCGAGTCGAGAAGGGAAACGCCGCGCGCAAGTCGCGGATCTTCGGAGTCGGAATAGTGAAGCGTCCCGACCAAGACCCAGAGGACCAGCAGCCCCACAAGCACGGCGAGACTCCCCGCCGACCACGCGAATAGCATCGCGGTCAGAATCGCGCTCCCCAGGGAAAGCCCGAAGGCCAGCGCGAACCAAAAGCGCCACTTACCAGCGCGGAAAATCTCACCTTCCGGTTCACGAAGGCGCGCGTTGATGCGTTCGGAAATGCTTGGCTTGTTCATGATTTTGCCTCTTGAAAAAAGGCGTGAAGGTGGGGAAGATGTTCCAAGCATCTTTCCACGTTCGCGCGTGGTTGATGTTAGGCCGTCATAGCGTGTGCTTACGCTGTGGCGGCTGACTATTCCACATCAAGTTCGGAAGGGAATTCATCCTTCATCATCTCACTCGGATCAATACCGGCGATCCTCATGAAGCCTTCGAGAATCATCAAGAACCCGGTCAGGCTCCTGTTGAACTCCTCTTGCGTCATCGGCGGCTTAGGCTCTGGACGCTTGCCGCCTGAGAGCATCGGCGGGGGCGGCATTTTCTTTGCCTTCGCATTCTGATTCTTGATGCGACTCTTTCTTTCTTTCTTTTCTGGATTGTTCATAATGCCTCAATTTTAGTCCTGCTTTTCTTTGGCGGCAATCTCCGCGACGGCTTTACGGCGACGAAAAAGAACCTTGCCGCCATCGAACGGACACAAGAACTCCCACCCCTCCGCGCTCGCCGCGTTCAATTTCTCATCCGTGTAGGTACTAGCATACAGCGTCATATACTCCCACGGCGTAGAGCGCACTTCGTCCATTGCGATGGAGTGGCCCATTGACGCGACCTCTTGAAGCGCCTCGCAGATAATACCGACAGGCCGCTCCTCTTTTTGATTTATATTCTCTTTCACTTTTATAAAAGTGAAGCGCGCCTTCGATTCCAAGTACAGCCTTTGCCCTTCGTCTAAAATCAGCATATCAATACTCCTCGATTGTAATGTCTGTTACGTCGTCCCAATCAACACCCCCGCCCGCGCGGTACTGGCGCTCTGTTTGCGATTCAACCGCGCGCCGCAGATCGCCCGCGATGTCGTCCGCGTCAATCCCACCACGGGCAAACAACGTGCGACTCTGGCCCGTCGTCTTCGACGTGATATGCACTACCACCTTTGAGTCGCCCATTTGTGAAAGCTGGCCTTCAGCGCGAACCAGCGGCGAGACGACAGGAGAGAATACCTCCTTAACCCCGCGCGGCTTCGCGGAGGGAAGGGAAGCGCGACCAGAGACAACGCTCTGCTTTGCGCGCTTGCCCAGTTTATAAAACTGCGTGGCCTGCGCTTCAATTGTTGTACCCTTCGCGCCACGTTCGGCGCGCCCTATCGTAGAGACCGAGACGCCGAACGCTGAAGCCAGTTGCTTGCGCGAGAAACCCTCAGCGCGGGCGCGCTTGATTCGTTGCTGTGTTGTGAGACGCCTAGCCATCCTTTCTCCTCAGTTGCCCGACTCGCCCCTTGTCTTCTTCTTCAATCCAAGCGATCCGCTCAGTTGAATAGATCGCATCTCCATTGATTTTGACCAACGTGGACGGATCGCATTTCAGCGCGGCCCGCGCGATGCGCTCACGTTCAAGCGCCCAGATCGTTGCGGACCAGTGCGACATATTGATTGAGAGCGGGGAGTTGTCAGGAACGTAATGCGAGACAAGCCGGCCGCCCTTGACGCGCTCCGCGTTGTGAGTATCGAACCACCCCGCATTCTCTCTGCGCCACATTCGCCAGTCATCATCAGACACGAACAACTCGCGCTCATACCCGCGCGCATGGAGAGAGCCAATTGCGTGGTTGAGAATTTGACGGACGGCGGAGGCGGCAAAGTTTAGCGCCTTCCATTTTTCGCCATCGGGCGCCGCAAGCCCCGCCTTAACCGCAACACCCATCAACCGCTCGCGCATCTGAATCAACGCGCTCGCCCACGGCAGGAGCGGACGCCCCTTGTCGAAAGCGTAGCCGTCAATCACTTCCATAATCTCCCATCCGTTTTGGACGGCAAGAGTCAACTCAGGCTCGGATGCCCACGTCACGAACTGAGAACCGGGCGCGCTTGGATACTCCCACCCCAGATTGCCGCGCTCCTCTCGAATCAACTTCGGGATAAGCCCAATGTGATTCCAGTTTTCAGGGATGCGAATATTCACGTGATACCACCCAGGTTGATACTCCTTGAACCCTCCGACCTTGCGCGGTTCGCCTATCGGCAACCGATCTATCGTGCATAGGTTCGCGTACATCCATCGCCCATCGTATTGATAGCAACGATGCAAAAGCGCCTCAACGCTCTCTCTACCCTCAACGACGAATTGTTCAATCCGATGTTGCGGCGAGTTTGCGCGTACGACCTTCTCGACATCGGCAGGAAGGGAAGGGAAGTCCGCGCCCTTCGGAAGCATCTCCCACAAGTATGCCTGACCCGTTTTTGACGGAGAGGAGAGCAAGGGGAGGCCCGTTGTCGCCGTCCATTCGGACGCTAGCGCGACATAAGCAGCCGCCACGGTGTCAGCATCCTCGCACCCCGGAAACCACCCCTCACGATGCGAAATCAGCCTCACGGTCTTCTCAGTCCCGTAAGTTTTATGGCGATACGTCGCGGTGCGATGCTTGAACGTAAAAGGCAACGCGAACTCCCACCCCGCGCCCAAAGGCTCCTCGCAATACTCGCGCGTCATCGCGGCGAGCGGACCGCAAAGGGCGATCCAGCGAGACGAGTCAAGGCCGCCATCGAGCAACACGGAGAGCGGTAAACTTGAAGGCTTGCCCACTTCCCAGATTGCAGGCTTGCTCTCTTTCAGTCCGTGCAGCTTTCGACGGGAATAGATTTTTCGATTCTCGCTCATTGCTTCCACCGCCTTTCAAGTTCCATCATCACGTCGTACACGGCTACGCTAAGCAGCGCGCTGTTCTTTCTGTATGACGGATCGATGTTCAATTCGTGCGCGGCGCCTATCGCTGCCTCATTTGCCTTAATCCAATCAACACCAAATCTCTCAGCGCCATTCTTATGCACATCCTCAAACCGCTGCGCCAGCAAATCACACTCTTCCGGTTCAAGAATTTCACCACAACACTCACTACAAAACCTCATCTTTCACACTCCTTTGTTGCGCCCATCTCTTGCAAGATCAGAGCGCGGATTTGTTCTCGATCAATAACATCGGGGCGAGGAATCACGAAACTGAGACGACCACAACTCAGCGACTTGTCCTTTCCTACTCGCAACTCCTCCCACACCCCTATATACGTCTGCCCAACTTTGTAGTCAAAAAAGCGGTCGCCAACCCGAATCAAATTGCTGCTACTCATTTTGGCTGGCCTCCATTCATTTTTACCTTCGGCGCGTTGTGGCGCTTCACCGCTCCCGCAAGTCTCTGGTCAAGAACGCTTATTTCCGTCGTGACTTTTACCCAATACTCTTTCATATCAAGCTCAAGATTCGCCCACTGCGCGCCACACTCAAACAACTCTTCAAGCGCGTTTCCCATTCTGAGCGCCACGCCGGATTTTGTGATGCGCTCCTGCGCGGGGCGCTTCTCCGCTTCGCTCCCCGTCGCGCCCCTTGCCGCGCACGTCTGACACGAAGCGCAAGCGCACTTGCAGGGAAGGGAAGGATTCGGGGGCCTTACTTTGTCGTCCTTTTTCTCACGCACAGCCCTTCGACAATCCATATTCGCCAAGATCGTCTTCAACTCATCGCGCACTTTCCTTCGGCGCCTATCAACCGGCATCGCAAAGAAGTCTACTTTCTTTGCGCGCTCCTGAAGCGCATTGCTTGCCTGCCAATACGCCCCAGGCTCATACGATGTTGGCAATCCGCGAAATCCGTCTTCCGTCAACTGCGGCTTTCGCCTTCGAGGATTCACCACAGAAAAGCCTGTCAAATCCATATCCTCACGCAAGTTTTTCAATCCCCGCGTATACTTCCGAACGCGCGCCCCCGCTTCAAGATCAGGCCACATCTCTTCTGCAATTTTTTCGTGAGTCAACTCAATTGAAACATCTTCGCCACCTTGACGCCGCAACACTTCGCGCGCAATGCGCAATCCGCTAGCGCGAAAATTCAAAATCGAGCCTATCGTTTCAAGGACATCGATCTCAAACAATCTCACGCGCTCAGAAGCGCACAGGTAAATCTGAGTATCACTATTTAAACTGAGAGTTTGGCCGTCAACTGGACTTGTGGTAATATCCTTCACGTAACACCCTTTCCAAGAATCACAAAGGAATTTGGGTCCGAAGGCCTGATGTTGACCGCATCAGGCTTTCACTCTTTTAAGCGCCCCTTAGCGCGACTTCTTTATACTCCCCACGCGCAATTCCCGCAATTGCTCCTCCGCGATGTCAACAGAGTCGCGTATAGCAGCCGCTTCCATCTCAGGCAGAGCCAAACGTAAGGCAAGCTGTACAACTTCCGACTTGTCCCACCCCCGCCGCTTTGCCTCATTTTCAATTCGCTTAGATAGCGCAAGCCCGATTGTATATGTTCGACGCGTTTCAACCATCTCACTCTCCCACGTAAACGTCACCGTTGCCTACTACAATTTTCAAGTAAAAATCGTAATCATAATCACGTACCGCATTCATCGCCTTTTCGAGACGCGACCGCGTTAGCCGCCTATGCGCGCGGTTCACCGGAGCGTCGTTTGCGCTTAACGCCCTGACGTACTCACCCCAGATCGCTTCCCATTTCCGCGTTTCGCTCACTACCTTTTCGGCCATCAGTTTCTTTTTCATAAGCACATCTTAGCACACTCCCCGCACACGTCAAGCACAAGTGGCGTTTTAATAAATTTAGTCGTCATCATTTATATCGCTCATACCTCAGACCCCACCTATGAATCGAGCTAATACCGTGCATGGACACAAGTGTCCATGTCAGACATGGACACTTGTGTCCATAGTTCTTTCCCTAAATACCGTACGGACAAAAGTGTCCATACATACATCTCGTGGTCTTTCACCAGTGAAACAGATTTAAAACAACATTTTAGTTGACATATCAACTACAAGTGTAGTTCCTAAGCTGCGAAGCAGCGCTCCCCGCGCAGGCGATTTTTCCTGTGATGCCGCGAGGCGTTGAGCACCGT
>Ga0111539_10005361_pt1 | contig 16583 bp, 9 predicted proteins | sample RhiMethybrSRZTD1_FD_79667 | JGI IMG/M metagenome (GOLD analysis project Ga0111539, IMG submission 79667) | Populus rhizosphere microbial communities from Tennessee, USA - Rhizosphere MetaG P. TD hybrid SRZTD1 (version 2) (version 2) | ecosystem: Host-associated > Plants > Roots > Rhizosphere >... | reverse complement strand
CGGCATGCACTCCGGGGCCTCCGTCAACGCCGTCACGAAGTCGGGCACCAACGTCGTCCACGGCAACGCGTTCGAGTTCTTCCGCAACGACGCGTTCAACGCCCCGTACTACTTCGCGACCGTCGGACCCGATGGCAAGAAGATCGGCGACGGGTTGAGTCGCAACCAGTTCGGCGGCACGCTCGGCGGCCCGCTGCTCCGCGACAGGATGTTCTTCTTCGGCGGCTACGAGCGAAATCGGATCCGGCAGACGACGAGCAACAACCTCGGGTTCACGCCGACAGCACAGATGCTCGCCGGCGACTTCACGTCGTACGCGTCGGCCGCCTGCAACGGCGGGCGCGCGGTCACGCTGGGTGCGCCATTCGTCAACAATCGGATCGATCCGTCAATCTTCAGCAAGCAGGCGCTCCAGATCGTGAACTCCGGTTGGATCCCGAGGGCGACCGACCCGTGCGCGGCGATCAACTACGCGGTGAACTTCGACAACAACGACGAGCAGTACGTCACACGTGTCGACTACCAGCTCACCGCCAATCACTCGATTTTCGGGAGGTACTTCGACGCCTTCGAGCGTCGTCCACCGAAACTGAACGAGACGCACAACATCATGACCATCCAGACCAACTACCTGCCGGACCGCAACCGGCGCGCGCAGATGTTGGCCCTCGGCGATACGAAGGTGTTCGGCGCGAACATGGTGAACTCGTTCCGCGTGACATGGGTGAACACGAAGACGCGGGCGAACCTCCCGCCGGAGCAATATTTCTCGGCAGCGGACCTCGGTATCCCGAATATCTACACCTACGTGCCTGGCACGGTGGCCGTCTGGGTCGGCGCGACAGGGCAGGACCTGCGCTTCTCGGGCAACCACACCGTAGCCGCCAAGGTCGACAGCAGGATCTACCAGGCGTCGGACGATTTCTCGAAGGTCGTGGGTTCGCACCAGTTCGGCGTTGGCACCAACATCCAGTACGCCCACTTCGACGGTTGGGACTACGCGGGCGCCAACGGTCAGTTCGAGTTCAACGGAACCGTCACGGGTCTTGCGCTCGCCGACTTCATGGTGGGACGCGCGTCCGCGTTCAGCCACGGCTCGCCGAACAAGAACACGAACCACCAGCTTTACATCGGTGTCTACGGACAGGATGCCTGGCGCCTGAGTGAGCGCCTGACCGCCAACATCGGGTTGCGCTGGGACCCCTATCTGGGCACGATCTGGGATCGCGGCACGATCTCGAACTTCTCGCTGGAGAACTACCAGGCTGGCATCCGCAGCACCAGCTTCCCGAACGCCCCGCCAGGACTGCTGTTCCCGGGCGACAACGGGTTCCCCAAGGGCAAGTCCGGCACGAACAAGCAGTTCGGCAACGTGTCGCCGCGCGTGGGTCTCGCTTGGGACGTCAAGGGCGACAGCCGCACGGCCATCCGGTCGTCCTACGCGCTCAACTACGACTTCCCGGGCGGGGCATTCCAGCAGCCGGCTGCCAACGTGGCCCCCTTCAACAACCGCGTCTCGCTGACGGGGAACATTCCGTTCTCGGATCCGTACTCGCTCGTGCCGGGCGGCCCACCCGTACACCCGGTACCCGAGCCCGCGCCGTCGAACGCGGTCTTCCCGACGCTCTCCTCCTATAGCTCCATCGACCCGGACACCAATTCGATCCGCGTGCAGTCGTGGAACGTCACGGCGGAGCAGCAGGTCGGCGACGACTGGCAGGTGTCGGCCAGCTACATCGGCAGCTACATCGACCGCATCTGGGGCCGCGGGCAGATCAACCCTGGCGTGTATCAGGGGCCGACGTCGACGCGCGCCAACCTGCAGGCGCGGCGCGTGCTGACGCTCCTCGACCCGACATGGGGTCAGTACTACTCGACGGTCTACACGTTCACCGACATCGGGACGCAGACCTACCGCGGGCTCAAGCTCTCCTTCCGGAAGCGCTCGGCCAACGGCGTCAACGTCCAGGGGAACTACACGGTGTCGAAGTGCCTCACGGACAGCCCATACGGCGGCCGTTTCGTCAGCGACTTCGAGTACTCGGATCCCACCAATCCGTCGTTCGACGAGGGCAACTGCCCGTTCAACCGCTCGCAGATCGTCGCGTTCAACGTGGGCTACATTACGCCCCGGTTCGAGAACACCGCGGTGCGCGCGCTGGCCTCCGACTGGCGCGTGACCGGCATCTGGACTGCCCAGTCCGGTAACTGGTTGAACGTGACGACCAACCGCGACCCTGCCGCCACCGGGCTCCCGCAGCGCGTGAACCAGGTGAACAGCAATCCGTATGGCGACAAGCACTCGTTGACGAACTACCTCAATGCCGCGGCGTTCTCGTTCCCCGCTGCCGGCACGCTCGGGAACCACCAGGCCCGGAGCATCGAAGGACCGGCGTTCCAGAAGGTCGATCTGTCGATGGCACGTGTGCTTCGTCTGGCCGAGCAGCGCACGCTCGAGTTCCGTGCCGAGGTGTTCAACGTGTTCAACACGTTCAACTGGGGCGACCCGAACACGACGCTCGAGTCGCCGCTCTTCGGCCGGATCACTACGCAGCTCGGCGACCCGCGGATCTGGCAGTTCGCAGTGAAATACGGGTTCTAGTCAAGCGGGGGGGGCGGACGTAGCACAGCCACGGAGAGGGCTGCACGCCCTTGCCCCGTGGCTGTGACCGAGTGAACTTCGGTCTAGAGTTGCGGGGTCAAGATCCCCCATAATTGCCGGTCTACAATGACCGACCATCGGAGTCCGTTGATGCGAGCACGCTATCGAAGCCTCCTGCCAGGGCTGATCGCGACGGTGGTGACCATGGGTGGCGCGCTCGTATCCGCGCAACTCGACGGCGGCGGCCCCGGTCGGGAGCCGGCGCCGCCCGACATCGCTCAGGAATGGCGGTTGGACAATAACGAGCGCGACACGTTCGGGCAGGCGCCGTTGGGCGACTACACGGGCATTGCCTTCAACGATGCCGGCCGCATGCGCTCGGACACGACGCCCGAGTCGATCTGGGGAACGCTCGAGTATCAGTGCCGCCCGCATTCGTCGCCGCATCAGTGGCGCGGGCTGGGCGGAGCGCGAATCCTGAAGGAACAGGATCCGTTGACGCGTCAGGTGAGCGTGTACCACATCCAGTTCATGCGGTCGCTGGACCGGCCCATCTACATGGACGGTCGGCCGCATCCACCGGCGTATGCGCCGCACACGTGGACCGGCTTCTCGACTGGTGAGTGGGTCGGGAACACGTTGAAGATCACCACGACGCACCTGAAGGACGGGTTCCTGCGACGTGGCAGTCCGCAGTCTTCCGACATGTACTCCATGACGGAGTACCTCACACGTCACGACGACGTGTTGACGATCATCACGGTCATCGACGATCCGCTGTATCTCGATGAGCCGTACATCCACTCCACGACCTACACCGTGGCGCAGGGCAGCAGCCTGACAATGGAGACGTGCAGCGGCTCGTTCGCGGAGAACGGCGGCTCGGATCGTCATTGGGTGCCGCACTTCCTGCCCGGCAACAATCCGGCGCTGACAGAATGGCTGACGACCGGTGATCCACGTTCCAGCGTGGGCCCCGAGAACTGGGTCCCGCTCGAAGCGGCACGCGGCGGGGTGAAGACGTTGTACCCGGAATACCGCAGTGCGTTGATGGGCGCGAACGTGGACGCAGCGAAGGTGACGGCGCTCAGGGTTCCGTCGTTGAAGTCGTGGACGCCGGCGAGCAAGGCGATCGCCGATCAGAGCCCGCGCGACGGTGAAGTCCACGTGATGCCGGTGCAGGGCAACGTCTATCTGCTCGTGGCCGACGGCACGAACATCACTGCGTCGGTCGGGCCAGAGGGCGTCGCGCTGGTGAACACCGGGCCGGCAGTGATGTCGGACAAGGTGCTCGCCGCCGTCGAGCAGCTCGCCACCACCGTTGTGGCCTCAACGCGGCCGAACCAGTGCTTCGGCGCCACCTGTCCCGGTGCGTGGGGCTGGTCGAGTCCGTTCATCTTCACCGCGATCAATTCCCCGGGCCCCGTGCGACCGATTCGCTACATCGTCAACACGAGCGCGGCAGCAGAGGCCTTCGGCGGAAACGCAAAGCTGGCCCCGGCGGGATCGGGGTTCCGCGCGGGGGGCGTCGGCGGCGTGGTCGACGCGGTGGAAGGGGCGCCCGTCATCGCGCACGAAAACGTGCTGACGCGTTTGAGCGCGCCGGCGGGAAAGACGCCGGCGGCGCCGATGGCCAGCTGGCCGACGGTCACGTATTTCGACGAGTTCTATAAATTCCCAGCGTATTTCAACGGCGAAGGGGTGACGGTCTATCACGAACCGGCGGCGACCACCGATGGCGACAGCATCGTGCAATTCCGCCACTCGGAAGTGATCAGCGCTGGCAACCTGTTTTCGACCGTGAGCTACCCGGTCATCGACCTCGCCAAAGGCGGCAGCGTTCAGGGAACGATTAAGGGTCTGAATCACATCCTGGATCTCTCGTTCGCAGAGTATCGATCGCAGGGAGGCACGTGGATCGTGCCCGGGCACGGGCGGCTGTCGGATACGGCGGATGTGGCGTCGTACCGGAACATGCTCGTCATGATCCGCGACCGCGTCCAGGATGCGATCGATAAAGGGATGACGCTGGCACAGGTGAAGGCGGCAAAGCTCTCACTCGATTTCGACGGACGCTACGGAGCGACCACGGGCCCCTGGACGACGGACATGTTCATCGAGGCTGTGTACCGCAGCCTTCAGGAGAAGAAGTAATGCGCACACGAATCCTGCTGGTTTTCATCGCGGCACTCGTGGCCGCCGCCTCGGCGTCGGCGCACCATTCGTATACGGCGACGTACGACACCAGGAATCAGGTCACGCTCACCGGCACGCTGGTGCAGTTCGTGTTCAAGAACCCGCATTCCTTTGTCATCGTCTCGGCGCCGGACGCGAAGGGCGTCGTGCAGCGGTGGTCGCTGGAGTGGAGCGGCGTCGGTCAGCTGAGTAATCAGGGCGTGAAGCGCGAGACGCTCAAGCCCGGCGACGAGATCGTCGTGGTGGGAAACCCGTCGCGCGTGCCCGGCGAATACAAGGCGCTGCTCGTCAATCTCAAGCGTCCGAGTGATGGCTTCACCTGGGGCGGCAGGACCGGAGAAGCGGTGGACTGAGATCACTGCTGAAAATGCAAAATTCAGAATTCAAAATTCAAACTAGTAAACCTCGGGTTCCACATTGAAGTTGGGGTTCCTTAGTTTGCATTTTCATTTTGCATTTTGAATTCCCCTTGGAGTCGTATGCGTAAGAGAGTGCGCGCAATCGCGGCATCGGTCCTCGTGCTCGCGTCGGCGAGCGTGATCATGGCGCAGCAACCGCCCGGACGCGGTGCCGGAGCCGCGCCGCCAACGCCGCAGCAGGCCGCCGCGATCGATCTGACCGGCTACTGGGTATCGGTCATCGTCGAGGACTGGAAATGGCGGATGGTGACGCCGAAGAAGGGCGTCTACGAAGCGATTCCGCTGAACGATGCAGGCCGCAAGGCTGGCGACACATGGGATCCCGCGCGCGACGAAGCCGCTGGAGAACAGTGTCGCGCCTACGGCGCTGCGAACATCATGCGGATGCCCGGCCGCCTGCACATCACGTGGGAGAACGCGTCCACTCTGCGCGTCGACACGGACGCCGGCACGCAGACGCGGCGCTTCTATTTCGGCGCCTCGCCGCCGGCGGGCGAACCCAGCTGGCAGGGCTCCTCTGTTGCGCGCTGGGAACTGGGCCCGGGCCGCGGTCGCGGCACCGCACGCGGCGGCAGCTTGAAGGTCGTCACGACGAATCTCAAACCAGGCTATGTGCGCAAGAACGGTGCGCCGTACAGCGCCAACGCCAGGGTGACGGAGTACTACGACATCAACACGCTGCCTTCGGGCGATCAGTGGCTCACCGTGACCACCAATGTCGAGGACCAGCAGTTCTTCGTCCGGCACTACCTGACCACATCGGACTTCATGAAGCAGGCAAACGCGACGGGGTGGAATCCGACGCCCTGTTCGTCACGGTAACGCCCACCGCGTTCACGAGCGGGACACAGCATGCAGACGGCCAATCGACTTGCCCTGGCGGCGCTGCTGGTAACGGCAGGCGCACTCGCAAACGTGCTCGTGTTCGCGCAAGGCCCAGTGGGGCCGCAGGCACCTCCTGATATCGTCGGCGAGTGGCGCCTCGACACGAACGAGCGCGACACCGCGACGCAGGCTCCGCTCGGCGACTACACGGGGATTCCTTTCAACGACGCCGGCCGGCTGCGTTCGGAGACGACACCAGAATCGATCTGGAGCACGGCCGAGTATCAGTGCCGGCCGCACTCGGCCCCCCATCAATGGCGCGGGCTCGGCGGCGCGCGCATCCTCCCGGAACAGGACCCGATCACGCGCGACGTGACCGTCTATCACGTCCAGTTCATGCGCTCGCTCGATCGACCGATCTTCATGGACGGACGTCCGCATCCACCGGCGTATGCGCCGCACAGCTGGACCGGCTTTTCCACCGGCCAGTGGATCGGCAACACGCTGAAGGTCACGACGACGCACCTCAAGGACGGCTACCTCCGGCGCGGCGGCCCGCAGACCACCGACATGTACGGGATGACGGAGTTCATCACCCGTCACGACGACATCCTGTCGATAGTCACCGTCATCGATGATCCGCTCTACCAGGACCAGCCCTACATTCACTCGACGACGTACTCGTACGATCCGACGTTGCGGGTGAACACGGAAAACTGCAACGCTCCGGCGACGGGAGAAACGGGCGGCAGCGATCGTCACTTCGTGCCGCACTTCCTTCCGGGCTCGAACACCGAGGCGCTGACGGAATGGATCACCAAGGGTGGTCTCATCACCGGCGGCGCACGCAACGTCGCCGTTGCTGAGGACTGGGTTCCGCTCGCGGCCGCGCGCGGCGGTGTGAAGACGCTCTATCCCGAATATCGCTCGACGATGACGGGAGCGACCGTCGATCCCGCGAAGGCCGCTGCGCTCACGGTGCCGTCGCTGAAGTCGACGGTGTCCGCGGCGAAGCTGATCGCGGACGAGAGTCCCCGCGACGGCGAGGTCCACGTGCTTCCGGTGCAGGGAAACGTCTACATGCTGGTGGTCGACGGGACCAATGTCACCGCGTCGGTGGGCAGCGAGGGCGTGGCTCTCGTCAACACCGGCTCGCTGCAGATGGCCGACAAGGTGCTGACCGCCGTCAAGCAGCTGTCCGCCGCAGTGGTGGCTCGCGCCACCGCCAATGCCTGCATCGGCGCGACGTGTCCGGGACCGTGGGGCTGGTCGAGTCCGTACATGAACGCGGTCATCGCCTCGCCGGCGGCGCCGCGGCCGATCCGCTACATCATCAACACCAGCGCCTCGCCGGACCACACGGGCGGCAATGAAAAGCTTGTCGCCGCGGGAACCGGTCTGCGTGCGGGTCAGCTCGGTGGCGCGGCGGGCAACGTCGAAGGGGCGCCGGTCATCGCGCACGAGAACGTGCTCAATCGGATGAGCGCGCCAGCCGGCAAGCAGCCGCCGACGCCGGAGGCGGCCTGGCCAACCGCCACGTACAACGACGAGCTCACGAAGCTGCCCACCTATTTCAACGGCGAGGGCGTTGTCGTGTATCACGAGCCTGCCGCCAACACCGACGGCGACAGCATCGTCACGTTCCGTCGCTCCGAAGTGATCAGCGCCGGCAACATCTATTCGACTGTCAGCTACCCTGTCATCGACATCGAGAAAGGCGGAAGCATCCAGGGCGTGATTCGCGGCCTGAATCACATCCTCGATCTCTCGGTCGCTGAATACCGGTCCCAGGGCGGCACCTGGGTCATTCCGGGCCGCGGGCGCCTCTCTGACACCGCCGACGTCGCGTCGTACCGCAACATGGTCGTGATCGTTCGCGACCGCGTGCAGGATCTGATCGGCAAGGGAATGACGCTGGCGCAGATCAAGGCGGCGCATCCGTCGCTGGACTTCGACGGACGCTATGGGTCGACCACCGGTCCGTGGACGACCGACATGTTCATCGAGGCGGTCTACCGAAGCCTGCAGAGCAAGAAGTAACGTCGACACACGCGATGAAGCACGCAGTCGGGCGGCGTCAGGCGCTCAAGAGCTTCGCTGCCGGGAGCGCGGGCGTCGCGGCAATGGTCAGCGCGACGCCAGATCCGATCGCTGCCGCGCAGGCGGTCACGAGACGTGGCTTGCCGCGACTGAAGATCACGGACGTCAAGACCATCCTCACGCAGGTCGGCGCCAACTACCTCACCAACGTCAAGGTCTCCACGAGCGAGCCGGGCCTCTACGGAGTCGGCTGCGGCGGTCATTCGGAGCGGCAGCTGATCGTGGCAACGACCATTGAGCGATTCTTGAAGCCGGCGGTGGTCGGCCGCTTCGTCGACGACATCGAGGACATCTGGCAGATGGCGTGGCAGGCGCCATATTGGCGCGCGAGCGTCGATGCCAGCAATGCGATGAGCGCGATCGACGGCGCGTTGTGGGACATCATGGGGAAGCGGGCCGGCATGCCCGTGTACGACCTGCTCGGCGGCAAGCTGCGCCCGGCGCTTCCGATGTTTGCCGGCGTGAATGGTCGCGATCTCTCCGAGCTCGAGGACAACGCGCGGCGTGCGATCGCAGCGGGCTACAAACATCTGCGCGTCGGAGCAGTCGGCGGCGATGGCAGTGGCGACGCTCCCGGGCAAGGGACGACCAGCGGCGCCGCGGGACGCGGACCAGGGCTGGGCGGAGCTGGATCCCCACGGTTCGACGAACGCGGACCGATTTACCCGCAACGTGGTCCGGGCTACGTCTACACGAACAATCTGCTCAAGTCCTTCCAGCATCTGCGCAACGCACTAGGCTTCGACGTGAACATGTGCTGTGAAGTGGACTTCCGTCTGGCACCTGGCGAAGCCCTCGTCCTGGCCAAGGCGCTCGAGCCGCTCCGCCCGTTCTGGCTGGAAGAGCCATTCGGCATCGAGGATGTCGGTTGGTATCAGACGTTGCGGGGACAGTGCAGCGTTCCGATCGCGTTCGGTGAGCTGACAACCAATCAGAGCGAATGGGTGCCGCTCGTCGCCAACCGATGGATCGATTTCATGCGCATGCATATCTCGGCCTGCGGCGGCCTCAACATGGCGCGCAAGGTGGCACACTGCTGTGAGTTCTTCGGCGTGCGCACGGCGTGGCACGGCCCAGGCAACGTGTCCCCTGTCGGCCATGCCGTCAACATGCACATCGATTTCTCAGTCCCGAACTTTGGTTGCGGGGAAGGCGGTGCTTTCTCCCCTCAACTGCAGGAGCTCTTCCCCGGCTGTCCCGAGCGAAAGAACGGGATGACGTACGCGAACGATCTGCCGGGTCTGGGAATCGATATCGACGAGAAGGTCGCGGCGAAGTACCCACCGTCAGGCCCCGGCACCGACCGTGGCGTGCGGTGTTTTGACCTGTCGCCCTGCCGGCCCTGAGCAGCCGCCCCTATCAACCCCGATTCGGTAGTCAGCAACAGACGCGGGTCAGATCCGTCACTTGGCGCGGATCGCGCCTGCTCGAAGGCAGCGCCATTCCCGTCGACCAGAAACTGTCGCGATGAGTGGCAGATCGCCGTCTATCGCGGATTGACGCTAGAGGGATCTGGGCCGCGTCATCGGGATGGCGGCATCAGGACATCCCGGGTCGCGGCTGCTTCAATCGGGTGTCGTTATGTTTCAAGAATTGGTAGATCGACCACACGCCGGCCGCAATTCCGACCAACGCCGAGATCAGGCGAAGATAGCCGAGTGGTAAGTCCGGCCAGAGATACGCAGGCACGGGAAGGGCGAGCAGTCCGACGGCAAACAGGTACACCCATGTGCCGAGCGCCGCACCGTAGATCAACGCCAGCCCATGGTCGTGTGTCACTGAAACAAACCAGAACGGCATGAATGGTCCGTTCCTCGGCGGCTCTCTTTTTTGCTTCGCCGTGAATCCAGCCCAGACGTCTCTACTCACGTACGGCGGCCGTTCACCGAACAGGCCCGCGTTTCCACCGTCTGGCGAACTTCCCTTCATTTGTAGACGGGTTTCCAACGTCTTCGCGCGATGCATCGCCGCCTCGTACAGCTGGCTATTCCGAAGTTCGTAGATCGTGATGCCAAGGGTTGCGATGAAGCCGAGAACACCGACCGCCGCCCTTGCCCCGGGATCGCCCGGTGTCGCGACGTTCGCGAAGGTGACAGCGGCCGTGATGACGGCCGTCACGAAAACGATGCACCGAAACCGGATGTCCGTAAGAAGCTTGATTATGTCGACGGCTACCTGATACTCGACTCGAAGGGCGACGGGATCGTCCACAAGCGACGGCGGTTTGGACGCGATTGCCCCAACCAGTTGGCTGACCATTCCCTCGATCCTGGCGTAATCGATCGCGTTCCCGAAAAGCGGCTCGGCCATACACTGCCCCTTGGCGTCACGCGCCTCACTGGTGTTGGATCCACCTGACTGGTGTTGGCTTCGATCGTGTCGAGCATTCGCGGATACGAGTGGCGTTCGATCTTAACCTCAACGATCCTGATCGTTCGTGACCGCGTGCAGGATCTGATCGGCAAGGTCGACCACCGGTCCGTGGACGACCGACATGTGCATCGAGGCGGTGTACCGAAGTCTTCAAGGTCAGAAGTAGCGTCGGTTCACGATCCGAATGGCGTTCGACGGTCCATGCGCGTGACTCGCCGACGATCCGGAAGACCGTCGCGGCGCTCGTCAGCGTAGTCGGCAGCGGTGAGCGGCCATGTGCCGTTGCAGCCGTGACAGAACCAATGAAGCAGGATCAATTCGCCGCGAACTGACTGTTCCAGCAGGACGCCACCAGAGGCGAGACACTTCGGGCAGCACGTCGGACGACGGAGGGCAACTGGGGGTTTGTCCACCGGGTTCGGAGCTGAACCATATTATCCCGCTGAGCTCGGTGACATTCAAGGCGCGTTGCGCACGGGTGCGTCGTGCACGAACAAGCTCATTGGCGCGCGACGGCTCCGGCGTGTACGGTTTACGCGAACGTGGCCGGTGCGAGACGTCAAGAGTGCGTCATCACGCCTGCCGACATCATCGCCGTCGCTCGAATGGCCGATCACGACGACCGCCTCACCGCTGAGGAACTCGAAGAGCAAGCATCGACGCTTCAGCGCCTGATCGACCAGGCGAAAGATCTTCAGCGGCAGATCACCGACCAGTTGCGCCACATGCGTCGGAACGACCGTCCCGAGCGACGCAGGAAACCGCGCTAGCGCTCGTTGGCGTCGCGTCCGGTCAATCAATCAATCGCCGGCAAGATGCGGTTGCGCCGAGCGAAGCACACGGGCGGCGCCAGCCACAATCCCTTCGACGAACTCGTCGCGTGTCAGCTGCATCGCCCCTTCCCCGCCGGGCGGAACGATGCCGGCCTGGCGGAGCTGAGTGACGAGCGTGTGCTCGTCCCCGAGCTGTATCGCGGTCCAGTCGCCGGCTTCGAGCGGTGCAAGACTCTTCAGCTCCTCGAGGGACGCATGCTCACCCGCCCAACGCTCTCCCAATGATTCGCCATCGGCTCGCAGGCGCTGTTTCGTCGCGATTGATGTGGAGATCGTCGTCGCGTTGAGCCGCGCCGCAACGAGCTCCGGGCTGCTGGCGATCGAGCTGGTCTGCAGCACTCGCAACGCTCGCTGCGCGTCGATGATGGAGCCGGACGCAGCCAGCAGCGTCACCAGCGCATCGGTCGTGCTCGATGATCCGGAAGACGGTGCGTTCGTCGACGACTGAGTCGTCGAAGTCGTGCTGACCGGGCTGCCTGCGGCGTCCGCAGCCGGCGTGAACGCCACTGACTCGCAGTACAGCTCCAATTCCACCAGCGAGATCGCATCGATCCCCGCGCTCGCCACCTGGCGTCGCGCCCGTACCGGACCGACGTGAGACAGCGTCACCGTGAACAATGCGTCCTTCAGCGCCGGATCGAGGAACTGGAGCGTCGCCGTGCGCTCCGACGCATCATCCGAGTTGCCCTTCACCAGGAAATCGTCGACCCACTCGAGCCATGGTTTCGCAAACGCGAGCGGCACCGTGACGAGCACGTTCGAGATCTGAAGTGCGCCTTGCTGTCGTTGCGGAATGCGCTCCTCGCCCACCTGGTCCGCGACGACGGGCTGTTTGATTGACAGGCTCTGCACCCGCATCACGCGCTTACTTTCCGACTCGAGCTTGCTGACGCTGAAGCGGAAGTTCGAGGCCATCAACTTCTTCTGCGCCTTCGCGGCGAAGCCGGCCTGAGCTTTCCCGCTCGACGACGTGGTCTGCACCTGATCGGGCGCGATCGTGATCGTCAGGAACGCTGGGTCTTTCGCGCCGCCGTCGAGGGCGGGAAAGACGATTTCGGTGATGAGCCCGTTCTTCCACTCCAGTCGTTCGACTTCGGTGAAGTCGTAGTTCAGGAACACGATCGCACCGGAGCGCGGCTTCTGCTGACGATTGCAAACTTCAGCAATCCAGTTGTACAGCTCCTTCGCCATACCGACGCCGAACGTCACCGTGATCGGTTCGAACTCGAGGCTGCCGAGGTGCTTCTTCGCAATGCCGTCCGCGCCCGGCGGCTCGACGACAACGGTGCCGAACGGTTCGCCGCCTTCGACAGATCTCAGAAAGCCCGCTGCCTTACCTTCCAGTTCGAGGGCGAACTTGCCAGACGAATAGCCGCGCGATTGAGCCATCGTAACGCTCCAGTCGTGTCGTAGTGATATCGGCGGGCGTTGACGCACCGCGCGGAAGGATTATGGCGCAGTCAGAGCACGAAGTTCCCTGCTCGACGTGGTGCCGGCTGAGCGAAGCGCCTGTCACGGAACGGGATTGGCTTCGTCTTCGTTCCAGTGGGGACCAAACGGAGGAGGCGACCATGAAAGTCTTTGTAGCGGGAGCGACTGGCGTTGTGGGGACGCCACTCGTGCCATTGCTCGTCAGCGCCGGGCACGAGGTGATCGCGTCGACCCGAACGCCGGCCAAGGTTCGCGCGTTGACGGCGGCCGGTGCCAAGGCGATTGTCGTGGATGCGCTGGACGCGCAGGCAGTGAAAGCCGCCGTCGTGTCCGCGAAGCCCGACGCGATCGTTCACCAGATGACCGCCCTTTCAGGGATGCGGAGCCTGAAGCGTTTCGACGATGAATTCGCCCTGACCAACCGGCTGCGCACCGAGGGCACGGATTACCTGTTGGCGGCGGCGCACGAGGCGGGCGTCAGGCGGTTCATCGCGCAGAGCTTCACCGGCTGGTCAAACGAGCGCATCGGAACGCGCGTGAAGAACGAGGACGATCCGCTCGATCCTCATCCGCCGGTCAGGATGTCCAGAACGCTCGACGCAATCCGCAGACTCGAAGCCACGGTGACCGGAGCCACTGGTCTGACGGGGATTGCCCTGCGGTACGGCTACTTGTACGGTCCCGGAACCTCGCTCGGGCTGGGAGGGGACATCGTGGAGGCGGTACGACGCAGACGATTTCCAATCGTCGTCAATGGCACTGGCGTCTGGTCGTTCATTCATGTCGAGGATGCGGCCGCCGCGGCGCGACTCGCAGTCGAGCGAGGACCGTCGGGCGTCTACAACATCGTCGACGATGAACCAGCGGAGATCGCGCTCTGGTTACCGGAGCTGGCGCGTGCCGTTGGTGGCCGTCCGCCGATTCACGTGCCGACGTGGATTGGTCGTCTCGTGATCGGTGCAGCCGGTGTGTCGATGATGACGCAGACGCGCGGTTCGTCGAACGCGAAAGCGAAGCGCGTCCTCGGGTGGCAACCGCGATATGCAAGCTGGCGTGAGGGCTTCCGTCACGGACTCGCCGGCGATCTCATCGCACACACGGGACGCGACAAGGACGACGCGAGGGCATCGGAAACAGGAAGCGATGCCCTCGCGGGTGTCGATCGCCGGACGATCAGAACGTCAGCTTGACGGCGAGCTGCACCTGGCGCGGATCGCCGACGCCGGTGCGCAGGAACCCGTCGAAGTTGAAGAGCGCCGGGGTCGACAGCGGGTTGATGTTGTTCGCGTTGTTGAACGTGTTGAACATCTCGATCGTCGGCGCGATCGCGACGCCCGAGTTCAGCCGGAACGCCCGCGACAGTCGCCAATCGAGACTGAAGTACTCGTTGTCCTTGCGCAGCGAGTTTCGTCCGAGATCGACGCCGTTGGCCACTCGCGGACTTGGCGTGATCGGCTGCGCGCCTCGCGCCTGCAGGCGCGTGTTCAGCTCGAATCCGGCTGGAATCTGATAGAAGCCGTAGAAGTTGAACTTGTGCCGGATGTCGCGGTCCGACAGGGCGTAGTCCTTCTCGAGGTTGTTGAAGTCGAACGCGCGGTCCGTGAACGGATCGCGCTCGTTGGAGTCGTCGTCCTTGTCGCGCGAGAGCACGTAGTTCGCCTCGAGCTGGTAGCGGTTCGAGAACCGCTTCCGCAGGCCGACGGTCAGACCGTGATAGTCCGACTTGCCCCGGCTCGTCGTCACCATGACCTCGTCGAGGAAGGGACTGAACGGACTCCCCGCGTCCGGACGGTTGTAGTTGATGAAGCGCGTCAGCTCGCGTCCGTGGGCCTCGGTGTAGTCCACGTAGGCCGCGACAGCGGTGACCAGCTCACGCTCGTAGCCGATGTTGTAGGTGTAGTTGCGCGGGTTCTTGTAATCGCGATCGAACACACGCACGCCGGAGAACAACGGGAACTGCCCCTCCGGAAGTGCCGGCGGAGTCAGCACGCCGGGAAATACCGGCGGCGCAGCGCCGAACATCCGCACGTTGTCGGTGCTCGCGAACAACGTCTGCTGCTGGAGCCCATTGGTCGTGACGGATCCGACCTGACTGAGCATGTTCTGTCGCGCGAAGTAAATGCCCGCGCTCGCGCGAACGACCGATTTGCCGTCGCCGTTGACGTCCCACGTAAAACCGCCGCGCGGCTGCCACATCTTCCGCTGATCCGGAATCGTTCCGTCGGACGGGAACCTGGGGTTCGACAGGAAGCGACCGTACGCGGTCGTGGCCGGGTCGACCGTCTCCGGCATCAACTGCGCGTCCCATCGCACGCCGTAGTTCACTGTGAGGTTCCGCCGAACCTGCCACTGGTCCTGAATGAAGAGCGAGAGCTCCTCGTTGGTCATCCTCGACGCGCCGGTGGCGTCGGTGGCCAGCCCGGTTCGTCCTGCGCCCTGCAGATAGAACAGCAGGGGACCACCCGTGAACGTCGTTCCGGCCGGGCATGATGCAGGCAACGTGACGTACGTCCCGTTCGAGCAGCCGGCGGTGAATGGCCCGAAGCCGCCCGACGCCGCAGGAGACGAATAGCGCAGGAATCCCTCCACGCTGTCGAACAGGTAGCGCCCGGTGAAGAAGCCGCGGAACACCTGATCGTTCAGCGTGTGCATCCACTCGCCGCCCGCCTTGAACGTGTGCCGGCCGCTGATGACCGAGAAGTTGTCCTTGATCTGCGTGCGCCAGATCAGCTCGTCGACGTTCGGTTGGAGGAAGAACGGATTACCGAAGCGGAACGTCGGTCCGAACCCCATCCCGACGTCCGCCTTCAGATTGGAGGCATTCGCCGTGCGCGGACGCGTCTCGCGCGAATAGGTGACGTGCAGTTCGTTGAGCCGGTTGTTCGCGAGGGTCGTGAAGAAATTCGCGTTCGCCACGTTGATGTGTGCGGGGTCGCCTTCCGTACCGTTGGCCGACGAACCGTAGGTCGCCACGTCGAAGGTCTCGTTTCGCTTGCGCGACTGATTGAAGTTGTACGAGACCGCGAGGCGGTTGGCGGGGCTCAGATTGAAGTCACCTTTGAGGAGAGTCGCCACAGTCCTGATCGGATGCTGGAGCGGCTCGCCTTCGTTCTGCCCCAGACGGTTTTGAAAGAAGTTGAGCAGCGCGACTCGCTGGCAGTCGGGCGACGAGCCGATGAGAGCGGCATTGGCGGGAATGGTCGGCGACGAGACCGGACATGGCGTTCCGATCGGCTGACTGAGACCCGGCCGGTCGAAGTCGCCGGTAATCGCTTCAACGGCGCCAAAGAAGAACGCGCGATCGCGCTTCATCGGTCCGCCGAAGGTTCCGCCGAACTGCTCGCGATGGAAGTTCTCGAGCGTGGTCCCGTCCGACAGCTCTCCCGTCAGTGATTCGAGTCGCTGGAAGTGAAACGCGGTGCCATGCTTCTGATTGGACCCCGACTTCGTGATGACGTTGACGACGCCGCCTGCGGTTCTGCCGAATTCGGCGGGCGCGCCGCTGGCAATCACCTGAAACTCCTGCACGGCGTCGAGCGTGATGTCGACCGGCGCGCGCTGACCGCCGGCCTGCTCGCCGAAGAACCCGTTGTTGAAGTCGCCGCCGTCGAGGCTGATGTTGTTGAAGATCCCGCGTTGACCGGCGAAGGTGATCTCGTCGCCGTCCGCGCCCTGCACCACGCTCACACCGGGCGTCAGCGTCAGCAGATCCTCGAACTTGCGCCCGAGAATCGGCGTCGTCTCGATCGTCGTCTGATTGAGCGTTGTCGCCAGCGAGGTGCGCGTCGTCTCGACGACGGGCGT
>Ga0111539_10005359_pt1 | contig 16586 bp, 10 predicted proteins | sample RhiMethybrSRZTD1_FD_79667 | JGI IMG/M metagenome (GOLD analysis project Ga0111539, IMG submission 79667) | Populus rhizosphere microbial communities from Tennessee, USA - Rhizosphere MetaG P. TD hybrid SRZTD1 (version 2) (version 2) | ecosystem: Host-associated > Plants > Roots > Rhizosphere >... | reverse complement strand
TGAAGTCGATTCCACGATAATTTTCAAAGAGACAACGAAGTTTTCCTACTGATCCAACACGTGCTTATCAATATCGCGCGCGTCTCTTATTAAGTTATGCACCTTTTATTCCTGCTGGTACTGCGATCACTCGGTCATTGCGAGCCACCTTTCCGTCCTTTTTTTGTTTCGCGACTAACGCGCCCACTATCCTGCATTCAATAAGCGATCCACTAATGCAATGCTCGCTTGAATAAACAATCACATCCACGGGATCGCCGTCTCCCGCTTTGGTGTTAGGGATAAATCCAAAATTGAACGCGAAAGCGTACCGTTTTGGTAATTGATGTTTTACTTTCATGACATCCATCAAGGGGTCATAGGCATGCTTGTAACAACTACCAAGAGGCGTTTCTATAATGACATTTACGTTATTACCGATAAATACCGGGATACTGTCTATTTCATGCAGGTCGTGGGATCTATCACGCCATATAAATGACTACAGAACGGGAATCATATGTTCTGTGTTTCGAGGAGAAAATCGGATTAAGATCTGCTTCGCGATTTTCTTGCAGTTTTTCTCGTCGTTTTCCGTCCCATTTTCTTAACTGCCTTCCTGCCGGTCTTTTTTGCTGGCACCTTTCCTCCCCTTTTACGCGCCTCCGAAAGACCAATTGCTATAGCTTGTTTGCGGCTTGTTACCTTTTTTCCGCTGCGGCCACTTTTTAGCGTGCCTTTCTTGCGTTCATGCATCGCCTTCTCCACTTTGCGCTCCGCCAGTTTTCCATATTTTGCCATAGGTCTACAATTTGATATAGTGATGGGCCTAAAAAGAATGCCAACAGGTCGGTTGAGGTATGAGTGGATGCAGACCCTGATCCAGTGGTTGTTCTCTCACAAGTTAATTGGGTACTTGTTGGCTGGTAGGAGGGAGTTAAGAGGGACCAAGAAAGGAAAGCGTCTATGAATCCCGTGGAATAATCTCCACGCAAGTGCACATTTGTCTACATCGAAACATCGCCCCAATGAAAGATTCTTTCCTTTCATACCTTGATTGAATTTCGTTATAAGTCGAAAAGATCGATAACTTGTAAGGGTTACTACTCTGCTCTATGAAAACACAATCACGCCGCGATTTTCTAAGGAATCTTACAATCGCCACAGCCGCATCTCCTTTCATTACAGGTTCACCCTTGTTTGCAGGTACAAAAAAACTAAAGAAAATCGGTGTCCAGCTTTTTTCTATCCCAAAGATCACAGAAAGTGATTTTGCCGGAACAATGCAAAAATTGGCGACTATAGGATTTAAAGAGATTGAATTTTACGGACCTTATACCTTTAGCGCAACAGAGGACCAGCAGCGTTGGAGTTCGGTAACGCCATCATTGGGATTTAGCGGAAGCGGATTCTTTGGGCTCAATACGCAACAGGTGAAAAAGATCCTGGATGACAATGGCTTGTCAGCGCCATCGATGCACACAGGTCTGGTGTCTTTGCAGAGTGCGATTGGTCCGCTCGCGGAAGCGGCTAATACTCTCGGTAGTAAATATGTTGTACTGCCTTCTGCTGCGACGCATACCAGCCTTGACGGGTATAAAAAGCAAGCTGAAGAATTCAATAAGTTCGGTAGCGATGCGCGTAAGTATGGGATCAGGTTTGCCTATCACAATCACGGGAATGGATTAAAAGCGCTGGATGGAAAAATTCCTTTCGAGCTGATTCTTGAGAGCACAGACCCGGAACTTGTATTTTTTCAAATGGATATTTACTGGATGACAGCGGGTGGTGTAGACGTTGTAGCTTACCTGGATAAATACCCGAAACGTTTTCGCCTGATGCATGTAAAAGATATGTCAAAGGAAGTCAGGTTTTCAGGAGATGGCGGTGACCCGCAGCAATGGATGGAACTGTTTCCGTTCCTTACCAATGCAGGCAGCGGAGTTCTTGATCTTAAAAAAATCATTCCCCACGCTCAGAAATCAGGTGTCGAACACTTTATTATAGAGCGCGACCTGGCGCCAAGCGGATTGGACGACCTGAAAAATGGATTGAACTATTTGAAAGACCTTTGAGACGTGCCAACGATCCGGAATTGGCTTCTGATTCTGCACAAACACAAATCACTCCTACAACACATTGGCTTTGATCTCGCGCTCGGGCCAATCAGTATAACGACGGTCAGTATAACGACGGTACTTTTGGGAGATAATTCTCCTCATCGCGCAAAACCTTCCACATTATTGAAGGCGCGAGTCCCCGCAGGTGTCTTAAACCGAAACAATGATTTTGGTACACTATTTCTTCTTTGCTTTTCACAAACAAAATCAAAGAATCGCTATGAAAACCAAGGCAAAATCGAAAATAAAAAATGCGGCTGCTCGCCGCAGAGCAACCCGTGGCCGTAAAGGCAGTGGCCCGAGGGAGAGTGTCGAAAATCGCGATTTGAACGAAGACGAGCAGAACCAAATTACAAACGTCGATAAGGATGATGATTTGGCCGATCAAGGTAATCCCAGTTACACCGGCTTCTCCGTGGAAGAAGAGGAAGAAAGGGAAAAAAGAAGAAAGGTTGAGGACCGCCGCCCTGAGGAGCCTATGAAATAGTTTCTGGCCTATGAAACGTTCGACAAAGCGAAAGGCAAGGAAACGGCAGTCCATTGAAAGAAGTGCACAGGGCAAGGAGCGCAAGTTAAAACCTGTGCCCGTTGTGGAAAACTTGAAGAAGCCCTACCGGCTCGCCGGGAAGGTCGCAATAATTACCGGTGCTGATAGCGGTATCGGTAAAGCTGTCGCACTAATGTATGCAAAGGAGGGTGCGGATCTCGTTCTTACTTATCATAGGGATCGTAAAGATGCCCGTGAGACTTCGCAGCGCGTTAAAGAACTCGGTGCGCGCCACATCCTATTGCAAGGTGACATCAGCGACGAAAATCATTGCAAGCGAATCGTTAAAGCAGCTATCAACGCATATAATAAAATAGACATCCTAATCAACAATGCTGCAGTTCAGTACCCACAGGATAAAATATCGAAAATAACCAAACGCCAGATCCAGCGAACGTTTGAAGTCAATGTGTTTTCACATATCTACCTCGTCAAAGCCGCGGAAAAGTTCTTGAAGAAAGGCAGCTCAATAATACATACCACATCAGTAACGGCTTATCGCGGCAGCGCACACCTAATTGACTACGCATCCACTAAAGGAGCGATAGTCTCATTGTTGCGATCATTATCTTCGTATTTCGCGGAGAAAGGAATTCGCGTTAATGGTGTAGCCCCGGGCCCTGTCTGGACACCACTTATCGCCACCACGTTCAAGCCCAAAGAAGTAGCGACATTCGGAACAGACACACCCCTTGGCCGAGCAGGTCAACCAGTGGAGATCGCTCATGCCTATGTGTTCCTGGGAAGCGACGAATCTTCTTACATCACTGGACAGGTTATCCATCCTAACGGAGGGGAAATAATCAATACCTGATTCCGGTCAAATATTCTTCTCACCAAGTCCTGTCGACGCAACCGTAGCGGGAGGAAATGCGTCTAATACCTAACTGACTTAGGTATTGGCGCCATGGTCCACCTGAATAATGAGCATATTGACTTTATCATAAAGGATCTCCATTACCGAGGGATCGTAGCAGAGGGTTTCCAGGACGAAATAATTGATCATTTTTGCTCGGCAGTGGAACGTGAAATGGAACAGGGGAAGCGTTTCCTGGATGCTTACCATGATGTACTAAAGTCCTTTGGAAGCACATCCGGCCTGAGAAGAACGCAACAATTGTCTTTACTATCTGAAAATAAAAATACTTCGATCATGCTCAAGAACTACATTACCATCGCGTGGAGAAACCTTCGTAAGCATAGCCTTTATTCATTGATCAACATTGTCGGGCTTGCAATTGGAGTAGCCGCAAGCTTGGTGATTACACTCTTTGTGATTGATGAACTGAGCTATGACAGGTACAACAAAAAAGCTGATCGCATTTATCGCGTCGAAGCGGACGTAAAATTAGGTGGCAGTCAGTTCAAAATGACATATAGGAGTGCTCCGGAAGCATCGACTTTATTACAAGATTATCCGGAAATCGAGTCGGTAGTGCGATTCAGAAGCGCCGGATCTTATTTGGTAAGAACCCTCGATGCAAAAGAAAACCTTAAGGAGAAGTACGTGGTCTGGGCGGATAGCACATTCTTTAAGATTTTTTCCGTTAATGTAATCGAAGGAGATCCAGCAACTGCATTGACGGAACCATCTAGCATTGTTATCTCAAAAAAAATCGCTGACAAATATTTTCCCAGGAAAAGCGCATTGGGTCAAACATTATTATTGGACAATAACTACAATGCGAAGATCACTGCGGTATACGAGGACATTCCTGCCGCGTCACACTTTCATTTTGATATTATTTTTTCGATGGTGGGCAATTGGCCTATTAACAGGGAGGCAAATTCTACATCCTATTTTAGCGAAAATTTCAATGAATATATTTTGCTCAGAGAAGGCGCCGACCCCAAGGCGTTGGAACAAAAGTTTCCTGAATTCTTTGAAAAACACATGGGCCCTGAACTCGCCGACGCACTGGGAAAAGATTTTACCATGAATAAATTCGGAACAGCTGGCAACAAGTATGTAATGACCCTCCGGCCACTGAATGACATTCATCTTCATTCCGACGTCAAGGGAGAATTCGAGCCTAATGGAAGTATAACGTATGTCATCCTTTTTGAAATTGTTGCACTGTTCATCCTTGCTATAGCTTGCATAAATTTTATGAATCTTAGCACGGCGCGCTCGAGCAATCGTGCAAAGGAAGTGGGGGTAAGGAAAGTGATGGGGTCCTTGCGCTCGCACTTGATCCGGCAATTTCTTACTGAGTCAACTCTTATTTCTTTTTTCTCCATTCTGATAGCGGTTGGTCTTGCGTACTTTTTGTTGCCGCTGTTTAACGACGTCTCTTCGAAGCAACTTACGCTTCCACTATCCGAACCGTTATTCTATGTGATGCTCGTCGCTATATCGGTGCTTATCGGACTAGCTGCAGGGTTATATCCTTCTTTTTTTCTCTCCGCTTTTAAGCCGGTAAATGTGTTAAAAGGTCAGATAGCATTGGGAATGAAAAGCGGATTTATCCGAAGCACCCTGGTGGTGTTTCAATTCGTCATCTCAGTATTCCTTATGATAGGCACCCTAAGCATTTACAGGCAGCTGAACTATATTCAGACAAAAAAGCTCGGCTTTGAGAAGGATCAGGTGATTATTATTCACGATGCTTATGCTTTGAGACCCAATAGTGTCGTGCCTTTTAAAAACGAGGTGCTCAAACTTAGCTCGATTGAAAATGGCACTATTTCAGGCTATGTACCTGTGGTAAACGATTGGTCCTGGAGAAGTAATAACAACTGTTGGCGTGAAGGGTCGCAACCGACAACTGAAAACATAGTTGGATTCCAACAATGGCGTGTCGATCATGACTACATAAAGACACTTCGATTGACGGTAAACAAGGGGCGTGGTTTTAGTGAAGAGTTTCCGTCAGATAGTGCGACGATTATCCTTAACCAGACTGCAGTGAAACGCCTGGGCTTGGGTGACGACCCAATTGGCATGCGGATAAATTCATTTGGAGAGGATGAACGACCTACTCCTGACAATGTGAAGACCTGGACCATTATTGGCGTTGTGGATGATTTTCATTTTTCTACAATGAAAGAAAGTATCTCACCACTGGGAATGGTATTGGGATCAAGTGATGGTAGTGTATGTTTTAGGTTCAATCCGGAAAATACAACCGAAGTGATTCAGGCAATCGAGAAAGTTTGGCACCAGCTGGCAGCAGGACAACCGTTCCAATATTCTTTTTTAGATGAAGACTTTGAATACATGTATCAAACCGAACAGAAACTTGGAAATATTTTTGGAATATTTTCCTGTCTCGCGATTGTCATTGCGTGTCTTGGACTATTCGCCCTCACCGCATTCACGGCAGAACAAAGGACAAAAGAGATCGGTATCCGCAAAGTTCTTGGCGCCTCCGTCCGAAGTGTTGTCGTTATGCTATCAAAAGATTTCAGCCGGCTCGTCCTGATCGCCTTTATCTTATCGGTGCCGCTTGCGTGGTTTGCTGTGAATTGGTGGCTGGAAGGTTATTCCTATAAAGTGGAGATCAATGCATTCGTCTATCTTTTAGCCGGTTCTCTCGCATTCGCAATTGCTATACTTACTATGGGATATCACGCGTTTCGCGCCGCTGCCTCAGATCCTGTTAGGTCACTCAAGAGTGAATAGTTACGACACGCGCTGCGCGATGATGAGGATTTGGTGCTGATTGTTAATAGTTAATAGTTATTCCACGCGCCTGCGATGATGAGGATTTGTAGTGGCCGCCGCACAATCTCTCCTAGGTGCACGAAATAGTGGCCCAACTATTAACCATTAACTACACGCACAAACGCACCTACCTGCACGAATGCGGCGTAACTATTTTATCGCTAAGTTCGGCGATAAATTGTCACCTCGTGGCAAAATTTAAATATGGAGAAATATGGACTTAACGTAGGGCTCTTTGGAATCGGGCTTGAGGCCTATTGGGCGCAGTTTGAAGGATTGGAAGAACGACTTCGCGGATATGTCGACATTGTTGAAGGAAAACTTAAGTCGTTTGGTTCTACAGTCATAAATCTCGGACTGATCGACACTCCGGAAAAAGCGCTAATGGCGGGTCACCAACTAAGGCAGGCTGATGTAGATTTAGTCTTTCTTTACGTCACAACTTATGCGTTATCCGCTACCGTACTGCCTGTTGTCAAAAGAGCCAGAGTGCCTGTGGTTGTTCTTAACCTATCCCCGGAACCTGCTATCAACTATATCGAATTCAACAAACTTAAAGACAGGACCAAAATGACTTCCGAGTGGCTGGCGTATTGTTCTGCGTGCTCACTCCCGGAGATAGCAAACGTATTTAAGCGATCTGGTATTCCATTCTATCAAATCACAGGACATCTTAATGAATCCTACGTGTGGAAGGAAGTGGAGGAGTGGATCCAGGCTGCCCGCGTTGCGCATATAATGTCTCACAACAGGTTGGGTCTCATGGGCAACTATTACAGCGGAATGCTGGACATCTATTCGAATCTCACACTGCAAAATTCGGTATTCGGCGGGCACATGGAAATTATCGAGGTCGACGAGCTGACTGCCCTTCGACAAAGCGTGTCACAACTGATGATCCTACAACGGGTGGACTATTTCAAAAGCGTTTTTGACGTGCAGGATGATTGCCCGGCCCAGGAGCTGGAGCGTGCAGCGCGTACATCTGTAGCCCTCGACTGGCTTGTCGAGAAACACGACATTAGATCACTTGCGTACTACCACAAAGGCACTGGCAATGAGAATGAAGAATCCATGAGCTCTATTATTCTCGGCGCGTCATTGCTTAATGCCCGTAACATTCCTGTAGCAGGAGAGTATGAAGTCAAGAATGCGCAAGCAATGAAGATCATGGATACCTTCGGTGCCGGAGGTTCCTTCACTGAATATTACGCGATGGATTATACTGACGACGTTGTGTTAATGGGACACGACGGTCCGGCTCATATTGGAATTGCGGAAGGCAAGATCAAAGTACGTCCGTTACAGGTCTATCATGGAAAAGTTGGGAAGGGATTATCAGTTGAAATGGCGGTACGACATGGCCCCGTCACATTGCTGTCGGTTGTCGAACATGTCGACGGTACTTTATCATTGGTATGTGCGGAGGCTGAATCGGTGGAAGGCCCGATACTCGAGATCGGCAATACAAATAGCCGTTACAGATTCAAAATTGGTGCAAGGAACTTTGTGGAGTCATGGAACTCGTGTGGATGTGCACATCATTGCGCAGTAGGTGTGGGGCACATTTCGTCGAAGATTAAAAAATTGGGAGACCTTCTTGGAGTTGGTGTGGTTGTAGTATGCTGAAGTGATTTTTATACCAGGGGGCCGGTTAGGGTTATGAGTTAAATGCCGATGTGGAAGCAGGTGCGAAAAATCCAAAGCGCAAAGGGCGCTGAGGGAAATGCACCCGCCTTCACTCCGTTACGGACGGGCACGGCACAGAGCACAGAGAATCCGTTCACGCTCAATGCTCCGGCTCACTGCCATGCCCATGCCCTCGCCCCAACTCATAACTCCTAACTCATAACTCCTAACTTATACCAGGGTATAAAGAGAGGGCAGATACGCACGTACATGCTCCGTGCCGAACAACGCAGTGGCTGTCTGTATTTGGAATGTCTTAATTAGGTACAGAACTCAAATTTTTTGCATCCATATGTGGAAAAAGCTCCACGGTGTCTGTGTGCGCAAACAACACTTACCGACTACATCTTTCACCTGCTGAATATCATCTTTCACTTACTATTTCTATCGAAAGTTTTTACATTCATTTCAAGAGCCAAAAAACTTAATCAAAAAAAAGAAAACTGATGAAAGGGACCCGGCTGATTACAAACATCCTCGAATAGGTACAAGGTTGCCTGTCGAGCTTTCCGCACTCGCGGAAGAATTAAAAAATTAATCAATCCAAACATTATCATGAAAAAACGATACCAAGCATTTGGTTTGTTGACGCTATTCCTGTTTGTAGGGACTTACGTCTTTGCGCAGGAAAGGACGGTCAACGGAACGGTGAAAGACGGTGCCGGCACAGCAATGCCTGGCGTGAACGTGATCGTAAAGAATACCTCGACTGGTACTACAACAGACGGGAGTGGTGCATACACAATTACGATGCCCAGTGGTTCTTCAATATTAGTGATCTCGTTTATTGGATACGCCTCGCAGGAGATTGACGTTGGGACTCGAACCACCGTAGACGTATCAATGGTGGAAGATGTCACGCAATTAGGTGAAGTAGTTGTAACAGCACTTGGAATTGAAAGAAGCACGAAGGCCCTCCAATACTCTGTGAGCGAAGTCGATGGTGAAAGCTTCACAAAGGCCCGCGAAAACAACGTGGGCTCGCAGCTGGCAGGGCGTATTGCTGGAGTAAACGTTAGCAAACCAGCAACAGGACCGGCGGGTTCTACAAGGATTGTAATTCGTGGTAATAAATCCATTGGAGGTCAAAATCAGCCGCTGTACGTTATTGATGGTGTTCCCATGGATAACACGAACTATGGATCTGCGGGAATATGGGGTGGCAAAGATGAAGGTGACGGCCTGACGAGCATAAACCCTGATGACATTGAATCGATCACAGTACTGAAAGGCGCTAATGCGTCGGCTCTGTACGGTTCACGCGGCGGAAATGGTGTAATCAACATTGTTACTAAGAAAGGTTCGTCCCGCCAGGGTTTAGGTATTGACTTCAACACCAATCTTGTTTTTGACAAGATCATAGATCTGCGGGAATTGCAGAACAAATACGGAGCGGGTAGTTATGTGGACACAACGCCTGATGGAATCTCCAACGGTGTCGCTACAAAGCCTGGGACTTTACAGCAAACATTTGACTGGTCTCAGAACGCATGGGGTCCGGCCTTTGATGGAAGTCCGGTACTTCAATTTGATGGTGTTGCAAGACCATACTCGTATGTCGGTGACAATTGGAGCCGGTTTTATAATACAGGCCAGACCTGGACAAATAGTATTGCGTTGAGCGGCGGTAATGAAAAACAAAGTTTCCGTTTTTCCGTGGCTGATTTAAAGAATAAGGGCATCATTCCAAATACCAAGTTTGAAAGAACAAACGCGACGCTTTCCGTAAATGGCAAATACCTTGAGAAGTTGACCCTTAATGCCAAGGTGATGTATTCCCATGAAAAAGCCAAAAACAGGCCTGTCGTGTCCGATTCGCCCGGTAATGCGCCACAAGCGCTATGGAGGATCCCGGGAAACATCAATGTATTAGACTTCAAGGGAGATCCTAATAAACTTGGCGCCATCCCGGAAGGTGTAGACCCTGCGTTGCTTCAGGTATATGCCCAAGGCGCGGATGAGCCAAAGTTTGCAGGACAAGAGCTGCTGCCTGCCGCCAACAACTGGGGACAGAACCCGTACTGGTCAACCTATCAGCTCCAGACGGATGACACACGCGACAGAATAAACACTTCGGCACAACTCCGATATGATATCACCCCATGGCTGTACGTTTCAGGTCGAGCAGCTATGGACTGGTATTTGAGAAAGGCAAACTCACTCAGCGCCGAAGGTACAGGATATGATCTCGTGGGTGGACGCAGTCAATCGGACGTTACCAGCCGTGAAATTAACTTAGAGGGTATTCTCGGATTCAATAAAACGATCGGAAAATTCAACGTGAATGCGTTTGTTGGTGCCAACAGGATGCGGAGACAATATGAGAACTTGCAAGGAAATGGATCCGGATTCAATGTTCAGTTCTTCCCGTCAATAAACAACACGAAGTCAAGAACATTTGGCTATGATTTTAATGAGACAGGTATCAACTCCGTGTTTGCGTCGGCCGAAGTCTCTTTCAACAATTATCTGTTCCTGACTGGAACTGCACGAACTGACTGGTTCTCCGTCCTTAATCCTGGAAACAATAAAGTTACTTATCCATCTGTTGGTGCGAGCTTTGTTTTTTCGGATGCGTTCACTGGCATGCCCGCCTGGCTTAGCTTTGGTAAGGTCAGGGCTTCCTGGGCGCAGTCAGGAATCGTTAACATAGCACCTTACCAATCAAACCTGACCTATTCACTGTACGGGTTTAACCATTTGGGATATAGCCTCGGCTCATTCTCTCAAGCAATGTCAACGGGAGGAAGTATTCCTAACCCTAACCTGGTACCTGCTGTGTCAACTGAAATTGAAGCAGGAATTGATCTTCGTTTCTATGATAACCGACTTGGACTTGACTTCACTTATTATCATCAGGTGACGACAGATGATATTGTACCACAATCAATTTCAGGAGCCACAGGCTTCGGTAGCACGAACGTCAACATTGGTAAACTTCAGAATCAAGGCGTTGAAATCTTGTTAACGGGTACTCCAATAAGAGGGCCTATTACCTGGGATGTATCATTCAACATAGCCCGGAATGTGAACAAAGTGGTTTCCATCCTGCCTGGCCTGACTGAAATTATTCCGAATAGTTACGATGCCGAACCAAGAACGAGAAATGTGCTTGTTAAACAGATCGTCGGTTATCCTTTTGGAGAGCTTACCGGACATATTCAGGAAGTTGATCCCAATGGAAACCTGGTCTTTAATAGCAATGGTACTCCCGTTGCTACACAAGACTATGTTCCTATTGGAAATGGTCTTTCAAAAGCAACCGGCGGTTTGAACAACTCATTCACCTGGAAGGGCGTCGAATTGACCTTCCTCATTGATTTCAGAATTGGCGGTAAAATATTTTCAGGTACCAACAATAGGCTGGTCCAGTGGGGTATGTCAGAGCTATCTCTTCAGGGACGTGCAGGAGAAGAACCCATACATATTCAAGGTGTGACTCGCACTGGTGAAGGTACTGAAGGCGATCCTTATGTATATACAGAGGTTAACCGCGACCTGACACCTCACGAAGCACAAAACTATTGGGAGAGCGTCGGTGGCGAAACCACGGCCATTACACCCATGTTTTTGTATGACGCGTCATTTGGGAAGTTGAGACAACTCACATTAGGTTATAGCCTGCCGCGCACGCTACTTGCTAAGACTCCATTCAGGTCGGTGAGTATATCGTTCGTGGCAAGGAACCTTGCGATTTTGTGGAAGAATATTCCTAATGTCGATCCCGAGTCAGCGTATTCAAACCAAGCAGGGGCTCAGGGTCTTGAATACTTTGCCGTGCCTACCACGCGTAGTTTTGGATTTAATGTGGGTCTGGGATTCTAACTCTAAAGATTTTGAAAATGAAAAATATATCATTTATAGGGAAAATGGCAATTGGGTTAATAGCTGTCCTGCATCCACTGGCGGGTTGTGATACAGATGAATTGCACGATTTAAACGTCAACCCCAATGCGCTTACCACGGTGAACGTAAACTTTCTTTTCACCGCGGCAGAATTGAGCACCGCGTGTAATGGAGCTGGTGGAGATAATTGGTACACCAACTGGAGGACAAACGTCGGAACGGCCGCATATGCTATCCAACAACTTGCAGCTGTAACTGGTGGTATCTCTCAAGGCGACAAGTACTTTGAAAATCAGGAGGCATCTCAGGGCGTCTGGGACTGGTATTATGGCGATCAAATCAAAAACCTGGTGGAAGTTATTAAGCAAACAGGTGAAGGAGGGTTTGAAGAAGGCAGACGAAAAAACACCAGAGAAGCTGCCAGGATTCTTAAAGTTGTAAACTTCCACCGACTCACGGATTGGTTTGGAAATATTCCATATAGCGAAGCCAACCAGGGTATTGAATTAATATATAAGCCGGTGTATGACAAACAGCAGGACATCTATGCGGACATGCTGAAGGAGTTGGACGAAGCTTGTACAAATATCAGCGCTTCTAATGAGGACGATGGATTCGCTTCAGCGGATATGATCTACCAGGGAGATATTTCCAAATGGAAAAAGTGGGGTTATTCTGTGATGCTAAGACTTGCTATGCGCATGTCAAAAGTTGATGCTGCGGGCGCGGCAAACTATGTCTCAAAGGCTGTGGCCGGCGGTGTATTCGAATCGAACGATGACAATGCAATTATTCTGATGTCTACTCCACAAGTCTGGAATAATCAGAATGGATTGGTAAGGGCATTCATTGATGGATCACAGCCTTCAACCTTAAGCAAGACTCTGGTCGATCAACTGAAAGGTACAAACGCGGCCAGCGCTGCAGATGATGATCCAAGACTTTTGATCATCAGTGGTGGCGTTGATGGCAACATGGATCCTCTCGTTCAAAGAGGCATGCCCAATGGACTGGACCTAGGTACGCTGGATGTTTACACAGGCGTGGTAGGAACGGACATTAATGGTACTTTCTCTTCGTTTAGCAGTAAATTCCTCGATAGGGATGAGCCCTATATGATGATGAACTATGGCGAGGTCGAACTGTTGATGGCTGAAGCAAAGGAGCGGAACATAGGTACTGTACCCGGGACCGCCCAGGAGCATTATGATGCAGGTGTAAAAGCTGCAATTCAAATGTATACATTGTACGATGCATCTTTCGCCGTTTCAGATGCCGCGGTGACTACTTATTTGAGTCAAGCTTATGCGGCTTATTCAGGAACCACTGATGAAAAATTAGAAAAAATTGGAAACCAGATGTGGATTAGCAAATTCCTGAATTGGTGGGATGCCTGGTCAGACTGGAGACGTACCGGATATCCGGTTTTAGTGCCAGTAAACTACCCTGGAAATCTTACCAACGGGCAAATTCCGAGAAGACTGAAGATACCAAGCAGTGAATTGGCTCGCAATCAGGAGAACTATGCTGCAGGCGCAACCCAACCTGACACACAAGTAGGTAGGGTTTGGTGGGACGGAGGTAATTAGCGGCTACCTGGGTACCTGGCTACCTAGCCTACCTGGGTACCCAGGTACCCATAACTAAGGTAGGGTTCGTTATTTAATGAGACCCAATCCCGAATGATTCCAACAATAGGTTGTGCACTTCGGAATTAGTGATTGATTTTAGTAATGTGCAATAACTTTCAACATATGGAAAAGCCATGGCGATTAAACCATGGCTTTTCGTTATTGAGGTTGTTCGATCCTACTTCACCAACTCCATATCTTTTATACCATCAAAAGTAGGTTCAATTACCCACTTTCCGTTCGTGTCTATAATACCCCATGTGTCGCCTTTCTTGACAGCGGCATACCCGTTCTTGAAATCGCGTGAACCATCAAACTCTGGTTTAATCGCCCATTCACCTGCGGCGTTGAGAAATCCAAATTTCCCATTCTGTCTTCCTCTCGCCAATCCGTTGAAAAAGTCTTCATAGATCTCGGTGTCTTTGGGATACATCACCTCGCCCGTTTTTGAAACGTATCCCCACTTGTCGCCCGTTTTTATCCGTGCTAAGCCGTTGTTTTTGTCAAAGTCTTTCCCAACTTCAAACTGTGGCTTAACAGCCCACTCGCCTTTTGTGTTGATGTATCCGAGGCTTTTCTCTGACTCTTTTGCCCACGCCAATCCATTCACAAAGTACCCTACGCTTTCAAACTTTGCTGGTATTGCAATCTTTCCATCTGTTCCTATAAAACCAAATTTCTTGTCGGCAGCTCTATATGGTGCAAGAGACTCTGAGAAAGACCTTACCTCAACGGCCGCACCATCGACGAGGTTTTCTTTACCCTGCTTATCCAGTACCATATACTGGTCATCGTTTTGAACGGTTGCATATCCTCCATTAAAATCGGTAACGCGATCGTACTTTACCTGAATAGCAAGTTTCCCTTCAGTATTCAGATAACCCCACTTATCTCCCTGTTTAATTGGTACCATTCCCTCTTCAAATCCTTTTAGTTCCCCCCCGCCAATTCCAAAGGCAATTGGTTCCTGGAGCTTGAAATCCTTGACCTCGGTATTTAACTTTTCTCCTTTCAGGTTGATAAAATAAAACTGCTTTTGCTTCGAATCATAGATGGGTGCCCATCCCGATTCTGAGAACTTATAACATTTCTCGAACTGAGGCTGAATGACAATGCCGTCCTTTACCGTGGCATATCCCCATTTTTTATTGCCCGCAGGCTTAACCTGTGTAACAAAAGTTTGAACAAAGGTCAATGTGACCAGTATACTGAATGCAAACGCTAAGACTATTCTTTTCTTCATGTGGGTTGGAAATTGAGTTTCGGGTTACAACGGATTATACCGAAAAAAGTTAAGGTATTTGTGTGCCCTTGCGAATACTCGGGGGGACTTTGCACTTGACGCACCCACATTCTAACTTATAAATCCTCCTTCGCTCCCCTTCATCAGGGATAACTCATAACCCATAGCTCATAGGTCATAACTCATCACTTCTAACTACTTTATTAAATAAGTTCTTTGTCATTTGCTGAACCCTTGGATCGCCTTTGGAGAAATCAATCACCCTATAGCCATCTCGGCCAAGATTACAAACAGGATTCTTGTATCCAGGGGGAGAAGACAAAACCATACTCCACCAGCAAGTGCCCGCGTTAAAAACAAAGTTTCCTTTTTGCGTCGTGTAGATAGTCGACGCATGATCACTAGGGTTATCGTTTGTGAATCGGTTAACGGGAGGCTTCTTTTGAGCAAGAATGGTCAGACCTTCGTTGTTTCCAGTAGGCAGACCGTGATACTCCCAACCAACAAGGTCTGGGATGGAATCGTTGAGTTTCATTCCTGTGCCTTCATATACCCAGTGATCAGGCTGCTTGCACACAAAAGCGCAGTAACCAACACCATAGGAAGATGCACCCATAAGGTCCTGTTCATTGTCGAAATCGCGCTGGGGAAGTCGCCCTGTTGTGCGATTTGGTCTTCCATCTTCAGACCGTTCAAGGTAGACGGTTCCATCCACTGAATTGCCAGACAGGAACAAGAGGTTAACGCCCTGATCTCGCGCTGAAGAAACGTTCGTGAACATCTCTGGCGTCCAGTATTCGTCATGACCTACAGATAGAAATGCTTTTGACCTTAACAGCAGCGACGGGTTTGCGTGTGTATCGGTATTGGAAATGTAAGAAACATCATAACCTTCTTTTTCCATCCAAAAGGCGAGTGGAAATTCCCAGAGTAAGAATTCACCGGCGCCATTACTCAGGGGGTTAAAATCAGATGGAAGATTGTTTACATAAAGACTGTAAGGTCGATCGAAGCTGATCCTTGCACCGTTCGTATTCACCCAGGGCTTTTGCCCTTCATCGTACATGCTGTGCCACTGAGGCCAGCGGTTGTACGCCTGCCAGGTCAGATCGGAACACTGAAAAACAAAATCAACTGGGCGTTCATCCTTGACAATAAAAACCACATATGCCTGACTTGAATCATTCAGCGCTGTGAGCTTTCCCAGGTACACTCCGCTTATCCATTCGTTCGGAATCATAAAGGAGACAGCCGTATCCCAATTGCATTCCAGGAAGTTTGTTTTAGCATCAGCTTGCGGCGTGATCTGCTGTTTTCCCTGAAGGTTGTGAAAGGAACGCATGTGCCGGCCGCCTTTTCCTCCATAGTAGCCCATGCGATAGATATCAATATTATACTTTGTTACGGGATTCGTACTCACAAAAATGCCAAGGGTGTCACCGGTGGTAATGCTGGTATGAGAACAATAGCCTTCGATGTTTTCGCGCCGGCAATTCTGATGATCGGGATACTCACAGGTTTTGTACGGAACGTCAATCAGCCAATCCGTTGTACCCTCGTGTTCATTTTCCTGCGCGATCGGATTTCTGCTGACCTTTTGGTCGGCTTTTGGTGTGCTGCAACTCTGGATGAAAATGCAGCTCGCAATTAGAATAAGGTGGATGAATGTGTTCATGGGCTTTGCGGGATTATTTATTTCCGAGATATGAAGTTGGCCTAACGTCTGTGTGCTTACTAGGCAAGAGGGCATCTCATATCCACGTTTTGCATTTCATTGGCAGGGGGTTACTTCGTCGTAGGATCATGACTTGGCGTGTGACCCTCATCCTCTCATTCATCATTTCCCCGATATAATAATTGCCTA
>Ga0111539_10005356_pt1 | contig 16593 bp, 15 predicted proteins | sample RhiMethybrSRZTD1_FD_79667 | JGI IMG/M metagenome (GOLD analysis project Ga0111539, IMG submission 79667) | Populus rhizosphere microbial communities from Tennessee, USA - Rhizosphere MetaG P. TD hybrid SRZTD1 (version 2) (version 2) | ecosystem: Host-associated > Plants > Roots > Rhizosphere >... | reverse complement strand
GGGTTCACCTTCTACAACCGGTGCCGCGCGATGAAGCGCTGCGTCTGCGGTTGCTCGAGCGGCGCCGAGTAATCGCGCCAGGTTTCACCGAAGAAGCCGGACCGTGGATCATAGACGCGTGGCTTGTAGTTCGCGTCAGGCAGTTCGACGAACGAGGTGTGCACCCTAATGCTCGCCGCCTCACCCGTTGCCGCTACGCTCCCGACCCCTTCGAAGAATCCACCGCCGCCCCCGCGTCCCCCGCCTCCACCGCCACCGGGTTGCGAGATGAAGGTCAGCTCCGCCTCCATCTCGGTATTCTTCGGGAAGTTCATCGTCATCGGCATGTAGATCGCGCTGCGCGTGTTGTCGAGCCGATACGATCCCGGCGTCAGTCGCTGCGCGAGGCTGTTGCCATCGCGGACCAGGAAGTCGGTCATGTCGACCAGCACTCGGCGTCCGCCATCGCTTTCGGCGGCGACCTGGAAGCCCCAGAGGACCGATCGCGCGAACGCATCCCGCACCGAACGGACTTCTGCGGGGTTCGAGCTCGACGACCGGAAGTCGTAGTTGGGCTGCACCATCATGACGCGCGGTCCGCTGCGTTCGAAGAACACGATGCGCGACCCCATGAGCCCACCGCGATCGATGCCGATGTCATTGGAGCCGAGCCCCGCACCGACGCCCATGACGTGCAGCACTTCGGAGTTGAGTCTCGGGATTTCCATGAAGAGCTGCCCGCCGGCCGAGTCCCAGTACATGGGGAAGAATCCATCGAGCTTTCGCATCGAGGCGGTTCGATCTTCAATCGTGCGCAAAGCCTGCGCGCCGCCACCGCGGCCCTGTTGCGCCGGCGCGGGGCTTGCCACGAACGCGAGCAACCCTGCGAGCGGCAGGGCGCGATGGATCAGGTGATGGATCGGTGCGGAGCTACGGGCGAACATGGGCAACCTCCGTCGGGAGCCGGCCGGAAAAAATGTCGATTTCGCAGGTGCGAAAAGTGAATCGACGTCAGACCGAATCGCAAACCGGAACGGCGAGTCACCGCGGAACACGCGAATTATCGCGGATTTGGACAGCGAGTCGCCGCGGAACACGCGAATTGTCGCGGATGACGTCAACCGGCTTGGACGGCGTTGTGATCGGCCGTTATTTCGGGTTGCCCATCCGGCGCAGGGCGCGCTGGGCTTCGCTCATCGACCACATGACAACAAGTGTGCAGGGAGCTGATTGGGTCGTTCGACCCACCCTGATTGATCCCCAATACCAGTGACGGTACTCGAGGGGAATGTCAGGTGGCTGGTAAACCTCGATGGCGTACACGTCTTTCGGGTGAGGCACCGGATTGTAAGAGTACGGAAACCCACCGTCGAGAATCCATCGGATACAACGCCACCCGACAATCGATTCCACCGTCCTGGGGTCGCCGTTGAGGTTCTGCCGGAATCCAGGTGAATCGCGGAGCAAGAGTCTGGTGAAGCTTATGTCCTTGGCCTTCTCCAGAACCTCCTGACGGCTCATGAAGTAGCCGTTTCCGCTCTCGCGCCGGCACAGGATTCCCTCGAGCGAGTAACGCGGGCATTGTCGCTCCCCCTTGACCTCGACCTCCGCCAGCATCTGCGGGAGTCGCTGCATAACGAGATCCAGCGCCAGGTCGGTGCCGACGTGGAGGTTTACGCGCGATTGCAGCGGTGAGAACCCGAGCTTGCGGATACCGATCGTGAGTGCGCCCGGAGGAATGTTCCGAGTGGCGAACTTGCCAGACGAATCGGTGCGATAGATGAAGCCACCAGGCATCACCAGGACGCTCGCGCCGATCACCGGAAGCCCAAGTGAATCGCGAACAGTGGCCGTAATCGATGACCGAAGCGTGTCCGCGCCGCTAGAATCGGGCACCTGGCCCGGGACCACCGACGGTAGCACGGCCAGGATGAGTCCCAACAAACCTTTGCTCACGGCGGCGTCTACTCGGGTCCGGTGACTATTGTTCCGGTGGCTATGACATCCATCCCGAAATTGGCCGGCGTTCTTGCCGGTAGCTACTTCCTCGGCTGCTTCGTCGCGGCGTATTACATCACGCGGCTCCGTCATGGCGTCGACATTCGGAAGCTGGGCAGCGGCAACGCCGGAGCAACGAACGTGGGACGGCTTTACGGCCCCGTCGAAATGGGCGTCACCCTCGTCGTCGATGCACTGAAGGGCGTCATTGCCGTCGCCGCGGCGCTCTACTTCGTTGGCCCTGACTGGACAGCGGTACTGGCGCTTGCCGCCGCCATCATAGGCCACATCTGGCCCGTGCAGTTGCAATTCCATGGGGGCAAGGGAGTGGCAACGGCACTCGGTGGATTCCTGACCCTCAACCCGCTTGCCACAGTGGCATTGATCGGCGCGGGGCTCATCGTCTACGCCGTGACGCGCAGATACTATCGCAGCGGTCTTGTGGCGATTGGGCTCGCCGCGCCGATACTCTGGCTCTTCGGCCACAGCCTGGCGGCGGTTGTTCTGGCAGCGGCAACGTCGGTCTTATGCCTCGTCGTTCATCATCCGGTCATGGATGCACCTCGACAGCCGCAGAACAGGCCAACCAGCTGATTTTCGCTCTCAAAAGTTCTCCACAACGATTGTTTATTCTTTCAGTCAAGCGAGTCGCAATCGGCACTTGCCCGTGCCTCACAAGGTGTCGACTTTAGTAAGCCAGCAGGTCGTCAATTGGGAATCACTCAGTGAGGGGTCGAGACATGGCGGGTGTTGCTTCCCATCAGAAGGTGCTCGTGGACTCTTTGTGGTCCACCGACAGTCTGTCGCGTGACGTCAGCCTCGTACTCGGAGGAACCGTCGCGATTGCCCTGGCAGCGCAGCTGAAGATCGTGCTGCCGTTCACGCCCGTTCCGGTCAGCGCGCAGACATTCGCCGTGCTGCTCATCGGTGCGCTCTTCGGGGCAAAGCGCGGCGTCGTGACTGTCATGACGTACCTTTCGATAGGCATCCTGGGACTCCCCGTCTTTGCCGCGGCACCACCGGGCCCCGGCGCGCTCGTCAGCCCGACGGCCGGATACCTCGCCGGATTCGTGTTCGCCGCATGGGTCATGGGCACATTGAGCGAGCACGGGTGGGATCGACGCCCCTGGACTGCCGCACTGGCGATGGCCCTGTCGAGTCTCGCCATCTTCGCCTGCGGCGTGCTCTGGCTCGGTCGATTCGTCGGGTGGGACAAAGTCCTGCAGACGGGCTTCTTCCCGTTCATTCCCGGCGACCTGCTGAAGATCGCCCTGGCTACCGCAATCCTGCCGGCCGGCTGGAGAATGTTCAGGAAGAGTGACGCAACTCGTCAGGCAAGCTGATCGCCGGATTCCGCTCGCTTTCCAGCCAGGATCAGTAGCCGCTTAAAGCCAAGTACGGCGCCGGTCACCGTCGCGACGACGAGCATCAGGCACCCTAACGTCATGATAGCGCGGCCGGGGATGCCGAGCAGCTCGCCGGTGTGAACGCGGTCGACCACGCGAAAGACCTTTTGCCCGCGGTTGAGCTGCGGTGGCGCGCGCACATCGAGAACCGCGGCGGTGAACTGGTCGACGTACACGGTCTGCGCTGCTTTGCGAATCGCATAGGTCCCCGACGGCGCCGACGGAATAACGAGTCCAAGCAGTTCACCCGGCGCCGCGCTATCGGCCGCACTGACCACGCGGGATAACGGAACCGGTGTCGAATCCGCGCCATCGCCGACATGTGAACGTGGTTGTTCGACCGCCGGCGGCGGTGGACCGAAGAACTTCCAGATTGGCGACGGTACCGACATGAGAACGCCCGTGGCAGCCATCGCGAACACCGGGATGAGGAACCAGATCCCGGTCGCGTTATGCAGGTCCCACGAGACGCGATAAACCGAGCTGCGCCACGGACGGAACTGCCAGGCCTTCGTTCGCCACCAGAGCCAGATCCCCGTCAGCGCCAGCAGGAGCGCTTCGGCAGTGGCAAAGAGAACAAGGGCCCTTCCCTTCGGGCCGAGCACGAGGTTGGTGTGCAAACGGCGCATCAGCGCCGTGAGATTCTCGAGGCTCGCCAGTCGAGCAGGTCGCGAGCCGATTACCGTTGCAGTCGCCGGATCGACGAATACGGCCGTGCGATCTCTCAGTCGCACAACCACCGCGTGACCGGTGTCGCGGACCGAAACGTTCGCGACGCGACGAGGCGTGAATTGTTTCTCGACCGCCGCAATGATCGCCGGTGCGTCCACTGACCCTGAGAATACCGCGACCTCCGGTACAGGATTCAACCGCTGGAACAACGGTCCCTGGAACGTGATGTACGCGCCGGTGACACCGACGATCGCGAGGATCACGGCACCGGTGAGGCCAAGTACCAGATGGACCCACATCAGCAGAGCGCGGAATGTCATTCGTCGAGTGGGTTCCAGGGACCCCATGCCTCGCGAGCGGCGATCGGGGAAGACCCTACGCGGGCTGACCGTTTACCTGACCTCCTCGACACCCCTCGCTCGTCGATCATACGGGTGAAATCAGAGGAGTCACAGACATGGCAATGCGCGTTCTCGTCATTTTCGGTACTTCGTACGGACAGACGGAAAAGATCGCTGTTCGCATCGGGGCATCGCTCCAACGTCGCGGGCTTTCCGTTGAACTCTGCAACGCGGCTCGCACGCCGCCGGCATTGCCGGTGGAAGAATACTCTGCCGTGGTTGTAGGGTGCTCAATTATCGCGAAGGGTCACCAGCCGGCGATCGAGAGATTCGTTCGCGAGCACGTCACAACCCTGAATCGCGTCCCGAGCGCGTTCTTCCAGGTCAGCGCCTCTGCGGGAAGCGCGGATGAAAGGGGCCGCGCGGCCGCCCAGCGGCTGCTCGATGAATTCGTCGCGAGCCACGACTGGACGCCCATCCTGTCGGCAAGCATTGCCGGGGCGATCAACTATACGCGATACAGTTTCCTGCTTCGCTGGTACATGAAACGCGCCTCGGCGAAACACGGTGGGACGACGGACACCTCGCGCGACCACGAATACACGGATTGGGCACAGGTCGATCGATTCGCGCTGGCGATCGCGAATGCGATCAATCCCCTGCCGGAGCGCGTTCGCGAACCTGCGCTGAGCGCGGGTTGAGTCGTTATGTGACTGGCCCGTTGGGCCAGTGGGATGAGGCAAGGGCGAGGGATGATACTCCATCCCTCGCCCTCATCACTCAGCTGGCGAGTTGACCCGAAAGCGCTTCCAGCCGCTCACCCCAGAACGACTTCATCCGGTTGGCCACCTCGCGGCTCTCCAGCTTCGTGTGCTGGACCGCGACGACCGACTTGGAGCGTCCCTTGGACGTGAAGTAGGCCTCGACGGACGAGCCGTCCTCCCAGGTCATTCGCACGGACTTGTTAGGCACCGATGTGCGAAGCACGACCTTGGCGCCATTGAGCCACGCGGTCCGAAGCTTCGGCTGCTTGAATGACCGGAAGAGCGTCCCGACGGGAGCGTCCATCGTCTTGCTCTTCGACGCCTCCCAGCTGCCGCTCCGGCGCTGCCCCTTCGCGCGTAGGCCCTTGATCCGTTCGTAGCCCACGGTGACTGCCTGCGTCCACCAGTCGGGCACCTTGTACTTGTCCTTCACGTACTCGGCGATCTCCCGGTGTGGCCAGTTGTGTGCGTTCACCTGGTCGAGCGTCCACACCCAGCGCTCCCACGTGCAGCCGGTGCTCTCCTTGATCTTCGCGTCGCTCATGCCGGCGAGCTTCGCGAAGTCCTCGGGCTTTATCGCAGCTGGTGAAGCAGCAGGCGCGGCTCGATGACCGTTGCCTTCGACGCTCGGCGCCCTGGCCTTGCTGCCCTGCTTGAGGAGGACGGCGCGGGCGGCGGTGTACGACTCGCCCGTCTTCTGCATGCGGTCGCGAACGAGCCGCTTGAAATCCTTCTGGATCGTCATTGGTGAATCCTCTGCGTTAGGCCACGACCGCACGCCCCCCAGCGACGCGCGGCGCAGCAGCGCAAAGGTCACGCCCATGCGAATCCGGGAGTATGCCCCCCTTTGCCTCTCTATGGACCCCTGCTGGGGCAGGGTCGCCGAGGTTAGGCGCGGATCATCGCCACCACTACGGTGCATGAATCGGGCTAAACACGCAAGAGGAGCTCGCCAGACCTATGGATCGGCCCGTCCGGACCGGCGGGCGGGACCTGAGGAATGCCGGTCCGCGTTTCGGGGTACCCTTCGCTGCAGGGTGTAGTAACTGCAGTTGCAGCAGGGAGGTCAGATGTCCGTATTGCGCACGTTGGTCACGCTCGTTGGCGTCACGGCATTGGTGTCGGCGTGCAACGATTCGACTTCGCCGTCTGGACGCGACGTTACGGTGCAATTCGCCGTCACAGGTACAGGGGCTGCATCGGCGGCAAATCACTCGTTGGCCCAGGTCGGCACCGCTCCGCTCGAGATTGCCGGATCAAATGGAACGCTCGAGATCGATCGGATCGCGTTCATCGTAACGCGACTCGAATTCGAGCAATCCGATGACGCGTGTGAGTCCGATCACGGTGAAGAGGGTCAGCGGGAAGGCGAGGGCGAAGGCGAACAGGAAGACTGCGAGGAGTTCCGGCTGGCTCCAAAGTTTGTAGACCTCAGCCTTCCGGGCGGCGTCGTGAACGTCGCGACGAGCGAGGTGCCCGAAGGCACGTGGACGCAACTCAAGTTCCGCGTAAAGAATCTCGACTTCAACGATGATGACAACGAGAATGACGACGCCGGCGAACAGGTGCTCGAGGACAACGGCTTGAACGCACTGCTCGGGACCGCGCGGGCTGCCTTCGCGAATTGGCCCCGCAAGGCGAGCCTGGTCGTGGAGGGCTCGTTCCGCCCGAACGGTGCGACGACTGCCATCCCGTTCACCACGTTCTTCGACGGCGAGATCAAGGTGAAGATGGAGCTGCAACCACCGCTGGAGCTCAGCGCGTCTAGCGCGAGCCCGGACGTGAGGATCGAGCTGGATCCAGCGCGATGGTTCCGGAACGCTGACGGCAGCGTCGTGAACCTGTCCGCATTTGATTTTGCCGCGACGCAACGCCTGGTGGAATTCCGGCTGAAGATGCGCGAAGGGTTCCTGCAGGTTCGCCTGGACGACTAGGTCAGTCGATGCGAACGGGGGGATCGGGGCGCTGGTTGGCGCCCCGTTTCTTTGCGCCCTCGTCAGGGTTGGTTCGTCACCATCCCAGTCATCAGCACCACCTCGAAGTCGGATCCCTTGATGCGCTTCATCGTGTCGATGTTCGCATCATTCCAGCGCGGATCAGGCGCGCCGCTCACGAAGAACGCGCTACCGTTGTCGGCCAGGATCATCCCGTACTTCTTGAGCGCCGTGAGAATCACCTGCACGTCAGGCGGGAAGGTCGAGATGTCGACACTCGCCTTCAAGCGCACGCGCATGCCCATCGGCGGAAGGTTGGGGCCCGTCTGGCTGCTCGCGTAGTGGCGCGCTGGCGGGATGTATGCACGCCGAGTGGTCGGGCACGTGAAGCGGAGGGCGTGCTTTATCGCGCCTGACGCGACTTCATCGTATCGGGCCAGGCCCGCGAAGATCGGGAGACCCGCGGCATCGGCCGACGTCCACCCGGCAGGCCGCATGGCGTTCGACGAGAGGTCGAAGATCGCGCCGGATCCGGCCGTCCAGCTCGCGCCGCCATTCACTGGTCGCGCGTCGAACAGCTCGTACAACTTCCAATTGTCGACGTCGACCACGATCACGTGGCGATCGCCTGACGAGGCGGCGCCTCCCTCGATCGGCGCCTGGGCCGGAATCGGATACGGACCCGCGTCGCTGTCATCCTCATAATAGAAAGACACGGGCACGCGAGGCTGACTGGCGCTGACCGTGACGTATGGAATGCCCCACGGCACGCCGTCGTACACGGTGCCGAAATCCGGGTGCAGGCTGCGCGTGGCGCCGCACGTGGCGATCAGGTTCGCCGAGTTCGGATCGACCGCATCGGTGGATACATCGCGGTTCCACGCATTGTCAGGCGGGAACACGCTGCGCGCCGGGAGCGGCCCGCCCGGAAGCGAGTCAGCCGGCGGATCGAGCGGTCCATCACCCGGCGCCGCACCGGAGCACGCGAAGGTGATTGTGGCAAGTATCGGAATCCAGCGAGTCAGGGAGCGATGCCGCGGCATACAGGAAAGACGCGCGCGCACGCCTGGCGGCCACCGTCGTGAAGTGCGGCGTGCACGCACGGCACAGGGCCAGTCACCGCGCGATTGTGCGCTGCGTCGCGTGCCCGGTGGTCATGCGTAACAACATGCCCTCGAGGCCCCGGTGGTCGTCCTCCATTGCCGGCGGTTCGGCGCGCGTCGCGCCAGGAACCCCCACACGCCCGCCGCTCTCGCAGGAGGATTCATGGGCACTTCCCGTACGCAACTCGCACTCGCCAGCCTGCTCTTCGCCGGCCTTGGCGCCTGCGTGCCTAACGCGCGCAGCTTCCCACCGGCCGGCCGCGGTGAACGCGTCGTCGTCGCCAACGGCGACGTCGAAAGCCGTTCGCTCAAGGTGCCACCGGGCCATTTCCCGAAGCCCGGTGAATGCCGCTTGTGGTTCCCGAGCCGCCCGCCCGGCCAGCAGCCGCGCGCCGGCAGCTGTGTCGGCCTCGCGCGCATCGCGCCCGCCGGCTCGATGATCCTCTATCGGCCGACGAGCGAGAAGAAGGTCATCTATGCGCGGGTCATCGACCCGAAGCGCGACGGCGTCATCATCGTCACGCGCGTGTACAACGACCGCGGTACGTACCTCAGGGAAGACAAGCAGCACTAGTTCCGTCGCACGACCGGCTGGGCCGCGCTCACGCGCCAGACGACATTCCCCACGTCGTCGGCCACGAGCAGCGCGCCCTTCCGGTCGATCGCGACACCAACCGGGCGGCCGTGTGAATCCCCGGCATCGTCGAGGAAGCCGGTCAGGACGTCGATCGCCTCGCCCGACGGCTTGCCCGCGGTGAACGGCACGAAGATCACCCGATAGCCGCTCGGCGGCTTCCGGTTCCACGAGCCGTGCTGGCCGACGAACATCCCGCCGTCATAACGAGACGGCAGCGTGGTGCCCTTCGCGTACGCCAGGCCTAACGACGCGGTGTGCGGTCCGAGCGCGTAATCGGGAACGATGGCCTTCTCCACCAGGTCCGGGCGCTGTCGTTCGATGCGGGTATCGATGTGCCGGCCGTAGTAGCTGTACGGCCATCCATAGAATCCCCCGTCCCGGACCGACGTCATGTAGTCGGGCACGAGGTCGCTGCCCAACTCGTCGCGCTCGTTGACGGCGACCCACAACGTCCCGGTCTCAGGCACCCAGGTCATCCCCACCGGATTGCGGAGCCCGGACGCGTACACGCGATGCATGCCGGTCGCGGGGTCAACCTCGAGAATCGCGGCGCGTTCATCTTCCGCCTCGATCCCATTCTCGGCGGCGTTGCTGTTCGATCCGACACCAACGTACAGCCGGGATCCGTCCTGGCTGGCGATCAGGCTTTTCGTCCAGTGATGGTTGATCAGGCCACCGGGAAGGTCCGCCACCTTTACCGGTTGGGCCGTGATTTTCGTATCGCCGACGTGATACGGGAAACGGACGACGGCATCCGTGTTGGCGACGTACAGCGTGTTGTCGACCAGCGCCATGCCGAACGGCGAGTTCAGTCCCTCGATGAACGGCACGCGGACTTCGGCGATGCCATCGCCGTCCGCGTCACGGAGCAGCGTTATGCGGTTCGCGCTCGGGACGCCACCGCCGGCCTTTTTCTGGAATCTCTTGAAGAACCAGCCCCGGATTCCGCCGCCGTCGAGCGGTCGTTTCGGGGCGTTCGTCTCGGCCACCAGCACGTCTCCGTTAGGCAGGACGAGCAGCCAGCGCGGGTGCTGGAGGCCGGTCGCGTAGGCGACGACATCGAGTCCCTCGGCTGCCTTCGGCGTGCCGCCGTTCGTCCAGCCTTTCGCCGTTGCGACCTTGATCGTTGGAATGGCCGAGTAGGAGGGCTCGGGAAGTTCCGGATTCGGGCCCATGCCCCTGGCAACGGGCAGCTTCGCGTTGTGGCCGCAGCTCGTCACGCCAATCACGACGGCGAGCAGCGCCGGCATGCTTTTGGTTCGCATGGGAGAGAAATGGCTTTGGCGCTCCTCCGGGCAGGATTTCGGAGCGCGTTCGGTGGATAACCTCTGTACACGCCCGATTCGCGCGTGAGCGGACCCGTCGCGAATAATTCGAAGCATCGCTGACGGTCGTGACCGCCGCGTAAATTCCGGCGATGATCGACCTCGGCCATCTCCTGCTTCAGCTCGTCGTAATCCTTGTGACCGCGCGGCTCGTTGGCCGCGCGTTCCGGATCATCGGCCAGCCACAGGTCATCGGTGAGATGGCGGCCGGCCTTGCGCTCGGTCCCTCGCTCCTTGGCTTCGTTAGGCCCGAGGCCGTGGCCTGGCTGTTTCCGCCCGATTCACTCGCCCCGCTCACGGCGCTGAGCCAGCTCGGGGTGCTGTTGTTCATGTTCGTGGTCGGGTTGCGGCTCGACCTCCAACTGCTTCGCGGCCGCGCGCGCGCCGCCGTGTTCACGAGCAACGCCAGCATCGCATTGCCAATCGCGATGGGTGCCGCGCTCGCGCCGTGGCTCCATTCGTCGCTGGCGCCGGACGGCGTGCCACTGCTTCCCTTCGCGTTGTTCCTCGGCGCCGCGATGAGCGTGACGGCGTTTCCGGTCCTGGCCAGGATCCTCACCGAGCGCGGGCTGCTGGGCACTCGCATTGGCTCTGTCGCCATCGCGGCCGCGGCGGTCGACGACGTCACGGCGTGGTGCATCCTCGCCGCCGTGGTCGCGGTGGCGCGGTCAGCTCCAGAGGCCACGAGCATCGCCTGGCGCGAGTTCCTCGTGACGATCGTCTCGTCAGGCACCTATGTCGTCCTCGCCGCGACCGCCGGGCGACGACTGCTGGCGCGGCTGGATCGCGAACTGGCGCGCCGGGGCATCCTGATGTCGGCTCAGCTGGTGAGCGGCGCGATCATCCTCGCCCTGGCCTCGGCATGGGTCACGGAGCGATTGGGGATTCACGCCCTTTTCGGCGCGTTCCTCGCGGGAACGGTGATGCCGAGGACGAGCATGAACGGCGCACCATCGGCCGCGCGGCAGATCGCCGACCGGATGGAGGACGTCGTGGGCGCGGTGTTTCTGCCGGTATTTTTCGCACTCACGGGCCTGCGCACGTCGGTCGGCCTGCTCGACGGTCCGGGGCTGTGGGCCGCTTGCGCCGCCATCTTCGCGATTGCCGTTTCCGGGAAGCTCGGTGGGTCGGCCGTGGCCGCGCGGCTGGCGGGCATGTCGTGGCGCGACGCGCTTTCGATCGGCGCGCTGATGAACACTCGCGGGCTGATGGAGCTGGTCATCCTCAACGTCGGCCTGGAGATCGGCGTCATCAGTCCCGCGCTGTTCACGATGATGGTGCTGATGGCTCTGGCGACGACCGTGATGACGTCGCCGCTGCTGCTCCTGCTGCTTCGGGACGAGCCTTCGCCGGCGGCGCTCCAGCCTAACGAGAGCTAGTCACCGCGCGGCGGTATGCCGTCGTCTCCGTGCCTGTCCGTGCGGCGCTCGAACCAGCGCCGGGTGAAGCGCCAGCGCTGGAGCACATCCGACAGCGGAAGGGACAGGAACCCCATCGTGAGCTTGAGCGTGCGCGCCAGGAAGTAGACCATCGCGAACAGGACGATCGCGATGATTCCGTAGGTCAGCCATTCGACGAACCGGGAGCCCCCTTCCATGCGTTCCTAATTAACCGGGGGAGGCCCCGCGGCGCGTCCCATTGACATTCGATGTATGCGGGTTAGCGTAATACATCGACATTCGATGGGAATGCCATGCCTCGGACACCGATCGACCTGCTGCAGGGGACGCTCGACCTGCTCATCCTCAAGACGCTGAGCTGGGGGCCGGCCCACGGCTACGCCATCGCCCGATGGATAGAGCAGCTGACAGGTAACGCGCTGCAGATCGGCGAGGGATCGCTCTACCCCTCACTGCACCGGCTCGAGGAGCGGGGCTGGGTCACGAGCGACTGGCAGCTCAGTGAGAACAACCGCCGCGCCAAGGTCTACACCCTGACCGCGGCCGGCCGCCAACAGTTCCGCGCCGAGCAGAAGGCGTGGGGTAATTTCGTCGAAGCGGTGAGGAAGGTGCTGGACGCGCCGGCACTCCCCGCCTGACGATGGTTCCGATGGAACAACCTCTCGCCGGTTGGCGACGCTACCTGCGGTTCCTCCGCCCCGACATCAAGGCGGACATCAACGACGAGCTGGCATTTCACCTCGAGATGCGGGCCCGCGATTTCGAGCGAATGGGCCTCACTGGACTCGCGGCCCTGGAGGCCGCGCAAAGTGGGTTCGGCGACCTGGCCGCCATTCGGGATGCCTGCCTGACGATTGACGAGCGACGGTTCCGTCGCGCGAGCAGAAAGGAGACCCTCATGTCGTTCCTCACCGACCTCCGACAGTCGGCCCGTTCCCTGCTCCGCTCGCCCGGATTCACTACGGTTGCGGTGCTCTGCCTGACGCTGGGTATCGCGTCTACCGCCACGATCTTCACCGCGGTGCGTGGTATCCTCCTGCGACCGCTTCCCTATCGCGACGCCGAGCGGCTGCTGGTGATCTACGACGCCGTTCCCGAGCGGAATGAGCGCGGGGTCAACATCTCCTACCACGACTACGATGCGTGGCGCACCGGCAACCGGACGCTGGAAGACGTCGGCATGTGGGGCTGGAGCACGATCACCATTTCGTCCGATGACGAATCAGAGCGGGTGGAAGCCGGGCTGGTATCGGCCAACCTCTTTCACGTGCTTGGTGTCTCGCCGATCCTCGGTCGGAACTTCCTGCCTGAAGAGGAGAAGCCCGACGCTCGTGTGATCCTGCTCGGCTGCGGACTCTGGCAGCGGCGGTTCGGCAGCGATCGCGAAATCGTCGGCAAGACGATCCGCGTCAACGCGGTACCGCACACCGTCGTCGGTGTCATGCCGCAGGGGTTTGCCTTCCCGGAGCTCGGCCAGGCGTGGCGGCCAATGACCATCGACCTGGCGACCGAGCCCGGGAATCGGTTCAACGCGGGCGCGATTGCCCGCATGAAGCCCGGCGTTCCCCTGTCGACCGCCGCCGCGGACCTCGAATCCGTCATGCGCCGGGAGGAGGAGCGGTACCCTAACGACTATAAGGGCTGGTCCGCCGACGTCCGTTCGATGCGCGACAACGTGGCGGGAGAGCTTCGACGCCCGCTCCTCGTGTTCCTTGGCGCGGTGGGGATGGTGCTGCTCATTGTCTGCGCCAACGTCGCGAACCTCCTGCTCGCTCGCGGATTGGCCCGTGATCGCGAGCTCGGCGTGCGCGCTGCGCTGGGCGCGAGCCGCGGCCGGATCTTCGGCCATGTGATCCTCGAGAGCGCGATCCTGGCGCTGGCAGGCGGACTGCTGGGGGCGCTCCTCACGCCGTGGGGCGTGCGCCTCTACGCGATGACGTATCCCAACGACGTGCCGTTCTACTTCTCGCTGCGCGTGGACGGCTGGATCCTCGCCTTTGTCGCCACCCTCATTGCGGCAGCGACGGTGCTCATGGGAATCATTCCTTCCATGCGCGCGACCGCGATCGACGTGACCGCGGCACTGCGCGAAGGCGGCCGTTCCGGCGCTGGAGGGATCCGGGGCAATCGAACAAGGAACGTCCTGGTCGTGAGCGAGCTCGCGCTGTCGGTCGTCCTCCTCGTCGGCGCGGTGCTGCTCGTGCGCAGCTATCGCTCGCTGACGAACACCAACCTTGGCTTCAGCCAGGACAGCGTGCTGGCCGTGCGCGTGTCGCTGCCGCCGGCCGAATACACGGTTCGTGCAAAGCGAATCGTGTACTGGGACGCAGTTTATCAACGGCTCTCGGCCCTGCCTGGCGTTACCGTGGTCGGCTCGGCGGAAGGGATTCCGTTCAGTGGCTGGCAGGTATCGGCGGGGATGTCCATCGAGGGCCGACCATTCGTCGACTCGAAGGACGAACTGGGCGTGCACTACCAGAACGTCAGCCCCCGATACTTCGATGCGATCGGCGCGCGCATCGTCGCGGGCCGGGGGATCACCGAGCAGGATCGCGATTCGGTCAACCTGGTTGGGGTGATCAACGAGACACTGGCGCGCAAGCAGTTCACGGGGATAAACCCGATCGGCCAGCGCATGAAGTGGGGCGATGCCGGCTCGAAATGGCCGTGGATCACCATCGTCGGCGTGGTGAGCGATTTCCGGCACTGGCGACTTCCGGAACCCGTGCACTCGGCGATCTACATTCCACAACAGGCGTGGCCGTCGGCTTCCCAGACACTGGTCCTGCGCACGACGCTGGCCGATCCGCGCCCCCTCGAGCCATCGGTTCGATCGGTGCTGCGCGAGCTCGACCGCGATGCGCCGGCCTACCAGGTGCAGACGTTCCGCGACGTCGTGAGCCGCTCCCTCTGGCGCCAGCGGCTGCAGGGCCGGGTGCTCGGCCTCTTCGCCGGCATGGCGCTGCTGCTGGCGGCGTTAGGCATCTACGGGGTGATCTCGCATGGCGTGACGCAGCGCACGCGCGAGCTCGGCGTCCGGATGGCGTTAGGCGCCTCGCGTCGCGAAGTGGCGACGATGATCCTGGCGCAGGGAAGCCGGCTGGCCGCGATCGGCGTGGCCATCGGCGTGGCGGCCGCGTTCCTGCTGCGAAAGGTGGTCGCGCAGCTCCTCTATGGCGTGGCGCCAAACGACCCGCTCACCTTCACGCTGGTGCCCATTGCGCTGGTGCTGGTGGCGCTCATCGCGAGCCTCATTCCCGCGTTGCGCGCCACCAGGGTTGATCCCGCGCTGGCGATGCGCGCGGAATGATCAGCCGGCCTTGAGCCGGATGACGCGACCAATCGCCGAGCCTCGCCGCGGTGTGATTTCGAGCAGGGTTCGGGCGCCGATGCCATCAGCGCCCGGCTCTGTCACGACCAACGGCTGATCCGCTGGCACGCCGCAGAACACGACGGAGCCACTCGCATCTGTCTCGTCGATCATCTCGAACGAGTCGCGCTGCGTCGGGTCTCTCGACGCAAGACGAACGCGCACGCCGCCGAGCGGCCGTTCGGTCAGGCTGTCGACGAGCGCCACGCGCACGGTGGCGCGGTTTCGAGGGTATTCCTGCCCTTCACAGAGCACGGCCATGATTTCGCCCTGCGTCGGTGCGCTGAACGAGACTTCGCGTCGCACGCCATCATCGAGCAGCACCTGCCCTTCACCGACGCGCACCCCCAGGTCAGTCAACGAGGCGTGATCCGCGACCACGAACTGCAGTCCCGGCGGCACTCCGCGAAGAATGTACCGACCATCGGGTCCCGTCACGGCTCGCAGCTCGGTGCCGACGATGCGGATGACAGCGCCTTCCATCGGTCGGCGATTGCCGTCGCGCACTTCGCCGTCGATCGTCGCCGAAACTCTCGTGGTGTCGATCTGGCCTTCCAGTACGAGGCCACCCTCTTCGACAAGGCCGGGCCGGCCGGTCGTGCCGAACTTTCCCTCTATCTCGATTTCCCGCGGCATGCGAAGTCGCCACGAACTCACGAACCACGGTCCGCTGTCCACACGCGCGAAGATGACCTCGCCGCCAACGTTCTTCAGGTCACCACGAAGCTTGGTCCAGGAGAAATCGAGCGACTGCAGCGCTGACGACAGCGCGTCGATCCAGATCGTTCCCTGCACTTCCGCCGGCGACTCCCGCTTCGTCCGCGACTTCACCGGCTCGAAGCGAAGCCCGACGAGGCCATGGTTTTCCTGGGGGTTGTCCTCCAGCCGGAAGCAGTGGTCGCGCACAAATGCTTCGGACAGGAGCGCGCTCGCGTCGAGTCCGTAGAACTCGATCTGCATCCCGGCGCGCACGCGCCAATAGCCCAGCACCGAGAGCGAATCAGCGCTGAGGCTGCGGAACTGCGGGTCGCCAGGGATGTCGTGTTCGTCGAAAGCCTTCAGCCGTTCGTTCACCACGGTCATGGACGGCATGTCGATCTCGCGCATGTACCTGACGAGCCGGCGGGAGACGAGGCGGTCGCGCGAGGAAATCTCCGAAGCCATGAGCGCCGTTCGCGCGTCATCCCAGAGCGTCGCGATGCGCTCACCGTCACTGGTGTTCGCCTGGCACGGCGTCGCTCGCCTGATGTTCACGGGTCCCAGCACCGCGACGCCCAGTCCGCGGACCGCGATCGGATCCATCGGCACGTCAACGACGCGGACTTCTCCTTCCTTCAACTCGAGCGGCCCGGAGAGGAACGGGGTTCTCCCTATCCGTCGCACGGCCAGCCGATAGGTTCCCGGTCCCCAGGCCACGATCGAGAACGCACCACTGCCATCCGCCAGGACACTCCGCTCGCCACGGGTGGAGTCGGTAATGTCGCGCAGGAGGATGACGACGGCCCCCGCGCCCGCCGCGCCCGATGAACGGTCGGTCACGGTGCCGCGCACGGTCTGGGCGGACACGAAAGCGGGCAGGAGCCCCGCCACGAGCACGGCTATCGGTTTCAGTGAACGCATACGTGACCGTTGGCGAAATGACGCGCCTAACGACTCCTCAGGGT
>Ga0111539_10005354_pt1 | contig 16601 bp, 14 predicted proteins | sample RhiMethybrSRZTD1_FD_79667 | JGI IMG/M metagenome (GOLD analysis project Ga0111539, IMG submission 79667) | Populus rhizosphere microbial communities from Tennessee, USA - Rhizosphere MetaG P. TD hybrid SRZTD1 (version 2) (version 2) | ecosystem: Host-associated > Plants > Roots > Rhizosphere >... | reverse complement strand
CTGGTTCGCCTTCAGACGATTCAATTTGTTTACCTGTTTCGCCCGCTACGGCTGCCGGTTCGAGCGTCAGCAACGACGACCCTTCCGAGACTGTGTCACCGACCTTGACATGAATATCCTTCACCACACCCGCTTGCGGCGAGGGAACCTCCATCGCCGCCTTATCGGTTTCAAGGGTCACGAGTGAAGTTTCCTTCTCTACAGCATCGCCGGGCTTCACCAATAGCTCGATCACAGCCACATCCTTGAAGTCGCCGATATCGGGAACTTTTATTTCGATAACCTGAGCCATGACAACCTTAATGGGAAAAGATAAACAGCCTTTTGAATGCTTGTGGTCGGGCTACATTTATTGCCTGATGTGTCCGTCTCCCAGCACGATAAACTTCTGGCTGGTCAACCCTTCCAGTCCCACGGGACCCCGGGCGTGGAGCTTGTCGGTCGAGATGCCGATTTCCGCGCCAAGGCCATACTCGAAACCGTCGGCGAATCGCGTTGAAGCGTTGACCATTACAGAGCTGGAATCCACTTCTCGCAGGAAGCGCCGGGCACGGCCATAGTCCTCGGTAATAATCGAATCGGTATGTTGCGATCCGTACACAGTGACATGTTCGATCGCCTCATCCAGGCCTGCGACCACTCGCACGCTTAGGATCGGCGCCAGATATTCGGTGTGCCAATCCTCTTCCGTGGCTTCCTTCATTTGCGGAATTATGGATCGGGACACGGCATCGCCGCGCAGCTCTACCCCCTTCTCAAGATAGACTTTGCAGAGCGAAGGCAGCACTTTCTCAGCAATGGCTCTGTGGACGAGTAGTGTCTCCATGGTATTACACGTTCCATAGCGCTGAGTCTTGGCGTTATCGGCAACGCGCAGCGCCTTGTCCAAGTCCGCTTGCTCGTCAATATACACATGGCAAACACCGTCGAGATGCTTGATAACCGGAATTCGTGCTTCACCAGCGATGCGCTCAATCAGCCCCTTTCCGCCGCGGGGCACGATGACATCGACAAATTCTTTCATTGTGATGAGCTCACCCACAGCCTGGCGGTCGGTCGTTTCCACCACTTGTATCGCAGTTTCGGGCAGCCCTGCCGTTTTCAGCCCCTCCTTTACGCATGCAGCGATTGCCCGGTTGCTATTGATGGCTTCAGATCCGCCGCGCAATATAGCGGCATTACCCGCCTTGAGGCATAACCCGGCGGCATCCGCGGTAACGTTGGGCCGCGCCTCGTAAATGATGCCGACAACACCGAGCGGCACGCGCATCCTGCCAACCTGGATACCAGAAGGGCGATATTTCAAGTCGCTGATTTCCCCGACAGGATCAGCGAGCGCCGCGATTTGCACCAATCCTTCGGCCATGCCCGCGATGCTCTTGGGTGAAAGTGTCAGCCGGTCGATCATGGCCGGGTCAAGGCCCCGTTTCCTGGCGCTTTCGACATCCATCGCATTTGCGGTCAGCAACATCTGCTCATCGCGCTGGATAGCGGCTGCCATCTGCGTGAGCGCCCGGTTTTTAGCGGCGGTCTCTGCCTTTGCAACCAGGCGCGACGCGGCTCGGGCTTCCCGTCCGATTGACTGCATGTAAGTCTTGACGTCGATCATATCCATGTCGCGGTTCCATTAAAACGATGAATCAATCAATGTTGCAGGAAGCAGTTAGCAAAGGCGGCGTTATCAGTGCCTCGCAAAAGAAACTGTGCGCCTCGCACTCTACGAACCGCAATTGCCTCAAGCATTCCCGCAAGACGGGCATGGGGCCACCAAAGCCATCCGCTCCGACGCAAGCCCGTACTTAACTACGCAATGAACAATTGTTGCTAACGCGCGGGAACGGCAAAGCGCAATCCCAACTGCAGCAATTCGTCCCAGGCATCGCCCTTCGCCGCACCCTTACTGATCCTGTCTATTTTCGACATATCTATCAGAGCCTGCATCAACTGTTCCAGGGGGAGGCGCCTGGCGGCACTTTGCAGAAATTCATGCTGATCGACTCGGGCCCTGACCTGATTCATCAACTGCATCGCAGGCCTCCCCGCATCAAGCCCCTTGCGGATCGTGACCAGCGCTCGGATCTGGGTTGCAAGCGTGAACACAATCAAGGGCAACGCAGTACCCTCGCCCCGCAATCCTTCCAACACCCGGTTATAGCGCGCGATCTCGCCTCGAATCATGGCAGCGGCTAGTTTATAAACATCATAACGCGCCACATCCAGCACCGCATCTTTTACCTGTTCGAACGACATCGCGCCAACCGGGTAGAGCTGCGCGAGTTTCTTCAGTTCCTGATAGGCCGCAACCAGATTGCCCTCGACCTTGTCCGCCAGGAACTGGAGAGTATCCTGATCGGCGCTTTGCTGTTGCAGCCCCAGACGTTGGCCGATCCAGGCGGGTAAGCGGGCACGCTCCACCGCATCGACCTGGATCGTTATACCCGCACCCTCAAGGGCCTTGAACCATTTTGTCGCGGCGCTCTGCCTGTCAATCTTGGGCAGCGTGACGAGCGTAAGCGTCTCAGGCGGGAGTGCCTGGCAGTACTCTTCGATTACGGCACTTCCCTGGATACCGGGCTTCCCTGACGGAATGCGGATATCCATTACCCGCCGCTCGCCAAATAGCGACAGGCTACTGCTGCGCTGCCGCAGCTCTGACCAGTTGAACTTATGGTCTACCGGGAAAATCTCTCGTTCACTATAACCTTCCTCCCGCGCGCGGGTTCGAATTGCATCAGCGGCTTCGATGCAGAGCAGCAATTCGTCTCCAGATACGATAAAGAGCGGCGCCAGCGGTTTCTGCAGATGCCGCGGAAGCTGCTCGGGGGTAATACGCATGATTTTTGGCTTGGAATATGATTCAGAGTTGGACAGGGGTTCTCAGCCCTCGACTGTTTTAACCATCTCAAGCCGGCGCAGAATCTGGGCCGCGGCATCGCTCTGCATTTCCCTGACGAGCATTGCCTCCTCCCCCTCCTTGGCCACTACCTGCGCGTCGGTAAAAGGAAGAATACGGCGGAGGGCAATTTCATTGGCGGGGATAAGGTCCACTCCTTTAGCGTCTACAAGACGAAAGGACACACGATAGCGCAACTCGAATTCCCGCACCCTACCGCCACCGGACACCGACTGGATCTGCCTCTCGTTGATTGCGCTAATGACCTCCAGCGTCGCCGCGGCATCTTTTGGGTTATCCACAATTCGGGTGGTGGTGCCCGCCTTGACGAACCGGCGAAGATCTGTCCCAAGGGGATTGCCCGCCGGGGATGAGATATAGAGCGTTTCAAATGGCAGGGAGGCCGTACCACGTAATTGAAAACCACAGGCAACAAGGAAGAAACAGAACAAGACCGGTATGATTCTTTTCACAAAAAAATCCTCATCAGGGGTTGATACCTTTAGACAACGATATTTACCAATCTTCCCGGAACTATTACAACCTTTTTTACCTGCTGGTTTCCGACGAACTTTCGCGCCTGATCGTTTTCGAGCGCGAGACGCTCGATAACTTCGGGTCGCGTATCTCTCGCCACGCTCATCTTGCCCCGCAGTTTTCCATTAACCTGAACGATCAATTCAATTTCGTCCTGCACCAGTGCAGCGTTATCTGCTCGCGGCCATGGCTGGTCGAGAAGCTCCGTTCCCGGCCTCAGCTCGTGCCACAGCGCATGACAAATGTGAGGCACGACGGGCGACAAAAGCAATACGACACTTTCCATTGCTTCCTGCATCAGCCGGCGCGCGACGGGGGTAGAATCCCGCAATTTGCCGAGAGCATTCATGAGTTCCATGACCGCGGCAATTGCGGTATTGAACGTGTGGCGCCTGCCGAGATCATCGCCGACCTTGGCGATCGTCTGGTGCAGCTGAAACCGCAGCGCCTTAAGCTCCGGGCCCAGCTCCGCAGTTGCCGGCCCGGGGGGCGGTACGCCAGCCTGCACATGTTCATAAACCTGCTTCCACAATCGTTTGAGAAACCTGAAAGCGCCCTCCACCCCGGCGTCCGCCCACTCCAGGGTTTGCTCAGGCGGACTAGCGAACATCATGAACAGTCTCGCCGTATCCGCGCCATATTGTTCGACCAGCATTTGTGGATCAACCCCGTTGTTTTTTGATTTGGACATCGTGCCAATCCCGCCCGATTCGACTGGCTGGCCATCCTTACGCAGCACCCTGCCGATGGTCCTGCCGTACTCGTCGGTTTGAATATCCACATCCCCCGGATTGAAATAGATGATCCGGCCGGTTTCGGTTTTGCGGAACATGATCTCGTTCAGCACCATGCCTTGGGTCAGGAGATTTGCGAAGGGCTCATCAAACTTTAACAGCCCGAGATCGCGCATGACCTTGCTCCAGAAGCGGGAGTAAAGAAGGTGCAAGATCGCATGTTCGATGCCTCCAACATACTGGTCGACGGGCAGCCAGTAAGCTACGCGCGCATCGGTCATGCGCTCGTTCTGATCGGCACATGCGTAGCGTATGTAGTACCACGATGAATCCACGAAAGTATCCATCGTATCCGTCTCCCGACGCGCGGACTGGCCGCAGTTGGGACAGGAGCACTCGTAGAACGATGGCGTTTTCGCCAGCGGGTTGCCGGAACCGTCGGGAACAAGATTTTCCGGCAGCACCACCGGAAGCTGGTCGTCCGGCACGGGCACGACCCCGCACTCGTTGCAGTAAACAAGCGGAATCGGGCACCCCCAATAGCGTTGACGTGAAATGCCCCAGTCGCGCAGACGGTAGTGGATTCGTTTTTCACCTAATCCCTTCTTTTCCAACGCCGCCGCGATCGCGTCGATTGCAGGTTGAAACGCGAGGCCCGAAAATTCGCCTGAATTAAACGTCAAGCCATGCTCAACATAGGCCTCTGTGAGCGGGGCGCTTAAATCAGAATCGACCGGCTTGATCACGGGCTTGATCGGAAGCGAGTATTTTTTTGCGAACTCGAAATCCCGCTCGTCGTGCGCGGGCACGGCCATTACCGCACCCTCGCCGTATCCCATCAACACGTAATTTGCCACCCAGACGGGAAGTTTTTCCCCAGTCAGGGGATGGAGGACAAACAGCCCTGTTTGCATGCCCCTCTTTTCCTGGGTGGCAAGTTCCGCCTCCATGGTGGCGCCCAGGTGACACGCGCTGATAAACTCAGCCAGATCGGGGTCGCTTTTTGCCGCATGCAGCGCAACCGGATGCTCCGCCGCCACCGCAACGTAGGTAACGCCAAGCAGCGTATCGGCACGAGTGGTAAAAACCTTTAATGTCTGAGGCATCCCTGACTCAACCTCGGCCGGGAAGGTTACATCGACGCCCGGGCTCTTGCCGATCCAGTTTGCCTGCATTGTTTTTACCCGCTCGGGCCATCCGGGTAGCGTGTTCAACGACTCCAGCAGCTCGTCCGCATAAGCAGTTATCCGCAAGTAATACATGGGGATCTCGCGCTTCTCGATGAGCGCTCCCGTGCGCCAGCCGCGTCCGTCTATTACCTGCTCGTTGGCCAGTACCGTCTGGTCTATCGGATCCCAATTGACGGTGCCCGTCGTCCGGTAGGCCAATCCTGTTTCCAGCATTCGCAAAAATAGCCACTGATTCCAGCGGTAGTAATCCGGGCTGCATGTAGCCAGCTCGCGGCTCCAGTCGATGGCCAGACCCAGGCTCTGCAATTGCTTGCGCATGTACGCGATGTTATCGTACGTCCAGCGGGCAGGCGGCACGGCGTTTTGCATCGCCGCATTCTCAGCCGGCAATCCGAACGCATCCCAGCCCATAGGCTGCAACACGTTGTAACCCTGCATACGGTAGTAGCGTGATAGCACATCGCCTATCGTGTAGTTGCGCACATGGCCCATGTGCAGCTTGCCAGAGGGGTAGGGAAACATAGACAGGCAATAATACTTCTGCCTGGCGGGAATCTCCTCGGCCTTAAACACGGCATTAGTATGCCAATGCTGCTGCGCTTCCGACTCGATCTCCCCTGGATGATATTTTTCTTGCATAAATTACCAGCTTCCCCGCCACAAAGCTTAAAATTATACCGCGAACGAAAACAGCAGACGATGTCCGTTTGTCTTAATGATTATTTCGCGACACGCGCTAACGATAGCATCGATCGGGTATTGGTCGATCAGACGATGGGCGTTGCAGCATTGGGTCGGACTAAACGCCCTCAGGCCATTGCCCGAACCTGCTCTGTAAATACGGCTGGGTATTTGGTTTGAATCTTCACTTTGGACCGTTGGTTTTGGCACCCCGGACGGTTCGCCTACCGAATCCTGATGGCCAACCTGAAATCGCCGCGCAGCAGATTGAGGATGAGACGTTCTTCCGTGGATTGCAGGGCCGCAAGAAACTCCTGTACCGAACGAACTTTTTTACGATTGACACCGAAAATAACATCCCCCGGCCTGAGGCCGTGTAGCCAGGCGGGACTGTTCGCGTCCACCTGGGTAACAATCACGCCCTCAATTTTCCCGCGCGCCCCGGCCTTGAAGTTTGCCACGGTGGCACCTGCGAGCTGGGGCACCGTCTCCGCCTCGGTACCGGGCACCTCAAGCGGCTTTTCAATTTTGACCTTCGTTGTCCGGGTCTTGTTATCCCGCAAGATGGTGAGATTAACCGTTTCTCCGATCGGCATCATGCCGATCTTGTTGCGCAAATCAATTGAACGTCTGACCGGGCGCCCATTCACTTCCGTTATCACGTCGCCGGGCTTGAGGCCAGCCTGTTCCGCTGGCGATTTTGGCTCGACTGTACTGATGATCGCCCCTTCCGTGGAAGGGAGCCCCAGGGACCGGGCCAGATCGTGGGAAATATCTTCACTGCTCGCACCCAGCCTTCCCCGCCGCACTTCACCGAACCGTAAGATCTGATCCAGCACGGCTTTGACCATGACGCTGGGCACGGCAAACCCGATACCAACATTGGCGCCGGAAGGGCCGATAATTGCCGTGTTAATGCCGACCAGTTCCCCCTTGAGATTGATGAGCGCGCCGCCTGAATTGCCAGGGTTGATTGACGCATCGGTTTGTATGAAATCTTCATAACCTTCAAGATCCAGGCCGCTCCTGCCCAGCGCGCTGACGATGCCGGAAGTCACTGTCTGCCCCAGGCCAAACGGATTGCCGATAGCGACCACGAAGTCGCCAACGTTGAGCAGATCCGAGTCGCCGAGACGCACCGCCTGCAAATTTTTTGCCTCGATCTTAAGCACCGCGATGTCGGTGCCGGGATCACTTCCCACCAGCTTTGCGCCAAACTGACGCATGTCCTTGAGCGTGACCGTTACCTGCTGCGCATCCTTGATGACATGATAATTGGTCACGACATAGCCACTTGCGGCGTCCACGATCACTCCAGAGCCCGCACTCTGCTCCTGCGGGGCAGCCTGATCAGGGATATTGAAAAACCGGCGAAAAAAAGGATCGCGGAATAGAGGGTTATCCTCAATGGCCGAGCGCGACTGCACCGAAATGTTTACCACTGCGGGCGTCACTCCTTGCAGAAGCGGAGCCAGGGTGGGTACTCCGTTTTTGCTAGCTGCGAAGGGTAAACCCGAGTGCGCGGGAAAGACAATGCCCAGCAAAATAGCCAGCCTCGCGGCTAGCAAAACCAGTCGGAAAGGTTTTTTCATGGATTTACTCTTCCAGACCCTGGTAGGGAGGTCAAGCACAAGCCCGCTGCCTGAAGCAAGACAGTCATACCCTTGCTGAACCGAGGATTTCCTCTATTCCGGGCTCAAACGTGTCGGGGTCAAACGCTTTGTCACCATCCGGGAAAGGCTTGTTGCCCGCCTCGAGGTCCGCGAAATTGTAAAGCTGCGGATCAGCCAGATGCGAAGGCTGGACATTTTGCAGCGCGGTAAACATCGTCTCCAGCCGGCCCGGGAACTTTTTATCCCATTGTTGCAGCATCTCCTTTACTGCCTGGCGCTGCATGTTCTTTTGCGATCCGCATAAGTTGCATGGGATGATGGGGAAATTTTCTATCTCGGCATAGGCCGCCAGATCCTTCTCCTTGCAGTAAGCCAGCGGGCGGATCACGATATTCCGTCCGTCATCGCTCACCAGCTTTGGCGGCATGGTTTTTAGCTTGCCTCCGTAGAACAGATTGAGGAACAGCGTTTCCAGGATGTCGTCGCGATGATGCCCCAGTGCGATCTTGGTAGCACCCAACTCCCCGGCAACCCGATAAAGGACCCCGCGGCGTAGGCGCGAACAAAGACTGCAAGTCGTCTTGCCCTCCGCGATGACACGTTTCACCACGCTATAGGTGTCTTGCTCGACGATGCGAAATGGCATGTCGATTGCCGAAAGGTATCGCGGCAGCACCTCTTCCGGGAAACCGGGCTGCTTCTGGTCCAGATTCACGGCGACCAGCTCGAATCGTGTTTGCGCATGCGCTTGCAGGTTGCGCAAAATATCAAGCAAGGCGTAGCTATCCTTGCCGCCGGAAAGGCACACCATCACGCGGTCGCCATCCTCGATCATGTTGAAATCAGCAATAGCGGACCCGACAAGTCTTCTCAAGCGTTTGTTCAGCTTGTTGACGTTGTGCTGCTCCCTCGGCGAAACCATTCCTATCAAGGATTCCGTCCCTTTTAATTTGATATAACTACGGCTTCGTCGATCCAACCACAGCGCTGGTATGACCGGTTACTCACGAGTTTCATACAGTCATTTTCCCAGATTGCAAGCAGTTTGGACAGTAGCCGGGGTATCAAAAATCCTGCTTAGCGGTGGCATCTAAGGGCAGACGACACTCGTCGTATTCCAATGGTTAGCTGCCCCCATCGAAGGCCAGGCAGAGCTTTTCATATGAGGTCGCTTATGTCGGTAAAAAGAACTGCAGCAGCCGACATCTCCTATATAAAAAAAACAGATAAGTAAATGAAATCATCTTAGTTTCCAATATAAAGAGAGGCTGGTAATTTTAGCGCCTGTGCTTACTGCTCTGCTTTGAGCGAAGAATGACTGCTATTACAAACATTGCTGCTACAGAAGATAAACGCGAAGCGTTAGGCGATGCATCTAGAGGCATCCCGGTAGGGATTAGGCGGCAAATACTTTGCGCCATCGCCAGCATAGAGTACGGTTCCGTAGAAGTAATTGTGCATGACGGTAAAGTCATGCAGATAGAAAGCCGTGAAAAGATTCGGGTCAACCATAAAGAGCCTGTGGGGCGGAGATGACTGGCGAACTCATTTATAGTTATCAGTGTTTGATCGGGTGCTGATCGGATGATCACCAAAACCAACCATGCAATTGGAGGTTAACTACAACCGAGAAATTTTGCGTCTGACCGGGAGAGCGGAGGGGGCGATTAAGGATGATTCAGGAGATACGATGAAATTTTTTTGGCACGCCCCCCTTTCAGCCGCGCTTGGCATGCTAGCCGTAACCTCGCTTCATGCAGACGAGGTCAACCGGGGAAAAGAAAGAACTCAAGAAACGACAGGCGGTCCGAAGCTCATCGCCCAAGGAGCATCCTCTGAGAAGCAGCCAGCCGGAGGGGTGACCCAAGACTTTAAATGGGCAATTCCATCCGTTGAACAATCTGCTGCACGGGATACCCCTGCTTCTAAACCCGACGCCGTGAAAAAGTCTACCAGCTATTACAGACCGTCAAGCAGCTATAGCACCCAACCCGAACCTGATCCACCGAGATACGTGCGCAATCTGAGCAAGACCGGCATCGAGGCTTTTAAGGACATCACCTGGCTGGACATTGGGCTGGATCACCGCACGCGCTACGAATTCCGGAGTAACGACATAAGGCGGACCGATCTCACCCTCGATCAGCCTTTCCTGCTCCGCTCGCGAGCTTATCTAGGCATTAAGGAGATCCTCGATCCATTAAGGGGTGCAGTTGAATTCCAGGACTCGCGGCGTTATAACGGGAAATTCCCCCCCGACGACCGCGACTTCAATTACTACGAACTGATCCAGGCCTATGGCGAACTTTATTTCAAAGGCGCGCTGGGGGAAGACGACAGGAAGCAGCAACGGCCTTTACGATTCAGGGCGGGCCGGATGGCATACGAAGCGCTGGACCGGCGTTTTATCGGGCGCAACGAGTGGCGCAATACTACCAATACATTTGAGGGGTTCCGCCTGAATCTCGGCCAGGAGGTCAATGACTGGGAAGTAGATCTGTGGGCATACCAGCCTGTCAGACGCCTTTTGACGGATTTTGACCAGCGGATTGAAAACCAATGGTTTTACGGTGCCATCACCCATTTGCGCAGATGGTCGGACATCATTACGCTTCAACCGTATTACATGGGACTGAGGCAAGATGGCAGCAAAGCGCCCGGACAGATTGACCGGGAGATTCACTCCCCCGGGCTGCGAGGCTATGGGAAGATAGGCAACACGAACCTGGACTACGATTTCAACCTGATTTATCAGTTTGGGCGGAACGGCACGCAGCGCCACGACGCGCATGGGTATACCCTCGAGGCTGGCTATACCTTCAAACATAGCTGGAAGCCCCGAATTAGCGCGTTTTACGGCTACGCGACCGGCGACCGGGATCCCAATGATAACGTAAACAACCGCTTTGAGCGGTTCTTCGGTTTTGCGCGGCCTTGGTCAGCCGACGACTACATCGTATTCGAAAATGTTAAAGCGCCAAAGATAAAGCTGGAGCTTCAGCCAGTTAAAGACTTGCGTATAGACGGCGGCTACAGCTGGTATTGGCTTGCAAGCAGCACCGACCGCTTTAATAACCTTCTCGATGGCAATACGAGCGCGCGGCCCAACCCGGGTTTTAATCGCGACATAACAGGACGAAGTGGCGATTTTATCGGCCACAATTTCGACATTCGGGCGCGGTATAAACTTACTGAGCGCATCGATACCACTATCGGCTACTCGCATTTTGTCAGCGGCAACTTCACGCGTAACAGACAAGTGGCCGCACTTGGCCGGAGTCCGGGAAGCTCGGATTTTTTCTATGTCGAAGTCATGCTCAGCGCCTTTTAACTGAACGCTGGCTTGTTCCCCCTAATTATAAAAGGACGAATAAAATGAAATTGAAGATATTCCTTTCGACGGCGCTGCTGGCAACCAGTTTTTTTACCGTTAACGCCTTTGCGGAAAAAATTCTATTAAACGTGTCTTACGACCCGACGCGGGAGCTTTATCAGGAATTCAACTCGGCATTCGCTAAATACTGGGAGGCTAAAGCCAAGGAGAAGGTCTCGATCAAACAGTCCCACGGCGGGTCGGGCAAGCAGGCGCGCTCGGTGATTGATGGCCTGGAGGCTGATGTGGTTACGCTTGCATTGGCCAACGACATAAACGCAATTGCCGAGAAAGCAAGACTGATGCCGGAAGATTGGCAGAAACGGCTGCCGCAGAACAGCACGCCATACACCTCGACAATCGTTTTCCTGGTGAGAAAGGGAAACCCAAAGGGAATTAAGGACTGGAATGATCTTGCCCGACCCGGTGTAGCCGTCATTACACCCAACCCCAAGACTTCCGGGGGGGCACAATGGAATTACCTTGCCGCCTGGGAATTCGGCAAGCGTCACTTTGGGGAAGCCAAGGCAAAGGAATTTGTGGCGGACATCTATAAAAATGTGCCTGTGCTTGATTCCGGTGCGCGCGGCTCGACCACGACTTTTGTGGAGCGTGGTGTGGGCGATGTGTTTATCTCATGGGAAAACGAGGCTTTTTTGGCGATCAAGGAACTGGGCGCCGGGAAGTTCGAAATTGTCGTGCCGTCGCTTAGCATACTTGCAGAGCCCCCGGTTGCAGTAGTAGACAAGGTAGTTGACAAGAAGGGGACCCGAGCGATTGCCGAAGCGTATCTCCAGTACCTGTATTCCGATGAAGGGCAGGAAATAGCAGCGAAAAATTTCTACCGCCCAAGTAATTCTGCCGTTGCCGGGAAGTATGCAAAACAGTTTCCCACCATCAAGCTTTTCAGGATCGACGATGCGTTTGGCGGTTGGAAAAACGCTCACAAGGTTCACTTTGCTGACGGCGGGACTTTTGACCAGATTTACCAGAAGTAGCGGGCGTAGATACAAAACTGAACCATCTAAACCGGAGGTAAGATGACTGCATTGCTCGTAGGGGGAGACTATATAGAGACACTCAAGCGAGAACTTCTTGCACATGGCTTGAAGCGCGTCGAGCACTGGGATGGACGCCGTTCCAGGTTTACGAGACGCACCATTCCATCGAACGCAAGGCTCGTGGTGATACTGTACGATTACGTCAGCCATAGCGTGTCGAATGCGCTGAAACAACAGGCTAACAAGAGCGGTATCCCATTGGTGTTTTGCCGTAGTTCAAGCCATGAATTGCGCCGGAAATTGGAGCAATTGGCCGTTGACCCAATGCCTTGTCGCTGTCGCGACCTGATAAATCATATAAGAAACTTGGTGAGACACTCATTTTTTCGAAACAGTTGACCTTATCGTTTACTGGCGGGGAAATATCATAGATACGAAGGCAAGAAGCGGGGATGATTACGAATTGCGGCGCGTACAGGAGACCACTGATTATCCCCTGCGGCGCTCGGGAGATGGCTGGGTCGTTGCGCACTTCACTAAGCATCGGCTATCGAGCGGATTTCAGCCAGTCGTAGCGGCAAGCTCATTACAGGTCATCGGGCATGCAGCTCTTATCCGTTGCGAACCGGATAATAAGAATATCACTTCGCCGTGGGATATTTTTTCGCTTGCGACCGAGGACTCAGTGCTGGTCAAGCTGGATCGTCTATGCCGCACGCTTCATGCGCTTAATTACTTTCGCGCTGCTTCCGGGCAAGCTAATCTATTTGTCACCGTGCAGCCCCGTCTGCTGGAAAGCGTCAAAGATGATCACGGTGAGGCCTTTGCAAAGGTGCTTGATCTCATTGGAATACCTACTTCTCGCGTTGTCATTGAAATTCCTGCCGACGTGAATCGCAACTGGAAGCTGCTCGCTCGTGTGGTCGGCAACTACCGTTCGCGAGGTTATCGCGTCGCAGCCAATCACAGCGGTACGAATGACCACTGGATGGGCCAACTGGAAAGCTTGTACCCGGATATTGTCAGGCTGGAGGCCTCGGCGTTAGTGAGCAGTTACGGTATCAGGAGGCCGGTTGATTCGATACATCGCTTCGGTGCATCGGTGCTGGTGCATGAGATTGAAACGGCGCAGCATAAAGCTGCGGCCCTGCACGAAGGAGCGGATTTGTTGCAGGGCCGCGCCCTGGCTGTGCCCATGCGCGCGGTCGAGGCGCCTGAACCGGTGTCTGGGGAAAAACGATTCTCAGCACCGCGGGGGGATCATTGCCAGTTGTTCAGGGGAACCCTCGATTGAGTAAATTCAAAGAGCACAGCGTCCTGCCGGGATTTAACCTGGCGCTGGGTTTCACGCTGCTTTATCTCAGCCTGATCGTGCTGATTCCTCTTTCCGCGACGTTTATCCGCGCGTCAGCGCTTACCTGGCCTGAATTCTGGAGTACAGTCACGACCCCTAGGGTGATGGCTTCGTATCGGCTGACATTTGGCGCATCGTTCGCCGCGGCGCTCGTCAATGCGGTGTTCGGGCTCCTGGTTGCCTGGGTATTGGTGCGTTACCGTTTCCCGGGCAAGAAGCTGGTGGACGCATTGGTCGATCTTCCATTTGCCTTGCCGACGGCTGTGGCGGGCATCGCGCTTACCGCACTCTATGCCGGCAATGGCTGGATCGGCCAGTTCTTCGAACCTCTTGGTATCAAGATCGCGTTCACGCCCCTAGGCATCTTTGTGGCCCTGACCTTTATCGGCCTGCCCTTCGTGGTGCGGACAGTGCAGCCAGTCCTCGAGGATATAGAGTCTGAACTGGAGGAGGCGGCCGCTACGCTCGGCGCCACCCGACTGCAGACTTTCTTACGCGTTATTTTTCCCACCGTGCTGCCCGCATTGATGACGGGGTTTGCGCTTGCATTTGCGCGCGCTATCGGGGAGTACGGGTCGGTCATTTTTATAGCGGGCAACATGCCCATGGTTTCGGAAATTACCCCCCTCCTCATCATTACGAAACTTGAGCAATATGATTACGCGGGGGCGACGGCGCTGGCCGTGGTCATGCTAGTCATATCTTTCTTGATGCTCCTGGTCATCAATTTGCTGCAGTGGTGGAGCCGGCGTCGGAGCGCGACATGAGGATGCTGTAATGAGCATGAGCGCTATCGCTGTTTCCGCACCCGTACAGGGGCGCGGGGTCCGCCCCACAACCGAATCCGCTTGGATAAGAAGAAGCTTGATTGGCTTGGCGCTTGCCTTTCTGACTCTTTTTCTCTTTGTTCCGTTGATTTCGGTATTTTATGAGGCGCTGAAAAAGGGCCTGGATGTGTATGTCGCCGCCATTACCGAACCGGAGGCGGCGGCCGCCATCCAGCTGACTCTTACCGCCGCGGCAATTGCAGTCCCACTTAACGTGATATTCGGCCTTGCCGCGGCTTGGGCCATCGCCAAGTTTGAGTTCCGGGGAAAAAGCGTTCTGACGACCCTGATCGATCTGCCTTTTTCTGTATCTCCAGTCGTGGCCGGGTTGATCTATGTGCTGATGTTTGGGTTACAGGGCTGGCTTGGACCCTGGCTCGCGGAGAATGACATAAAAATCATTTTTGCTGTACCCGGAATTGTGCTTGCAACCATTTTTGTAACCGTTCCGTTTATTGCGCGCGAGTTGATTCCGCTGATGCAGGCGCAGGGAACCGAGGAGGAGGAAGCGGCCGTAATTCTCGGGGCAAGTGGCTGGCAGACTTTTTACCGCGTCACGCTGCCAAACATCAAATGGGGCGTACTGTACGGTACCATCCTCTGCAACGCGCGAGCGATGGGCGAATTCGGAGCGGTATCGGTGGTATCAGGGCATATTCGCGGTAGCACCAACACGTTGCCGTTGCATGTGGAGATTTTATACAACGAATACAACTTCGCGGCGGCATTTGCAGTTGCCTCGCTACTGGCCTTGCTTGCGCTAGTGACGCTGGGGTTGAAGACGCTGGTGGAATCACGCGCCAAGCGACAAGAGGAGAACATCCGTGAGCATTGAAGTACGCAATCTTTCGAAACGCTTTGGCAGTTTCTCTGCGCTCCGTGACGTGAGCCTTGAAGTCCGGCCCGGGGAGCTGCTGGCATTACTCGGTCCATCGGGATCCGGAAAAACCACTTTGCTGCGTGTTATCGCAGGGCTGGAAACTGCGGATGACGGACGGGTGCTGTTTCACGGAGAGGACGCTACCGACCAGCATGTGCGCGAGCGGCAGGTAGGTTTCGTATTTCAGCACTATGCGCTATTCAGGAACATGACCATACTAGAAAATGTCGCTTTCGGGTTGCGCGTACGTCCCAAGAAATTTCGTCCCACGGATAAAGAAATTCGACGCCGTGTGCATGAATTGCTGAAACTGGTGCAACTGGATTGGCTTGCCGATCGCTATCCGCATCAGCTCTCAGGAGGGCAGCGTCAACGCATTGCGCTGGCTCGGGCGTTGGCCGTGGAGCCGAAGGTTTTACTTCTGGATGAACCCTTTGGCGCACTGGACGCAAGAGTACGCAAGGAGCTGCGGGCGTGGCTGCGAAGGCTGCATGACGATATGCACATCACAAGTGTATTCGTCACTCACGATCAGGAAGAGGCGCTGGAAGTTGCCGACAGGGTGGTCGTCATGAATGAAGGACGCATCGAGCAGATCGGTACGCCAGACGAAGTATACGAACGCCCGGCGAGCCCTTTTGTCTACGAGTTTTTGGGCAAGGTAAATCTGTTTCATGGCCGGCTTCACCAGGGCCGCGCCTGGATTGGAGAAATAGAGATCGATGCGCCTGAGCATAGCGAAGCCGAGGAATTGCCGGCCATAGCCTATGTGAGGCCTCATGATATCGAAATCGAGCGAGTATCCTCGGTCAGCATGATGAACGGCGACGCAGATGCCAGTACGCGGCTCGCTGCGCAGGTATCCCATGTTCTTGCGATCGGCCCGGTCGTACGCCTTGAACTAATACGTAATGGCGACCAGGGTAAAGAACACCAGGAGCTGATAGAGGTTGAAATCAGTAAGGAACGATTCAGGGAATTGAATTTGGCACAGGGCGATGAGGTTTTAATTAAACCTTCCCGCTTCGATCTTTTTCCCCGCCAGATACACTAGAAAACTCTTAACAAAGTCCTTTCAGGATAAGGCGCACGGCATAGCATGATATGGGCGTCGAATAGGCGTACAAATAGTCGATTTCTCCTGACGGGGATGACAAATCCGAGGTTTGGGATGCGCTCCGCGGCCGGGGCTTATTTCAAGGTTTCCTGTGAGCCGGCGCGCTTTGTTGCTTTGTTAAGCGAGGAAGAGCAGGTCTAAAGGCACCTCAGATGAAGCCGCAGCGTTACCTCGGCGCTGGTTGACGGGAGCTAAAAAAGGGAAGGCGGCAGCCGCCAGGAAGGGCTGAATCTTCCGCCAATAAAAAAGCCCCGACTCTAACGAGCGGGGCTTTTTCTTATGGGGTGCCTGGCAGTGACCTACTTTCGCATACGAATGCATACTATCATCGGCGCGACTTCGTTTCACGGCCCTGTTCGGGATGGGAAGGGGTGGGTCCAAAGCGCTATGACCGCCAAGCG
>Ga0111539_10005353_pt1 | contig 16601 bp, 9 predicted proteins | sample RhiMethybrSRZTD1_FD_79667 | JGI IMG/M metagenome (GOLD analysis project Ga0111539, IMG submission 79667) | Populus rhizosphere microbial communities from Tennessee, USA - Rhizosphere MetaG P. TD hybrid SRZTD1 (version 2) (version 2) | ecosystem: Host-associated > Plants > Roots > Rhizosphere >... | reverse complement strand
GGACGAGGTCTAGAGCCGCGCCAACCGCGAATCGGCGTCGCCGAAGTGATCCAACTCAACGCCCATCCGATCCATGAGGGAGAGGTACAAGCTGCACATTTTCCGATTCTCCGCGGGCTGGCCCAGATAATTGAGCGAGCGGCCGGTCTTGAGCGTCCCGCCCAGGCCTCCGGCGAGCAGCACGGGCAATCGGCTGTTATCGTGCGTACGGCCAACGAACAGGCTGGAAAGAAACATCAGGCATGAGTTGTCCAGTACCGTGCCATCGCCTTCCGGCATGCTATCCAACTTCGATGCAAGATACTGGAACTGGCTCACGTGCCAGCGCGAGATGGCTTCGTAGCCATCCGAATTGTTGTTGTGCGATGCGCTGTGGTGCCCTTGGGTCACTCCCAGGAACGGATAGTACATGGCAGACAGGTCGCGGGAGATGATCAACGACGCGACGCGGGTCTTGTCTGTCTGGAAAGCGATGGCGATGATGTCGCACATCAGCCTGGAGTGGTCTCGCAAGTCTTCCGGCAAGCCATTGGCCGGACGCTCCATGGTGAAGGCCGAGGTGTTCTTGAGTTTGGCCTTATCCTCGGCCACATCCTTGCTCTTGCGCATGCCCTCGACGCGCTTTTCCACTTCCCGGACGCTGGTGAGATATTCATCCAGTTTGTTCTTGTCGGTGCCGCTGACCTGTTTGCCCATGGTCTCGGCGCTTTCCTTCACCCGGTCGAGAATGCTCAGGTTACGGAGACTGCCGCGGTTCTCAAACAAGTTGTCGAAGGCCAGCGAGGGGTACAGTTCCACCGGCACGGGGGAGGACGGACTCTGCCACGACACGTGCGAGCTGTAGGCCATCGAGAAATTGGTCTCGTGATAACCGGTCATGGGCGGATCACACGCCAGAACGATGCTCGACTGCGCCGTATCCTGGCCAATCGTGTTGGCGATCATCTGGTCCACGCTCATGCCGGAGTGCAGAACGGCCCCCTTGGCAATTTGCGCGCCCGAGAGCAGGCTGCCGGTCTGAGCCGGATGAATGCCTTGACCTGTGGCGGCCTTGTTGAACAGCCCGTCGACGACGTTGATCTTGTGCTTCAATGGCTCCAGCGGGGACAGTGTCTTGCTGAGCGTCATCTCCGCGCCATCGCCGGACGCGCTCCAATAATCTTCGTTGATCCCGCATCCCATGAACATGACGCCGAAGCGCTTCGGGAACGGCGCGGGGGCGCCAAGGACGCGCACGGATTCGAGCCACGGTAGGGCCATGACCACTCCCGCGCCGCGCAACACCGCCCGACGCGAGATGGTACGGGCAAACGTTCGGGGCATGCGGTTTTGCGGCAAGAGCTTTTGGGACATTTCTCCGCCTTCCTTAGCGTGCTGATTGGAGCTGGGTGGATGCGGGTCTGCGTCGGTTGAGGAACTGCCGGCTGGTCACGATGGTCTCCACCAGAGCACCGAATCGATAGCCTGTTGCGCTCATCCGCGTCTTCATTTGCGCGACGACCGGATCATCGGAGAGCTGCAGCGAGCGGCTCAAGGAATACGACAACAGCTTGCGGCTGATGTTTTCCAGGAAGTCCTGCTGACGCTTTTCCTTGATGTACGCTTGAACGCCCCGGAAGCCAGACCCCTGGAATGCACCAGGGAACGTGGCCGACGCGTCGATGGCGCGGCCCGCCAGGTCCTTCGTCCGGGCCTCGCCCACGGGTCCGTACCCTTCCATCGCCAATCCGAATACGTCAAAGCGCGCATGGCATCCGGCGCACAGCGAATTCGAGCGATGCTGTGCCAGCACGTCGCGCAATGGCGCGTCCGTCTTGGCTTCGTCCTGCGGCAACTCCGGCACCGTTGGTGGCGGAGGAGGAATCACCTCGCCCAAGAGCCGGCGCACCACCCAATACCCGCGCTTGACTGGACTGGTTCTCAGTCCCGGGGAACTTTGGGTCAGGAACACGGCCATGGGAAGCAAGCCTCCACGGTCGTATTTTCCCGCATTGTCGACGCGAACCCAGTCATCTTTCTTGCCGGTGACGCCGGGAATGCCGTAGTGGTTGGCGAGCACCGGATTCACAAACGTGTAATTCCCATATAGCAGGTCGAGGACGGAGCGGTTGTTCCGAATCACGTCTTCGGCAAACCGGATGGGCTCCTCAAACATGGCCTCCCGCAGATCGTTGGTGAAACTCGGGAAGCGCTCGCGATCCGCGGAGTTGTACGTTTCAAAATGGCGCGAATCGAGCCAGTTCGCGGCGAACTCCGTGGCCAGACCGCGCGCGCGCGGGTCTTTCAGCATTCTGCGAGTCTGGGCAATCAACACGTCCCGCCGCAACAGGTCGCCCGCGGCGGCATGGTTCAACAGCTCCTGATCGGGCATGCTGGACCACAGAAAATAGCTGAGCCGGCTCGCGAGGTCGTATCCAGATAGCGGGATTCCAGCGTGAGACGACACCAACGCTGGCACACCCATGGCCGGATCCCGCAGATCGACGCGATAGAGGAATACCGGAGAAATCAGGATACTGGCGACCGAATCGCGCATCGCATCCTCATGCGAAAGGGCACCCTGCTTCCGGAGCTTCCGGTAATACCCCATCAAGCCATCGCGCTCCGCCTTGGTCAACGGCCGGCGATAGGCGCGCGCCGCAAACGCCGCCAACGCTTCCAACTGAACCGGTTCAGCGGCGGCGCGCATTTTCTCGAGCGATCGAAGGGTCGCGTCGATGCCGTCGAAATGACGCGGCATCCAGGCCGCGGCGATCGCGTTGCCGCTGGCGTTGGCCAACGCAACGTATTGATCGCGAACTTCTGCGATCACAGACGAGTCGGTCACTTCCCTGCCGACAGGGCGCACCAGGGCTGCCTCAGAGCCGCCGCCCTGAACCTCGCCGGCTTGATTGAAGTAGAACTGAATGAACGTCCGGGCCGTGTGACTGGCGTAGAAGTCGAATTCGGTCCAGAGCTTGTCCAACCCCTTTTTGCCCTTCTCGTCGAGAATCAACTCGACCAACGGATTGTCGTCGCGCCAGAAGCCCATCACACTGTGATAGCCGGCGCTCAGCAGACGTCCGGCATCCGCTGAGTTGTCCGGGAAGAACTTGCCCCGTTCCTCGACATAGAACGCATCGGGGAAGACGTTGGCGAACCGCGCGAAGGATTCCTCATAGCGGGCGCGCTCTTTTGCGGGCACCACCAAATCAGGATCGGCCAACTGGGACGTCTTCATCACGGCGGCCCAACGTATGGAGGCTTCCGCATGGAGGCCGGCGCGTGGCGGGAGCTTCGGCGGTTCTTCAGGCGCATCGGTATCGTTCCGCAGCGCGCCTGGATCGAATGTTCTGCGGTGGGTATTGAACTGCTCGTACTTCCAGGTCAAGAGCGGCTGTGACGCCGCGGGCAGCGACACGCGGCGGCCGCCAGCACCAGCGCCGCCTCGCCCCGCGGCATACGGGTCCTGCGGAGGAGCGGGAGGACCGCTGACCACCGGCGCGGTAAATTGCATGGAGGTGTTCTTGCGGATCCGGACCACAAAATCGCGCATCTCAACGAAGCGCGAGTGAAGGCTTTCCGCCTCCATGGCACTGAGCTTGCGGGATGCCGGCGCAGGCAAGGTCTTCCACATGGCTTGCAGCTTGGCGATGGGACCCACCTCGGCGGCTCGCGTTTGGGACGGAGCGACCGATTCACCAAGGATCCGCCAAATCAACGGCAAGTACTTCGGCGCGACCTTTTTCGCTCTCGCGGCGCTGGTGAGCGTCGCCGCCGGATTTCCAAGAGCCACGCGGTGCTTGTACCGCCATACGGCTTCAAAATAGTCGGCATAGTCGGTCGGCTGGGATCGATAGAAGTCGACGATGCGCCTGATGGCAAATTGGTCGCGATCCGTCTCTGCCAGCACAGGACCGGGCGCGAAAACAAACCCGTCCGGCGTGAGCGCCATGTGGTCGGCCACTTCGCGCGTCGCCAAGAGATACTTATTGAACAAGGCGGGAGACATGGTCAGCGATTCGCCGGTGTTGTCGAACCCGGACTGATTGGCTGGATCGACCGGGAATTCCTTGGTCGGCCTGAGGTCCACGCCGGTGAGATCGCGGATGGTGTAGTTGTATTCGGAATTGCTCAACCGGCGCGCCAACACTGGTCCTGGATCGCCCGCGTGCTTGCGCAACTCATTCGCGCGCACGGCTTTCACCCAATCGATCACCTGCCGGCGGACCTTGGCCGACGGTTGCGGTTCGGAGTCTGGCGGCATTTCCTGATGGTTCAGCCGCTCCATCAACAGGGTCCAATGCGAAAAATCGTCCAGCACAGAGGACAGCGTCGTGAAAGATTTCAGGTTGAATTGAGCTTCCGGCTGCGCGCCGCCGTGACAACCGGCGCAGAATTCTTCGACGAACGGGCGCACTGTTTGAGAAAACTGACGCTCCAGCACGGAGTCTGAGACGGGGGCCGGCTTCTGGGCTCCGGTCAGGGCAGGCGTGACCAACGTTCCGAGCAGGAACAAAACTGACGCGGCACGGCTCGGAGCATTCATGGTGTCAGCCAGGATGAAGTTGGCGGTGCCCTTTTTATCATTATGTGGGGTCAGAACGGCATTTCTTGCAGCGCGCGAAGTAACCCCAGGGTGTCGAGCCGCGCCGCTTCCAGACGCGCACGGAAGTCAGGGCGGCAATCTCGAGCGACATGTGTGGCAAGAGAAGTGATGCAGCTCGTCACCCAACCCAACCCCAGGTCGCGTTAATCCCCTTCTCGCCAAGCGCGCGCATGAGACCCTCGCAGTACGCCTCTGCCTCGGCACCGCTGTTGAACAGCGGACCGTTCCTCGGGATAACGACGTGTCGGCTGTCAGGGAGATAGTGGACGACATAGACCTTGTCACGGTCGTGCTGGACGATCGAGAGCTCAACCTGTGTCTGGTGCAGACCCTCATCGGTCATGGCGATGGTCTCACCCGAGCGTGGATCCACCTGCCACCAGGCAAGTCGCAGTGTCCCCGCAACGTCGAAAGCCGCTGTTGGCGTCAAAACCAGCAAGCCGGACGCGAGCGCGTCGTCGATTCTTTGCCGGGCATCCTCCGGCACCACTGCGCCGAGACCGGAATCAGCTCGACGCAACAACGTGACTGGAGTCTTGTTCAGACCCGCGCGCTCGAAGAGCGAGCTCGTACTCAGGGAAGGCGCTCCCGGCCATGGATGTCCATCCGTGCGATGGATGGCCTGTTCGATGACGAAGCGCTCTAACGTTCCGTTGATGACGCCACGAACGACTCGCGCCTGAAAGACCTGATCGGGCCGGGCACCCGAGACGACGGTGAGACCAGGGTCGCGCCGAAGATCGATGCCGAGTCTGAGTGCGTGGTCCGTTGGAACGAACTCCGCAATCTGCACGCGCGGCGTGTCGAGAAATGTCCGCCACATCGATCCTGAAGCACCCGGGAGCTGCCTTGTAACAGCGTCGGACAAGCTGGCGAACGCAACGCAGACACGCCGCAGAGCTGCGCGAACATCGTACGGTGCCCCATCCCGCGGGAGCGGTGTGTCGGCCAGGTTTGAAACATGCTCCGAATCAACCGCGCCCGTGGTCACGAACATCGAGTAGACCGACGCAAGAAAGTCCTCGGCGTTGAGCGCCTTGACGCGCGATGCAATCAACTCCGGTGACACCCCGACATGGCGGCCATAAGGACCGATGCGATCGAATATTGCGCGCACGGTCGTCTCTTTCTGGCCCTGCGGCGATGTGAAATCGATGTCAATGAATTCTGCCGTGGCAACAGTGCTGGCGTCATCTCCGCCTCCGCCAAGCGCGCCCATCATCGCTTCCGCATGTCCGGCAGGTCGAGGTGTCAGCCAAAAGGACTCACCTTTCACAACTCCGCCGTCGGTCAACAGCTGTGGCTCGACCTCGAACTTGTTGCTTTGCGGTCCAGCCGACGTGTGGCGCAGGACCAGATCGGCGCCTGACACGTCAGCGGCGGTCGTCGCGAACTCCAGGAGACTTCTGTCCGATCTCTCGGTGCCGGATTGTTCTTCGACACGCACCCGTACGGTCACGCGGTGGAAAAGGGTTTCAGGCAGCTGTTCCAGTGTTTCTGCCGCGGTGGCATTGGTCTGGCCAGACATTGAGTCCCGGAACGACGGATCCATGGCGGTCCAGACGTCGTCTTTCAGCCACTCGATCCAGTAATGGTCGAGCGTTTGCCTGATCAACGATTCACGAGTGACACTGGCTTGATCCTTGGAGGGAAGACCGGCGGCCGCCAACGCCTTGAGGAGCAGAGTACTGTCTCTTTCGATGTTCGCAATGATTGTCGCGGCCGTGACGGTTGTGTCAGGAAGCACTGACGCTCCACCCTGCAGCGCTCGCGGCGCCCAGATGGAGTCGACAAGCTGCTGAGCTTTTGAGTCCGGCAGCGTACCGTGGACGTACCGACTTCGATAGCCGGACTCCGTGAGGAGCGTCGCCAGCAGGATCGCCCGATCCACCGAGTTACCGGCCTTCGCTATCAGTGTTCCACGCGCGCCGCGTAGCGCTCCTGCGTACGGCTCAAAGGCGATTTCATTCCGAACGAACTCAAAGATTCGGTTGGGATCTTTCTGTAGCGCGACGGCGAAGTGTGCCGGTTTCACATGAGACAGATCGAACGCGCGGGGCACGGGCAGCGTCAGCGCTGTGGCTGATCGGTGAAGTCCTGGACCGTTCGACGATGCGCCGGTCTCTCCAAAGCGTGCGCTTTGAGAGCTGGCCGAGCATGCCCTGCCGCCGCATCCTGCGATGGCGACGGTCAGGCCGGCAGCAAGAATCAGACGCAGATTCACCGTGACCACCATCGGTATTGGAAGAGTGTTCTTGGGCTTCACGTCCTTCACTCCCTTCACGGACTTGTCGCGATCACTTCACGATCGTCGGCGTAAACGTCCACGTCCATCCGGCGTTCGCGGTGCCGGGCCCGAACTTGTCGACAAAGGACTTACCGTCCGGTGAGATGTTGTCGCCGCCCGCCTTCCCCATGGCGAGCAGCATCGCCAGCGGGACCTTGAGGACTTCAGAAGAGGGTTCTGATTTCGCCGCGACCTTCTCCCACGTAGCGCCGCAGCTTCGTGAGGCCGAGTTAGGAAGCAGAGGCGCTTCCCCGGCGGGATAGTCCCGCCGGCTCGCCATGATGATCCCGGGGGCTGACATGCGCAGCATTTCGTCCGCCTGGTCTTTGAGGCTCAGGACGGTCATGAACTCGAACGCACCGTTGACCTTCGGCGCCGGACACTCGAGGCCAGGCACGATTGCGCCCACCTTCGTTGGAAAGTTCCTGATGACCGGCGTACCCACGAGCTTGTTTTCTTCCTGGTTCCAGTCGAACTCGATCTCCACGCGGTCGGTCACCGGCGCGTTGTCGCGGCCCGACAGGATGTGGAGCGTCCCGGAGAATTCGCCGACGACGCGGTAGTGGACGACCTTTGCTTCCGTCCACTTCAGCATCGCGGCCATGTCCTGTGCCCAGGCCGGACTCGCACACCACGCAAACAGCGAAACGAACAGCACGATTCTCTTCATCGCTTGATCTCCACAGTAACTTCGTCCTTTTCAAATCCCCGGTACTGAAGGGTTCGAGGGATCCCAACGGGCACGTCGTAGACGAGCGAGAAACGACGCGCATTGCTCGCAGGAATCACGCCGGCCTCCCCGGGGTAACAGGGCAACTGATTCGAGAGGGGCGACGGCTCGATGAACGAGCCGTCCGGCGCCACCAGCCGAAGCTGCTGCGTCGTCTGCAGGTCGATGCCCCGGTCGGCCTTCAAGTTCTCCAGAACCAGGTCGAGCACGACAAACTCACGTCCAGCCTGTGGCGCCGGCAGCCTGGACGGCCGAGCCGGCGTCGGCAGTACGTGCACCTTCATCGTCGTTCCGTCCTGAATCGTCTGCTGAGGCGACGGCCACGACGGCGTGAAATCGGCGCCAGTCGGCAGAGTTAGGGCGCCAGTCTGTCCAGGTGTGACGAGGACACGCACGTACTTCGTGGCTTCCGGAACGAAGAATGCGATCTGGCCTTCGTTCGGACTCGTCGGCGGAAACGACGCTCGTTCGCCGAAAGGACGCGTCAGTCCGGCCGCGCCAGTCGCCGGCGTGACCACGCAGCCCTGATCGGTTTGCGCGAACGAGTATTTGTCGAGCTCGAGGTCGACGATGTCGCGGGGAGATCGGCTGACGCCGCGCACACTGACAACAAACGCACGATGGCCGGCGGGCGCCTCGACCTTCTGAGCGAACCCCGCCTCAGAAACGGCCAGTTGCAGGAGGTCGGTCTGCCGTGCCAGGCCAAGCATCGGCGCGGCGCCTGGCTTCGCGCCGCCGAGGGGAATCAGCGCGTGGCCGTTGTCGTTGTCGTAGAACTGGAACGCGCGATAGTGCGAACCTTCCGGCGCCTCGAAGACCAGCTTGCCGCGAACGACCTCGCCGAGTTTCGCGATGCCGAAGCCATCCTCGAGCGCACCCGGCGTCGCCGCTTGCGCCTCGAGATCAATGGTGTCGGCGAATCGCTCGTCCGTGAACAGCCAGATCTGCTTGCGCAGCATCGGCACCACGTACGGCGTCGATTCCATCGTCACATTGGCTGGATCGGTCTTGGGCTTGCTGGTCCCGAATCCGCTCATACCACCGACCGGCCCGCCGCCGCCCGCGTTCTTCTCAACGGGCTTCAGCGGGATGACGTTCTTCCAGGACGTCTCGACGATGACGAATTCATGGCCGGGACGGGCGTGTCGTCCGCCGATCGCCGCAGCGGTGCTTACGCCTTCGATCCGGAGCTCGACGGCTTTCGTTGTCGCGACTTTAGTGCCTTCGGGAACGGCGCCGGATTGAGTGGAAGGCGAGAGGGACGCCAGGCCTGTTGTGTTGGATGCCTGAGTCGGGCTCGATGCCGGAGACTCAATCGCGGCAGGAGCGGCGACCGCAGCTGCCGCCGCCGTCGAATTGGACTCGGCCGAAGAGCCGCATCCGCCTGCGAGCAGGACTGCAGATAGCGTGACGACCGGCGTTATGTGCATGCCCGGATTACCCCTGACCTGACGTTGTGCTGAGGGTGTTACGGCCAGCCAACGTCCCCGTCATAACGACGGCACCGCGCTGCCGCGGGCTTATGACCTGTCGGCTCGATCGCCCGTAATCCCCTGTGAACGCGGGGAACCGCCTTGCCGGAAGACGCCGGTCTATACTGTGCCCATCCACAGAATCCGGCTCTGGCGGTTTCCCGATGTCAACGTTTGACGAGGTTTACCGGCGACACCTGCCGATCGTGCTTCGCACGGCGGCGCGGGTTGTGGGCCGCCGCGACGTGGCCGAGGAGATCACCGCCGATGCGTTTCTTGAGCTGTACCGCCAGTTCGATCGCATCGATCTCGAACGGCTGCCGGGGTGGCTCTTGACGGTCGTCCGCAACCGCGGGATCGATTACTGGCGACGGCGCCAGACCGAACGCCTGCTGGTGCAGGAAGCGGGCGCACCGCCGGTGTCGACTGCTCCGGCGCCGCTACCGCGCCCTGACAACCTTTTCGCGCACCCCTCGCTCAAGCCGGTGCACCGCGTGTGTCTCGTGCTTCGGTACCAGCACGGGCTGACTCGCGAAGAAATCGGAAGGCGCCTCGGGTTGACGGATACACAGGTCCGCGGACATCTTCAATACGCGCTGACGCTGTTGCGAAAGAACCTCGCGGTACAAGCAGGATGACGAACGCGCTTACCCCACGGCCGGCGCTCGATGCCGATGAAACAGCGGCACTGCAGGTCATCGGCTGGCGACCCAACGCCGACGGTTCCGTCTGCCCTGATTCGTCGCTGCTTCTGGCCGCCGACGACGGTGTGTTGGACGATGGTCTGGCCGAACGTGTGCGCGCGCACGTGAACTCGTGTGCGACCTGTCAGTTGCTGGTGAAGGACCTGGCGGTCGTGTTTGCCGAGGAACCGGCGGAGCTTGAGGCCGCGGGCATCCGCGCGCGCATCGCCGCAGTTCAGCAACCGGCCCGGCGAAGATCCTCCTTGTGGATGAGACTTGGTGGTCTTGGGTTGGCGGCAGGATTGCTCTGGTTCCTGTTCATGCCACGATCGGCTCCACCGCCGGTACCCGACAGCCAGATTGCGCGAGTGACACCGCCGCCCATTCCCAGCGTGTTCGTCGTCGATCGACCCGCGATTCCTCCCGGTGATGTCGATCTCACCGTTCGCGGCGAAGCAACGACGGTGAGCCTGGCGAATCAGATTACCGCCGCGCTCGACAAAGCGGATGCCGGCGACCTGACGCCTGCGTCGAGCGAGCTCGCGGCGGTCGCCACGAGGCATCCGGCCTCGCGAAGCGCGGCGCTGGCGCTGGGCGCCGTGCAGTTGCGCGCGAATCAGAACGCCGAGGCCGCCGCGACGCTGGATCGCGCGCGAACGCTCAAGACTGACGCTGCGTTGGGTGATGAGGTCGACTGGTTCCTGGGGATGGCGCTCGTGCGGACCGGGAACCGCGATCGCGCGCGGACGCTGCTGGACGGCGTCTGCAAGCGGGGCGGCGTGCGGAGCGCGGTCGCCTGCGCCGGCGTGGCGGAGATCGATCGAACGGCCCGCTGAAGGTCCATGCGAACGCGATTGACGTCATGCGTCGCTCTCCTGTTTGTGCTGGCCGTGCCGTCAGTGCGCGCCACGGGTCCGCAACAACTCGCCGACCCCAGAGTCATGGCGCTGATTGCCCAGGCTGACAAGGCCAGCCTCGCCCTGAATCTCGACGAGGCGAAAGCGAGGGTCGACGAAGCCATTGGGCTGGCGGAAAAGATCGGCGATCGCGTTGGTCTCGCGATGTCACACCGCGCGAAGGGTGACATGTACGTCAGACACGGTCTCCCGCGTGACGGGGCGACCGCCTTCGAGCGTGCCCTCAAGGAGTTTGAAGCGCTTGGCAACAAAGCAGGAGTGGCAAGCGCTCTTTCAGGTCTTGTTGCTTCGTACGCCGCGCTGGGTGACAACTCCAGGGCCAGCGAGCTCCGCGATCGGGCCCAACTGCTGTTCGAGGAACTCGGTGATGAAGTCAGCCAGGCGTACCTCTGGCTGATGCTCCGGTCCGGCCCTTCGCAAGCGAAACTGCGGACCCTGCACGTCGATGAAGTCATCGAGATTGCCAGGAAATACTCCGACGACACGCTGCTGGGCAGGGCGTTGAGGATCAGGGCAAACGGACGCCTCCAGGCTGGCGATCTGGCCGGTGCCGAGGCGGAGTATGAGCAGGCGGTTGCGGCGCACCAACGGACCCGGCATGTCACGGATCTGGCCACGACCTACCTGGAGTGGGGCCGGGTCCTTCGCGCGCATGGCGATTACGAAGGTGCGATCGCGAGGTATCAGAAGGCGATCGATCTGCTGGCCCCCACGAAGGAGCGCTACACGATTGTTGAAGCTACCAACGCCAAGGCCATCGCCCTTGGCTATCTGGAACGGAACAAGGAGGCCATCGCCACCTACGAGCTAGGTCTCGCCCTCGCTCGAGAAGGAGGAAACCAGCGGCTGATTGATTTCATGGAAGGCAATCTGGCCGGAGGCCTGTCGAACGCGAGGGAACACGAGCGGGCGATTGTGGCTTTGGAAGTCGTCATCGCGAAGAAACCTGAGCCGAGCCTGCTGGGGTATCGGTACACCTCCCTGGCCCAGTCACTGGAGGCGGTGGGCCGAGTTCAGGAAGCCGTCTCGCCCATCAATGAGGCCATTCGTCTGGCGCGAGAGCTGAAGCAGACAGACTCCCTTCGCATCCGCCTCGAAGCCCGCGCCTCGATCCTGACGAAGCTGGGCCGGTACGACGAAGCACTCGCGGATTCGCGGGAGTTTCTGACGATCATCGAACAGACCCGGGCCCGCGTCATTCCATCGGACTTCCTGAAGCAGGGTTATGGCGAGCGTGTCCAGAAGGGTTATCTCGCGATCGTGGGCCTGCTTTCACAGCTTGGTCGTGGCTCTGAGGCGCTCGAGTCTGCCGAGCAGGGGCGGGCGCGTGCGTTTCTCGATCTGCTCGCCGCACGGGAGTTGACGGACGGGACGCTCACGACACCCGCCAAGGCAAGCGCCTCGGGTACTGCACCTGTTCCAGCGCCCGGACTCGCGAGCGAGTCCATGGGCCAGCCGTTGAACCTGGCAGGGATCAGGCAGATCGCGGCGCGCTTGAAGTCGACGGTCGTCTCGTACTGGGTGACCAACGAGGTGACGCTCGTCTGGGTGGTTCGGCCCGGCGCGGAACCGGCGCACATTCGGATCCCGATTACGAGCGAGAAGCTCTCGGCGCTCGTCAGTACGACAACGTCGCTCCTCAGAAGCGGCGCTAGACCCGCGACGACGCGAGGGCCGAATGACCCGGCATCCACGCCCAAATCGGAGGCGGCAGCGGACGATCTGACCGCGGTCCCGATGCGCGGCCTCGGATTGCTGGCGCTCTCCCGCGAAGACCGGTCGGCCTGGCGGGAACTGTACAAGACGTTGATCGAACCGGTGCGCGCCCAGCTTCCCGCTCGCGGCGGCCGTGTGACCATCGTTCCGCACGGTCCGTTGTTCCAGTTGTCGTTCGCGGCGTTGCAGAGCCCGGGTGGCCGCTATCTGCTCGAGGACTACGAGTTCAACTATGCGCCGTCGATTTCGGCGCTTGAATTCACCGGTCGCCGGCAACAGGCCGTCGTTGCCAACCGCTCGGGATCATGGGCGATCGTCGGCAATCCATCCACGTTGCCGATGGTGGGCGAGCGTTCGCTGCCCCCATTGCCTGGCGCCGCGCGCGAGATTGCGTCAGTCGCCGCGCTCGCGCCAAAGGGCGGCGTTGTTCGACTCGAGGGCGCCCACGCCAATGAAGCGGACTTGCCTCGGACGCTCGAGGCTTCGCATCCGTCAGTCCTGCACTTCGCGACACACGGTTTCGTCTTCGGCGATGCGAAGCAGCCGCCGTTCCTGGCGCTCAATCGCAAGGGGAACACGGACGCCGACGACGGCCGGCTGACGCTCGATGAGGTGTACGGACTTCGACTCGACACCGATCTGGTCGTGCTCAGCGCCTGTCGCACTGGATCGGGCCAGGTGAGCAGCGATGGTGTCCAGGGGCTGACACGCGGGTTCTTCTACGCGGGTTCCCCATCGGTGCTTGCGACGTTCTGGGACGTGGTCGATGAAGCGACGGCGAATCTGATGTCGGGTTTCTATCGCCACTACGTGAAGACACAGGCGAAGGGCTCGTCGCTCCGCGCGGCCCAGCTCGCACTGCTCGCGGACCTGCGTGCCGGAAAGGTCATCGTGACGGCCGGTGGGCGCAAGGTCACTCTGCCCGAGCACCCGCTGCTCTGGGCGGCGTTCTTCCTGAGCGGCGAGCCGTAGCCTCAGCTGCCGCCCTTCTCAATCCTCACCTCCACGCGCCGGTTCTTCTGACGGCCGTCGGCCGTACCGTTGTCGGCGATCGGTTCTGTCGGGCCGAGGCCCTTGGTCGACATGCACGCGGCAGCCAACCGGCCCTGATTCACGAGCCAATCGCGGACGGACTGCGCTCGACGCTCGGACAGCGTCATGTTCGATGCCGGCGTGCCCACGCTGTCCGTGTGACCCTCGACCACAATCGGATAGCCGGGATATGAGCGAAGGAAGCCCGCCAGTTGTTTCAGCGCGGATTCCGCCAGCGGCTTCAAGACGTACTTGCCCGTGTCGAACAGCACTTCGGCGCCGAACTGGATGCGGATCGCGTCCCTGTCTTCCGTGACGCCGAGCAGCCGGCGATCGTCAGCCATGACTTTGTTGAAGTCTTGAAGGCGGAAGACGCGCTCAAAGTCTGAGCCGGGCTGGGTGTAGAGCAGGCGCAGTCCGACTTCGGTTGCGGGTCCTTGAAAGTAGCTCAGGCGGAACTGGTGGTCGCCCTGCGTGAGCTTCACCTTGCCCTCCATCGAGTCCCAGCCGTGGATACCGTCGAGGTCGATGACCACTTTGCTGTCGATGTAGAGCTTGGACCCGTCATCTGAAAAGAGCCTGAAACCGTACTCGCCGGCCGCGGGCACGTAAATGGTTCCCTGGTAGTCGATCGCGAACCATTCGTATCGATCGGTCACGCCGGGGAAACCCACCGTGAAATCACGCGAGGGAACGTCAAAGCGGTCGGTGAAGATCGTGCCTTGGACCTTCTCCTTCGAGAAATCCGGCAGCTTCTCCGCTCTCTCTGGCAGAAAGTAAATCCGGCCTTCGAGGCTGAGGTCCGTCTTCTTCGTCGTGCCGAACCCCTCGTCGGCCGGCCGCGTACACTCCGGAGCTTGAGGGGTTGCCCGTGCGAGACGGCCCGGCGTCAATATGATCAGCACTCCGACAAGGCACCAGCTGACTGCGAATCGCTTCATGCCGGTATTACGGGCCGGCGGGCCATTGGTCACAACGCGCGTCGCCGGCAGGACGGTCGCACCCGAGACCCGAACTCGAACGAGTACAGCGCTGTTAGGTTTTGCGGACAATTCGCGTTCAGCAAGCTAGACGGATTCGCCGTAACGCTGAGGGTGTGTTTTGGCGGAGAGGGTGGGATTCGTTCCCGACGAACCCGTTCCCATCAACAACTTAGCCACAGGGTCGGTCGCGTGCACTACTCCGCCCTCAATGCCGCGATCGGATCCACGTTCAGCGCGCGGCGCGCCGGGACGACGCAGGCGAGGAGACAGACGCCGAGCATGACGAGCAGGTAGCCAATCACGGCCGGTGAAAAGCCGAGCTTGATTTCAATGAGCCTCGCGATGACGAACGTCAGCACCCCGCCGAAGCCGATGCCCGCTGTCACCTGGAGGAGTGGTCGGCGAAGAATCGCGAGCACCACGCGCGACGGCTTCGATCCGAGCGCGACGCGGATCCCGATCTCGCGAGTCCGCCGCGACACCGCGAACGACATCACCGCGTAGATGCCCGAGAGCGCGAGGACCACCGCCGCCAGGCTGACGACGCTGAGCGCCCGCACCACGTAGTTGATGGTCCTGAGCCCATTCGCCGTGACGAGGGAAAGCGGCTGGACATCGGACACCCGCAATGCCGGGTTGGTCCTCGCGGCAATCGACCGAAAGGCGTTCGTCGCCGCGGTCATGTCCCCGGAGACGCGGGCGGCGATCATCACCGACCCGAGGTCGCCGAGACGAAGCGGGAAATAGGCCCCGGCCGTCTTGGGACTCGGTTCCACGGCCATGCCCATGTCCCGGACGACGCCGACGATTTCCAGCCACCGCTGCTCAGGGAGAATCTGTCCGTCGCCCGAGCGGCTTTTGTATTGAAGGTGACGGCCGATGGCGTTGCGCCCGCCGAGCACTTTCTGGACGAACGACTGATTGACCACCACCACCTGCGGTGTCTCGACGTAGTCGGCCGGCGTCAGCAGCCGTCCGGCGATCGGCGCGGTCTCGAACGCCGCGAAGAAATCCGGCTCCACGGCCGCCGTGCTGATGAGATGGCCGTTGACGAAGTCCTCGTCGGTCGGCCCCTGGCCGCCCTCGTCGACTTCGATCACGTAGTGGCCGTTCCACGTGAGCGGCAGCTTGTCGGCCAGAGCGACGCGCGCGACGCCGGGCACGGCCGCGAGATCCTCGCGCAGCCGCCGCACGTCGGTCTCGAACCGCGCCTGGCTCATGTCGCTCGCACGCCCGAGTCGTGCCGAGAGGTACCGTTCCGGCGGCACGCCGATCTGCTGATCTTCGATCTGCCACGCCATGGCCTTGGCAAAGAACGCGATAGCGGGAAACGTGACGGTCGCCGCGATCTGCGCCACGATGAGCGCCGTCCAGACGCCGCCGAACTTGAGGCCGCCGGCCCCGGCCGTCGTCTCGCGAAGCCGCGACGAGATTCCGGTCGTCATCTTGAGCGCCGGGAGAATGCCCGTCACCGCCGTCGCCATGAGCGCGAGCCCGACGCCGTAGGCGATCGAGATCGGCGGCAGGGTAGAGGTAATCCAGAAAGCCATCGGCTCGCCACCATTGGCCGCACGGGTGAACGTGTTGACGCCCCAATTCATCGCCTGCTGTCCCAGCGCCAGGCCGGCAATCGTCGCGATCGTGCTCAGCACGAGCGCCTCCGCGAGAAACTGTCCAACCAGCCGACTGCGGCTCGCGCCAAGCGCCGTGCGGACGACGATCTCGCCTTCGCGCGTGGCGGCTCGCGCGAACATCAGGAGCGCCACGTTGCCGCTCACGACCAGGACCAGCAGCGCGACGACGAGATTCATGAACGCGATCAGCGTTCGCTCCTCCGGATTCCCGATTTCGGAGAAGGCGACCGGCTGGACGTCGGCGATGAGATGCGCGTGCGTCGCCGGCCAGTCCGTCGCCGCCTGGGCGCTCAGCACGGCGAGCTCGGCGTTCGCCTGCGCGGGCGTCACGCTCGGTTTCATCCGCGCCCAGATCGTGATCCCCATGCCCGCGCGCGGCTTCACCGTCGCGTCGTCGAGCTTGAGCGGCTGCCACGCCTCGAAGACCGACGGGAATCTGAACGCCGCCGGCATCACGCCCACCACGGCCGTCGGCACGTCGCTGACGAGCACCTGCGCGCCCAGGAGCCCGGGATCCGCCGCGAATCGTTCGCGCCAGATCCGCTCGCCGATCACGAGG
>Ga0111539_10005351_pt1 | contig 16603 bp, 13 predicted proteins | sample RhiMethybrSRZTD1_FD_79667 | JGI IMG/M metagenome (GOLD analysis project Ga0111539, IMG submission 79667) | Populus rhizosphere microbial communities from Tennessee, USA - Rhizosphere MetaG P. TD hybrid SRZTD1 (version 2) (version 2) | ecosystem: Host-associated > Plants > Roots > Rhizosphere >... | reverse complement strand
GTCGAGGAGCTCGCGCTGGCCGACAGCGCGTCGTACTCCTCGGCGATCTCGCGCAGCTCGATCGCGAGGTCCTTGATCGACTGCACGCGCTGGTCGGGGCTCTTCGCCAGGCAGCGCTTGATGAGCCTGCGCAGCTCGGCCGGGACCTTGTCGTTCAGCTCCTCGACGGGCACGGGCTTCTCGTTGAGGATCTTGTGCATCGTCTCGATGCCGGTCTCGGCCGCGAACGGCTTCTTGCGCGTCGCGGCCTCGTAGAGGATGCAGCCGAAGGAGAAGATGTCCGACCGGTGGTCGACGGCCTTGCCCTGGACCTGCTCCGGCGACATGTAGCCCGCGGTGCCGACCACGCTGCCGACGGCGCTGCCGTCCCTCGCCATCGTCTCTTCCTCGGCGATGTCGGGGCCGCCGTCGCGCTTCTCGGTGAGCTTGGCGAGCCCGAAGTCGAGCACCTTGGTGAAGCCGTCGGTCGACACCATGATGTTCCCGGGCTTGAGGTCGCGGTGCACGATGCCGGCGGCGTGCGCCTTGGCGAGGCCCTCGGCGGCCTGGGCCAGGTAGCCCACGAGCGTCCTGAGGTCGGTCTTGTCCTCGTGGATGAGGGTCGAGAGCGTCTTGCCGCTCACGAGCTCCATCGAGATGAAGTGGACCGGGTCGGAGTCCGCGGCGCCCGGGGAGCGCACCACGTCGTGGCCGATCGCGTAGATCGTGACGATGTTCGGGTGGCTCAGGCCCGAGGCCGACCTCGCTTCGAGCTCGAAGCGCCGGACGCGGTCCGCGTCCTTGACGAGGTCGGGCGGAAGGATCTTGAGCGCGACGTTGCGCTCGAGCGTGCGGTCCTGGGCGAGGTAGACCTCGCCCATCCCGCCCGCGGCGAGCGGCGACACGATCCGGTAGTGGGAGATCTCGTCCTCGGGGCGCAGCGTTCTCTCGGCCTGTCCTGGCATCACTTCCTCGCGAGCTTGCGGTAGCGGGCCCATTCGGCGTCCGCGGGCGCCTTGCCGACGAAAGAGAAGTTGTAGTCCTTGCCGGCGACCTCGACGTGCAGGTTGCGCGCGTTCTCGCGCTCGAGCGCGCGGATCTCCGCGAACGGCCAGCGCCAGGGGTCGTGCTCGCGCGAGCGGAACTCGACGCCCCAGTCCTCGAGCCGCAGCGTGCCGGTGCAGCTGCCGATGCGGTGGCTGTGCTTCGCTGCGAACGCGAGCGGCAGCGACTTCCCGAAGGCGTCCTCGTCCGCGTTGCCGCGCGGCGTTGCGGCGGCGGTCGTGGTGGCGCGGGGCGCTGGAGTCGCCGTCGGGCTCGCGAGCGGCGTCGGCTCCGTCGTTGCGGTTGTCACCGGGGCTGTCCGCTGCGACGCGCTCTCGGGCGGGCTCCCCGGCGAGCTCCCGGGCGCGCGGTTCAGGAACACGATGAGCCAGCCGACCGCTGCGACCAGCACCAGGCCGAGGATCACGCTTCGCCGGCTGTCCCGAGGCGGCTCCTCGACGGCGCGCAGCGCCTTGCGCAGGTCGCCCGCGGCCGCGAAGCGCTTCGCCGGGTCCTTCTCGAGGCAGCGGAGCACGATCTTGCCGAGCGGCCGCGACACGTGCCGCTTGAGGTCCTTCGGCGACACGGGTCGCTCGGAGAGGACGGCCTGGGCGATTGCCGCGAACGAGTCGCCCGTGAAAGGCAGCTCGCCGGTGAGCATCCAGTAGAGCACGACGCCGAAGGCGAACAGGTCGGTGCGCTGGTCCACCTTCCCCTTGCCGAGCTGCTCGGGGGCCATGAAGTGGGGGCTGCCGAGGATCTCGTCGGCCTGGGTCATCTGCGAGCCGACGACGTGCGCGACCCCGAAGTCCATGATCTTGGGCCGCCCGTCCGCCGTGATCATGATGTTCGCGGGCTTGAGGTCGCGGTGGACGACGCCCTGCGCGTGCGCGTACTCGAGCGCGTCGAGGCACTCCCGGGACAGGCGCAGCACCTGGTCGAGTGGCAGCTCCTTCTCCTGGGCGAGCGCCGCGAGCGTGCGGCCTTCGACGTACTCCATGACGATGAACGGGATGCCCTCGACGGTGTGCCCGACGTCGAAGATCGCGACGATGCCCTGGTGCAGCAGCTTGCCCGCGGCGCGCGCCTCGCGGTAGAAGCGCTCCTTGTACTTCTCCCACTCGGCCGGCGTGAGCTGCACCGAGGTCTGGATCAGCTTGACGGCCACGCGCCTGTCGATCGCGGGGTCGCGCGCGAGCAGCACGGCTCCCATCGAGCCGCGCCCGATCGCCTGCTCGACGACGTACCTCCCGAGCGCCTCCGGCAGCCGCGACGCGAGTCGCGTCGTCTGGCCGACGTCGGTGCGCTCGGCTTCGAGCGTGTTCCAGAGGCCCGTGCCGGCGCCGGGCGCGGCGCTCGGCGCGAGGAAGGCCTGCGTGGCGGCCGACGGAGCCTGCGGCGGGCCGACCTCGAGGATCCCCGCCAGGTACAGGCCGCACGCCGCGCGCATCGCCTCGGCCTCGCCCATCGGGCACTGCGCCGCGATCTCGATGGTGGAATAGACGCCGTTGGCCTGCTCCAGCACCCACTGCTCGGACGTGCTGAGCCGCAGGCCCGACAGCCGCGCCGAGAGCTTCTCCGCGCGGTGCAGCACGGCCTTGCCGTCGGCCAGCACCCGCCTCACCATCTCGGCGCTCCGGGCGTTGCGCGCCCACGCGAGCAGCACCTCGGGGACGTCGATCTCCGACGGCAGCTCGCCGTCGAGCCGCTCCTCGCGCTCCTCGAACGAGTACTGGCCGGAGTCCCAGTCGAGCACCGACTCGACCACCTGCCGCGTGCGCCGCGCCGCCTCGAGCTGGACCTGGTCGGGCCGCAGCAGGCCCATCCCGACGATCGTCTCGCCGAGCGTGCGGCCGCTGGCCTCGGCGGCGGCCAGCGCGCGCTCGAGGTCGGCCTCCTGGATCATCCTGGCCCGCACCAGCGCCTGGCCCAGGCGATCTTCCGGCAGGTCGGATCCCGCGAGGATGAGCGAGCCGCCCCTGAAGTAGAGCCGCTTCGACGCTCCCGCGCGCGTCAGGTGCAGCACGCCGCTCTTGCGGCCCGCGTGGATCGCGCGGATGCAGCCTGCGACGGTGACCTGGCCCAGGCTGCCCTGCGCGCGCGAGCCGAAGGGGGCGTCCGCCATGTGCGGCACAGGATGGCATCACAATCCGTGGCCCGCAACGGCGGGTTGAAGGCGGTTGCGGGGGGTGGCACACTCCGCGCGTGGACCTCGTCGCCATCAACCTCGAGGAGACGCTTTTCGTCTCGGGCGAGATCGAGGACTGGCAGGCGCTGGCCAGCGCCGGCATCGACACCGTCGTGGACATGGACGCGAGCGTCGACGCGGGCCTGCCGCAGACACCGGGCTCGATCCTCTACGTCTACCACCCGATCCTCGACGAGGACCTGCCGAACCTGGGCAAGATCGACGCGCTCGGGCGGCTGGTGGCCGACCTCGTCTCGACCGATCACCGCGTGCTGGTCCACTGCCGGATGGGCTTCAACCGCTCGGTGCTCGTGATCGCGACGGCGCTCACCTACCTGGGCATGACGGGGGAGGCCGCGCTCAGCCACCTGCGCGAGCGGCGGCCGGGCGCGCTCTTCAACGAGACGTTCGCGATGCACGTCGCGACGCTGCCCGCGCGCCGGATCCGCGTCGACACGCTCTAGCGGCCGTGGGCCGACTCGACGCGAAGACCGCGATCGTCACCGGCGCCACGAGCGGGATGGGACGGGCGATCGCCTGCCTCTTCGCGCGCGAGGGCGCCGCGGTGGTGTGCGGCGGGCGGGACGCGGCGCGCGGCAAGGGCGTCGTCGAGCAGATCGCCGCGCAGTCGGGGCGCGCCGTCTTCGTGCCGGGAGACGTCGGCGATCCCGAGAACGCCTCGCTGCTCGTCGCGGAAGCGCGCCGCTCGTTCGGCGGCGTCGACGTGGCGGTCGCCTGCGCGGGGACCCTCGGCCTGGGCCCGCTGAGCGAGCTGCCGCTCGACGAGTGGAAGCGAACGCTCTCGGTCAACCTCGACGCCGTTTTCTACCTGCTGCGCCAGGCGCTGCCGGCCATGCGCGAGCGCGGCGCGGGCGCCGTCGTGGTGATCGGCTCGATCGCGGCTTTCAAGGGCTTCCCGAACCACGCGGCCTACTGCGCGTCGAAGGGCGCGCTCGTCGCGCTGGTGCGCCAGCTCGCGATCGACTACGGGCCCGAGATCCGGCTCAACGTGCTCTGCCCCGGCCCGGTCGACACGCCGCTCATCTGGGACTCGGCTGCCGCGTTCCCGGAGCCCGAGCGGGCGGTCGCGGCGGCCGCGGAGCGAACGCTGCTGAAGCGCCTGGGCACACCCGACGACGTCGCCCGCGCAGCCCTCTTCCTCGCGTCTTCGGATTCGTCGTGGATGACGGGCTCGGCGCTCACGCTGGACGGCGGCATCCTGACCGGCGCATGAGGCCTAGGCGCCGGGTGTGAGCCGGAAGTTCACCGTCACCGTCATGATGATCGGCGTCGGCACGCCGTTCACGAGCGTCGGCGTGTAGACCCACTTCTTCACGGCCTCGAGCGCGGCGTCCGTGAGCATCGGCGCGCCCTGCAGCACGTTCGCGTTCACGACGCGGCCGCGCTCGTTGACGGTGGCCTCGATGATCACGACGCCCTGGAGCTTCGCCAGCATCGCGAGCTCGGGATAGATGGGCTGCACGACGACGACGCGCTTGGGCTCCCGCACCGAACCGCCGACTCGCACCGGCGCGACCGCCGGTGGGGGAGCATCCGGCAAGCCGCCGACGATTCCGCCGACCACGCCGCCCGGGATGCCGCCCTCGACGCCGTCGGGCGAGCCGTTCTCGGCGCCGCCCAGGTCGAGCGCCTCTTCGGGCTTGATCTCGATCGGCACCTCGACGGGCGCCACGAACGCCTGCTGCTGCGGTTGCGGCTTCGGAACGACGTGTGGAGCGGCGGCCGGGCGCGCAGCGGGAGGCGGCGGAGGCGGCGCGATCGCCAGCGGCTCGACGAGGAACGCGCGCACGCCGGCCGCGACTTCGGGACCGGTTTCCGCCGTGAGGAGCGGTACCACGACCAGGGCCAGCGCCGCCGCGCTGTGCAGGAGGATGGACGCCGGCAGCGTGACGTTGCGTCGCCGCTCGGCGGCGACGTCCGCGCCGATCAGGCTGTAGCGCCCGAGCGGCTCGGGCGCCTTGGGTGCCGTCTCGTCCTTCGACCCAAAGCTCACGCCTGAAACGAACGACATGGATAGCCTCCTCGTTGCCGGCTCTCGATTGAGCGGCGGGCCTGCAATGATGTACGTCCGCTGCCCGCGGGATGTTCGAAACCGCGAGCCGTGCCCCCAAGCCATTGACTCGTCCCGAGTTGGTTGCTAGCCTCCCGATCCGACGTGAACCCCGCCCGGCGGGGCTGCGTAGGTTCTTGGATGACACGGGCAAACGCTTTCGCCCGGGGGAGACGCCGCCATGTTCAGCCGGATCGCGAACCTGTTCCGTGGGTTCCTGGGCCTCTTCATCTCGGGGCTCGAGCGGCAGAACCCCAGGGCGCTGATCGAGGCCGAGAAGGAGAACCTCCGGCAGCAGATCGCGCGCTTCAACGAGAACCTCGCCGGCCACGCCGGCTTCTGCGAGCGGCTGCTGCGCCAGGTGAAGAACCTCGAGACGCAGGAGAAGGACCTCGCCGCGAAGGCCGCCGCCAACCTCAAGGTCGGCAACCGCAACGCGGCGGGGCAGTACGCCCTCCAGCTCAAGACGGTGAAGGAGCAACTCGAGGAGAACCGCAAACAGCTCGAGGCCGCCGAGGGGACCTACCAGAAGCTCGTGAAGTCGCGCGACGTCACCGTGCGCGACGCGCAGGAGAAGATCGAAAAGCTCAAGCGCATGATGACCGAGACCGAGATGCTCGAGGCCCAGGCCGAGCTGCAGGAGATGGCCACCGGGATGATCGGCTCGATCGGCGGCTCGGGCGACACGCTGAACCGCGTCGAGGAGTACCTGACCGAGCGGCGCGACAAGGCCGCCGGCCGCGCTCGCGTCGCCTCCTCGACGGTCGACACCGGCAAGGTCGAGCTGATGGAGGCGGAGCAGCAGGCGCTCGCGGACGCCGCGCTCGGCGAGTTCGCCGCGGCCTACGGGATCGACATGCCGGCGGAGAAGGCCACCGAGGGCGAAGCCAAGGCGGCGCCGCCCGCGCGCGAGATGGGACCGGAGAAGCAGGGCTGAGTCAGCGGACCCCAACGAAAGGAAGCTAAAGGCGATGGACGAGCAGCCGAAGGTCGGCCCGACCGTACTCGGGAAGCTGGTGCTGTTTGTATTCGTCCTGGCGTGCATCGGCGGCGCCGCGTACTACTTCCGCAACCTGATCGCCCCGAGCGGGCGCGACGCGACCGGCCCGGTCAACATGGACGAGTTCAAGAAGGTCGAGGCCCCCGACGCCAAGGGCATCACCACGGTCCAGGAGTACAAGTACGTCCCCGGCGAGAAGCTGGCGCCGGTGAAGGGCGTCTCGGCCTACAAGTGGGGCGCCGACAAGGTCGTCAACTTCCCGATCAACGTCTGGATCGGCTGGCTGCCGATCGTGGCCGCGAACGGCGGCTTCTCGCCCAACCCCGACTCGATCTTCGCCAAGAAGTACGGCTTCAAGGTCAACCTGAAGCTGATCGACGACCCGGTGACGGCGCGCGACGCCTTCGCGGCGGGCGAGAGCCACGTGCTCTGGGGCACGCTCGACATGATGGTGCTGTTCGCGCCGGACCTGATGAAGGACTCGCGGAGCGCCCCGCGCATCTTCCAGCAGGTGGACTGGTCCTCCGGCGGCGACGGCATCGTGGTGCGGGGCAACATCGCCTCGGTCGCCGACCTCAAGGGCAAGACGATCGTCTACGCGCAGAACTCGCCGTCGCAGTACTTCATCAACAACCTGCTGCTGAACGCGGGCGTGCAGCCCTCGGCGGTGAAGCACAAGTTCACGGCGACCGCCTTCGAGGCCGCCGCCGCCTTCGTGGCCGACAAGTCGATCGACGCCTGCGTCTCGTGGGCGCCGGACATCTACAACATCCCCGACAAGGTGAAGGGCACGCGCGTGCTCACCACCACCGCCGAGGCCAACAAGCTGATCGCCGACGTGTGGGCCGCGCGCGCCGACTTCGCGAAGGACCACCCCGAGGTGATCAAGGGCCTCGTGGCCGGCATCTTCGACGGCATGGACCGGCTCCAGGACGCCACCCAGCGCGAGAAGGCGTACGCCTGGATGGCCGAGGGCTACGGCATGCAGGCCGACGAGGTGAAGGCGATGGCGAACGACGCGCACTCGACCAACTTCGCCGAGAACAAGGCGTTCTTCCTGAACGCCAACGACCCCGCCAACTTCGAGCGCACCTGGAAGAACGTGACCTTCGTCTACCGCGAGCTCGGGCTCGTCGACACGCCGACGCGCTTCGACGAGGTTATGGACTTCGGGCAGCTTCAGGAACTGGACAAGTCCGGCAGCTTCGCGCACCAGAAGGACGAGAGCCGCGCGAGCTTCGCGCCCACCAGCTACAAGAAGATCTCGGCCGAGTCGCCGATCCTGACCCAGACGATCCGCATCAACTTCTACCCGAACTCGGCCAACGTCTACGAGCCGCAGCACGACGAGAACGGCAAGCCGGTCACGAACACGCTCTACGACCCGAGCGTCGCGGCCACGCTCGAGAAGGTGGCGCGGCTCGTCGGCCAGTACGAGCGCGGCGTGGTGGCCGTCGTCGGCCACACCGACTCGTCGATGAAGGGCAAGGGCACGCGCTTCGAGGACGTGAAGGCGCTCTCGAACGACCGCGCCGAGGCGGTGAAGCAGGCGCTCGTCAAGAAGTACAACTTCGATCCCAACAAGTTCACGGTCGAGGGCAAGGGCTGGGACGAGCCCGCCAACCCGGACGACCCGATGAACCAGGCGCTCAACCGGCGCGTGGAGATCTCGGTCTACCCGCCGGAAGCGAAGTGACGCAGCCGCCGTCCACGGGCGGCCCGGCGAAAGCCGGGCCGCCGGCCGTCCCCACGCCGAAGACCGGACCGCCCGCCTTCGCACCCGCGTCGGCGCACACCGGCTTCCTGCGCATCCGCGAGCCGATCTCGGCCTGGAAGGCCTGGCTGCTCGGGATGCTGCCGGTGCTGGCACTGCTCGCGGTCTGGGTCTTCGTCACGACCGGGGCGGCGGAAGAGCGCGTCATCTCGCCGACGATCCTGCCGTCGCCGGCCGAGGTGATCGCCTCCTTCCCGCTGCTGTGGTTCGACCGCGCGCTCACCCGCAACCTGGCCGTCTCGTTCCAGCGCGTCATCGAGGGCTTCGCGCTCGCGGTGGCAGTCTCGTTCCCGCTCGGCGTCCTGATGGGGTCGTTCACGAAGGTGAAAGCCGCCTTCACGCCGCTCACGGTGTTCGGCGCCTACCTGCCGATCCCGACGCTCGTGCCGCTGACGCTGTCGCTCTTCGGCACCGGCGAGATGCAGAAGGTGATGTTCCTGGCGCTCGCGTTCTCGATCTACCTGGTGCCGCTGTTCGTCGCCGCCGTGGACGCCGTCGACGACACCTACCTGAAGACGGCCTACACGCTCGGCGCCAGCAAGGGCGAGGCGGTGGGCCGCGTGCTGCTGCCGATCGCGTGGCCCGAGATCTGGCAGGCCATGCGTCTCGGCTTCGGCGTCGGCTGGAGCTACATCCTGCTGGCCGAGATGGTCGACGTCGGCCGCGGCATCGGAGGCATCATCATCACCTCGCAGCGGCGTGGCCCGCGCGAGCACATCTACCTGGTGCTCGCGATGATCGTGATCGTGGCGTTCGTGACCGACAGGCTGTGGGCCGTCGTCGGGCGCTTCCTGTTCCCGTACCGCGAGGCGAAGTCGTGAGCACGCTGCCGCCGGTGATCGAGTTCAAGGGCGTCAGCAAGACCTTCAACCCGGGGAAGGCGACGCAGTTCACCGCGCTCAAGGACATCAACTTCACGATCGAGGACGTCCCGGACTACGGCGAGTTCATCGCGATCGTCGGGCCCTCGGGCTGCGGCAAGTCGACGATCCTGAACCTGATCCAGGGCTTCTCCGACGTCTATCCGCCCTCGTCCGGCGAGGTGCTGGTGCGCGGGCGCAAGGTGACCGGCCCGGGCCGCGACCGCGGCATGATCTTCCAGAAGTACAGCTCGTTCCCGCACCGCACGGTGCTGGAGAACGTGACCTTCGGGCTGGAGCTGAACCAGGACGAGCTGCGGCTGTCGCGCTCCGAGCGCGAGGGGCGTGCCGTCGAGTGGATCCGCAAGGTCGGGCTCGGCGGGCACGAGCGCAAGTACCCGCACCAGCTCTCGGGCGGCCAGCAGCAGCGCGTCGCGATCGCGCGCTCGCTGGTGCTGAAGCCCCAGATCATCCTGATGGACGAGCCGTTCTCGGCGCTCGACGAGCCGACGCGCTACGAGATGCAGCGGCTGATCATGGAGCTGTGGCACGAGGTCGAGTCCACGGTGATGATCGTCACCCACTCGATCGCAGAGGCCGTCTACCTGGGAGACCGCGTCTGGATCATGGCGGCCGGCCCGGGCCGCATCGCGCGCGAGTTCACCGACATGCCGAAGACGCGCGACGCCGACCCGATCGCCGCGCAGGGGACGGACGCGTTCAAGGACGCCGTCGTCGAGGTCGGCCACGCCTTCCGCGAAGTCGAGACGCTGCCGAAGAAGAAAGGCTGACCCTTGGCCCCCGAGCGGCTGTCCTATTGGGACTACGTGAAGGCCGCGTTCTGGAAGCCGGTGCGCTCGCGCGTGCTCGGCGCGATGCCGCTCACCCAGATGCTGCTCGCCTCGTTCGGCATCGCGGGCTTCATCAACCCCGGCTTCTGGCTGCTCGGGATGGCGGGCGTCGTCGCCTTCGTCGGCGGCCGCTCGGCGAGCGAGCGCTTCCAGAAGCTGGTCGAAGGCGAGCGGCTGCTCGCGCGCGCCGGCACGGCGGAGGACAAGCTGAAGGCCGCCTACGAGCGGCTGCAGCCCGCCTCGCAGTCGCGCTACCGCGCGCTCGTGGTCGTGTGCCGCGAGGTGCTGGGCCTCGGCACGGGCGGCGGCGAGGGCAGCCTCGGCGACTTCCGGGCCGGCAACCTCAACCAGATGCTGTGGCTGTTCCTGCGGCTGCTCGCCTCGCGCGAGGCGATCACCGACACGCTCGCGCGCATCGACCGCCGCCAGCTCGAGGCCGGGCTCGAGAGCCTGAAGTCGCGCGTGGCGGCTGCTGCCGACCCGGAGGGGGCGCTCGCTCGCTCGCTGCGCGCCACGCTCGAGATCCAGGAGAAGCGCCTCGCAAACCTCGACACGGCCACGAACAACCTGGCCGTGCTCGACGCCGAGCTCGAGCGCATCGAGCAGCAGGTGCGCCTGGTCCGCGAGGAGAGCGCCGTGAGCCGCTCGCCCGAGGCGCTCTCGGCCCGGCTCGACTCCGTGTCGTCGACGCTCAGCGAGACCTCGCGCTGGATGGACCAGCACGCCGACCTGATGACCGACCTGACCTCCGCCGACCTGGACGACGCGATGCCCACCATCCCGCGGGCGCCGGCCGACCCGGCGGCCGAGCCGGAGCCGGAGGAGACGTCGCCGCGCCCGCCGCGTCCGCGGCAGGGCCAGAAGCAGAGGTAACGAAATGGCTGAGGGCGTCCGGCTGCCGGCTTGGGCCGATGAGATGCGTCAGGTCTTCAAGGCGGGAGCCACCAGCCAGTTCGTGCTCCACGGCAACGTCTTCGACCTGGTGCCGGCGACGGACGGCAAGGGCGGCGCCGACTTCGTCGGGCTCGGCGAGTTCCTGACCGGCTCGATGTTCCAGCCGTTCGACGTCGTGATCCGCTACGACCGCGGCCGCGGCGTGCGCCTCGAGCCGCCCGATCCGTCCCGCGACGGCGCCTACAAGGGCGTCGAGGAGGTGTTCCGCTTCCTGAAGGGCGTGGACGCCTTTCGCGGGGCGCCGGCGGGGCTCGACGCGGTCGCGGACAAGGTGGAGAAGCTGGACCTGCGCGACCAGCTGCCGCGCGACCCGAAGCGCGCGCTCGAGATCGTCGACCGCATCCTCGCCTTCGCGCGCCGGCGCACGAAGGTCCAGGACGGCAAGGTGGTGGCGAGCCCGCTCAAGGTGGCCGTGATCCTGGACTACGCGCACTTCATCGCGCCGCAGGGCGATCCCATCTACGTCGCCGACCTCAGCCAGACGCTGATCCAGATCCAGGAGTGGGCCGCGAACCCCGAGGTGACGAGCGCCTTCGTCGCGACGGTGCTGATCACCGAGAACCTCGCCGACCTGAACCGCAGCCTGGCGGAGACGCCCTACAGCGCCAAGATCCGGATCCCGCTGCCGAGCGCCGACGACATCCGCGAGTTCGTGCTCGACCTGGTGCCCGACGTGAAGGAGTTCGAGAAGGCCTCCGAGGTGACGCGCGAGGTGCTGGCCGACAAGCTGGTCGGGCTGTCGCGCGTGTCGGTGCGCACGCTCGTGAAGCGCGCGCTCACGAGCGGCGAGCGCATCACCGGCGCCTACCTCACGCGCATGAAGAAGGAGCTGATCGAGAAGGAGGCCGCCGGCCGCCTCGAGTTCCTCGAGTCGTCGCGCACGCTCGACGACGTCGCCGGCCACGACGCCGCGAAGGCCTGGATGCGCGAGGACGCGCTGCTCTTGAAGCGCGGCCGCACGATGGCGATCCCGATGGGCTACCTGCTGACCGGGCGGATCGGCACCGGCAAGACCTACCTGGTCGAGTGCCTGGCCGGCGAGATCGGCATCCCCTGCGTCGAGATGAAGAACTTCCGCGACAAGTGGGTGGGCGCCACCGAGGGCAACCTCGAGAAGGTGTTCTCGATCCTCCACGCGCTCGGACAGGTGATCGTGTTCATCGACGAGGCCGACCAGATGACCGGCAAGCGCGGCGGGGGAGACGGCGACTCGGGCCTCTCCGGCCGCGTCTACGGCATGCTCGCCAAGGAGATGTCGGACACGAAGAACCGCGGCAAGATCATCTGGATCTTCGCCACCTCGCGGCCCGACCTCGTCGAGGTCGACCTGAAGCGGCAGGGCCGGCTCGACGTGCACATCCCGCTCTTCCCGCCGGGCGACAAGGAAGGCCGCGCGGGCCTCTTCGCCGCGATGGCGCGCAAGCTCAAGCTGCCGATCAAGCCGGAGGAGCTGCCGACGCTGCCCGACAACGACCAGCTCGGCGGCAACGAGATGGAGGGCCTGCTGGTGCGCGCGCTCCGCGATTACGAGGCGGGCAAGGACGCCGAGGAGCGCGGCAAGGGCAAGGCCCGGCCGCTCGGCGAGTACGCGGCGGAGGCGATCCAGGACTTCCGCCCCTCCGCCCACGTCGAGCGGCTCGAGCTCATGGACCTGCTCGCGGTCAAGGAGTGCACCGACACGCGCTTCCTGCCCGAGCGCTTCCGCAAGCTGAGCCTCGCCGACGTGAACGCCCGCATCGAGCGGCTCAAGGCCACGATCGGGGACTAGGCCGCTAGTCCGCTCCGTCCTGCCGCGCGAACGCGACGGTGTAGCCGCCGATCCGCGCGCCGTGGTCCTTGCCGTTCAGGATGTCGGCGCGGTAGTGGATCCCGCCGTAGAGCCGCGAGATGCCGGCTTCGTCGCGCATCGCCTCGAAGCTCGAGGCCCCGGCTGGGAACAGGTAGGACAGCACAACGGTGGCGGCGCCCGAGAACGTCGAGTGCCCGGAGGAGTACGAAGGGAAGTTCGGCAGCCCGATCGACGTCCTGATCCGCGGATCCATCTGGCTCGGGCGCGGGTTGTAGTAGGCGAACTTGCTGTCCCAGCAACCGACGCCGGCGTCGTGCATCGCCATGTTCAGGAGCGCGAAGACGCGCGCGGCGCGCACCTCGCTCATGCGCGCGTCGCGCACGTACTCGGTCGCGATGTCGTTCCAGTGGCCGGGCGGCGTGTAGGTGCCGGCGCCGTCGTTCCACTTGAGGGCGATCGCCAGCTGCTCGCGCGAGAGGTGGTCGACGGTGTCGCGCACCTCGTTGACTTCCTGCGCCATCTGGCTCGAGGAGGTCGAGGGCGGCGGCCCGGGCCGCTCGCGGACGATGTCGGTCGGGGTCATCATCCAGGGCAGCACCTTGCCGAAGTTCATCAGCATCGGCGGCCGCGGCGGCGTCTCGAGGCTCTTCCAGGCGACCTCGCCGCGCGCCGTCGCGGCGCTGGCGTACGCCTGCGCCTGCGCGGCGTTGCCGGCGGCCTGGGCCATGCCGTCGGTGCCCGCGCGGGCCACGAAGACGGCGGCCACCGCGCGTCCGAGCGCCAGCCCCGCCGCGATGTCGCTCGAGGAGGCCTTGCCCGACTGGAGCGCGGCGTCGCGCTCCTCGCCCGCCCGGCGCGTAATCTCCTCGATCGCGGCCGGGAACAGGAGCCGCATCATCTCGGTCGACACGCCGGACAGCACCGCGTCCTCCGACGGATACGACGGCAGGTCGGTCGTCGGCATCAGCGGCTGGATCCCCGAGTCCACGCGCGACGGCGAGGGCCGGTTGTACTGGTACTTGTAGTACCAGGCTACCTTCAGCGCCTCGAACTGCGCGGCCGTCACGTAGCTGTAGGCCCGCGCCGAGTAGGGCGGGTTGGCGAAGGGGAACGCCGGGTCCGCGAACGGGTTGTTCGCGTCCGGGGCGGGGTAGCTGCCGTCGTCGCGCGGCGCCGGAGGCAGGTTGTAGCGGGCGACCAGCTCGCGCAGGATCTGGTTCCAGCGCAGGACGGCTCCGCCGCTCCAGTAGTCGATCGCGTCCTTCTGCGCCTGCGTCAGGTTGGCCTGGGCCGTCCTGATCGCGGCCAGCTCGGCCTGGTACGCGTCGGACGAAACCGCCGAAGGCGGCGCGACCGTGAACTGCGTCGGCCCGCTCAGCAGGATCATCTTCCAGCTGCCGGCACCGGCGTCGTCGTTGTTCGCGGTCTGTGGCGTCAGCTCCTCGAGCGTCGGGATGCTGCGGCTGCACGCGGCGACGCCGGCGAGCGCCACGGCTGCGGCCAGGGCGGCGGGTGCGAGACGGCGCGGTGCGCGGAGTGTCCTGGTGGACTCGTTCTTCATGGCAGTGCCTCTCGCTCAGAAGCCGATGGTGTAGAGGAAGCCGGCGCTGAGCGTCGTGCCCTGGCCGACGTTGCGGCCGCTCACGATGTGGGCAGCCGCGACCTGGACCTGCAGGCCCCTGACCCACGGCAGCGCGTACTTCACGAGCGCGTCTACGCGCGAGAGGTTCATCTTGTTCGACACGAACGGCATGTCCTGCCGCCGGATGTCGCCGCCCCCGAGCGTGAGCTGCTGCGAGAACGAGATCGGCACCTGCCAGGCGCCCTTGATGTAGCCCGTGCTCACGCTGTAGTCGAACACGTCGGGCATCTGCACCTCGTCGCTCATGTGCAGCTCGCCGTCGGTGAAGTAGGCCGGCCGGTCGAGCGTGACGTTGCCGCGCCAGGTGTAGGCGCCCGTCGCGTTCACGAAGAAGCCCGAGTCGGCGTGGAAGTAGAGCGTGGAGCGCCCCGAGAAGCGGCTGCTCGCGAGGCCGATCGAGAGCGGGAGGAAGTCGGGCGTGTAGTCGGAGAGCGGCGTGCCCGCCGTCGCGGCCAGGATCACGCGCAGCGACCCGGCGCCCGTGAACGGCGTCTCCAGCAGCCTGTACTTCAAGGCCAGCGAGAGGTCCTGGACGCCGCTCTGGCCCTGCAGCACGCCCTGGCTGGCGCCGGTCCAGAGGTAGGGAACCATGGCGATCGCGTTCAGCCGGTCGGTGATCCCGTAGGCGCCCATCCACGCGACGCTTTGCGTCGTGATCGCGCCGATGTTGCCGTTCGAGCGCTTCAGCGTGCCTTCCCAGTACTCGTCCCAGCTGTCGTGCGTGTAGATGAAGCCGGTGCAGAGCGCTTTCTTGGGCATGAGGATGCCGTCCTCGATGGTCTGAGCCGCGGCTTTCGCGCACGGCGCGAGCAGGACGAGCAGTAGACAGGCGAGCGATCGAGCGTGGATGCGCACGTTGATTCTTCCTCTCTTCCCTGGGGTCGGAGTCGGCGCGAGCGTTGCAATGCGCTTGCCAGCCCGGCCTCGCGCCGCGACGTGCAAGAACTTCAAGAAACAACGCGTTCTCACGGGGAGGCTTTCCCGAGCGCGGTGGCGAAGCCATAGGCTTCACGCACGCGGACGAATAAGCATTACGGGCGGGCGCTGGCGGCCCGCCAGGGATCAGAAGCGCAGGATCAAGCCCGCCCGCACCTCGCCCTGCGAGATCACCTGGCTGTTGCCGTAGAAGATCGTGCAGAAGCCGTTCGTGCAGAAGGTCCGGCTGTTGCTGTCGAGGAGCGTGAAGAGGCCGCGGGCCTCGAAGCGCAGGCCGACGTTGCGGGCGAGCCAGAGCTTGGCGCCGCCCACGCACGAGCCGGCGAAGCGCGTCTCGTCCGAGAGCGCTGCGGGTCCTGGCAGCAGCCGCGTGAGGCCCGCGGCGAGGCCCACGAACGGCTGCAGACGGTCGTTCGGCTCGCCGAACACCACGTTGCCGCCGAGCTGCCAGGTCTCGAGCGCGAGATCGAACACCGGCACACCGGTGAAGAGGTCCGAGGTCTGCAGCTTGGAGTTCTGCCGGGCGTACGAGAGCTCGATCTCGCCGTCCCCCACGGCGTACCCGACGTGGATCCCGAAGGAGGACGAGTCGGCCACCTCGTAGCGCGCGGTGGAGCCCGCCGTGCCCGGGACCGCCGTGTCCACGTCGCCGCCGAACCGGAACCCGCCGAGCGCGGTGATCTCGACCTGGCCGCGCGCGGCCGCGGGCAGGGCGAGGGCGGCGAGCGCCGCGAGCAGTATGGGCCGCATCACGCGATTCTACGGGAGCCGCGGAGTAGAATCGCCCGGGCAGGGGAAGAAACATGGCCAAGAAGAACTCCTCGGACGAGAAGCTCTCCAAGAAGGAGCGCAGGCGCAGGATCGCCGAGCTGATCGAGCCGTTCCGCGTGACGCGCGGCAAGGGCTTCAGCTTGCGCGACTACGATCCGGACGACTCGCTCGACATCGCCACCAAGGAAAGCGCGGACGACCTGCTGCGCCAGGGCGTGCTGCAGCTCGCGCGCATGCAGGACAAGCTCTACGCCCAGGACCAGTGGGGCGTGCTGCTGATCTTCCAGGCGATGGACGCGGCCGGCAAGGACGGCGCGATCAAGCACGTGATGTCGGGCATCAACCCGCAGGGCTGCCAGGTGTACGCCTTCAAGGCACCGACTTCGGAGGAGCTCGACCACGACTTCCTGTGGCGCACCTCGAAGTCGCTGCCCGAGCGCGGGCGGATCGGCATCTTCAACCGCTCGTACTACGAGGAGGCGCTCGTGGTGCGCGTGCACCCCGAGATCCTCGCCAAGCAGAAGATGCCGACCGAGCTCGTCACCAAGCGGATCTGGGACGAGCGCTTCGAGGACATCCGCTCCTTCGAGCGCTACCTCGCGCGCCAGGGCTACGTGATCGTCAAGTTCTTCCTGAACGTCTCGCGCAAGGAGCAGAAGGCCCGCTTCCTGGAGCGGCTCGAGCGGCCGGACAAGAACTGGAAGTTCTCGCTCGCCGACGCCCACGAGCGCAAGCACTGGAAGG
>Ga0111539_10005347_pt1 | contig 16612 bp, 14 predicted proteins | sample RhiMethybrSRZTD1_FD_79667 | JGI IMG/M metagenome (GOLD analysis project Ga0111539, IMG submission 79667) | Populus rhizosphere microbial communities from Tennessee, USA - Rhizosphere MetaG P. TD hybrid SRZTD1 (version 2) (version 2) | ecosystem: Host-associated > Plants > Roots > Rhizosphere >... | reverse complement strand
TTCGAGGCGTGGATCGCGCGCGAGCCCGCATCGGCGCTCGCCAAGTTCCGCGACACGGGGTGGACTCCGCTCGACTGCCTGGCCGCATCGCCCATGTTCGCGATCGACGATGCGCACCGTGCTGCGAGCGTCGCGATTGGGCGCCGGCTGCTCGAGCTCGGCGCGGATGCGAACGCCTTCACCACGTTCGAAGGTGACGGCAAGTCGAGGCTCCCGGTTCTCTATCGGGCGAGCGAGCAGGGCAATGCCGGACTCGTCCAGCTGTTGCTCGAACGCGGCGCCGATCCCAACGACGGCGAGTCGGTCTATCACGCGGCCGAGCACAATCATCGCGACGTGCTCGAGCTGCTGCTCGCGCACGGCGCCGAGATCTCAGCGGCGCATCCACACTGGACCAACACCGTCCTCTATTTCGTCGCCGGCTACCGGGACGACCATCCCCGCGCCAGCGCTGCGACCGCGGGGATGGAGTGGCTGCTCGGGCACGGCGCCGACCCGAATGTGCCGAGCTACGAGCACCGGGAAACGCCGCTCCATCGGATCGCCGATCTGGGACGTGGCGTGGCGGTCGCCGAGCTGCTCCTCGCCCACCGCGCCGACCCGCGGCAACCGCGTGCCGACGGACGCCTTCCGTACGAACTGGCCATGCGGGTGGGCAACGTGTCGGTGGCCGAGTTTCTGCGCGCACGCGGCGGTGGCGTCGAGACGCTGCGTCCGGTCGACGCCTTCCTGCACGCGTGCGCGACCGGCGACCTGGCCGCGGCGCGGAGTTTTGTCGATGCCAACCCCAGCCTGCGCGGCGAGCTACTCGGAAGCGAGCACGCGGCCATCCTGAGGGCAATGGAGGCGGGCCACGCCGGCGTGGTCGGCATTCTCCGGACGCTCGGATTCGACCTGAGCGTCGAAGGACCCTGGGGCGGCACGCCGCTGCACTGGGCGTCGTGGCATGGCCGGGTCGAGCTGGCGCGCGCGCTGCTCGCGGAGGGTGCGCCGGTCAACGTGCACGACCGAACCTATGGGAGCTCGCCGATCGCGTGGGCGGCGCACGGCTCGACGAACGCTCGTTCGGCGGACGACCACTACATCGCGATCATCGACCTGCTGCTCGCCGCCGGCGCAGAGCGCGAAGTGTCATTCAACAAATGGCACGAGGCGCCCGAGTCGATGGCGAGCGAGGCGGTCGCGGATCACCTGAGGGCGCGGGGATTCGCTCCGGCGGAGTGAGCGGGGAACCAAGTGTCGTCGCGGCGTCCGCACGGGCACGCACCCGCTGACATCGCCGGGAACGCGTACAACTACCTCTCGGCGCGGTCGGGGGAGTACGTCGACTGAGGCGTTAGCGGTAGATCGCCTTCAGCGTTCCCCAGCTGGCCGCGTGCGCCGGCGTCGGTGACGATGGACACACGGTAAAGAACTGGTCTCCGGGGATCGCCGAGAAATCCGTCGACGCGCACGACGTGAGACTGCAGGTTCCCGGCGGGAGACCACCGAGAACCTGGTTCGAAACCGTGGAATGGTCGAGTCCCGCGACGTAGGCACACACGCGGATGCAGCCGGTTGGATTGCCGATTGCGGCAAGCGGAATGGCCCATTCGACGCCGGTTGAGGTCGCAACCGCCGACGCCGCGCCACATCCGTTGCCGATGCCGCTGTGGTTGCTGTCGTCGAGCGTCGCTGCAATGTCGTACGGATTGATTCCGTTCGCGAGCGTGCCCGGAGGACCAGGCACGGTCTCGCCGAGGAACACCCCACTGCCTGATCCGGGGCTCGGCAACGTCGCGTAGTAGGCCTGGAGATACGGCCACCCCGAACCTTGGAAACTGCTTCCGAGGCTCAACCAGTAGTCGGCCGCGAACCCCGGATCGAACGTCAGCCCTGCCGACTTGCTCAGATCGTAGTACTGATTGATCGCCGGGTTGTTCATGAGCAACTGGTGCTGCCCACCGGTGCCGCTGTCGATGAACACGTCGAGCGGCTGCCAATGCGTGATGTTCCCCTCGAGCTGCCACCAGAAGGTGAGATTGCCGGTGAAGAAGAGATGGAGCGCGCCGCCCGAGATCGTGCCGTAGGCCGCGACCAGCTGCGATCCGAATGCCTGGTTCATCTGCGAGAACGCCTCGTTCGCGCCACCGACATTGCTCTGCGACGACTGGATCGCGAGCGGCCCGCCGTAGGAGCCGTCGAGGGTGCCGGTCACCGCCCCCGAACGGGTGGGGGTCGATAGCAGGGCCAAGGCCGTCAGAGCGGTGGCGATTCGAGGAGCGGCAGCGCGCATGAAATGCCTCACGCAAGGTCCTGAAGGTCAGCCAAGGTTAGGCCCTCCGCCCCTGCCCGAGCAATTCGTTGGGCAGTCGTGCGACTGCGTCCGATCCCGGAAAAAACCTCGCAAAACGGCCGAATTCAACTGGTTTCAGAACCAGTTCGAACCTTGTGCACAACTCCTGCAACAATATCTGGCGTGACAAGGTATATGGCATAGCATGAGTCCCATGAAGCCGGATCCCAGCGAGAACGGCGACAGCCGGAGCATCGAGCGGGAGCTCAAGCGCGGATCGCTCGAGCTGATCGTCCTCCACCTGCTTTCGTCGGGTGAGGCGTACGGCTACGAGATCGTGACCAAACTGAGCGACCGAACGCAGGGCGCCCTCGCGATCACCGACGGAACGCTCTACCCCGTCCTCTATCGCCTCGAGCGGGGCGGCTTCGTCACCGTGCGATGGGAGACGCCGCAGCGCGGGGTTCCGCGCAAGTACTACCGCCTCACGCCCGAAGGAACGGTCGAATTGAAGCGCCTGAATCGTGAGTGGACCACCTTTGCCAGCGCGATGACGCGATTGATTCGCGAGAACCCGGAGGAGTCATGAAGCCCGAAGAGATCTATGTGCAGCAGGTTCTTCGTCACATCGTTCGTGGTCCGGTTCGCGACCAGATCGAAGCGGAGTTGCGTGGTCACATCGCCGATCGGATCGAGCGCGGCGGCAGCGTGGAAGACGCGATCCGTCAGCTCGGCGATCCCAGGACACTCGCAGAGTCCTACCTGTCCGCCGTGCCGATGCGGAAGCCACCGCACGTCCGTCGCCTGATGGCGAAGATCGTCGATCTGGTGCTGATCTTCCTGCTGCCGTGCATCGTGTTCTGGGTGTGGTGGACCACCGCCGCGCACAAGGAGTCGCCGGTGTGGTACGGCTTCGCGATCGCCTACGCCCTCTCGCTCGGGTTCTCGTGCTGGTACCCGATTCTGATGGAGCACTTCACGGGGCAGTCGTTGGGCAAGCGCATGTTTGGCCTGCAGGTCGTGACCGAGAAGGGTGCCCGGATCGGGCTTGGCCAGGCGATCGTCCGCCAGCTGCCGATCTTCCTTCAGGTCTTCACCATCGACTGGTTGTTCGCGCTGTTCACCGATCGCCGCCAGCGTGCGTTCGAGATGCTGTCGAAGACGCGGGTGGTCGACGTGAGCGAGGCGACCCAGAGCACCGCGAGCGTGGCGACGGCGATGATCTAGCTCTACTCCCAGCGGAACAGCGCCAGCGCCACGCCGAAGCTCACCACTCCCCACGCCGCCAGGATCGCCAGATCCCCCGCGACCGCGCCGAGCCCCGCGCCTTCGTTCATGATCGCGCGCAGTGCGTCGTTGGTCGCGGTCAGCGGCAGTGCCTGAATCCACGGCTGCATGGCGCTCGGAAATCGTCCTGCCGAGAAGAACGTTCCCGACAGCAGCCACATCGGGATCATCGCCACGTTCATGAGGCCCGACACCGCCTCGATGGTCTTGGCGCGGCTCGCGACCAGCAGCCCGAGCGCCGAGAACGCCGCGGCGCCGACCAGCGAGACGAGCGCAAACGCGAGCCACGAGCCGCTGACCGTAACGTGGAACACCAGCCACCCCACCAGCAGCAGCGCCACCACCTCGAGCACCAGCCACACCAGGCGCGCGAGCATCAGCGAGACCAGGTAATCGGTGCGCCGCATCGGGGTCGCGATCATGCGCTTGAGCAGCTTGAGCTGACGCGCGTTGGCGACCGGGAAACCGATCCCCCACATGCCGGTGCCGAGCAGGTTGAGCCCGATCAGTCCCGGCAGCAGGAAGTCAATGTAGCGGCCGCCCCGTCGCTCGCGCGTGTCGTTCTCGGGCCGCACGATGTCGGTGCGCCCGCCCGCACGCTCGAGCGCATCGACGGTCGCCAGGTGCGCGAGCCGCGTCTCGGGCCGCGCCGGATCGAACACCAGCACCGGAGCTCCAGCCGGACGCGGACGCACCAGCACCGCGATCTTGCCCTGCCGCAGCGCGAGCTCGGCAGCGGTCGAGTCGAGCACGCTCGCCTCGAGGTCGGGCGAGCGCGCGAGCGCCGCAAGCACCGAGTCGGCGCCGGTGCCACCCTGGACGCCGATCACCGAGCGCTGCGGGCCCTGGTTCCGGTACGCGAGTCCCAGCGCGAGCGCCATCACGATCGGGAACGCGAACACCCAGAACAGCGCCTCGGGCTCGCGAAGGAACGCGAGCATGCGCGTCCACGACAGTTGCCACAGCGCCGACCGCTCGAGCCTAGGTGTCACGCAGGGTTCTCCCGGTCAGGCTGACGAACACGTCCTCGAGCGTGGCGTGGTGCGTGGACAGGTGCTCGAGCACGGCGCTGCGTCGCTGCAGCTCGGCGAGCAGCGCGGGCACCGCGATGTGCAGCTCGCTCGCGGTCAGCACGAACATGTCGCCCTCGCTCCGGCCGGCCTGGATGCCGGGCAGCATCAGCACCGGGTCGAGATCGAACGAACCTTCGACCTCGAACTCGATGACATGCTCGGCGCCGAGCGAAGCGATGAGCTCGGCGGGCGTGCCGAGTGCGATCACCTTGCCGTGGTCGACGATCGCGACGCGATCGCACAGCCGCTCGGCCTCGTCCATGTAATGGGTGGTGAGCAGCACCGTGCGTCCGCCGCTCTTGAACTCCTCGATCAGCTGCCAGAGCTGACGCCGCGACTGCGGATCGAGGCCGGTGGTGGGCTCATCGAGGAACAGCACCTCGGGATCGTTGACCAGCGCGCACGCCACCGACAGCCGCTGCTTCTGCCCGCCCGACAGTTTCGAGACCCACGCGTTGCGCTTTTCGTCGAGCGACACGCGGCGAATGACGTCGTCGACCGCCGGGCCGCGCTGATAGAAGCTGCGGAACAGCCGCACGGTCTCGAGCACGGTGAGCTTCTCGTGCAGCTTGGTTTCCTGGAGCTGGATGCCGAGCCGCTCACGCAACGCCCGATCGTTGCCCGCGCCCCAGCGCTGGCCGAGCACCCGGACCTCGCCCTGATCGGCGGTGTTGAGGCCTTCGAGGATCTCGATGGTGGTGGTCTTGCCGGCGCCGTTGGGACCCAGCAGCCCGAAGCACTCGCCGGGATGCACCTCGAGGTCGAGCCCGTCGACCGCGAGCACGTCGGCGTAACGCTTCACCAGCCCGCGGCACAGCAGTGCGGGGGTCAGATCGATCAGGGGCGCGGCGAACATAGGCGGCGGACTCTAGGCGTTGTCTCGCAACGAGGTCCAATCCCCGCCGACTGAACATCTCGGCATCAGCGCGCCTCTGCGAGCACGGATTCCACGTAGTCCTCGTACCGCCCGAGGTCGCTTTCGCTGGGGAGGTCCAATAGCAAGTCGGCGGCGTCGAGCAGATCCCAGTAAGGATTCCGCGCCGACGGGTCGCCCCCGGCGGCGACATAGGCATCGACGAACCGGTCTGCGGAATCCATCTCGTGATGGAAGATCAAATTCAGACGCATTCGGGCCAGGTCGATTCCGGGCGGGCCCAACGCCGCCGTCAACCAGTCGACCACGCCGGTCACCTTCGTTCCATCCCACAGGACGTTCAGCGGATGGTAGTCACGATGGATGAACGTCTCGCGGCTCGCGGGACGTGGCCCGGCGAGAGCGTCCGCAACTCTCTCCCATAGACCGGGACGCGTCGAGAACGGCGGCGATCCGACGCGTGGCCCCTCGTGGTATGGCGCGTATCGGGCAAGCGCCGTTCCGAGCGGCACGTTCACGTTGTGGATGGCCACCAGGGCCTCGGCGACGCGAGCGAGATAGACATCGAGATCGTTCGGGGACAATTCCGGGCGTCCGGGAAGCCAGGACTCGAGGAGCAGCGGGACTCCACAGACGGCGCCCTCCGGATCGGTGGCCTGGAGCTGCGGCGCAGGAACCGTGGTGCCGGCGAGCAGCCGGAGCGCCAGCGCTTCGTTCGCTGGGTCGTACCAGGGATCCTGCGCGAGGCGCTGCGCGTTGTGGTAACGCCGCAGTACGAACGGCCGCGTCGATCCGTCGTCGAGCGCCACCTCAACCCATTGTTTCTCGGCAAACCACTGGGCGGCGCGCATCCCCTCGAGGCTCGTGACGCACGCGCCGGGCCCCACCGATCGCTCGATCCAGGCGATGACCTGTGGAGTGTGCTCACCGTCGGGGTAGAGCCTCATCAGCGCTGATCGCCCAGCCAGACCATCTTGCGGACTTCCCGGTAATTCCCGAGATCCGCGCGCAGGTAGTACACGCCACTCGCGAGCCCGTGCGGTCGCCACGCGCGGATCACGGTACCCACGAGCCACTCATCAGCAATCGGGCGCGCGACTTCATGGCCGGCGAGATCGAACACGGTGACGCGCACCGGAACCGAGCGATCCATCTCCAGAACGAGATTCACCTCGTTCGACGCCGGATTGGGACTGGGACCGACGAACCGGGGGCCGACCAGCGGCGGCGTCGGTTGAATGCCGGTCGGCGCGAACGAGTTCCCGATCACGTAGACGCGGCCCTGGTTGTAGCCAATCGACTCCGGGTCGTAGTTCGCGCTGACGATCACATCCGGGGGGCCCGGGCCGTCCACGTGTCCTCCGCCCGCCACGCACAGGCCGAAGTTTCCGCCGGGGTGTGTCGGAAGGAAGGAATGGTCCGCGAGGGTGTCGACGGCGCTTCCGCCGAACAACGCGGACACACGGCCTCCGACGCTGAAGTCGTATGGGGATCCGACCAGGAAGTCGTCGATCCCATCGCCGTCCATGTCCCCGGCACCGGCGACGGTGGCGAAGGTTCGACCGAGCGTGAGGTCCGGGACCGCGTTGGGATTCGAACCGCCGAACCACACGTGCACTTTGGACCTGCCGGCGCCAATCAGGTCCGAGAACCCGTCGTCATTGATGTCACCTGCGTTCGCCGCGTACATGAGGCGCTCGCTGGGTGCGGAACCATGCACCGTGAAATCGGGCATCGAATCGAACCCGGGCCCACCGAACCACACGTCGATCGCGCCGGCGCCCATGGCACCCACACTGTTGCCGATCGAGGAAGCGAACACGTCCGGGTGTCCGTCGCCGTTCAAGTCGCCGGCGCTGCCGACCACCGAGCCGAGCTGATCGTTGAATCCGGCGCCCGTGAACACGCGATCCGGGATCGAATCGGGCGCGGCACCGCCGAAGTACACGTACGCGCGGCCGGGACGGTTTCCGTACAAGGGCGCGCCCACGATCACGTCGCCGAAGCCGTCCTCATTGATGTCTCCCGCCGACGCGACCGACGCGCCGAACGCGGTGGGCGCTCCGGTCGACTCGCCCTTCAGCGTGAGGTCGTGCACGGTGTCGAGCGACGGACCTCCGTAGTAGACGAACGCCTTGCCCTCGAACCCGGATTGCTGCGCGCCCACGATGAAGTCAGGATAAGAGTCGCCGTTGAAGTCGCCGGCGGCGGCGACGCTGATTCCGAACCACGCGGTGTTGCCGGGCGGAGCATCGATGATGAGATCCGCGATCTTGTCGAGGCTGGGGCCGCCGAAGTGGAGATACGCGCGCCCATTGCTTGCGATTTCCGGGTAGCGGAACGCACCGATGAGGAGATCATCGTAGCCATCGCCGTTCACGTCGCCGATCCACGCGACCGAGCAGCCGAACACGTCCCCGGTGAACTCCCCCACCGGGTCGATCCGGACGCTGGATGTGATGGTCGAAGCAGCGCCCGCGCGCGGCGCGGCGAGCAGGGCGATGGCGACCAGAAAAGCAAAAGGGAGGCGCCACCTTGGTGGCAGGCGGACGAGGCGGGCGCGATCCACGGGGCACCTCCAGGTCGACATGGGCGGCCGCTTGACTCACCTTGGAAAGCGGAGTGAGTCTAGCACCTCGTCGGATTGCGGGGTCGCACCGAAATCCAATCGAGGAGGCGTTCCATGAAAGGCAGGTTGCTGTTCAGTGCCGGGCTCATTGTCGCAATGATGGGTGTCGCGGTTGCCCAGAACGGGACTCCGGACGGGCACGTCATGTCCGCGCCCAAGGACATGAAATGGGGTGATCCTCCCCCGGTGTTCGAGAAAGGCGCCACCTTCACGCTGGTCTCCGGGGACCCGAGCAAGGAGGGCCTCTACGTCGTGCGCCTCAAGATGCCCGCGGGATACAGGATCAATCCGCATTGGCACCCGACCGACGAGCACGTCACGGTCATCTCCGGCACGTTCGCACTGGGCATGGGCGAGAAGTTCGACAAGGCGACGATGACGGAGCTGCCGGCCGGAGGATATGCGCTTCTGCCCGCGCAGATGCGGCACTACGCGATGGCGAAGACCGCATCGATCGTGCAGGTCCATGGCATGGGTCCGTTCGCGCTGACCTATGTCAACGTCGCCGACGATCCAACCCAACGCGCCGCCAAGTAACCAGGGTACCGGAGCGACAACGGCAAACGGCGCTCGCGCAGGAATCTCGCGAGCGCCGTTCCCCTTCGACGGATCCCGTTCAGTGGCCCACGGCCTTCCGGATGCGCGCGAAGTGGTGCCAGCTGTGCCGGACCGCATGGTCCTCGACGACGAACTGGGCGGTCATCGGAGCGCCGTAGCTGAGCCCGAACGCCGCCGCCTGATCCAGTTGCTCGTCGGTGAATGCGCGCACCGCATCCGCCGCCTCACGCGCGTTCTTGCGCAGCAGAGCGAGCGCCTCGGCCTTCGTGACCGCGGCAAACTCGCGAGCGTGGCCGGCATTCAGTTCGGCGACCACCTCCCACGTGACGTCGGTCACCGCGTTCCCCCCGGCGATCGCGCGCGCCAGGTCGATCTCGATCGGGTAAACGAGGGCGACGTGGTTCACGATCTGGCCGACGGTCCGACGATCGGTGGCGGACACCGCCATTCCCCACTCCGCGTCCGACAGTCCCTCGGCGAACGCCACGAGTCCGGCGGCACCTTCTTCGACACGGCTGGCAAGCAACTCGGCGCGACGGCTCGTCGCTCTCTCCTGGGTGGATGATGGGCTGGATCCCTTGATCATGGTGGTCATGTCGCTCTCCTTCTCCCGGCTGGGAGCCGTTGGTTCACGCCGCGGAGCACTCTCGTCCGCGATGGATCCAATCTAGACAACCGCCGGCGTCCCAGTCCTTTCGGAGTCCTTAGGAAACCCTTATGGTTCAGCGCATGACCTTCCGTTTCGACCCCTACGATCTGAACGCGGAGCGTCGCGAGCTGCGGCTGCGCGGCCGCGAGGTGATGGTCGAGCCCCTGGTGTTCGATCTGCTCCTGGACCTGCTGCGCCATCGCGATCGGGTGGTGACCAAGTACGAGCTGCTCGATCGGGTCTGGCAGGGGGCGGTCGTAACGGAGGGCTCGCTGCAGCGCGCCATCAGCCTCGCCCGCTCGGCTCTGCGGGCGGGCGGCCAGGCCGAGGCGATCCGCACCCACCCGCGGATCGGATACCGGTTCGCCGCCGAGGTGGTCGAGGTCGCGGCCGGCGCAACGCCGGCCCCCGCGAGCGCCGCGCGCGCGGACGCGGCACGTCGCGCGTTCGAGGGCAATCAATGGGCGGCAGCGCTCGCAGACTTCGAGCGCGCGCCCGACCTCGAGGGCTCGGACTTCGAGCGGGCGGCCTGGTGCCTGCTCAACCTCGGTCGTCCCGAAGAAGCGGTGGCATGGCTCGAGCGCGCAGCGTCCGCGCAATCGGCGGCCGGCGATACGCTGGGCGCGGCGCGCGCTGCGGTCCTGCTGACGCAGGTTCATCTCGAAGGCCGGCGCATGACCGCGGCCGAGGGCTGGCAGCAGCGCGCGGCGCGGCTCGTCGATCCGTCTCAGCCGTGCCGTGAGCTCGCGCAGTTCGAATGGATCACGGCACGAGTGGCGCTCGCGTTCGGCAATTTCGACGAAGCGATGGCTCACGGCGAGCGCGCGCTGGAGTTGGCGCGCGCGATCGAGGACCTCGATCTCGAAGCGGTGTGTCTCATCTACCTCGGCCACGCATGCGTCGCGAGCGGCGAGGTGCGCCGTGGTCTGGCGCTGATGGACGAGGCGGCTGCGGCGGTGCTCGGTGGCGATGTCGCGCCATGGTTCGCGGGGCTCGTGTACTGCGGCCTCGTCTACATCTGCCAGAACCGCGGCGACTGGACGCGCGCGGCGCACTGGACCGACGGGTTCGAGCGCTGGTCGGACCGCGCCACCACCACCACCTTCCCGGCCGTGTGCCGCCTGCATCGCGCCGAGGTCCTGACACTGCAGGGCGATCTGGTGACAGCCGAGCGCGAACTGGAGGACGTGCGCGGGGAACTCGAGCGGAGCGCGCCATGGGGCGTCGGCGACGCCGAGCGACTCTATGGCGACGTGCTGCGCACGCGCGGCGATCTCGACGGCGCCGAACAGGCGTACCGGCGCGCGCGGGTCGTGGGCTGGGACCCGTGCCCGGGCTGGGCCGAGCTGCTGATCGAGCGCGGCGACGCGGCCGAGGCGGTGCGCGCGCTGGAGAACGCGATCGACGATCGGTCGTGGCCGTCCCGGCAACGTCGCCGGTTGCTGCTGGCCGCCCTCGCCCGGGCGGCGGCACTGGCCGGCGACCCGGCGCGGGCACGCGATGCACTGACCCGGGCCGAAGCGATCGAAGACGGCGTGATCACACCGGTGCAGCACGCCGCGCTCGAACGCGCGCGCGGCGAGCTGGCGGCTGCCGAAGGCCACACCGACGAAGCGATTCGCGCGCTGCGCGCCGCACTGCGCTCGTGGCGCGAGCTCGGAACGCCACTGGAGATCGCGCCACTCCACGAGCGAATCGCGGAGTTGTTGCGCGCGTCCGGCGATCCGGTGTCCGCGGCGCTGGAGAACGAGGCGGCCGAGGCACTGTGGCGGAAGGCGGGTGCGCTCGCGCGTGCCGAGGCCTGCGCCGCGCGCGTCGGCTGAGCAACCGCTCGCGCTACTGCGCCAGGAACTCGAGGACCTTCGCGTTGACGAGGTCGGGCCGCTCGATCATCGCGCTGTGCGAGGCATCGGGAACGATCCAGACCTGCGCGCCGGGGATCGCGCGGGCGAGCGCGGCGGTGTGGTCGGGACGCACGAGGTCATGGTCGCCGGCGCAGATCAGACACTTCGAGCGGATCGTGCCGAGCTCGGCCTCGGTCCACTGCGGCTGCGTGCGCCACATCTGGAGCAGCTTGTTCATCGCATCGGCGTAGTGCTCCGGCTGCGGGTTCAGCTTGGTCCAGCCGTCGCGCATGCCGGGGCCGAAGCTGTCGGCGGTCGCGGTCCGCACCCACGCGAGGTCCGGCGCGTTGAGCCCGTCCGCGCGAAAGTTGGCGCCGAATGTCACCAGGTGCCCGACGCGGTCGGGGTGGTGCATGGCCATGTCGAGTCCAATGTCCCCGCCGTCGCTCCAGCCCATGACGTCCACGCGCTTCACATGGAGCTTGTCGAGCAGCGCGATCATGTCCTCGGCCATGGCGTGATAGGACAGCGGCCCCGGCCCATCGGTCGTGCGACCCTGCGCGCGACTGTCCGGAACGATCACGCGATGCTTCGCGGCAAAGGCGGGGATCTGGTGCTCGAACTGCATGCCGTTGCCGGCGCCGCCATGCAGGAGCAGCAGCGGCGGGCCCGAGCCGTGCAGCTCGTAGTACATGCGAATGCCGCGGAGCGCCGCGTAATGACCGCCTTCGGTCGTCCTGGCGGTCCCGCACGAGACGGTCGAAACGAGGGTCAACGCGAGGACCGATGCGAGACGCGCGGAGGTCGTGCGTTTCATGCGCCCGACGATACCCCGGCGCACGGGAGAAGACGAACGACCACCTGCGGGCGCAGGTGGTCGTTCGTGACGGTCACTTCGATTCCGCCCCGGCTCGACGGAGCCGGGGGCCTGCCGATCGTCGAATCCTACGGGGTCGGCACGACCACCGCGTTGGTGGCCAGTGTCACCGCGGCAATCCGCGCGAGCGCCCTGCCCTCCAGTGCTGCTCCGGTATTCAGAGTGATCGACTGATCCGCCATGATGGTGCCCTTGAATACCGACGTGGCTCCCAGCGTCGCCGAGCTCCCGACCTGCCAGAAGACGTTCGCCGCTTTGGCGCCACCGGTCAGGATCACCGCCCGGCTGGTCGTCGTGGTCAGCGTCGATGCCATCTGAAAGATGAAGACCGCATTCGCGTCGCCCTGCGCGTCGAGGGTGAGATCGCCGGAAGAGATCGCGAGCGAGGACGTGGACTTGTAGAGGCCCGGCGGCAGCGTCAACCCGCCGAGATTCCCGGCAACGGTGACCGGTGCCAGCGTTCGTCCAGCGGCATCGTTGTAGGCGGTGGTGAGATCCGTGATGGCGGTCGCTGCGGTGGCGTCACCGGCGTGCGTCGCACCGCTCAGGGTGCCCGGCGGGAAACCCGTCACCGCGGTTCCCGGGCTGACGCCCAGATCGCCCGTCAGAACGGTTGCGCCGGTGCTGGTGACCGTCGAGCCGGCCAGAACCGCGAACGCTGCTGCCGCGCCCAGATTCACTGCCGCCTGACTGCCTGACGTCGACGCCGTCGTGAAGTTCCACGTGTAGTTGCTCGCCAGTGCATTGCCGGAGACATCCTTGACCCCGGTTGTGATGGTCGCGGTGTAGGTCGTCGCCGCCACGAGCGCACTGGTGGGCGTGAAGCTCGCAATGTAGGTCGACGCATTGTAGTTGACGGTTCCGGCGACCGGCGTCGCGCCCGGGCCGACCACGGTGAAGGTGGTGGTCGTGATCGTCGAAGCGTTCATCGCCTCATTGAACGTCGCCGTGATGACCGCCACTCCGGTGGCGCCATTGGCAGGATTGGTCGAGCTCACCGTCGGAGGGGCGGTGTCGCCGGGGTTCGTGGGGTTGTCGTCGTCACCACATCCGGCTGCCACGACCAGGAGTGCTGCCAGCGAGAGCGCCATGAAACTGCTCTTTCGGAAATGCATAGGGCCCATCCTCATCGGATTACAAAGGTGCGTCGCGTGTGTACAGCGCGCAACGATCTGGTGGGCTCTTCGGGGAAAGTCACCGCATCGCCAGCAGGCTGCACTGGAACGGGTGCCAGGGGCCGTAACAGTGATTACTTCGTCTTGTATCCTGCCGTTACCTCGTTCTTGTGCGCTGCGAACGCGGCGAGGACTTCCCCCTTCTCACGCGCCGGCACCTTGGCGAAATCAAGGCTGCGACCCAGTTCGGCCGCCACCTCGTCGAATTCTTCGGGCGAGATCCTGAGGTCACGATGCGCCTCCTCGAGGCCCAGGTGAGTTGAACCCGGATGCGTTGCCGAGAATTGGAACGGCCCGCCCGTGACCTCGCACACCCACAGGGTTCGCATGAACTTGAGGCCCGGCAACCTGCCCAGGTTCTTCGTGTGCCATTCCTTGAGGGCCGGGTTCTTCGAAGCCTTTCCCACGACCGGATTTCGCACGACCGCATCGCTGAAGTGGTCGACCACCGCGGCAATGGCGAAGACGCCGCCGATGCGTTCATAAAGACTCTTCTCTGCAATCTTTGCGGTATCAGGCTTCGCCTGTGCCTCCGCTCGATCGACGAATGCCGCAGGCACAGCGGCGAGACTGAGTGCAACCAGCAGCGATACTGCCGAACTGTTCTTCATGACGATCGCCTCTTTCATCAACGGGGGACCGGGAGCCCTTCCGCGATCGGTCGCGGCTTTCCGATGTAGTAGCCCTGCGCCTGATCGACGCCGATGTCACGGACGAGACGAGCGGTTTCTTCGTCCCCGACAAACTCGGCGATCGTCGTCTTGCCCATCCCGCGTGCGATGCCGACGATGGCTTTAACCACCAGCTGGTCGACCGGGCTGGTGGTGAGGGCGCGAATGAAATCGCCGTCGATCTTGAGATCGTCGAACGGGAAGTTCTTGAGGTACCCGAACGAGCCGAACCCCGCGCCGAAGTCGTCCAGAGCCAACCGGCAACCCCGGCTCCGCAGCCGGCTCGCAAATGACTTGGCCTCCTCGATATTGGCGATCGCAGCCGTTTCGGTGAGCTCGAAGGTCAGCCGGGCGGGATCGATACGGGCCTTCGCCAGCGCCTCCTCGATGAGCACGGCAAGCTTTCGGTCTCCGATGGACTTGCCCGACAGGTTCACGTTCAGCACCAGCTCGCGTCCCGCGCGGGCGTGCTCGGCAATCAGGTCGATCGCCTGGAGAACCACCCAGCCGTCGATCGCCTGGATCAGGCCGGAGCGCTCGGCGGTATAAAGAAAAGCGCTGGGCAGGAGCGGCTCCCCTCCATGCTCGTCCGGGAGGCGGAGCAGGAGTTCGTATCGGCAGATCTCGTCGGTGGCGAGGTCACGAATCGGCTGACAGTGGAGGATCAGCCGATTCTCCTCGAGCGCATGGCGGATTCGCTCCGCTTCGGCGAGCCGGGTCGATCCGCGATTCTTCAGCTGCGCGTGGGGCTCGTGCATTGCGAAGCGATTCCGGCCGGTCTCCTTGGCCTCGTACATGGCCAGGTCGGCGTACGCAAGCATCTCCGTATCGGTCAAACCATTGAACAAGGTGACGCCGATGCTGGCGGTGATATGAATCGATCGGTCCGCGAGCACCGCCGTCTGGTGGCCCAGCGCCTTCACCAGCTCGTCGGCGATGCCCTGTGCATGGTCCGCGCTGGTTTCGGGCAACAGCACGGCGAACTCGTCGCCGCCGATGCGAGCAACGAGGTCGGTATGACGCATGCGCTCCCGAAGCAGTCCCGCGACGCCCTTCAGCACGTCGTCCCCGGTTCTATGACCGAAGGTGTCGTTGACGTCCTTGAAGTTGTCGATATCGATGACCAGCACCGCACCAGGAGCGCCATAACGCTTCACGCGATCGGTCTCCTTCGCGAGTTCCTGTTCGAAGTGCCGCCGGTTGAACAGCCCGGTCAGGAAGTCGTGGTCCACGAAATACTCGAGGCGCCGCTCGAGTTCCCTGCGCTCGGAGATGTCCTGCACTTGCGTGACGACGTACAGAGGGTCCCGCTGCTCGTCACGGACGATCGAAACGGTCACCAGCACCCAGACATGATGACCCCAGGCGTGGCGGTAACGCTTTTCGACCTGGTAGCTGGGGATCTGGCCGGACGTGAGCTGCAGCAGAGGCTCCGCATCGAGATCGATGTCGTCGGGATGCGTCATCGCGCGCAGGGTCGTGCCCTTCAGCGCTTCCTCGGTGTGGCCGGTGATCCGACACAGCGCGTCGTTGACCTGCAGCCAGCGATCATCCATGGCGATCAGCGCCATCCCGATCGGGGCGTTGTCGAACGCGCTCTCGAAACGCTCGCGAACCTCGCGCAGGCCGCGCTCGGCCCTCCACGCTTCCCCTGCGATGCGCTGGCGCTCCGAGATTTCCTTCCGGAGCAACTGGTTGGTCGATTCCAGGTTGCCTTCGACCACCTCGAGCTGGTCGATCCTTGCCTGAAGCGCCGCGCTGGCCGCCACCGCGTCGGCAATCCCTGCCTGAGCATCGTCCGCGAGATGCCCCGGGACTTCCTGTCTCTTCATGTTCGACTCCGAACACGGGGGATCAATGCCTGGGACAGTGGACCTGTCGCGAGCACTTGGCAATGACGGGGCCGTGGAACAGTCACTGCCACAGTGCCAACGTGTTCTCCCCATCCGACTTGGGGGATCGTGCGAAGAGCCCCGCTCATTCCTTTAGTTGTGGCTGGCGCGTTCGTCGCCTCGGAAGGAACGGACCATGCGGTCGAAGGTCGGCGTGAGCGCCGCGTACTCGGCTGCCGGTGCGATCAACAGCATGTAGACGACGTGGTCGTCCGCGAGCTGGCGCGCCAGCACGGTCACGCGTTCGTTGAGCCCGGTGTCGGGCGAGCGGCCCTCGAGTCGGACGGCGAGAGTCGGATGGCCTGCCATCACCCGGGATTCGGTCGTGGTGCCGACGCGCGCCAGGTAGGGACTGGCCGTGAGGATGTTGCGCACCAGGTCGCTGGTCGCTTCATCCAGCGGAGTCGCGCCGAACATCGATCCGTTCGGATCCACGAATCCTGCGCCAACCGCACCGTCGAACGGCACGTAGTGATTCACGATCACGCCATAGGAGATGTTCTGACGACCGCTCGACGCGGTCGTGAACCCGTTCCGCGGAACGATCGACACCCCGTAACCGCCGCTGGCGACGTAGGCATTCCAATTGTCCGGCTGTTCGAGCTGGTAGACCCCGTCCGCCTGCTGAAAGACCCGGAACTGCGACGAAGGGAGTTCGATCGACATTCCGCTGGCCGGGTCGGCCGGCTGGCCGGTCGTCGGAGCCTGGTTTTGCGCCAACTGTCCGGCGGTGGGCGCTGCCGGAAGCCGTCCGAGCTGACTCTGGATCGTCCGCAGATTGCCGGACGTCGCGAGCAGATGGGTGGGA
>Ga0111539_10005346_pt1 | contig 16612 bp, 16 predicted proteins | sample RhiMethybrSRZTD1_FD_79667 | JGI IMG/M metagenome (GOLD analysis project Ga0111539, IMG submission 79667) | Populus rhizosphere microbial communities from Tennessee, USA - Rhizosphere MetaG P. TD hybrid SRZTD1 (version 2) (version 2) | ecosystem: Host-associated > Plants > Roots > Rhizosphere >... | reverse complement strand
GCTCTTTCGAGCTCTGACCTTCGCGCCTTCGCGGTTCGAGTTCTTGGCGCAGGCCGTTTGGCGGCCTTGGCGGATTTGGCGGTTCAAATCTCCGAACCGAGATGTGACGAATCGTGAGAGAGCTGGCCTAGAGCGGCCTAGAGCGAGTCGCGCCGACCGGCAGCCGCCCGCCCGCTTCTCAGCTGGGGCGGTTGCGCAGGTACTTGATGAGGTCGCCGTGGACGCTCTTGACCGCGTTCTCCAGCGCTTCGCGCTTGAGCTGCGTCTCGTACTGGAGGCGGAACGTGCTGCGCGGCACCTGCACCTTGGCGCCGCCGGTCAGGAACGAGAGCATCTTGCCGCGCCGATCCGAGATGGCGACCCGGATCTCGCACTCGACCTCGACGAACGGGCCGCGCTCGAATCGCTCGAGCTTCATGATGGTGACGTCCATCGCGTAGGGATCGATGCCGCCCTCGGTGGCGACCGACGACATGAGCGTCACCGTCTGATCCCGCCGCAGCTGGTCCACCACCAGCGAGCGCATCTGGATGGCGCGCTGCTGCCGCACCTTGCTCGGCGCGTTGCCCATCGACTTGTCCTGCGTCGACTTGAGGACGACGAACACCTGCGGGGCCTGCCGCTCCTCGTGGGGCGCGATGGCGTAATTGGCCATGTTGCCCGGCCCGCGCGCAGGCGTGGTCGCCAGCGAGCGCGCCGCCACCGCGGCGCTCGACGATCCGCTGCGGATCTGCGCGATGGCGTCGAGCGCGCGCCGGCGTACGGTGTTGTCCCTGTCCTGCCCGGCGCGCTGCAGCGCCGGCAGCGCGGCCGGGTCGCCGAGGTAGCCGAGGCCGGTGGCCGCGAGCGCGCGCACCACGTTGCTGTCGTCCTGCAGGGCGCGGACGAGCGGTTTGAGCGCTCGTGCGTCCTTCAGCCGAGCCAGCGACACCGCGGCCGAAATTCTGGACTTCTCGGTCTTGCCGGTCAGGAGCGCGCGCGAGAGGTCCTGCACCCGATCCGCACGGGCACCGGCCGGTGCCAGCGCCAGCGCGAGGGCGGCAGCCAGCAGCCCGAGGATGAGGCTTCCTCGTAGCCGGCTATCCCCATAGCCGGCCTCGGCGGTTCGGCGTGGCAAGAGCAAACGGTTCACCAGAAAAGGCGCGACGAACAGAACCGCATCGAGACTAACACCCCGAGGCAAGTTTGTGCCCGGCAAAACGGCGTCGGTCCGACTCGATTAGCTAGGACCCGAGAACTCGCCGCGGAATTCAAACTGCGACGTGTGGGTGCTATCGTCGCTGTCGGTGAGGGCGCCAACCGACGCTACAGAGGAGTCCATTTGAACGACTCTGCGTTCCGCGTCGCCGTCGTCGTCGCCGCCGTCGTGCTCGCGGGCGCCGTCGCCCGCCTGAGTTTTTGCCGAGGCGGCGAACTCCCCGCGATTCCGCCGCGTCCGCGCGCCAGGCCGGTGCCGGTCGCGAAGGTGACCGCCACCGTCGAGGCCGACCCGGGAGTCTACGGTGAGCACCTCTCGCGCGACTCGCGCGCGCTCAAAATCGAGCCTCCGGTCACTCCCGCCGACATGGCGCGCGTGCTGGTCTTCGAGTCGCACGACAAGCCGATCGCGCTCTCGCCGCCGGGCTCGGGCAAGAGCCGAAAGGGCAAGGGCAAGGGCAAGAGCAAGGGCGCGAGCGCCTCGGGCTCATCGACCGACGTGCTGGGACTTCGCCTCTCGCTCTCGGTCGAGGAGATCGAGGGAACACCGCGCCGTCAGATGGTCCTCACCATCGCGAACACCTCGGACGCCTACCTCGCCTATCACGTCGTCTCGCACCCCAGCCAGGGAACCCGACCCTGTTACGAGAAGCTCGATCTCGCGCACAACGCCATCGCCCTGGCTCCGGGGCAGAAGGTCCGCCGGAGCGAGTGCATCTACAGGAACGGTTATCGGCTGTTCGTGAACCGGGTGGAGACCGCCGTCCTGCCCAAGCTTTCCTACTACTATCTGAGCTCGCTGCCCCCTTCGGCGCTCGGGCTCGACCTGCTCTCCTCGCGCGGGCACCGGCCGCTGGCGGGGCACCCGCTTTGCCGTGTTTTCCAGTCCGCAACCCTCGATGAGTCGCTTCGGTCCGGGGAAACCACATGGCGCGATCTGGTGGACTTCTATGCGCGGCATTCCTGCCAAACATTCACATTTCCAGTAGGTTATAAGGCGTTTACCCGCGATGGCGAGCGCCCCTTGCCGGCGGTGTCAGCGGGGCCCTAGAGCTTCTGAGCACTTACATCTTGCGCAGAAGGCGAAGACTCAGGCATAGTTTCCATAACTTACGGGAAGAGCGCCATGCACGGAACCGTGACGAAGTCCGAGCTCATCGAGCGAATCTCCGAGAAGCTCAAGCTGCCCAACGGGAAAGCCGAGCAGATCGTCAACTGTGTGTTCGACTCGATGGTGAAGGCTCTCCAAGAAGGTGAGGGCATTGAAATTCGCGGGTTTGGTAGTTTCACGGTCCGCGAATACAAGGCGTACGAGGGTCGCAACCCGCGCACCGGTGAGACGGTGCACGTCGCGCCGAAGAAGCTCCCATTCTTCAAGGTCGGCAAGGACCTGCGAGAGCGCGTGAACGCGGCCTTCCTCGGCAAGGAGCTGCCGGTCCACGCCGACGACGACGACGATGACGACGAGCCGATGCCGGAAGACTACGACGACAACTAGTCGTCGCCTCGTCCAACTCTAGTCGTCGCCTCGTCCAACCCGGACCACGAGTCCCGCGTCGCCGTCGACCAGCAACTGGTCGCCAGGCTTCAGCTCTCGCGTGATCCCGGCACAGCCGACCACGCACGGCATGCCGAGCTCGCGCGCCAGTGCAGCCGCGTGGCCAAGTGCCGCGCCTTGCTCGCAGACGAGGGCCACCGCGCCGGCGAGCTGGATCAGGGCTGCCGGCGTCACCGACGGTGCGGCTACCACGCAACCCCGCGGATCGCGGTCGAGGTGGCCGAGATCGCCGACGATCGCGACCGGGCCCCGGGCTGCGCCTCGGCCTGCCGGGCGTCCTCGCCATCGATCCGGAGCGCTCGGCGGTGCGATCGGGTCCCGGCGTCGCCCGTCGGAGAACGCGAGCGGCATGACGCGCGCTCTCTCGGCCTCGCGCTCGGCGCGCGCCGCCGCGACTCTGGCGAGCTCCTCGCCCTTCGGACGCGATCCCGCCGCGGCGTGCTGCCGCACCAGCGCGAGCGGCAGGAAGAAGATGTCCCCCTCGGCGAGCCCCCAGCTCGAGCCGAGCGCGAGGAGAGCGCGGCGCACCACGCGCTGGGCGCGAAAGAAGTAGAGGTCGTCGGCCTCGCCGATCTCGGCGACCAGATCGCCGCCGCGCACCGCGTCGTCCACCGGCGGCGCGATTCGGCTGCGGGCGCGCGCCACGAGGTCGCCGGTCTCGCCGAAGCTAGGCGCCGCCACGTCCCATGCGGGTGACAGGGCGCGCGGGGCATCGCCGGCCAGTGCGCGCGCGACGGCGCTCGAGCGATGGGTGGGCGGCCGGGCGAGCGCCTCGGCGCGTGCGCTCCGCAGGGCCGGCGCCAGCTCGCCGGCGTAGACCGCGTAGACCGCGCGGTAGGCGGCCAGCGCGTCGGCGAGGGCCGGCGCCTCCTCGCGCTCGACCGGCGCCAGCGCGCGCTCCATCGCGGGCGCGGCGTGCGCGTTGAACAGCTCCGCCAGCTGGTCGGCCGATGGGGCCGGCGCAGGCCGCGCTTCGCGGCGCGGTGCGGTGTAGAGGTATCCGCCAACCAGGCGCAGCTCCTCGTCGCCGAGATCGGCGACCAGGTCGACCAGACCCTGCTGCGCCGGCGACAGCGGGTCCGGGTTGTGCGCCGCGTCCCACCGCCAGGTGCGCCGATCGCCGCGCGAGAAGGCGAGGGCCGCCTCGATCGCCGGGTCGGCCGCCGGCGGCGGGCTGCCGGTACGTGGGCGCGCCTGCACCAGCCACAGTCGATCGGCTCCGGCGATCCACTCGACGTCGGCCCCGACCGCGCCGGCGCCGATCGCGCGCTCGGCCGCGAGCCCAAGCCGCGCCAGCTCGCCCAGCCGCGCCGCGTCCAGCGGGAAGCCGGGATCCACCTCGCGCGGCGCACCGTCGCGGCCGACCACGGCGCGGCGCTCCTCGCTCTCGATCCACATCGAGTCATCTCGCCCCACCGGTGGCCGCGTGTAGAGCACCCCGGCCGTCCCGGCCACCTGGCGCTGCACGACCACGGCCATCGCCGGCGGCGCATTGCCGCCGAGGTAGGCGCGCACCGCCGGGCGAGCCCCCGACGCCACCACCTCGGCGATGGCTCCGATGAGCTCGCCCGAGCGGACGTCGAGCCTGGTGGCGAACAGCCCGGGTGCAGCGCGCTCGCCGCCGTCCTCGACCGATGCCGAGGAGCGCACCGCCAGCCGGTCGCCCAGCGCGGCGGCGCTCCGCTCGATGTCCGGCGCCGCACCCTGGTCGGCCGGCGCGGCGATGGCGAAGCCGTCCGGCACCGGCAAACCGGCGGCGACCAGGCGTGCCAGCTGGAACGCCTTGCCGCCGATCTCGGCGGCCGGGCGCGGCCTCTGCGCCAGCTCGGCCAGCCGGTAGAGCGTGCCTGCCACGGCGAGAATGATACATTCGATCCTGGTGCGGTCCCTCTGCTTGGCGGCTGTGCTGGCGCCCTGCCTCATCGCCGCCCCGGGCGCGCTTTTCGGCGACACCTCCAAGCTCGGGAAGGAACAGGTGCGGACGGGCGATCGCGGGCCGGCGCGCGGCAAGGACAAGGCTTGCTGCGGCTATCCGCTGTCGGGCGAGCGCGAGTTTGCGCTCCGCTTCTACTGGCTGGCCATGCAGGACGACTTCGCGCCCGACCAGCCCCACGTCGCGATCTACAGCCGCGAGGGCTTCTTCATCGGCTCCTAGTCGGTGGCAGTCGATCGGCGCCTGGTGCCCATCGGTGAACCGCTCTACATCCCCGAGTTCGACGGGCTGATGATGCCCGACGGCTCCATCCACGACGGCTGCGTGCGCGCCGACGACACCGGCGGCAACATCAAGAAGCGAAAGATGGACTTCTTCGTGGTCTCGTACGGGAACTTCCGCTACCTTCTCGACCTGCTCTACGGGGTCATCTGGGTGACGCCGCACATCGAGCATCCGCGCTGCGAGTATCTGCGCCAGGAGTAGCGATGGTCTCTCTGTTCACCGGTCACGCGGCCGATCAGGTCCGCGAGGCGCTGGATCGCGCCGGGGTGAGCGGCCGGGTCGCGGTGATCGAGAACGACCGCCTGGCGCGCCGGCTCGGCGACGCGGGCCGCGAAGTGGTGAACATGGAGCAGGCCGCCGAGCTGGCCGACGGCGGCTTCGCCGCGGTGGTGGCCGGCGGCCTGGCGCGCGCCCCGGACTGGCAGGAGCGCATCGCAGCCTGGTGCCGCGCGGTGGTGCCCGGCGGGCTCATCGTGCTGGTCGATCGCGGTCAGGCGACCGAGCTCGCGCGCCGCGCCCTGTGCGGCGGCCTCAGCGCGGTCGAGCAGCGCGCCGCCGGCCGCGTCCTGGTGACCAGCGGCCGCTGGCATCCCTACTAGCTGACTCAGCGCCCGAGGCGCACGCCGAGGCCGGCGATGACCGCCAGCGAGGTCCCGTCCAGGTCCTCCGGCATGGTCTCGAGCAGCCCGGGATCCTCCCTGACCGTGCGGCGGTGGCCTATCACCTCGACGTAGTAGTCGATCCCGAGCGCGGCCCTGTCGCCCGGCGAGGTGGAGACCAGCAGGCCGCCGCCGCCTTCCCAGGCGAATGCGCTGCTCTCGAGCTCGTACCAGCCGTACAGCCACCCGACCTTCAGGTAGGGCCGCACGCTCGCCGACGAGAAGTACAGCCGCAGCTCGCCGCCCAGGCCCTGCATCGGTCCGAACTTGCCGGCGAGCAACCCGACATCGACGTGGTTGCCGGGCGATCGGTAGCCGAGGCCGAAGGTGAAGCGCGCCCCCTCGTCATTCGTGTGGTAGCCGACGCCGCCGGTCGACACGAGCTTGGCGCCGCCCACCTGCGGCGGCGTGTCGGAGCCGGGCGCGGGAGGTGCTGCTGCCGCTGCATCGCCGCCGGCCCGCTCCTCGATGTGCGAATCGGCCGCGTCGTTGCCCGGCTCCAGCGGCTCGCCGTCGCCCACGTCGGGGTCGGCATCGAGGTCGAGGTCGAGGGTGAACGACTCGCCGTACTCGGGCGCGATCCGGCGCGGGCGCGACAGACGCCCCTGCTTGTCCATCGCCTGAACCTCGTAGGTGCGCCCGCCGGCCAGCGCCAGGATGATGGGCGCGCGTCCGCGCCGGGTGCCGTCGACGTAGACCGTCACGCCGGCCGGCCGCACATCGATGGTCACCGACGACCTCTTCTCGCGCAGGCCGCGCACCCGCAGCAGCACCGCGTCCTTGTCCTCCGCCTCCGGCGCGCCGTCGACGTAGCGCAGGAAGTAGCGCGCCGCTTCGCGCCATTCCGCCAGGTGCTCGTAGTCGAGCCCGATGTTGTAGAGCACCGACGGGTGGGGCGAGAGGGCGTAGGCCTCTTCGTATTCCTCGATGGCCGCGCGCCAGTCGCTGCGCTTCTCGGCCGACTGGGCGAGGGCGAAGTGCTCCGCCGCCCGCGCCTTGTCGTCGGCGCGCGCCGCCGGCGCCGCCAGGGCGAGAAAGGCGAGGACCACGGCGCCGCGCATCACAGCGCTACCATACGCACAGCGTCACCGATCGAGGTACGGATTCGGCTTGCCGTCGCCTTCGTCTCGCTTCGGCGCCGGCGCCGGCGCGGCCTTCTTCGGCTCCGGCTGCCGCTTGCCGGCCCGGTCCCGTCCGCTCTTGGTGACGGTTGCCTGGTGACCGCTGCCCCGCTTGGCCAGCACCGCGAAGAAACTCTCGGAGTAGCCGGCCCTGACCGCCTTCTCGGCCTCCAGCTCCTCGTAGCCGCGCGCCTCGATCCGCAAGAGGTAGGTTCCGGCCGCCATCCCCTCGAGCTCCAGCGGCGTCTGCCCCTTGTGCACCCCGCCGACGAAGACCTGCGCCCCGCGCGGCGCCGAATCGACCTCCAGGCTCGCCGTCTCGACGCCCGCCTTCTCCTCGACCCCCGGCGGCGCAGCCGGCGGCGCCGCCGGTTCGAGGGCCGGTTGCTTGCTCGCCGTGGCCTGTTCCCCTCGTCCGGTCTCGCGCTCGCGGTAGAGGTACAGGCCACCAGCCGCCGCCGCGGCGCCGACCACCAGGCTGGCCAGCCACAGGCTCCGCCTGCGCCGCACCCGCGTCGTCCGCGCCGACGTCACCACCTCCGCCGGCCGGGCTGCCGGCCGGTCGGGCACCGTCTTGCCGGCATCCCAGCTCTCGCGCAGCGACTGTGGCGAGGGCAACGCCGCGGCGAACTCCAGGGCGTCGGCGAACCGGCGCTCCGGGTTCTTGGCCAGTGCCCGGTGCACGGCGCGCACCAGGCCGGACGGCAGGTCGGGTCGCCGCTCGGCGAGCGGCGGCGGCTGGCTGCTGACGTGCTGCTGCACCAGCGCGAGGTACGAGGTCGCGTTGAACGGCGGCTGCCCGGCCAGCATCTCGTAGAGCATCACGCCCACCGCGTAGATGTCGATCCGGTGATCGAGATCCTGGCGCGCCTCCGCCTGCTCGGGCGCCATGTAGATGGGCGTGCCCATCGCGACCCCGGTCTCGGTCAGCCTGACGCGGGCGCCGCGCGCCGCCACCACCTTCGAGATGCCGAAGTCCATGATCTTGACGAAGTCGGCCACCCCGCCGCGCTCGACGAGGAACACGTTGGCCGGCTTCATGTCGCGGTGGATGATTCCCTGGCCGTGGGCAGCGTGCAGCCCGCGCAGCACCTGTCCGATGATGTGCACCGCGCGCGACGGCTCCATCCGCCCGGTGTCGACCAGCACCTGCCCGAGGTCGCTGCCCTCCAGGTACTCCATCACCAGGAAGCTCTTGCCGTCCTCGCTGTCACCGATGTCGGTGATGTCGATGATGTTCTCGTGCCCGATCCGGCTGGCCGTGCGCGCCTCGCGGTGGAATCGGTGCAGCGCCTCGCGGTCGTCGCCGAAGCGGTCGAGGATGAACTTGACCGCGACCCGCTTGTCGAGCCCGACGTGCTCCGCCTCGTACACCGCGCCCATCCCGCCGCGCGCGATCTGCCGCTTGATGAAGTAGCGGCCGCCGATGGTGCGCCCGATGAGCGGATCACCGGCGCCGGCCGCATCGACCACCGCCCCGCCGTCGAGCGGGCAGAAGCGCTCGGCGTCCCCGTACGGGGTGCCGCAGACCGAGCAGCGGCGGTCGGCGGTCTCGCGGACGGACGGTGCCATCTCTGCCTCAGCCCTCGGGCGGACCGATCTGCAGCGGCGGCGGTGGTCCCGACCGCTCGCGGTAGACCAGAGACATCGTCTTCTTGGGGCCCTTGGAATCGCCGCGGTCCTTGGGATCCACGCCGGCCGGCACCTCCCAGGGGATCTCCCGGTTGGGGTGGCCGGCCGCCGCCTGAGCCATGTAGCGCGCCCACAGCGGCTCCACCACGATGTAGGCCGCGTCGCTGTGGCCGAGCGGGCGCTCGCGCATGTCGTCGCCCATCCACACCGTCGCGATCCAGCGCGAGGTGTAGCCGACGAAGGTGGTGTCCATCGTCGCGCTCGAGGTGCCGGTCTTGCCCGCCGCGTGGATGCCGACGTCGCGGACCACTCGCGCGAAGCCGTGCGTGACCACCTGGGACAGCAGCTTGCTGGTCAGGAACGCGGCCCGCGCCGGGATGGCCTCGCGCGCCGTCACCCCGGCAGTGGCGTACAGCCGGTCGAGCCGGTCGGCCGGCGGCAGCATCGGGTCGTGGAACACCGTGTTGTCCTCGACCACGTTGCCGGTGCGGTCGAACACCCGGCGCACGTAGACCCAGTCGATCCAGCGGCCGTTGCGCGCGAAGATGGCGAAGGCTCGGGTCAGCTCGTCGAGCGTGGTGCACGAGGCGCCGAGCGCCAGCGCCTTGTCGGCGATGATCTCGGTGGTGAAGCCGAGCTTGCGCGCCCAGTCCTTCACCTTGTCAGCCCCGACCTTCTTGAACAGCGCCACCGACGGGATGTTCTTGGAGAAGACGAGCGCGTACTCCATGTTGACGATGAAATCGACCGTGCCGCCCAGGTTCTTGGGAATCCAGATCTCGCCGGTCACCGGGTCGACCTCGCCGCGCGGCACGTCGTTGAGCGCGGTGTCGAAGCCGTAGCCCTCGTTGAGGGCCGCCGAGTAGTAGATCGGCTTGTAGGTCGACCCCGGCTGCCGGCAGGCCTGGACCGCGCGGTTGTACTGCGAGCGGTCGTGGTCGGTGCCGCCGACCATCGCGACCACGTAGCCGGTCTGGTGGTCCGCCGTGAAGATGGCGCTCTGCGGGTGCGGGACCTGCTCCAGCTTGACCCGGTCCGCCATCTGCTCGCGCTGGCGCTGCAGACGCTCGCCGGTGGCCGGCACCTTCCAGCGCGGGCTGTCGTTGGTCCAGTCGTCGTACTCGCGCGACAGCGGCTCGTCGGCGCTGACCCAGATGACGTCGCCGACCTTGAGCGCCTTGGACAGCGACGTGATGGTGCGGTCGTTGGCGTCGTTGTTCTTCGACCAGGAGGCCGCCCAGCGGGCGCCGTCGAGCGGGAGGTCGTAGGTCTTGGCGCCGACCAGCACCTGGGCCTTCTGCGCCTCGACCTTCTCGACCAGCGCCAGGTAGCGGCGACCCGACACCAGCGGCGCATCGCCGTACAGCGCCTTGGCCCGCTCGCGGAAGGTGTCGCGCGGTCGCCCGTCGTCGAGCGAGGTCTCGGCTCCGCGCCAGCCCTGCCGCTTGTCCTGCCGGTGGGCGCCGAAGTCGACGTTCTGGTAGGCGAGCGCCTCGGTCACCGGCTCGGCGGCGGTCTCGATGTGCAGGCCGCGCTGCATGATCGCGTCGGGGCCGTACTTCTTGTTGATGTAGCGCCGCACGTGCTCGGCGTAATAGGGAAGCCGGTCACCGAACACGTCGCGGTACGGCTTGATGACGAGCGGGCGGGCCTGCCACTTCTTCACCTCGTCCGGCTTGAGGAAGCCGTAGCGCGCCATCTTGTCCAGCACCGCGTTGCGCCGCGCGGTCGCGCGGTCGGCGTGGAAGACCGGCGAGTAGTACGACGGCGCCTGCGCCAGTCCGGCGATGGTGGCCATCTCGGCGACGTCGAGCTCTTCCAGCTTCTTCGAGAAGTAGCGGCGCGCGGCGGCCTGCACCCCGTAGGCGCCGTTGCCGAGGAAGATGTGGTTCAGGTAGACCGCCAGGATCGCCCGCTTCGAGTAGGTCGCCTCCAGCCGGCGCGCGACGATCGCCTCCTTGGCCTTGCGGGTCAGCGATTTCTCGGCGCCGAGGAACTGCTTGGCCACCTGCTGCGTGATGGTCGAACCGCCCTGGGCGAAGTCGCCGGCGACCACGTTGCGCCAGGCCGCTCGCACGATGCCCTTGAAGTAGATCCCGCTGTGGTCGAAGAACTCGTGGTCCTCGGCAGCCAGGAAGGCGTCGACCATCGGCTTGGGGATGCGCTCGAACGGCACCACCTCGCGCCACTCGGAGGCGAACTCGCCGAGCAGCGTGCCGTCGGCCGCGTAGATCCGGCTGACCGCCGGCACCACCTGCGCGTAGCGCGACAGGTCGGGCGGCGGCGGCGCCTCCGACGCGAAGTAGCCGTAGGTCGACACGCCGACCACGCCGAGCGCCGCGATGAGGACCAGCACGGCGAAGCCGTACAGCTTGCCGATCCAGTAGAAGACACCGCCGTCGGCGCGGTTGGCGATGACCGCGCGCCGCTTCTCCGGGCGGAAGATGCGGGTGACTTCTTCGTCGCTCACGGTGTCGTGGCGCTCGAAGCGCTCGGTGTAGGGCACCTGAGCGGGCGGCGGCGGGACCTGATAGTCGATGGGCGGCGGCGCCGGATAGCCGCCCGGAAGCGTCGGGCCCAGGTAGGGAGCCTGCGGCGGCGGCGGCGTCATCGTGCCGGGATGGATCGGCGGCGGATAGGTTCCCGGCGGCGGCGGATAGGCTCCCGGCGGCGGCGGATAGTTCGGGTTCGGGTTGCCGCTCTGGTTCGGGTAGAACGGATAGGGCGGCGGCGGCGCAGGTCGACCGGTCACCCGGTTCCACATTCGCCGGAACCCGTGGCGCCACGAATTCCAGATATCACGGGGTTGCGCCACGGCCGTATTCGACGGAGCCAGCCTCGGATCACTGGAGGCGGGAACCAGCGGAGCAGTCTACACACAAACGCCTGCGGCGGCAGCCGAATTTCGCCGCCCGTCGTGTGTGAGGGCGGACGAAATTCGGCTCCTTCGCCGAGGTATGCGTTCGTGTCAGGAGATCATCGCTCTTGGCGATCACGCTCGCGACCGGCAAGACAGGAACGGCGCACCGGCGGGCTATAGTTCCGCGACATGGCCCGCCGGATCTGGATCCTCGTCGCCGTCGGCGCAGCGGCCGCGTTCCTCGCCTGGCGCTTCTGGCCGACCGGGGGCTCGACCCGGGCGGAGGGAGAGCCGGAGTCGGCCGCCGGAACCGCGCCTGATTCCGCGCAAGAGGACGGACCTCGGGCGGCGGGCGGCGCGCGCGAGGGGCACCTCCCGCCGGCACCGGTCCGCATGCAGGCCCGGTCCAAGACCCCGGTCGGTCCGCGGGCCGGCCTGTCGATCGTGTTCGACGCCGAGGATCGCAACGACGAGTGGGCGACTCCGCGCGAAGAGGAGGTGCGTGTGCGTGCCGGTCGGGTGCTCGCGGCCGCCACCGGCGACGGCCGGCCGGCTGCGTCGCTCGGCGCCGTCGAATGCCGCTCGCGCTCGTGCCGCCTGACGGTCTCGTCAGACGACCCGGCGGCGGTGGCGCGCGCCGTCGAGCGCCTGGGCGAGGAGGGCGGCTTCTACCGGGTCGCCGAGCAGATGACGGTCGAGGCGGCCGAGCCGGGGGAGGGCGGGCCGCGCCGGGTGAACGTCTACCTGCGCTTCGCGCGCTGAATCAGCCGGCTTCGCTCTGCCGTGATCGCCGCCGGGGATCCAGCGCCTCGAGCGCACGCGCCACCTCGACCATGTCGGCCGGCCGGTCCTCGGGATACTTGGCCAGCATCCGCATGATGAGGTCGTCGAGCGCCTCCGGGAGGCTGCGATTGTGCCAGCGCGGGGCGACCACCGGTCGGTAGCGCAGCGCGAGCTTGACCTCCTGCAGCGTGCCGGTGAAGGGCAGCCGACCCGCCACCATCTCGTAGAGTATGCAGCCGAGCGCGTAGATGTCGCTCCGGCCGTCCACCTCGGCGAACCCGAGGCACTGCTCCGGCGACATGTAGCAGGGCGTGCCGAGCACCAGCCCCTGCTGGGTGCGCGGCGCGATGTCGCTCGCCAGCCCCTCGACCTTGGCGAACCCGAAGTCGAGCACCTTGATGGTCACCCGGTCCGGCCGGTGGCGGCGCCGCTGCAGGAAGACGTTCTCGGGCTTGAGATCGCGGTGAATGACGCCCGCCTCGTGAGCGGCCGCCAGCGTGTCGGCGACCCGCGCGCCCAGGCGGATCGCGAAGTCGGTCGGCATCGGCTCTCCCGACATCCTCTCCGAGAGCGGCCCGCCCTCGAGGAGCTCCATCACCAGGTAGGGCGTGCCGTCGGCGGCGACGCCGAAATCGAAGATGTTGACCACTCCCGGGTGGGCGATCTGCACCGCCGCCATCGCCTCGGCCTGGAAGCGCCGCTTCATCTGCTCGTCCCGCATGACGTGCGAGCGCGGCAGCTTGATGGCGACCTTGCGCTCGATGCGCAGGTGGCGGCCCAGATAGACGATGCCCATGCCGCCCGACGCCAGGATGCGCATGACCGCGTACGGCCCGAGGAAGGTGCCGATGCGCGGGTCGCGCTCGTAGTGGAAGTGGTCGTCCTCCTCGCACGCCTGGGTCGGCTCGGCGAGATCGTCGACCTCGCTGAGCTCTTCGCCGGCCCCGCTCTCCTCTTCGTACGTGGCGGGGCGCGGCGAGCGGCGGGGTGAGGCGACGGTTTGCTCGGAGTCCGACCACACCCTTTCGGTCGGAGTCGGGGGAATGACTCGCAGGTCCGGCGGCATGAAAGCCAATGTTGCAAAGGGGGTGCCCGGTTCAGGCCCGGCCGGCGGGAGGAGCGAAGAGGGCAGAACTGGCCGTCGGAGCGGGCGCCGCGTGTGGCTCCCCACACTGTGCTGAGGTCAACCGGACCTGCCGGGGCCTGCCGGCCCAGTCCTCGACAGACCCGTCCTCGGCCCGGTCAACTACGTACAATTCCGTAGACGTGGTCCGCTATCCCACGCATGCGGGACGGCTTGCGGGTCAGGTCTGGCTTGTTAGCCTTTCCTCATGCCAGCGGCGGTCGAGCTGGTGCGCCAGTGTGCCGCATGCGGAGGGTCCGCCGAGTGGTCGTGTACCCGCTGCGGGCTGCCGGTCTGTGACAGCCACCGGCCGGCGCGCGAGCGCCGCTGCGCCGAGTGCGAGTCGAGTTTCCGCCGGCGGCGACCGGCCCGGCTCGTCACCTACTTCCTGGTGCTCGTCCTGACCTCGATTTCGCTGGTGGTGGCGCTGTTCTTCCTGGTCCTGGCCACCGGCGGCGGCGCGCTCGGCGTGGCGCCGCTCATCCTGTTCGGCTCGTTTCCGATCATCCTGCACCGGCTCGAGCTCCGCGCGCGCACCCGCTTCCTGTCCGAGCGGCGGCACGTCGGCCTGCCGCAGGCCCGCCTGGTCCGCTAACCTCGGGGCGCTGACCCGCTCCTCCCCGACCCCGAACATCTCGGCCGCCGATCTGGCCGCGATGGGGGCGATCGACGTCGAGAGCGATGGCTTCGTCCGCCCGCTGCGCCGCGACGCCGGCATCGCGAGCGAGGTGTACGGCGAGCGGGCCCGGGTGGTCCTGCTCGGCAGCATCGCGACCGGCAAGTACACGGCCACCCTGCTCGAGGTGTTCGGCCAGCGACTGCTGTTCCCGCGCGACTTCGTCGGCCGCGGAGACATGTCGCGCGGCGGCCTGCTCCTGCGCGCCTCGCGAAGCGGCGAGGAGCTGACCTACGTCCCGGTCGCGGGCGCCAGCCTGCGCGGCCCGAGACCGCCGAAGCTGCCGAAGCTCCGCCGCGGCTGACCCCTCCCGGCCGTTTCTTGCGGCCATCCGAGGGTCGCGTGCTAGCATTTCGACCAGTGGGGTCGCCGCGAGAACGGCGTGATACCGGACGGTTCCTGCTCACCGCGGCTGCCATCGTCGCGGCGGCCGCCCTCTTGCCCCGCGACGTGGGCGCCGAGCCGGGCACCGCGGTCGGCAGCGTCTCGTGCGGCTCGGTCAACCGCGGCGCTCTGGCCTCCGCCCGCGCGATCGCCGACGAGGGCCCCGGGTTCGTCGCTCCCGAGCCGTGGCGCTCGCGCGGCCTGCGCTTCGGCACCGACGAGCTGGTCGGTCTGGTCGAGCGCGCCGCCCGCGCGGTGGTGAAGCGCCACCCGGGCGCGGAGCTGGCGGTCGCCGACCTGTCGGCCGAGCGCGGCGGTCCGGTGGCCCGTCACCGCTCGCATCAGTCCGGCCGCGACGTCGACCTGGTGTACTACGCGATCGATCGGACCGGCGACGCGATGGCGCCGGACGGCCACATGGCGCTGTACGGGATGGACGGGCGGGCCACCTCGGCCGCCTCTCCCGAGCCGGTGGCCAGCATCGACGAGCGGTTTTTCGACCTGGCCAGGAACTGGGCCCTGATCCAGGCGCTGGCCACCGACCCCGACGTCCGGGTCGATCGCATCTTCGTGTCGCGCCGCATCCGCGACTGGCTGCTGGCCTACTCGGCGGCCGCCGGCGTGTCCGAGCCGATCCGCGCGCGCGTGCGATCGGTGCTCTCCACCCCGGTCGGGGTCGAGGCGCACGACGATCACATGCACGTCCGGATCGGCTGCAGCGCCGAGGACACCGCCGCCGGCGCCTGCAGCGACGAGCCGGCGCGGCGCAGCCGGCGCGGCAAGTGGCGATCGCCGGTCCCGTGCGGACCGACGCAGGTGGCCGGCCGCCTCGGCTCTACAGCGCGGCCTGCAGCTGGACGATGACGCCGTCGGCGTCGGGCCCGACGTCCTCTTTCTCGCGGCGCACCCAGGCGAAGAACGTCACCTTGTTCCAACGGTCGGCCGTGACGAACCAGGCGGCCCCGCCGCCGGCCGTCCACCACTCGACCTCGATGTCGTAGTCGGCGCGGGTGAAGACGTGGAAGCGATCGGTGGCGAGAAAGCCAGCCTCGCCGGCGGCGGCCAGCGCGACCTGACCGCCGTCGATCGACAGGATGAGCTCGCAGAGCGCCGACAGCCCGTACCACTTGCCGTTGCCCGACATCGACAGATCGACCCGGTGGCCGACCTCCGGCTCGCGCAGCCGCACCAGCGCGCCGGCGCCCGCCGAGACCCGCGGCACCGGGGTCCAGGGATCGCCCGCCGGGCTGGCCAGCGGGCCCGGTCCCATCGGCGCGCGCGGCGTCCACTCGACGTGTGCCGCGAGCGCGGCCCGCCCGCCGGCCGACGGGTCGTGGAGCGGCAACGGGACCCCGTCGGCGTCGACCTCCGGCGCGTCCTCCGGCACCCGCTCTTCGCGCGAGGGTGCCTGCTCGACGACGGCACCGTCGGCGTAGACACCGGCGGCGTAGGCCAGCCCACCGAGGTCGCCGTGGAACGCAGCGCCCCAGCGCCGCTCCGGCGCCACCCGGTCGATCACGAACGGCACCGCCCCGCCGGTCAACAGGGCGTGCTCGACCTGGCGGAAGCGCGAGAAGGGGACCGGCTGGCGTCCGAGCCACACCTGGGCCCAGATCCGGGGTGTCCAGGCGCCGTAGAGATCATCGACCAGCGCGTCGCCGGCCGCGAGCGGATGGACCTCGAAGTCCTCGCGGTCGAGCCGGAGCCCCTCGGCGAGATCGCTGCGCAGCGCGAAGGCGAAGGGCGCGCAGCCGGACCAGCCGACCAGCCCGACCCGCATGAGCGCCAGCTCGGGCTCGCCGCCCTCGAGATCGCCGGCGTCGGGGAAGATGGTTCGCCGGTCGTCGCCCAGCACGGCCAGCGCGCTCATCTCGGCGACCAGCGCCAGCTCGCTCGCGCCGCCTGCGCCGGGCAGCCGCGAGGGATCGGTCGACCCGGCGGCCGCCGCCGGGCGCCCGCCGCCCGACGGGGCGCCCCAGACGCCGGGATCCGGGTCGCGGGTCGGCGCCTCGAGCAGGCTGCCGCGCCCGACCGGCGGCAGCTCGAGGATGGGATCGGCCGCCGCCCCGCGGGCGACTCCGACTCCGACGAGGACGAGACAGACTACGCGCGCTGCTCTTGCTTCTGCGCGCGGACGCGGTCCCATTCGCCCTGGTCGATGAGCTGCTCGATGCGCTTCTTCAGCTCATCGGGCGGCTCCGGCTCCGGCAGGTTGCCGTAGATCGCGACCACGTCGCGCAGCGGCTCGTCCTCGTTGCCCTCGCCCGAGCCGTAGCGCCCGAACGGCACCGACGGCTTGCGCAGGCTGACCTCGCTCTGCGCCTTGATGAACCCCTTCGACACCGCGACCCCGACTCGCGCCGGACAGCGGCACGGGTTGAGCGGATCGACGTGCTCGCAG
>Ga0111539_10005345_pt1 | contig 16612 bp, 12 predicted proteins | sample RhiMethybrSRZTD1_FD_79667 | JGI IMG/M metagenome (GOLD analysis project Ga0111539, IMG submission 79667) | Populus rhizosphere microbial communities from Tennessee, USA - Rhizosphere MetaG P. TD hybrid SRZTD1 (version 2) (version 2) | ecosystem: Host-associated > Plants > Roots > Rhizosphere >... | reverse complement strand
TTTCTGCTGCGCGGCTACGCGCACTCACCGATCACGGACGTGCGCGTGATCGACTGCACCTTCGCCGGTGTGAGCGATCCGGACGTGCTCGAAGGCGTGAAGGGCCTGACGCTCACCAACACGCGCGTCAACGGACAGCTCAAGAATGAAGTGATTAATCGGTGAACCGCATCGGCGGAGACAAAGGCGGCCGTCGTCGGGAGAGAAGAGCATCCGTCGTCGGGAGTGCAGAGCGTTCGTTGTCGAAGGTGAAAAGACTGCCGTCGTCAAAGTGCGGAGTCGTCATTCGACGCCGGCGCTTTCCGCGGTCGCTTGGGGCGTGACTTCGAGGTGGCCTTCTGCGGTGTGTGAGACTTCACACTTCGGTACAGCGCCTTCGTCGCATCCTTGGTGCGCTTGGCCAGACCAAGGGCGTCCGCGCATCGAGCCGTGGTGAAGTAGCCGCGATCAACACCGTCGCACAGACGCGTTCTCGCTTCGTTCAGCGAACCGAGGGCGTAACGCAGAAACTGCCGGGTTTCGCCACCCGTCCCACGGCCGATACCCTCCGCAATGTTGCTGGTGACACTGCTCGCTGCTTCGAACAGCTCGTCGATGTAGCCGAAATCCTTTAACGCCCGTGGATGCTGGTTTGCAATGGCATACACCTCGCGTTTGAACTCCTGCGCGAGTTGATAGGCAATCGAGTCATCAACATCGAATCTCATGCCCACGTGTACCCAAACGGCGTGCCCAGCCGGATCACGCCCGTTTTCATAGATCGCGAGCAAATTCTTCAACGATCGACTCGGCTCGATTGCAATTCCAGCAACACGCGAGGGTGCGACGACGAACGCTTTTCACTGAGGACGACGGATGCTCTTCCGTCCGACGAGGTCGCCTTCGTCTAGATCTCGAGGATGTCAGCGATTCCTATCCGGCGGCCCCGTGCCTCGATTTCGATAGTCGGCCATCCCGGTGAAGCTGTGATGATCTCGACGCCGCCTTCCGTCACGAGCGCCGTGTCTTCCGTCTTGGCGCCGGGCACCGTGGGGTTCCAGGCGAAGGCCTGCGGCGGCGTGACGCGATCGGTGCTCGCGGGATGAGCGACCCAGTCGCGCGCGCGATAGCCGATGGCGCCGCCCTGGTGATGGCGCAGCTCCTCGCCGGGCGCGCCGGCGGCGGCGTAGGCCTCGACGGCGCGGGCGAACAGCGCGGCGCCGGTGACGCCGGCGATCGCGTGCGTGAGCAGTGCGCCGAAGACGCGCGCCGTTTGCCGGACGCGCGCGCGGAGATCGTCCGGCGGCGCGCCGACCGTCACCATCCGGCTGAGCGCGACCGTCAGGCCATGGCGCTCCGCGCAGACGCCGAGGAGCGCGCGGTGCTGCCACGGCGCGTCGCTCGGCACCGGATGCCGGAATCGCGCGATCCGATCGTCGCCCGCCGCGAGCGCGACCACCGCGCGTGCGCCAATCCCCGCCATTGCCGCGACCGCGCGATCGGCGACCTCGCGCTCGGTGAGACCGGGCGTCAGCCCGCGACAGAGTTCGGCGACGGCGCGCCCGGCGTCTGCGCCCAGCGCGCGGTAGCGCGCGATCTCTTCCGTCGTGAGCGGCGCGCGCGCCGCCGCGAGCGCCGCGTCGACCCGCACCGCGTCGCCGATCGGCCAGTCGGCGCCGATCGACCCGCCCGTGAAGGCGCGCGCGGCCTCGAGCATCCACGTCGGGTTGGCGCGCTCCGCGGTCCACGGCCACTCGATCGGCTCGACGGCCTGGCCGGCGAACACTTCGGCGAGCAAGCGCGGCATTTCGATGGCGTTCGCGAGCACGGCGCGGCGACCGTCCCTCGCGACGAGCAGGGCCCCGGCGCCTGGCTCACGCGTGATGTCGATGCGGTTCGTGCCGCCGCAGGTGGCCCACGCGAAGTTCGGCGGGGTCGCGAGGAGCACGCCGTCGAGACCGGCTTGCCGGAGGAGGATGAGGAGCCGCGTGTGCTTGATGTCGTGCTCGGTCATCGGCAGGTCGTTGTATCACGCCGGGTAAGGCGGGGCATGAAGTGGCTTAGCCACATTGATCGGCGTCCGCGGTCGCGGATCAACGAACATGGCCGAGAGCGGGCGAGAACGCACGGATCACTTGACCTCGCATCGGCCAAGTGGTAATACCTCATGCGCTTTCCACATGCAACACGGCCCGGCTTCGCCCCTAACGGCACGGAGGAACGGTTCGATGAAGAGAGGTTGGTATCTTCGGCTTTGGCTGGCCGCCATCGTGATGCTCGCGGCAGCCGCGCCCTCGCGCGCGCAGGAATTTCGCGGCGCGATTACCGGCACCGTCACCGACAGCACCGGCGGCGTGCTGCCCGGCGTGACCGTGACGATCGTCAACACTGACACCCGCGTCGAGCAGCACGTCGTCACCGACGCGAAGGGTGTCTTTCAGGCGCTCTATCTCAACCCCGGCCCGTACTCCGTGACGGCCGAGCTCCAGGGTTTCAAGAAAGTGGTCCGACCGTCGAACCAGGTGACGGTCGGCGACACGCTCCGCGTCGATCTGGCGTTGCAGACCGGCGGCGTGACGGAGACCGTCGAGGTGTCGGCCGACACGCCGGTGTTGAACACGACGTCCGGCATCAGCGGCACGACGATCACCAACAAACAGATCGAGCAGTTGCCGCTCGGCGACGGCACCGCGTACATGCTGACGCGTCTCGCACCGGGCATCATGGATTCGTCGGACCTGCACTTCGCACGGCCGATGGACAACGGCAACCTCGGCGGCATCATGTCCAACGGCGTGCAGGGCGGCAACGAGTTCACGATCGACGGCGCGCCGAATCTGTCGAACGCGCGCGGCGTCGGGTTCTCGCCGCCGTCCGACGCGATCTCGCAGTTCAAAGTGCAGACCAACGCGTTCGACGCGCAGACGGGCCACACGGCCGGCGCGGTGGTCAACCTCGCGTTGAAGAGCGGCACGAACGCGCCACACCTGCAGGTCGGCTACTTCAATCGCGACAGCAGCCGGACGGAAACGCCGTTGCTGACCAAACGCGCCGGCGGCGACAAGCCGACGCGTGAGTACAACCGCGTCACGGGCACGTACGGCGGGCCGCTCATCCGCAACAAGACGTTCTTCATGGTGTCGACCGAGCACCTGCGCGACGTGCAGCCGGAGCCATCGTTCTTCACCGTGCCGACGGCGAGGATGCGCGCCGGCGACCTGGGCGAGTTCTCGACGCTCATCTACGACCCGCTCACCGCGGCCAACGTCAACGGCACGGTCACGCGCACCGCGTTCGAGAACAACAAGATTCCGGCGAATCGCATCAACCCGGTGGCCGCCGCCTACGCGTCGTACTACCCGGAGCCGAACCGTCCGGGCCTCGCGTCGAACTACTTCACGAACATGCTGCGGCCCTACGACTACAACGCGTTCCTCGGCCGCGTCGATCACAACATCACCGGATCGACCCGGATTTTCGTGAACGGCTACTACAACAAACGCCGTGAGGATCGCTACAACTGGGCGCAGGACGCGCCGAACGGCACGAACGGCGGCGTCATCAACGACTTCGCCGTCACGAAGGGCTACGACTACCGCAGCAACCTCGGCTTCACGGGCGGGTTCACGTCGGTGCGTTCCGCGCAGACGGTGTTCGACGTGCGCGCCAGCGTCACGCGCTTCGGCGAGTATCGCGATCCGGCCGTGTCGTTCGATCCGGCCAAGCTCGGGTTCTCGTCCACTGCGCTGCAGCTGATGAACGGCTATCAGTATCTGCCTATGATGACGATTGGCTCGTTCAGCACGACGAACCAGAACTCCACCATCGCGACGCTCGGATCGCAGCGCGCCGACTGGGGGCCCGGGTTCGATCGGCCGATGACGACGCTCTCGATCTCGCCGACGATGACCCGCACGTGGGGCGATCACCTGACGCGCTATGGCTACGACTTCCGGCGCCAGCAGTGGCAGATCGTGAGCGCGGGCTTCCCGGGCGGCCGCTTCAACTTCAACGGTGCCTACACGCGCGCGACCAACGGCGCGTCCACCGGCGATCGCGCGCAGTCGTGGGCGCAGTTCCTGCTCGGCCTGCCGACTGCGGGGACGGGCGCCGTGGCGGCGCCCGGCACGTCGTCGAGTCAGTTCGAGATCACGTCCACGGGAGTCTGGTCGCAGGTTTCGCAGGGCTTCTTCGTGCAGGACGACTGGCGCGTCAACCGGCGCCTGACGTTCAACGTCGGCGCGCGCCTCGAGGTCAACGGGGGCATGACCGAACGCGAGAACCGCAATCTTGGCGGCTTCGACACGACCACGCCCAATCCGATCGAGCCCCAGGCCAAGGCCGCCTACGCGCAGAGCCCGATTCCTCAGCTGCCCGTGGCCGATTTCCATGTCCTCGGCGGCCTGCTCTTCGCGGATGGTCCGATCAACAACACGACGACGAAATTCCTGCCGCGCGCCGCGGGCTCCTATCTGCTGAACGAGAAGACTGTGGTGCGCGGGGGCGTGGGCCTGTTCTCGTACGACACCTTCTTCGAGAACATCAACCAGACGGCCTTCTCGCAGGCGACGCCGGTGACGGTGACCAACGACAACGGCCTGACGTTCACGGGCGCGAACCTGACGAACCCTATTCCGAGCGGCGTGCTCCAGCAGCCGGTGGGATCGCAGCTCGGCCTGGCGAGCCAGCTCGGCCAGAACCTCGGCACGCTGTATCAGCCGGATCGCGCCGCGCCGTACTACCTGCGTTGGGAAACGAGCGTCCAGCGCGACCTCGGTCACGGCTGGTCGACGGCGCTCACGTATCTGGGATCGCGCGGACGCGATATTCCGGTGACGCGCGCCATCAACAACATCCCGACCTCGTACCTCTCCACGTCGCGCACGCGCGATCAACCGCTGGAGACGCTGCTCAGCCAGAGCGTGACGAATCCGTTTGCCGGCCTGCTGCCGGGCAGCACGATCAACGGCGCGACGGTCGCGCGGAATCAGCTCCTGCGGCCGTACCCCGAGTTCGGCACGATCACGCTGGAGCAGTACGGCGGTTCCGATCGGTACAACGCGGTCACGATTCAGGCCGACAAGCGCTTCCGCAGCGGCAACTCGTTCACCGTGCAGTACACGCGCTCGTCGCTGCACGACAAGCTCAACTACCTGAATCCCTCCGACAACACGCTCGAGGATCGGATTTCGCCGAACGATCGGCCGAACCGTTTCTCGATCGGCTCGAGCCTGCAAGTGCCGTTCGGGAAAGACGAGAAGTGGGGCAAGGACTGGAACGGCCTCGTGGACGCGATTCTGGGCGGCTGGCGCGTGAGTGGCACCTACCAGTACCAGTCCGGGTTCCCGCTGACCTTCACGCAGAACTCCTACTGGGATGAGTCGTGCGGCGACCCGAGGAGCAAGCTGAAGTCGAACATCGGCGCCTCGGTGACGGGCGGCATTGCCGGCCTCGACGTGCCGGGCTGGGATACGTCGTGCTTCTACTTCCATGACGCCGCCGTCCAGACCAACGGCCAGGACGACCCTGTCAAGCAGCGCGCCGACACCCGCATTCAGCTCGGCAACAACGTGCGGTACTTCCCGTCCACGTTGCCGAACGTGCGGACGCACCACTTGAACCTGCTCGATCTCGGCTTCAACAAGAACTTCCGGCTGCCGCGCAAGGCGACCTTGCAGCTGCGGATCGAGATGATCAACGCGCTGAACTACACCGTGCTGTGGAACCCCGGTGTGGATCCGCGCTCAACGAGCGGCCTGTTCGGCATCGTGAACCAGGACCGCAACAACCCGCGTGACATCCAGATTGGAGCGCGGTTCACGTTCTAGGAATCGGGCGGTGTGTTGAACAACAGGACCTACACGAAGGGCGCGAAGGCACGAACGACACGAACGACACGAAGGGCACGGAGATCTTCCATGGAGATCTTTGTGTTCTTCGTGACCCTCGTGTCCTTCGTGTGTGTTGTTCCCTTCGCGCGCCTGGCCGCGCAGCGGCCACACATCGTCCTGGTCGGCGACTCGACCGTCACGGACGACTCGGGCTGGGGCATCGGCTTCAAGCAGCTCGTCGGGCCCGGCGCGGCGGTCACGAACACGGCCGCGAACGGCCGCAGCTCGAAGAGCTTCATCGACGAGGGGAAGTGGGCGTCGGCGCTGGCGTTGAAGGGCGACTACTACCTGATTCAGTTCGGGCACAACGACGAGCCGGGTAAAGGGCCCGAGCGCGAGACCGATCCGCGAACCACCTACACCGCCAACATGCGGCGATACGTCTCGGACGTGCGGGCGATGGGGAAGACGCCGATCCTCGTGACGTCGCTCGTGCGTCGCATGTTCGACGCGTCCGGAAAGATCAAATCGACACAGACGCCGTACGTGGAGGCCGTCCGCGCGCTTGCGCGGGAGGATCGCGTCGCGCTCGTCGATCTGTTCGCCTCGAGCAGCGCGCTGGTCGAGCGGCAGGGCGGCGCGGCGTTCGTCGATCTCAGTCCAAAGACGCCCGACGGCGCCGTGGACACCACGCATCTCAACGCGCGTGGCAGCCTCGTGTTCGCGCGACTGGTCGTGGACGGTCTGAGGACGGCCGTCCCGGCGCTGGCCCCCGTGCTCCTGCGCGATCCCGCGCGCGTGGCGTGGGACGACGTCCCGAAACAGCCGGCCGCGTGGTTCGGCAGCGACGAAGCCGCGCGCATCGCCGATCTCGCGCTCCTGTACCAGCGCGACACCGGCGGATGGCCGAAGAACATCGACATGTCCGCGCCGCTCTCGTCGGACGCGCGCACGCGGCTGCTCGCCGAGCGCGTGAACACCGATTCGACGATCGACAACGGCGCCACCGTCACCCAGCTGCGCGCGCTCGCGCGCGTCCACACCGCGCGGCCCGACGACCGCTATCGCGACGCGTTTGCGCGCGGCCTTCGATATCTCCTGCGCGCGCAGTACGCGAACGGCGGCTGGCCGCAGTACTTCCCGCTGCGCGCCGACTACTCGAAAGAGATCACGTTCAACGACGACGCGATGATCAACGTCATGACGCTGCTCGACGACCTCTCGGGCGGCGCAGCGCCGTTCGCGTTCGTCGAGGCGGCCACGCGCGCCGAGGCCGCCGCCGCGGTCGAGCGCGGACGCCGGCTGATCCTGCAGGCGCAGATTCGCGTGAACGGCACACTCACCGGCTGGTGCCAGCAGCACGATGCGCGCTCGCTCGCACCCGTCAAGGGCCGCGCGTACGAACACCCGTCGATTGCCAGCAAGGAAACCGCGGGCATCGTCCGCTTCCTGATGCGCACCGAGAAACCGGACGCGGCGACGCGCGCGGCCATCGACGGAGCCATCGCCTGGTTGCGGGCATCGGCACTCCACGGCATCCGGCTGGAACGGCGTCCCGATGCGACCGGGCCAGGCGGATTCGACGTGATCGTCGTGCCCGACGCCGGTGCGCCCGATCTGTGGGCGCGGTTCTACGCGATCGAGACCAACCAGCCGATGTTCTCCGGCCGCGACGGCGTGATCCGCCCTCGGCTGGCGGACATCGAGATCGAACGCCGAACCGGCTACAGCTGGATTGGTGACTACGCCGGCTCGCTGCTCGCGCGGGAGTACCCCGCGTGGCAGAAACGGGCGGAATAGCCGGCCGTCGGCGTTACGGCAGGCGGAAGGGAAAGGCGCGCGGGTGGCGGTGACTATAATTGGTCTACCCACTCACGTTGCCGGCGGGCTCAGTCATGTCTGAAGGATCGACCGAACAGGTTGTCGCTCACGTCCGGGGGTTGATCGAACGGGGCACGCTGCGCCCCGGCGATCGGCTGCCGGCTGAACGCGACCTCGCCCAGCAGATCGGCGTGAGCCGTCCGACGGTGCGCGCCGGGCTGCGTGCGCTGGCCGCGATGGGCGTCGTGCGAGCCCGGCACGGCTCGGGCACCTACATTCCCGACGGCCCGCCGACGCTCGGCAGCGAGCCGCTCAGCTTCCTGGCCGCGCTGCACGGGTTCACGCGCGAAGAGATGTACGAAGCTCGGCGCATCCTCGAGGTCGGCGCCGCAGGTCTTGCCGCCGAACGCGCCACGGCCGAACAGCTCGCCACGATGGCCGAGGAGATCGCGAGCCTGTTCGCGACGATGGAGTCGCCGCAGCGGTTCCTGGTGCACGACATCAATTTTCATCGCACGGTCGCGGCGGCGTCGGGCAACCCGATTGTCGCGTCGCTCGTCGAGATGGTGTCCGAGCTCTACTACGAGCGCCGCCGGCAGACGGCGGAGCAGGCCTCGGATCGCGACCTGCGCGATGCAGCGGAGATGCATCGGCGCATCTACCAGACGATTCGCTCCCGCGATGCGGTCGCCGCGCGCGAGGCCATGAACGCCCACCTCGTGCAGGCGAGCGGGCACCAGTCGCAGGAACCGTCGCCGGATCGGGGCGACGAACGTGCGGAGCACGTCGGACCCGCGCGCCGTCGTCCGCGCCGGAATGGACGGTGACGTGGCAGGTTCGCCGATTTTCGATCTTTCGGGACGCGTGGCGGTGGTGGTCGGAGGGACGAGCGGTATCGGCCGCACCCTCGCGCTCGGCCTGGCCGACGCCGGCGCCGACGTCGTCGCCACGGGGCGGCGGCAGGAACTGGTGGACGAGATCGCGGCCGAGATCGAGGCGCGCGGCCGCCGGACGCTCCGGCAGACGTCGGACGTCGCCGATCGCCAGACGCTCGAGGCTCTGAAGGACGCGGTCGTCGCGGCGTTCGGAGATCTGCACATCCTCGTCGTCGCCGCCGGTGTGATCAAGCGCGTGCCCACGCGCAACATGGACGACGCCGAGTGGTCGCGGATCATCGAGACCAACCTCACCGGCACGCTGCGCGCGTGTCAGGTGTTCGGCGGCCACATGGTCGATCGCGGCTACGGACGCGTGATCACGATCGGGTCCCTCTCGTCGTTCATCGGGCTGTACGAAGTGGCCGCGTACGTCGCCAGTAAATCCGGCGTGGCCGGGCTCACGCGCGCGCTCGCCGTCGAGTGGGCGCAGCACGGCGTCACCGTGAATGCGATCGCGCCGGGCGTGTTCAAGACGGATCTCAACCGCGCGCTGCTCGACTCGCCGCGCGGACAGGAATTCCTGATGCGCACGCCGATGAAGCGCTTCGGCAGGCTCGACGAGCTGGTGGGCGCGGCGGTGTACCTCGCGTCGGAGGCGTCCAGCTTCGTCACCGGTACCGTGCTGGCCGTGGACGGCGGGTTCCTGGCGAGCGGAGTGAATCAGTGAAGCCTGCGCTCCTGATCAGCAGCCGCGACAACGTGGCCACGGCGCTCGAGCCGCTCGAGGCGGGCCGCGAGATCGAGATTGGTGGACAACGGGTCCGCGTGCTCGAGCTGATTCCGTCCGGCCACAAGATCGCGCTCGCCGACATCGCGACGGGCGAGCCGGTGGTGAAGTACGGGTCGCCCATCGGCACGGCGACCGGCGTGATTTGCGCGGGCGCGCATGTGCACACGCACAACGTGGCGAGCGCACGCGGTCGCGGCGATCTGTCCCGTGCGCCCGTGCCGCCCGAAGCGGGCGTGCGTCTGGCCGAGCCGGCCGACGCTGACGTCCCGGTGCCGGCGCCGGCGGCCGCGCGCGCGGGACGGAGGACGTCGTGACGGAACGCGCCGGATTCTGGGGCTACCGTCGCCCGGATGGCCGCGTCGGCGTGCGCAACCACGTGCTCGTGGTCCCGACCGTGATCTGTGCGTCGGTCGTGTGCGATCGCATCTGCGAAGTGCGGCCGGCCGACATCGTCTCGCTGCCTCATCTGGCCGGCTGCGGCCAGCTCGGGCCCGACATGCACACGACGCACGACACGCTGGCCGCCTACTGCCGGCATCCCAACGTCGGCGCCGTGCTGGTCGTGGCGCTCGGATGCGAGCAGGTGATCGGCGAGATGCTGGCCGACGCCGCGCGCGACGCGGGCAAGCCCGTCGAGATCATCGCCATCCAGGACGAAGGCGGCACGCTGCGCACCATCGGACGCGGCCGGCAGATGGCGGAGCGTATGGCCGCGGCGCTGGCCGGCGTGCCGAGGGAGTGGTGCGACGTCACATCGCTCGTGCTGTCCCTCAAGTGCGGCGGATCCGATTACACGTCGGGGCTCGCGTCGAATCCCGCGCTCGGTCGCGTCGCCGATCGGCTCGTCGATCTCGGCGGCGCTGTCGTGCTCGGCGAGATCGCGGAGATCATGGGCGCGGAGCACCTGCTGGCCGCGCGCGCGTCACAGCCGGACGTCGGACGCCGGCTGCTGCGCGTGATCGATCGCGTCGAGGCCGAAGCCATGGCGCTCGGTCTCGACATTCGCGGCACGCAGCCCTCGCCCGGCAACATCCGCGGCGGATTGACGACGATCGAAGAGAAGTCGCTGGGAGCGACGCACAAGGGCGGCGAGCGGACGCCCGTGGTGGACGTTGTGCCGTACGCGGGCGCGGTCACGAAGCCGGGCTTGACGGTGATGGACACCCCCGGCCTCGACGTCGAGTCGGTGACCGGCATGGTCGGCGGCGGCGCACAGATCGTCGTCTTCACGACCGGGCTCGGCACGCCGACGGGCAATCCCATTGCGCCGGTGATCAAGATCACCGGCAACGCGCGCACGGCACAGCGGATGGGCGACAACATCGACCTCGACGTCAGCGGCATTCTCGCCGACACGGAATCGATCGACGGCGCCGCCGATCGCCTGTTCGCCGAGGTCCTGGCGGTGGCGTCCGGCAAGTTCGCGGCCGCGGAAGTGCTGCGCCACCGCGAGTTCGCAATACACAGGCGCAACCCGACCATTTAAGTGAAAGGCACGAAGAGCTTTCCACCACGTAGGGCACGTTGGGCACGTCGATCCTTGGGGGCAGATCTTGATGATCGCAACACACAGTCTTTCCCTTAAAACCTACGTGCCCCACGTGCCCTACGTGGTGGAGAGCTTTTTTGATCGTCTGGTTGGCGGAGAAAAGATGATCGCAACACACAGTCTTTCCCTTAAGACCTACGTGCTCCACGTGCCCTACGTGGTGGAAAGCTTTTTTGACCGTCCGGTTGGCGGAGAAAGATGATCGCGACACACAGTCTTTCCCTTAAAGCCTACGTGCTCCACGTGCCCTACGTGGTGGAAGGCTTTTTTGACCGTCTGGTTCGCGGAGAAGAATGATGGCGACGAGTGTCCCGCAAGCGACCGACCGAGCCGTGAGCGCGACGCGCGTGGGGTACGTGCGGTGGGTGATCTGCGGGCTGCTGTTTCTCGCCGCGACGATCAACTACATCGATCGCCAGGTGATCGGCATCCTCAAGCCGACGCTCACCGGTGAGTTCGGCTGGAGCGAGATCGACTACGCCGACATCGTCTTTGCCTTCCAGCTCGCGTATGCGATTGCGTACATCATCGCGGGACGCCTGATCGATCGGCTCGGGACCCGGATCGGATTCGCCGTCGCGATCGTCATCTGGAGCCTCGCCGCCGTGGCGCACGCGGAGGCGACGCGCATCGGGCCGGCCGCCGCGGCCATTCTCAGCTTCTTCGGCCTCGGCTACTCGGCGTCGGTCGCGGGCTTCATCGCGGTCCGGTTCATGCTGGGACTCGGCGAGGCCGGCAACTTTCCCGCGTCGATCAAGACGGTGGCGGAATGGTTTCCGGTGCGCGAGCGTGCCTTCGCCACGGGCATTTTCAATTCCGGCACCAACGTCGGCGCGCTCATCACGCCGCTCGTCGTGCCGTGGCTCACGCTGACGTACGGCTGGAAGGCCGCGTTCATCTGGACCGGCCTGCTCGGCTTTCTGTGGATGACGGTGTGGCTGTTGTTCTATCACCGTCCCGACCGTCATCCGCGCCTCAGCGCCGCGGAGCTGGCGCACATCCAGAGCGAGCCCGAACCGCCGGCGGCCGCGGTGCCGTGGCGCGACGTGCTGCCGCACCGCCAGACGTGGGCGTTCGCCGTCGGCAAGCTGCTCACCGATCCGGTGTGGTGGCTGTACCTCTTCTGGATCCCCGACTTCCTCAACAAGAACTACGGTCTGGATCTCAAGAACATGGGACCGCCGCTCGTGGCGATCTACCTGCTTGCCGATGTCGGCAGCATCGGCGGCGGATGGCTGTCGTCGGCGCTGTTGCGGCGCGGCTGGAGCGTCAACGCCGCGCGCAAGACGGCGATGCTCGTCTGCGCGATCGCAGTGCTGCCGATCGTCTTCGCGGCGTCCGTGAAGTCGCTGTGGCTCGCGGTCACGATCGTCGGCATCGCCGCGGCCGCGCACCAGGGCTGGTCGTGCAACTTGTTCACGCTGACGTCCGACATGTTCCCGCGCCGCGCCGTGGGATCGGTCGTCGGCGTCGGCGGCATGGCCGGCGCGCTGGGCGGCATGGCCATCGCGAAGATCACCGGCTACGTCCTGCAGTGGACCGGCAGCTACGTGCCGATCTTCATCATGGCCAGCGTGATGTATCTGATCGCGTTAGGACTCATTCATCTGCTCGCGCCGAGGCTGGAAAGAGTTTGAGGTCAGAAGAGCCTCCAGCACGTAGGCAGAGGTAGCAAGAGGTAGGGCACATCGTTTTTCACCCGCGCGCATCGCGTCGGCCGCTACCTCTTTCTACCTCTGCCTACGTGCTGGAGGCTCTTGGTCAAGAAGAAAGGAGCGCGCCACTCAGTGACGCGCTCCCTCGTGCCCACGCCGTAAGCCGTGAGCCGTAAGCCGTTAGTCCGTGAGCCGTCTAAAACTGGAACCTGACCTGGAACTGAAACATCCGCGGCGGGTCGATGTTCGCGAACGCCGGGATCGCCGTCGTCGTGGAGTTGCCGGCGAACTGGCCGAACGTTGGCGCTGCGGACGGGCCGTCACCGTAGGTGGTGACGCCGCGGCCGAGCAGGTTGCCGTGGTTGAAGAGGTTGAAACCCTCCAGGCGCAGCAGCACCGTCCGGCCCGACGACTTGAGGCGGCCTTCGAGGAACACCGAGACGTCCTGCGTCCCCGTGCCGCGGAACTGCGACTTGGCGATCACCTTGCCGTCGATCACCGGCCGATCGTTGGTGGCGCCGTCGCCGTTGTTGTCCACGCCGGTGGTGGAGTTGATCGGCCGCGCTGACGCGAGCTGCGTCACCGTGCCGGCGGTCAGGTTGTAGGGCAGCTGGTAGCTGAGCGTGAACACGGCGCGATGCCGCTGATCGAGGAGGCTCGGGCCGCGTTCCTGCTCGCCGAGGCGCGCGATGTTGTTCTCGTTCGGGCCGATGCCGTTGCCGTCAGGCTCGGTCGTGTTGGTGGCCTTCGACAGGGTGTAGCTGAGCGCCGCGTAGAGTTTCGGGTGGCCGCGGTAGCTGATCTCGGTCTGCAGGCCGTCGTAGTCGGCCACGCCGAGGTTCATGATCGTGTTGACGGCGAGCACCCCGCCGGTCACAGGCAGAATCGGCCGCGTCGCGTTGGCGACGGCCGCTGACCGCACCTGGCCCGGCGCCGTGCGATCGAAGATCGACGGCGCGTTCAGATCGACTGTGCGATCGAGATCGCTCCAGTGCTGGTGCACGTAGTCGGCGCCGACGAAGAGCCCGCGCCTGACCTCGCGCTCGGCCCCGATCGAGGTCACCTGGCTGCGCGGGTTGCGGAACTCATCCGGGTAGTTCGGCAGCAGATCGAAGTTCAAGCCGTACTGCGCGAACTGCGTCTTGTAGAAGTCGCGATCGCCGGCCTTGATGGTGATGTTGCGCGCCGGCACGCTGGCCGGGTTGAGCGCGAACGACACCGGCACGCACTGGATGCCCGTGAGGCAGGCCGGAAACCCCGGCTGCCCCGGCAGCGCCGTGTACGTCGAGAAGCCGTCGAGGCCGTTCATCAGCGCGCCGGCCACCGAGTTGGTGCGGATCTGCGTGTAGTACATGCCGTAGCCGCCGCGCACCGCGGTGTGCGCGTCGCCGTGCGGACGCCAGCCGAAGCCGATGCGCGGCACCAGGTTCGCGGTCGAGTCGGTGATCGACTGCCGGTCGTAGCGCAGCCCGAGGTCCAGCGTCAGGTCGGTGCGGACGCGATACTGATCCTGCACGAACACCGAGCCGAGCCACTGATTGAGCGTGTACTTCGCCGGAGCGCCGAAGCTGAACGGCTGCGAGTAGTTCTGCACATCGGCCAGCGTCAGCTGATCGTAGGGCAGCGTGGACGAAGGGCCGGTGCCGACGAACGTGAACGTACCCAGCAGGTTCTGCCCAGGTTCGCTGCCGATGCCGCCGGTCATGTGCCGGGCCAGGCTGCCGCCGATGCGCACGAAGTGATTGCTCTTCGTCCACGACAGCGTGTCGGAGAACTGCGCCTGCCGGCTGTAGAGATTCGAGTACTGCGACGCGCCGATGCGGAACTGCGCCGGCCCGGCGGTGCGCTGATAGATCGTGCTCGACTCGACGGCCTCCCACAACGTCACCGGATCGCCGTTGCTGTAGTTGAAGCGCGCTTCGTTGAGCAGCGTCGCGCTGATCACGTCCGTGTGGTTCCCCTGCAGCGCCCAGCCGCGGCGCGAGTACTTCCGCGCCGCCGTCGGCGCCGTCGTGCCGATGACCGTGTCGTTCGGGTTCGTGTCCGACATGCGATCGACGTTGAAGCGCAGCATCACCGCCTGCGACGACGTCAGCTTGTGATCGACGCGCGCGTTGACCAGCGCCTGACGGTACTCGCCGACATATTCGAGGCTGCCGTTGTCGAGCACCCACGACGGCAGCGTCGGCGAAAGCGCGGTGGTGCGGTTCTGCCAGGTGTAGTCAGCCGAGACGAAGTAGAACGTCTTGTCCTTGACCAGCGGTCCGCCGGCCGTGCCCGAGATCTGGCTCAGCTTGTCGGGAATGTCCACCGGCGTGATCGACTCGAGCGTCGTCGGCGTCACGCAGGTGGTGATCGAGGGCGGGCAGAAGCCGTCGGTCGAGAACGTCTTCGGCTGCCCGCTGCCCGCGCGATTCATGAAGAGCGCTTCGCCGCGCAGCACGTTGGTGCCGTTCTTGGTGACGATGTTCATCGCCGGGCCGGAGGTCCAGCCGAACTCGGCGGAGAAGGCGTTGGAGAGCACCGCGACTTCCTGTACCGCGCCGGCCGGGACGTTGGCGAGCATCGTCTGACGTCCCCAGCCCTCGTCGTTGCTGGCGCCGTCGAGCATGAACGTCGTCGTCCGGCGGCTGCCCGAGGCGGTGACGAAGTACGTTGCGTTGACGAACAGATCGCCGGTGCCCTTGCCCTGACGGAAGGCGGAGTTGAACAGCGGCAGCGTGGTCAGCTTGCGCCCGAGGATGGGCGTCTCGTCGATGCGCTCGCTGTCGAGACGCTTGCCGATCTGCGCATCCGAGCGCACGCCCTGCTCGGTGCCGTACACCGTCACCTCATTGTGCCCGCCGCTGGCGACGAGCTTCAGCTTCACCGTCGCCGTCTCACCGGCGCGGAGCGAGAGGTTTTTGACGTCCTCGGCCGTGAACCCGGCCTTCGAGACATGGACGGCGTAGACGCCGCTGATCGACAGGGCCGGCGAGATCGCGGAACCGTCGGCGCCGGAGGTGAACTCGCGCGAGGCGCCCGACTGCGTGTTGGTCACGGTGATTTTCGCGTCCTTGACCACGGCACCGCTCGGGTCGGTCACGATGACCGCAATGGCGGCGGTGGCGGGAGACTGCGCGTGCGCCGGCATCGCGAGCGCGAGGGCGAGACACATCATCGAGAGATTTCGAAACACACGAAACACGTTGGGTGCTCCTTGACGGCTTACGGCTTACGGCTCACGGCTTACGGCTTACGGGCACCACCCCGAGTTATTTGGTCACCGTGAAATCTTTGAAATAACTCGTGCTGTCGGTCTTCGACCACAGACCGACCTTGCCGCCCAGCGGCGGGCGCAGCACGGGGTTGTTGGCTGGGAACAGCTCAGGATTCGGCGCGGCGCCGTTGCGGCCGGGTCCGGGCTCTGTGCCGAGCGTGTACTCGAACGCCATGGTGCCGTCGACGAACGCCTGGAATGCGGAGCCGTTCACCGTCATCTTCAGTTCGTGCCACGCCGCGCGATCGAGCGGGAATTGACGCTCGGGTCCGCGCTTCACCGAGCGGCGCATGCCGTTGTGGAACTCCCACAGCACGATGTTCTGCTCGGTGTCGTTGTAGCGAATCGTCAGCCAGTCGCCGTTCGGCTTGACGTTGAACAGGATGCCGGAGCAGCGATCGAGATCGCCGGCCACCGTCTTGAACTTCAGGCTGATGGTCCCGTTGACGAAGTTGTCGATGCCCTTGGCGATCGCGACGGGGTAGTAGGCGAACTGCTTGGTGTTGTCCATCAGCTCTTCGTTCGACGATCCGTACAGCCGGCGCGCGGTGTCCACGAGCAGCCGCGTCGGGTTGTCCTGGCTGGCCTTCCACGGCGTGCCGTCAACTTTGATCACCTTGTCCGCGCCGTCCTGCGCTACCGTCCACGTGCCTACGATCGGCTCGAAGGCGACCGGTGTTTTTCCAACGGTCTCTTTCGACAAATCGATCTTCGCCGTCTGTGCGGAGAGCACCGCGGCAGCCACCAGCGACATCGCGAGTGCGACCGTACCCGGTCTTCCTGTCTTCATCTCGTTCTCCTGTTGATGGCGATTCCGAGCGCGGCCGTCAGCACGGGCCACAGCACGTAG
>Ga0111539_10005344_pt1 | contig 16615 bp, 15 predicted proteins | sample RhiMethybrSRZTD1_FD_79667 | JGI IMG/M metagenome (GOLD analysis project Ga0111539, IMG submission 79667) | Populus rhizosphere microbial communities from Tennessee, USA - Rhizosphere MetaG P. TD hybrid SRZTD1 (version 2) (version 2) | ecosystem: Host-associated > Plants > Roots > Rhizosphere >... | reverse complement strand
AGCCATCCCGTCGTTCTACCGAATCGTACAGACCAACACACACGTGCTGATCTTCACCGAGTGGGTCCACGATGCCCGCATCGTCCGGCTGAACGGCACGCATCTTCCGTCCACCATCCGCAGTTGGCTCGGCGATTCGATCGGACACTATGAGGGGCAGACGCTGGTCGTGGACACGACGAACTTCCGCCGCGACACGCACAACCTCGATTCCGGCGAGCGCCTTCATGTCGTCGAACGCTTCACACGTGTCGACGCGAAGACGCTTCGGTATCGGGTTACCGTCGAGGATCCGGACACCTGGGCGACTGCCTGGACCGCTGAATGGCCCTTCACCGCGACCGACGTCGCGCTGTTCAGCGTCGAGTGCCACGAGGGCAACTACGCCATGGAAAACATGCTGAAGGGATCTCGCGCCGAAGAACGACGGGCCCAGACGACTCGTCGCTGACTGAAACAGCCGTCGAGTTCGGCCTCCGAACCGAGCAGCGGTTCGCGCTAAATGCCCGTGCCAGAACGTGGTTTGTCGGCGGCCTCGGCGCCAGGTGGTACGCTGAACGGCTCCACTGAAATGCGCTCGTAGCGCACCTCGAGAACCTCGAGTTGCTCGGTCCCGCCTGGCGCGTGGAGGACCACCCGGTCGCCTGCCCCGGACTTCATCAACGCGCGCGCCAGAGGCGATTTCCAGCTGATGTGGTGACGATCCAGATCGATCTCGTCCAGGCCGACAATACGCACCTCACGCTCGGTGCCGGCGGCGTTGGCATACCGAACCGTGGCCCCGAAGAAAACCTGACGCGAGGCGCGCCCACTTCGCGGCGCTTCTGGATCGACCACTTCGGCCGCGTCGATTCGCTTCATGAGATAGCGGATGCGCCGATCGATCTGACGCAGGCGCCGTTTGTTGTACTGATAGTCGGCGTTCTCGCTGCGATCACCGTTGCTCGCTGCCCATGCCACCACCTGCGTCACCGCCGGACGTTCCCTGGTGAGCAGGAACCGCAGCTCGTCTTTCAAACGCTTCAGGCCAGCCGGCGTGATGTAGTTCTTCACGCCATCGCTCGGTTCCTTCTTGACCGCCATGCTGATGGCAATGGTAATCCAGCGGCGCGCACGGCAAGGCGGCCCGACGAGCGAAACCGATTTGATTCTGTCCGCAGTACACTTGGAGGATGACGGCTCCGGTCAGTGAACGTCCAGGGCGCAATGAACCTTGTCACTGCGGCTCGGGCCGCAAGTACAAACGGTGCTGCCTCGAGAAAGACAATGCGGAAGCCGCGGCCGTCCGCACCAAGCTGGCTGCGGAAGATGCCGGCTCATCACCAGCCTCGGCGTCGGCAAACCCGCGCCGACCGCCCAAAACGCAGACACATCAGCCGTGGAAAGCCAGCACCTCTCGTGGATTCGCACGTCCGGCGCGGATGCCACGCAAGGCCGGCGGCAGCTGACGTTCAGGCCCGCCGGCTTGACCGGGTTTTTCCGCCGAAGACCGACTTCACCAGCGTGATGGCGTGCGGCGTTCAGCTTCCGTGATCCACGTCAGCCCCGCCGCGCTGCCTCGATGGTGGCGACGTCGATCTTCTTCATCGGCATCATCGCCTCGAAGGCACGCTTGGCCTCACCGCCACCAGCCGCCAGCGCGTCGGTTAGCGCGCGCGGGGTGATCTGCCAGGACAGGCCCCAGCGGTCCTTGCACCAACCGCACTGGCTTTCCTTGCCGCCATTGCCGACGATCGCGTTCCAGTATCGGTCGGTCTCTTCCTGATTATCCGTCGCGATCTGGAAGGAAAAGGCCTCGTTATGCCGGAACTCCGGACCGCCGTTGAGACCGAGACACGGAATGCCCAGAACGGTGAACTCTACCGTCAGTTCATCGCCCTTCTTGCCGCCGGGGTAGTCACTAGGGGCCTGGTGAACCGCAGCCACTTCACTATTCGGAAAGGTGGCGGCGTAGAACCGCGCCGCCTCATGCGCGTCCTTGTCGAACCAGAGGCAGATCGTGTTCTTCGACTTCATGTTTTGTGTGCTCCTTGTGCTCGATCAGGCGAACCGCGAACTTCGCGTCGAAAGCACCGGCGTCGTCGCGGTGGTTCGGCAGGTGTATGCAAATCTTGGACAGTCAACCGCGCAGATGAGCCAGTTGGGAAGCGTCCCTGACACGCATGGCACGCAGATCGGCCGGAACCACGGCCTGGTAGAGTAGTGCCCTCGGGTCCAACCACATCCGGTCTCATCGGGAAGGGAGGTCTCCATGTCGCTGTCCCGATTGACGAGAGCAGCGCTGGCTGCCGGCAGCATTGTGGTCGTGATGTCCGGCGCGCGTACGTTCAGCCAGTCCGGCGTCGAACCGGTCAACGGCCTGCCGAATCCGTACGAAACCATTCGGAACTGGGGCACCCTTCCCGCCGGCCGCACCTGGGGATCGACCGCGGGCATCGACATCGATCCGGATGGCCGCAGCATCTGGGCGTACGACCGGTGCGGCGAGAATTCCTGCGCCGGCTCGAAGCTCGATCCCGTCCTCAAGTTCGATCCCTCCGGCAAGCTCGTGAAAAGTTTCGGCGCCGGCACGATGATCTTCCCGCACGGTTTTCAGGTCGACAAAGAGGGCAACGTCTGGGTGGCTGACGAGCGCGCCGCAACGCCAGACGAACTGAAGAAATTTCCCGACGCCGCCGGCAAAGGCAACCGTGTGATCAAGTTCAGCCCAGACGGCAAGATCCTGATGACGATCGGAAAGGGCGGCGCGCCGGGCGATCCGCCGGAGTCGCTCAACGAACCGTGCGACGTTATCCTCGCGCCCAACGGCGACATTCTGATCTCGGAGGGCCACAGCGGCCAGAACCCGACGCCGCCACCGGGCACTGTCGGACGCATTTCAATGTTCTCGAAAGACGGCAAATTCATTCGGAGCTTCGGCAAGCTGGGTTCAGGGCCAGGCGAATTCAGGACCCCGCATGCGATGGTGTTCGACCAACGCGGACGTCTCATCGTTGCCGACCGTGGCAACGTCCGCATCCAGGTCTTCGATCCGAGTTACAAATTCATCGAAGAGTGGAAGCAGTTCAGCCGCGTCAGCGGCATGTTTATCAAGAACGACATCCTTTATGCCAACGACTCGGAGTCGAGCAAGACGACGCATCCGGGCTGGAAGAAGGGCGTCCGGATCGGCAGCGCCAACGACGGCAAGGTCATGTTCTTCATCCCGCCGCACATGACCGATCAGCCCGAAGGAGCGTCAGGGGAAGGGATCGCCGTCGACGCAAACGGCGACATCTTCGGCGCCGAGGTTACAGTACGAGGGCTGACGAAGTACGTCCGGCGCTTGCCGACCGGCTTCTGATGCACGTTCACGGCATAGTTATCGGATGACGAGGGCAGCGCCCAGCGACCAGAAGTTGGCGGTGATGTCAGAAACTGCGCCGTCGGCGGTCTGCAGGTCGCCGAGCGCGCCGACGTGCTGCATCGCGAAGAGCTGCACGCCGAGACGGCCTTTCGGACGGAATTCCCAGCCGCCGCCAATGAGCACGGAGAGTGCCTTCGAATTGTCCGGATCCGGTCCGATCGTTTGTACCCAGTTGCGGACGAACGCCATTCCCGCGCCGCCCTTGACGAAGAAGCCCTTCGACTGCCACGGCCGGAACTGCGCGACGGCGTCGAGCGCCGTCGCTCGGATCCGGCCACTCTCGTTATGCCACTGAATCCAGTAAAGGTCGGCTCCGACATCCATTCTTGTGTTGACGCGGTAACCGACATTGCCGACGACGGCACCACCATGGCGGAACGGAAAGTCCTGCTCGCAGTCTTGGCAGTGGCCGCGGAGGGTGCCCGACGCTCCGCCCGCGACGATCCAGAGGCGTGACGGCGCTGCTGGCTGCGCGTCCTGCGCCAGCACCGACGCGGGGATGAGCCAGGCCAGCACGCAAATCCAGAAGCTTTTCATCGGTTCCGCCAGGTAAAGTACCCGCGCAGCTGCGGATAGTGGTACGTCTGGATGGTGCGCGCGGGATCCTGGTAGTAGCTGCGGCGGTGGAAGAATTCTGCGGACGCGCCGAGGCCCAGCGGTCCGCGCAGCGGAAAGAGCAGATCGGCGCGGGCGTGCTGCAGGAAGTGGTTCGCACGCACGCCGTCGAGCGAGTAGATCTGGCGTCCTTCGTAGAAGAACAGGGCGAGTTCGCGGCCGTCGCGCGTGAGGCGGGCAAGCGTGCCGAAATCCGACCCGGGACCGTAATCGTAATAGCGGGGGCCCTCGGACACACCCTGGCCGGCGCTCGATTCCTCCTCTTCGGGCTTCTCGGTGAGGCCGAGCGGGAGCGAGTCGATCGCACCAAGCACTGTCAGCCCGCCCCACCCGAGAATCCAGAACGTCACTCGCGGTGACAGCGCGCGTGTGGTGCCGACTGCCGCTTCGATCGACTGCGAGCCGGTCGAATACGCGGCGTTGTTCTGATAGTTGTAGCTCTGGAGTGCGGAGAATTGCAGCGCGCCCCGGCGAAGCGGCTGTCCGAACAGCCGGCCCCGCACCCGCGCTTCGCTGAACGAGCTGCCGCCGCCGAAGCGCATCCGAAACCAGAACGCGTCGTACGGCGTGCGGCTGTGTCCGACGTTCGCGTCGCCATAATAGCCGTCGATTTCAAGGAACGGATCGCCCGGTGCATTGAATGCGCTCGACTCAGACCCTCGCCACAGGGCTCCCGCCGACGCGACGCCGCTAAGCGACGACGGAACGAGGTCCGACGGTTTCTCGGTGACCCGCGACGCGTCGCCGCTGGCGAACCGGTTGAGGCCGGTGATCGGATCGAGCGCGGTGGCACCGATCTCGCTCCACAGACGCGACTTCCCGGTCGCCCGCGTATTGCGGACCAGCCATCCCGCCCGATGGAACATCTCGCCAAGCGTGATCCCGCCGAGCGTGGTGTTGATGAAGTCATTCAGAGAGGCGTGGTTGGTCTCGCCGAAGAACTCCCAGGTGGCGCTGCCGAAGGCAGTGACCGCGGCCGATTCGTAGAACGAGAGGCCGTTGGCGCGCCCGGCGTTGAAATAGTTATTGCCTTGGTACGGATGGCCGATCTGATTGACCGCGAAGTCATCCAGGTCCCAGACCCACCCCTGTTGCATGTTCGCCCACCACGTCTTTGGCGTGATGTGGGCGGTGACCTGGCCGCGCGCCAGGTTGGCCAGCTCGTAGACCACATTGATACCGGTGGTCTGCAGGAGCGACATGCCGATGCGCCGCGGGGGGCAGCCGTCGCAGGCGCGCAGTCGGTCCGTCGCGATCGTGGACGCCGGGACCTGATCATCCGGCGCGGGGGCGGCACTCTCCTGCGCGGCTGCGGGAAGTCCGTCGCCCCCCAGCAGGAGGGCGCCGGCAAGGATGAGGAGAGCGGCGCGGCGGCGCCGCACGACGTTCACGGGCATATTCGCTATGGCTTTCGGAGCCTTCATCGTCAGAATCACGGTCGCGCCATGATCAGCACCACTCGGTCCGGCCACACGTACGCGCCTCCGGAATACCGGAGGTTGGAGTGCGAGCGACGCCCCGCCCTCGAAGAACTGGCCAGAAAGCGCCCGGTGACACCCCGCCGTAGCAGTAGTCGTACCGTGATCCTCGGCCAGTCGTTGTGACTGCTCTACCTTCCGCTACGAGCGCCCTCGACCGCCGAATGGCTGGCGGCCCGGAGCCCCTGAAGCCCGAAGCCTGAACGCTATTCTGCCTCGAGATTCAGCGTCCAGATGTCGCCGCGATAGTTCCCGAGCACAAAAACGATCTGATTGCCGGCGACGATTGGCGCGGCGGAGGAGACCAACGTCGGCACGATCGTCTCTGACAACGTGAGCACGTCGATCGGTTCAGTGCCGACCCGCCCGTCGCGTGGATCGAAGGCTCGAGCGGCCACCTTGTTGCGAATATCGACAGTCGGCGTCGTCGGCAGGTAATAGAGCAGACGTCCGTCTTGCGACCAGAACGGGTGGCTGGCCGCGGTATCGACGCGTATCCACGCCGTCTCCTCTGCTGCCTGACTGCCGTCGAGTCGCGCGACGAGCACCGACGGCGGTCCACCAGGCGGCGTGGCGTCGAATGCCAACCAGTGAGCATCGGGTGAGAGACGGGGATCCGACAAGCGGCGATCGCGGGACGACAGCAGCGGTCGCTGCGTCGCGTTGCGCGTGTCGAGCACGACAAACGAATTCAACCCCGAACCAAAGGTCTCGGCGAGCAGCAGATCGTCGTCGAGCCAGAGCCTTGGCCGACCGCCACAGTCGTCGAAAATCGGTCGAGACGCTCCACCGGCGAGATCTGCCACGAACACGGGACGCCGCACGGGTGGTCCAGGAACCAGTGTGCCGAACGCGATCTGTTTGCCGTCGAGCGAGATCACGGGAAAGCCGCGATGGAGGCCGGGCTCCTCCCCCTCGAGGATCGCATCGGTGCCACGCCGCAGATCCTTCACGCGCAGCTCGACGCCGCCCGATCCAGCGGCAAAATACGCGAGCGTATTCCCGTCACGCGAGACGCTGAAATGGCTGACGAAACCAGTGCCCCGGGTCAGACGTCGAGGGGCGCCGTCGGCCTTCCCCGTCTTCGGGTCGATCGCGACTGACCACATGTTCGTATCGGTGTGGACGCTGACGAACCCCAATCGCTGGCGAGACGCCGTCGGGAAGAACGCGGACTCGCCCCCTGGGGTCATGATCTCCGGAGGTCCATTCGCCTCGAACGTCGTCGGCGAGACGCGTTGCCGCCACACGTGGATCCCTTGCCGTCCGGCCGCCGTGAAGAAGATCGAATCTCCGGTCCAGGCAGTCGCCATCAAGATGACGACCAATTCACGCTGGCGCGCCCGCCGCAGCACGCCCGTATCGACCGCCGACCCTCCATCCACCGGTACGATCCAGCAATCGAGGTCGGCCGAGGGATCCGGATGCCCGACGACGAGCAGGTGGCGGGAGTCGTCCGACCAGGCGGCGAACGAGATATCCACGAGGCCGGTTGGCAGCTCGCGTTCTTCGCCCTCGTTCGAGACGAGTCGAACGGCGTCGTGCGAATCGATAGCGAGATACACGAACCACTTGCCGTCTGGCGAGAACCGTCCGTTTCGCGCCGCACGCCGCAATACGCGGGGCTGCCCACCGAGTGCCGGCACCTCATAGAGGTGCCGGGTCGAGCCGGCCGCGGCGCTGAAGATCACCCGCGTGTCATCGGCAGAAAATGTCGGCTCGGCGCACTCGCGCATGCCGGTGGTCAGCTGCACGGCCGCCCCGCCCACCTGCTGCAGCCAGACTTGCGGCGTGGCCCCGTCCTGTCCTGCATCCGAGACGTAGACGACCATGCGCGCGTCCGACGACAGCGCCGGCCAGAATGTCGCCGCGGTTGTACTCGTCACCCGCTGCAGGCGCGGTTCGGTGACCGCGGCGACGAGCGGCGGTTTCCCGGTGGGCGCGATCTGACGGCCCTTCCACCATTCGGTCAGCTCTGCCGGATCGGCGAAGACGCTGCCACGCTCGGCGTGAGCGAGCCGATGTACGGGAAGGCCTTCTTCACGTTCCCAGCGCTGGACCGTGCGAATGCCACGTCGGAGAAACGCGGCGATTTCCTTCCATGAATCGAGCCGGCGGCGCTCACCCGCACTCATCGGCGGCCGGTCCGCGGTGTCGCTCATGGCAGCGACAGCATAGCGCAGCGGTGCGCCATTAGACGCCATCGCCCGCTCGACGCCTGATGACGCTTGAGCACTCGCAAACGCGGGAGGAGACTCGAGTCGCGGATGGATTTTGAGACCTCCATTCGCGTGAATCAAAGGAGAGTTTTATGTTGCCGCATCCGAAGGTTCTGTCGTCCTTGTCAGCTGGTGTCGCCTTGCTGATCCTTGCCGGGATGATGACGCTGAACGCCGACGATTCGCGAGCTACGTTCCAGGGCGTATGGCGAACCGTCGAGGTTGTCGTCCCGGGCCCGACGCCCCAGGTCTTCAAACCAGAAGCGACGCTCGCCATCTTTCACGGGAGGCATTACAGCCGCGTCGAGGTGCACGACGAACGCTCACGGCCGGTGCTCAAGGATCCGGCGGCCGCATCTGTGGACGAACTGCGCGCAGTCTGGGGTCCATTTGTTGGCGAGGCTGGCACGTTCGAGCTCAGCGGCAACAACGTCGTCACCATGCAGGCGACGGTTGCGAAGAATCCGGCGGCTATGGCGAAGGGGTCGACCAGCGTCTACACCTATCAGCGAAACGGCGACAACCTGACGCTGACGCAGGTTCGCACATACGCGGGCACGAGTGCCGCTCCGGTGACCATCAAGCTCGTGCGCGTGGAATGATCGCGGATTGACGTGCCGGGATTCAGGCGTGGGGGTTCGAGGCTTTCACGCCTGTCCCGTCCCGATCGGTAGCGTGGATCTGCGCCCTGCTCGCTGGCTGGGGATCAGTGGCGAGCCTGGCGATCCTCCCAATCTTGCCATTCCACTGTGTGCCGATCGAGATAGGCGCTCACGGCCTCGCCAATAGTTGCGAAGATGTGCTCGTCGCCGAACCGCGTGAAGAGGCCGAACCGTTTCAGCTTGTCTTTGACCGGATCCTTCATCTCGGCAAAGCACAACTCGATGCCGGCCGCGTGCAGTGAATCATCGAGTTCAGCGATCACGTCCGCGGCCGTGACGTCGATGCTGGTGACTGGCTCGGCCGCGACCACCAGCCACCGAACGGGTGTCGGTGAGCTTGCCACCGCGTCCATCACCCGCTCGTGAAAGAACTCGGCGTTGGCAAAGAACAGCGGCGCATCCCAACGGAACAGCACGAGACCCGGGATGCGGCGCGCCTCCGGATAGCGCGTGATGTCGTGGTACCCCTTGATCTGATCGACGCGGCCCAGCACGGTCGAATGCGGCCGCCAGCCGTCCCAGAGGAATTCCATCACCGCGATCACGATGGCGATCGTGATGCCGGGAATCGCGCCGAATACGGCCACGCCGATGAAACAAGCGATCGACAGCCAGAACTCCCAGCGCTGGATCCGGTAGATGCGCTTCAGATCCGAGATTTCAATCAGGCCGATCGCCGACGCGATGACGACTGCCGCGAGAGCAGTGTTCGGCAGGTACTGAAGGAGATCGGGCGCGATCAGTAGCAGCAACGCGATCGCGATCGCCCCGACGACCCCAGTCAGTTGAGTTCTCGCGCCGGCCGCTTCCGCGACCGGCGTCCGCGACGAACTGCTGCTGATCGGGAACCCCTGAAAGAAGCCGGCGGTCAGGTTGGCCATCCCCAGAGCGACCATCTCCTGGTTTGGATCGACCGGCGTCTTCAGGCGGGCCGCGTAGGTGCGAGAGAGCACGCTCGTATCGGCGAACGCCACGAGCGCGACCGCGAGCCCGCCGGTCAGAATCTCGGTCAAGGTCCCGACATCGACGAGCGGAATGCTGGGCGAGGGCAGCCCCTGCGGCAGCGGGCCGAGGACTGAGACACCGGCACGAGAGGCCAGGTCGAACGCCGCAACAGCCGCCGTGGCACTGACCACGGCGATCAAGATGCCGGGAACACGCGGCCACCGTTTGAGCACCAGGATCAGCACGAGTGCCCCGGCGCCGATTGCCAATGTCACTCCGTTGGTACTCCCCGTTGCGATCCTCTCGACAATGGCCTGCACCTGCCGCAGCGGGCCGACGGCCGTGACCGAGAAGCCAAAGAGCTTCGGGATCTGGCTGAGCAGAACGGTCAGCGCGATGCCGTTCATGTAGCCATAGCGGATTGGCTTGGAGAGCAGTTCGGTGATGAAGCCGAGACGCGCGAGGCCAGCGGCGACGCACACCGCACCCGAAACGATCGCCATCAGGCCGGCCACCGCGATCGCGCGCATCGGGTCGCCGCCCGACAGCGGCAGCACGACGGCCAGGATGACGGGCGCCAGCGACGAGTCCGGGCCGAGCACGAGAATGCGGCTGGGGCCGATGAGCGCGTAGGCGAGCAACGGGACGATCGTTGCGTAGAGGCCGGTGATGCCGGGCACGCCGGACGCCTCGGCGTAGGCGATGCCAACCGGCACCAACATGGTCGTCATCACGAGGCCGGCGACGAGATCGTGACGCAGCCAAGTCCGATCGTAGTGGCGAAGCGTGATCAGTCCGGGAAGCCAGCGCTGCCAGCCGGTCGCGGCCTCGTGTTCCCTGGGAGAGATGACTTGACGGGAGTCGGCCGCATCCCCGACGCGTGATTCAACCATGAGACGTGGGTTAGTAGGCGCCGCACACGCGCGCGCTCTCCCACAGGACGGACTCCTGCTCGAACATGCGGCGATAGCTTCCGATGACCTCCTGCACGGACTGGCGCGCCTCGGTGCTGTCGGGATGAACCAGCAGCAGGACCTTCGCTCGTTCCTGGTCGATGGTGCCTGCCGGCGTGCGCCATTGGCCGGCAGCCTCCCAGACCGTGAGGCCGTCCGGAAATCGCTTCGTCACTTCATCGCGCAGGAAGATCTGCCACTCGAGCTCGCTCACCGAGCCTTTCGGGCGCGCGAGGCCGAAGTACAGAGTCGTCCGGATCTGGGGCGCGGACGTCACGCCACAATCCATGACCACCGTGAAACCTTGCGCATCGACTCGAGGGGACCAGTTCGTACCGGCCGCGACGCCTGCTGCGAAGATGAGGACACCGATTGCTGCCGTCACTGACCGCATGACTGCCTCCAAGCTCATCCTACCTGTCTGACCCACCGACCTCAACAGTATGGGATACCTCCTTGTGCCCGGCTACCAGCCGCTGACCTCCGGCAGATTTGAAGGCTCCGCGCGCATCAATGCCGAGCCGCTGCATCCGGGAGATGAGCGTCGTTCTGGAAAGCCCGAGCCTCGCTGCGGCTCCGTCCCAGCCACCGAGCACCCAGTTGGTGCCTGAAGCGTCGCCACGATGTGGTCCCGCTCCACTTGCGCGAGCGTGCGCGACAAGGTGGCCGCCGGATGCGTGCGCCGCTCGGGCTCCTGCAGTCGCAACGCCGGACCCGTGGTGGCCACGACGGCACGCTCGATGACGTTCTGAAGCTCACGAACGTTGCCGGGCCACGAATGGCGCTTCAACGTGGCAATCACCTCGTCCGGGACTTCGTGGATTTTTTTGCCCTGCCGCTCGGCGAACCGGCGGACGAAATGGGCGATGAGGAGCGGGATGTCCTCGCCTCGTTCGCGCAACGGTGGCACCCGGATGGGGAACACGTTCAATCGGTAGAAGAGATCGGCGCGAAACGTTCGCCGTTGAACCATCTCCTCGAGATCCTGGTTGGTCGCGGCGATTACGCGCACGTCGACGGACGTCACGCGGCCGCCGCTGCCCAGTCGTTCGACTTGCTGCTCTTGGAGCGCACGAAGGAGCTTAGGCTGCAACTCCAGGGGCAGGTCGCCGATTTCGTCGAGGAACAGCGTGCCGCCGTCCGCGGCCTGAAATCGCCCGACGGTCTGGGACACCGCACCGGTGAATGCGCCTCGTTCGTGACCGAACAGCTCGCTTTCCAGAAGGCTGACCGGAATCGCCGCGCAATTCACTGCGACGAACCGATGGTGCCGCCGCGGGCCGGCGTCGTGAATTGCCCGCGCAATCAATTCCTTGCCGGTTCCGGTTTCGCCAAGCAGCAGCACCGCGCTGTCCACAGGCGCGACCATGGCGATCGCCTCGGTGACTCCGTGGAAAGCCACGCTGTGACCAATCAGTGGACCCGCCATGCCACTTCCTCCAGCACGAATCGGTCAGAAGCCGTTCGTCGCCCGGGCGATGTGTGCCAGCAGGTCGCCGCCATCGAACGGCTTCACCAGGAAGGCAACGGCGCCCCCTCGCAGTGCCTGTTGACGTACGCCATCGTCATCATGGGCAGTGATGATGATGACCGGCAGCTGACTCCGTTCCCGCCGAATCAGCCGCTGCAGTTCGGTCCCGTCCATACCGGGCAGACGCACGTCTGCGATGACGCATGTCACGTTCGACAGCGCGCCGGACAGGAGAAACGTTTCCGCAGATTCGAAAGTGAGGGCTTCATATCCGGCGGATTCGAGGACGCTCTGGAGCGATTCTCGAACGCGACGATCGTCGTCGACCGTGGCGACCAGAAGATTCGACTGAGACATCAGGCCGCGCTCTTCTTCACGCGGCGGCCATCGTACGCAGCGCGCGCGCGGATGGCTACTATAGGTTTCTTTAGACGCTCTCGTGCGGCGGGATTCCGAGCTTGTCGGCGAAGCGGACCAGTCGGGCTGATCCCCGCAGCGATTGGCGGGCTCTGGGTGTACATGAGCGTCACGGCGACGCCGCTGCACCCGAACGCGACGGATGTGCCATCTGTCACGGATTCAAACCCGTTGCCGAAGTGGGCCGACCCCGTCAAGCAGGGACGGCAAGTCGTCCGTGCCGGCCTTGCCGAGCAGAACCTGCCCGGACTGTCGGTGGCAGTCGGTGTCGATAGCGAGATCGTCTGGGCGGAAGGCGTTGGCTGGGCGGATCTCGAGAGACGCGTGCCCGTCGCGCCAGACATGAGATTCAGGATTGGCACCGCCTCTGTGGCGCTCACCTCAGCCGCGGCCGGCCTGCTGGTGGAACAGGGTCGTCTGAAGCTCGACGACCCGATTCAGACCTACGTCCCTGAGTTCCCGTACAAACAGTGGCCCGTGACTCTGCGCGAGTTGCTTGGGCACGCGGCCGGCGTCCCGAACGATGGGGGCGACGAGGGCCACTGTTCACGGAGCGCTGCGAGCGGCCGGTCGACGCGCTGCAGTACTTGAGCGGCTACGAGCGTGAGCTGCTGTTCGAGCCCGGGAGTCGGTACCACTACTCGAGCTACGGGTGGATCGTGGTAAGCGCCGCCGTCGAAGCTGCCGCGCGCGAGCGGTTCCTCACGTTCATGCGGACGAAAATTTTCGAACCGGCGGGCATGCGCGACACGGTGGCCGACTCCGCGACGGAGCCGCTCACGAATCAGGTCACTTCCTACTTCCCGAGGTTCGCGGCGAATCCCCGCTACGGCCTGCACCTGATGCGTCCGATCGACTATTCCTGCTATTCGGGATCCAGCGTATTTCTGTCCACTCCGTCGGACCTGGTGCGCTTCGGCATCGCGATGAACGGCGGGAAACTGTTGCAGCCGGCCACGGTTCGACTGCTGCAGACCTCACAGCGACTGACCTCGGGCGAGGAGACGGGCTACGGTCTTGGCTGGGACCTCGAGACCGTGACACTGGCGGGAGAACAAACACACTGGGCCGGCCACGACGGGACCTCGCTCGGTGGGATGGTGGCGTCTCTCATGACTTTCCCGGAACACGAGATCGTCGTGTCGGTGTCGTCGAATATCTCTTACGCTGACACCCAGACTATCGCGCTGAAAATCGCGCAGGCCTTCGCTGAACAGAGGCGAAGGCCAACCCGCAGGTGACGTCGATGTGGATCTGCCGTTACCGTTCGCTGTTGTCCGCGTCCCGCCTATTTCAAGCCGAGCTTCTTTCCGGCCGCCAACAGCGAGATTGATTCACGAATCCGCCTGGCGCGCGTCTCCGGCCGCTTGGCGGTGTGGATCCAGACGACAAAGTCACGCCGGTAGGTGGGCGCCAGCTCCTTGAAGAATTTCCACGCGCTCGAATCCGCCTTCAGCGCCTTGGCGATGTAGGCCGGAAGCTCGGGAATGACGGGTTTTGGCGCGTAGGTATTCTTCGTTGGTGCAGCCGCGAGACCGGCCGGCGTCAGCAAGCCCGCCGCTTCGAGTTCCGCCCATCGCTTCCGATTGCTCTCCGACCACTTGCTCGTCGGCTGTCGCGGCGTCACCTTGAGGGCGTATCGGTCGTCGTCGAGACGTCTGACGAGACTGTCAATCCAACCAAAGCAGAGGGCCTCGCGAACGGTGTCTTCGTAGGGGATCGACTTTTCCCTGGTGTGCGCCTTGAAGAAGACGAGCCAGACACCCGGACTGGAGGTGTGATGCTTTGCCAACCACGCCCGCCACTGCCGGCGGTTCGTAACCCGCAGCGTTTCGAGTTCTGCCGTCATGCTGGATGCGAAGAGCGGATTGTAGCTTCCGCCGGCCCGATATCACCGGCAAGTCCCCCGAAGGCTACAACATCAGTCGGGGAGCGATTGCGGCAGCCCGAACCACGGGAGCACGCTACTGTCGAAGCGGGTCATGGCGCCGATCCGGTCACCGGCGAGGGTGAGGACGAAGAGGCCGGTCGCATGGCGGATGCCGCCGGAGACGCGCAGGTAGGCGCCGAACGCCGGCTGATGATTCGCCCGCGTCGGCACGAGCTCATGCCGTCGGCGGCGCATGATGCCGTCGCAGAAGCGAGCGACGAGTTCGCGACCATGGTATTCGAGTGAAATTGGTGGCATCGACACGTTGACATCAGCTGTGAGCAAGGCGACCAGCGCGTCGACATCACCGGACTCCCAGGCACGGACGAACTTTGCGACCAGCGCCCGCTCCGCGTGGGAGTCCGGAGCAGGAGGCGGTTCGCGTTCGAGCGGAGGCAGTTGCTGACGCAGGCTGGCGCGGGCCCGCTTCAGAGCGCTGTTCACGGAATCGACCGTCGAGTCCAGCATGTCGGCGATCTCGTTCGCGTGGTATCCGAGCACTTCGCGCAAGATCAGCACGGCGCGCTGGCGAGCGGGCAGCAGCTGCAATGCGGTGACGAACGCCAGTGAGATGGATTCGGTCAGCTGGTAGCGCGCCTCCGGCCCCAGCGGACTCCAGATCGCGTCCTCGAGGAGAGCGTCGGGGTAGGGCTCGAGCCACACGACCTCGCCGAGCCGCGTCGGTTCGGGTGGTTCGACTTGCGGGATGTCCCACTCCTTGGCCGGACGCCGCCTGGCGGCGCGAAGCGCGTTGAGGCACCGGTTGGTGGCAATCCGGTACAGCCACGTCCGAATCGAGGCGCGTTCCTCGAATGACGCCAGGCCTTGCCACGCCGCCAGCAGCGTGTCTTGCAGGACGTCCTCGGCGTCCTGCAACGATCCGAGCATCCGGTAGCAGTGCACCTGCAGCTCGCGACGGTACGGCGCGGTTAACGTCCGGAACGCCTCGCCGTCTCCGGCCCGCGCTCTGTTGATCAGGTCGGTCGTCAACAATCTCTCCAATATCGACACCGATCGACTGGCGAACCGGGCGGAGAACCGCGCGCCCGGTTTCTCGGCGCCGCGGTGTCTGCATTCAACGAGGACAACCACATGATGCTGCAGAACCGGGTTGCGGTGATTTACGGAGCGGCCGGCGCCATCGGCAGCGTTGTCGCACGTGCGTTTGCGCGAGAGGGGGCGAGACTGTTTCTGACCGGGATCCACCGGATGAACGTCGAAGCAGTCGCCAGCGACATCAATTCGTCAGGCGGCTCAGCCGAAGCCGCCGAGGTCGATGCTCTCCACGAGCGGGCCGTGGACGAGCATCTACAGTTCGTAATCGATAAAGCCGGCCGGCTCGACATTTCGTTCAACGCGGTCGGCATCCCCAATCCGAAGGTTCGGGTGCCGCTGGTCGAACTGGATGTCGAGCAGTTCTCCTTGCCAATCGCGACCTGCACGAGGTCCTACTTCCTCACCGCGCGCCTGGCCGCGAAGTACATGATCCCGACAAGCTCGGGCGTCATCATGGCCGTCACCGCAACGCCCGCGCGCACCGGCACTCCACTCGTGGGAGGCAACGGTCCAGCCATGGCGGCCATGGAGGCGCTGACTCGAGGGCTCTCCGTCGAGCTCGCGCCTCGCGGCATTCGCGTCGTCGGTCTGCGGCCGCAGGGGATGCCGGAGACTGCCCGGATCAAGGAGGTCTTCAGGCTCAGTGCAGAGGCGTCCGGAACGACTCCGGAAAAGTTCCACGAGCTGCTCGCGCGCAGGACCCACACACAACGGCTGACGACGCTCACGGAGATGACGAACGTCGCGGTCTTCATGGCTTCTGATCGGGCAAGCGCGATGACTGGAACGGTCGTCAACATGAGCATGGGCAGCCTCGACGACTAGACTTCACGTCGCGGCCGCGTCACGCGGGGCGATCGGAAAGCGATCGCGTCTTGCAGGCGCCCCGAGGGATAATCCGCTACCCACCTTCGACAGGAGCTTCGCGTGCTGATTCACAAGGCGAGCCTTTCGCAGACCGTCGACGCGGTCCACGCGGCGCATTTCGAGGGGCGCACGCTCGCCGCCGCTGAACGCGGTTCGGTCGCGCAGTGGATCGCCGCGCGCCAGGGCTTGCCCGGCTCGTACGGAGGAACCTTCGCCGGATTTCCCGCCGAGCGATCGACGGGGATCGTCCTTTTTACCGGAGAACGCATCGCATCGGCATCCGCCCGGCATATCCTCGGCGAGGAAGCCTCACGCGCGCTGCGGCTGCTACGGGTGCGGGATCGCAGGGTTTTGCGCGCACTGGAAGCATCGGACGAGGGCTTGATGCGGTGTCTCGCGCGTGCCGACGAGGATTCTCGCAAGCGCAATCCCGGTCTTTACTGTTGCGGCAAATGCAGCGTCGGCTTGTGGCGAAACCTGCTCGCCGGCGGTCTCGACCGTCACGAAGAGCGACTCCAGCGCGGCGTCGTGCATCTGCGGTCGATGCGCGACGGCGAGCAGGGTTGGCGGCGCTTTCCGTTCTGGTACACGGTGCT
>Ga0111539_10005343_pt1 | contig 16618 bp, 9 predicted proteins | sample RhiMethybrSRZTD1_FD_79667 | JGI IMG/M metagenome (GOLD analysis project Ga0111539, IMG submission 79667) | Populus rhizosphere microbial communities from Tennessee, USA - Rhizosphere MetaG P. TD hybrid SRZTD1 (version 2) (version 2) | ecosystem: Host-associated > Plants > Roots > Rhizosphere >... | reverse complement strand
TTCCACTGAAAAACAGTTCAAGGTCGACGAGCAAACCTTTCAGATTGTCAGCCAGGGTCTTTGGGGCGTTGTTAACGAATGGGGTACCGGACGCAAAGCGGCCGTGCCTGGGTTTGACGTTGGCGGCAAGACTGGCACTGCTCAAGTCGTAAGTCGGGAGGCCCAGAAGGCTGCTGTGGGTGAGAAGAAAGCCGAGTATGAAGATAATGCGTGGTTTGTAGGCTACGCGCCCATTCATTCCGCTCAAATCGCAGCCGCTGTTTTTGTAGAGCACGGGGGACACGGCGGTGAATCGTCGGCGCCAATCATTCATGACATGTTTCAGGTTTTCTACGACAAGAATAACAAGCCTGGGAGCCCACCGCTTCAGATCAGCATGAAACAGGAGGGAAACTCATCCGGAGTCCATTGAGATAAGAAGTTATGTTTGGCAAGACTGCCCTTTACGCAAAAGATTTTGACTGGTTCATCTTCCTTCTCGCCCTCGCCATCGCCGTGATTGGCGTCGTCGAGATCCACAGTGCAACCCAGTACGACCGTGCAGAAAACTTTTACGTCAAGCAGATTTATCGCATTCTGATTGGCTTGTTTCTGATGGTCTTGGTGATGAGTATTGACTACCATGCTCTGGCCGAGAATGTCCCATACTTGTACGCGGCCGCGGTCTTGTCATTACTCGCGGTGCTTCTGTTTGGGAAAAGAGTATCGGGGAGCAAGAGCTGGATCTCGCTTGGCGGATTCTTTGAACTGCAACCATCCGAACTGGTCAAAGTGGTTGTGGTGATCGCACTCGCCCGCTACCTGTGTGAAATTCGCACCGAGTATTTGACCAGCGCCGAGGTCGTCAAAGCATCAGCGGTCGCGGGTTTGCCAATTCTGCTGGTCATGCTTCAACCTGATCTGGGCTCGGCAATGACCTTTGTACCCATCCTGATGGTCGGTCTGTTTCTGGGTGGACTACGCCCCAAATGGATCGCCGGGGCGGCAATTTTGGGTGTATTGGCCGTTGGAGCCGGATGGTATAATCTCAAGGCGTATCAAAAGGAACGCATTTATACGTTCCTGGAGCCGGAAAGAGATCCGCAAGGACACGGTTACCACTCGATACAATCCAAGATTGCGGTCGGCTCGGGCGGATTTTGGGGCAAGGGCGTCGGCAAAGGCAGCCAGACCCGCCTCGGTTTTCTGCCTGAACGCCACACCGATTTTATTTTTTCCGTGGTGGGTGAAGAGTTAGGTTTTGCTGGGGCTGTCACGATCTTGTTGCTTTACCTCCTGATCATTGGTCGATCGATACAGATAGCGCAGACCGCCCGGGACAAACTTGGGATTTACCTGACAATGGGAGCAGTATCGGTTCTGCTGTTTCACATCTTGGAAAACATCGGCATGGTAGTCGGAATCATGCCGATCACCGGAATTCCGTTACCCTTACTCAGCTATGGTGGCTCGTCGGTTATGGCGACGTTTATGCTTCTAGGCTTGATCATTAACGTTCGCATGCGTAGGTATGTGAACTAACCTGTGCAATTTGGAATCATCATCTTCGTGAAGGCGGAATCTATTTTGAATCCTGGGCGTAAAGGGACACGCCCCATTCAAAGGGCGGCGTCGAAGCTCTTGAGCAGCCTCCCTGGAGTTGCGAGTTTGGTACAAAAGCCACTTTCTTAGTCTCAGTATTGTGTTGTTCAACGGCTGCAACGGCAGCCGATATTCAGTCTATTTCGTGTAATCACTCACGAGCTTTGTCGGCAATTGTCTGAAAGTGATCAAGCCTTTCAGACATGCATGGGCAGTGAACTTTGTAATCCAAGCAATCTGTTTCCAGAGAATGCTTCCACCAATAACAACCCATTGATGGGAAACCTGCTGGAGGATCACTTGTTCGTCTCCCCCACCGCACAGCTCCTCAGTGCTTCACGCCGGAGGAGTGTCAATGTCCAAAGAACTCATCGTCTCAGTCACACCCCAAGAAACCAAAGCCGCCATTCTTGAGAACGACCAGGTCATCGAAATCCACCTTGAGCGCGACAAGGAGCACGGGGTCGTGGGCGCCATTTGCAAAGGGCGCGTGATGAAGGTGTTGCCTGGGATGCAGTCTGCCTTCGTCGATATTGGTCTGGAACGCGACGCGTTTCTCTACGTGTCCGATTTCTTCGAAGACGCCGAGGAGTACGAGAAGCTGGTGACCACTGCGGAGGAACAGGTAGAGAAACTAGGCCAACCGGCTGGTAGTACAGCGAGTCCGATCGTGTCAGTTGCATCAGGCCCCCCTCCTGCAACTGACAGCCCTCTGGTGGTTCCGCCAGGCGGCGGGAAATTTCAGGACCGTCGAGGTCGCTCGCGGCGGTCGCGCCGCTTTCGCCTCAAAGGCAAGCACTACGAAGGTGGTCCGCCTGCCCCAGCCACCATACCTTCAAGCCAGACGACTCCTGCCCCAGTGCCAGCGGCCCCACTTCTCAATCCCGCTGACGCAGATGAGGCTCGGCCTGCCTTGTCTCTTCTTCCGGGCGAGTCTTTGGCAAAATATCAGGACCCTTTGACGCAGACGTCGGCTGAAACCGGGGCAGATGCATTCGTCGCAGATTCAGCAGGCCCCGATGTTGCACTGGAAATGGGAGCGGGAGAAGCGAGCGATATGCCACTGTTGGTAGCGGGCATGGCAGACCTGGATTCAGACGAGGAAGAGCAAGTAGCAGAAGTCTTGGCAGCGGCTGAAGTGCTGTCGGATTCCTTCCTCGGAGCTGAACCTCAGGATTTGACAAGTCCAGAAGAGTTGGAGCCTGCAGAGACTTCGGGACCTATGCAAGTGAGCGAAGCTCTCTCAGAACCGGCTGCGCCGGCTCTCGCTGAAGCGGTGGCTTTGGACTCCACTCCCCTAGCCATTTCAACAACCGAAAATGCTCTGGATGACGCTAAATCTGCGGGATCGGTCGGCGAAGCGCTTGCCGCGTCCGATGGGGCAGAAGCCCCATCGACTGCTGGCGAACCAGCCGATTCCACGGGTGCCGACTCTGGCTCTTCAACGCCGGCGATCGGCGGAAACGGCAGCGGTTCTGTCGTCGCGAGCCCCACTCAAGGCGAGTCGACCGGTGCATCAGGTGTGTGGTCAGGACCCTCCACCAGTGCCAACAAAGTGCAATTCCGCAACGCGCCAGGGACCTCCAAGTTCTTTCGTCGCGGTACAGAGCGACGCGGCAGGCCCGGTGGTTACGAATCACGGGAGGAAGGCAGCACTGCGCCATCCGCTCCGCTGATTGCAGACCTACTGAAGGAAGGTCAGGAGATTCTTGTACAGATCGCCAAGGAACCTCTCGGCACCAAGGGTGCCCGTATCACTTCGCATATTGCGCTGCCTGGACGTTATCTGGTTTACATGCCGACGGTAGACCATGTCGGTGTTTCGCGAAAGATCGAGTCCGACGAAGAGCGTCAAAGATTGAAACGCATCATCCAAGAGAACCGCCGCAGCAATTTCCCTGGGGGCTTTATCGTTCGTACTGCCGGACAGGGTAAAGGGGAGGAAGAATTCAAGTCCGATATCAAATTCCTTTACGCCCTGTGGGCTGAAATCAAGATGCGCGCTGACAAGAAGAAAGGTGCAACTATCGTGCACCGCGACCTGAACCTGGTGCAGCGTATTCTGCGCGACCAGCTGTCGGCCGAGTTCTCCTGCATCCGCGTAGATAACGAGCTCGAATACGCAGCCATCGTAGAGTTCATCAACCGCTTTCAGCCCTCGCTGGTCAGCCGCGTCAAGCTCTACACCAAAGAAACACCCATTTTTGAGGAGTTCGGCGTTCAAAATGAGATCGACAAAGCCCTCCGCAACAAGGTGTGGTTGAAATCGGGCGGCTACATTGTCATCGACCAGGCCGAGGCGCTGGTCGCGATCGACGTCAATACCGGCAAGTATGTCGGCAAGTCCAACAAGCTGGAAGACACGATCGTCAAAACCAACATTGAAGCAGCCAAGGAAATTGCGCGCCAGGTGAGACTGCGCGATCTGGGCGGTATTATCGTCTGCGACTTCATCGATATGGAGGATCGCAAGAATCGCCTGAAAGTCACTCAGACCCTGGAAGAAGCGCTGCGCACCGATAAGTCTCCCTCGAAGATTCTCCAGTTCAACGATTTCGGCCTGGTCGCCATCACGCGCAAGCGCGTGAAACAGTCGCTCATGCGGGCACTGTGCGAGCCTTGTTCGCAATGCAGTGGCTCGGGGATGGTGAAATCGGCGCAGACAGTCTGCTACGAAATTCAAGGTGAAGTGAAGAAAATGGCCAAGAGCCTGGACGGCAAGGAAATCACCGTACGAGTAAGCCCCGATGTCGCAAAGGCGCTAAAAGGGCCCGAACGTTCTGTAATCGAAGACATGGAGACGCTACTGAAGCGCGACATCGTCATCAAGACCGATCCCTTGCTGCATCCGGAACGGTTTGATATTTATTAAGGCATATCTTCGTGTCACCGCTGGCTGCACCACAGAGGCAAGAGACACAGGGACAGAAGTTGAACGCAGATTCCGCAGATCACGCAGATGGATTCAAATCCTTCGCAGGAACAAACCTGAATCGCCGCTGGCCCAAAACCAACATCGGAGGCGACTGTGAGAGATCTGTGATTCCCCTATCCTTTACCAAGTTCCTGCCCTCTGCCATCTGCGTTCATCCGCACAATCCACGTCCAAAGCTTCTGCAGCAGCTCCGTGTCTCTCTGCCTCTGTGGCAGCCGATTCCGGACGAACACTCCTCAGACTTCTCGACGAACTTACCCGATGTTTGACCGCTGCTTTGGCCGGATGGCCGGTTACAACGCTCATCGCCTTCGCAACGATTTGATCGCTGGGCTCATTGTGGGCATTGTTGCTCTGCCACTGGCGATGGCGTTTGCCATCGCCAGTGGAGTTCCCCCCGAGCGAGGACTCTATACAGCCATTGTTGCCGGAGCAGCGATTTCGGTCTTTGGGGGATCCCGCGTCCAGATTGGCGGTCCTACCGGAGCCATGGTTGCCATCCTGTCGCTCATCCTGCTCCAGTATGGATTGAACAACCTGTTGCTCGCCGGATTTGTGGCGGGCTTGATGCTGGTTGTAATGGGTGTTCTTCGCCTGGGAACCTTGATTCGCTTCATTCCGTATCCCGTCACCACCGGGTTCACAGCCGGCATCGCCGTCATCATATTCACAGGACAGTTGAATCAATTTCTAGGACTGACGGGGATCACACGACACGAGCAGTTCCACCTCAATCTGCTGGAGACGCTTCGCCATCTGACGCAACTGGATCTCCAAGCAGTGGCTGCTGCAGGGACGGCTCTGGCGTGCATTCTCATCACGCCAAAGTTGACCCGCAAAGTTCCCGGTTCGCTGGTCGGCATGCTGGCTGCGACCGCCTTGGCAAGCTTGCTTCAATGGCCCATCGAAACCATCGGAAGTCGCTTTGGCGGCATACCTCGTACCTTGCCTTGGCCGTCCTTTCCGTCACTGACGTTCTCGGCGTTTCTGAACGTTTTGCAGCCGGCTTTCACAATTGCCGTCCTAGGTGCCATCGAAAGTCTCCTGTCGTGTGTGGTGGCCGATTCCAAAAGCGGCGAGCAGCATGATTCGAACAAAGAGCTCATCGGGCAAGGCATCGCCAATTGTCTGGTGCCGCTTTTCGGAGGGATTCCGGCTACGGGCGCAATCGCCCGGACAGCAACAAACATTCGCAGCGGCGGAAGCAGCCCTGTAGCCGGTGTAGTACACGCGCTGACGCTGCTTTTGATCATGCTCCTTTTCGCTCCCTGGGCCAGTCAGGTACCACTGGCCAGCCTGGCGCCCATCCTCATGGTTGTGGCCTGGCACATGTCGGAGATTCACCAGGTCCGCCACATCCTCAAGGGAACGCGCAGCGACGTTGCCGTGCTCGCCATTACTTTCTTCCTCACGGTCTTTGCGGATCTGACAGTAGCAGTGCAGTTTGGCCTGCTGATGGCAGCCACGCTGTTCATCAAACGCATGAGCGATGTACATCGTGTGGAGAAGGTGTTGCCAGACGTCACCGACCCGAAAAGCAAGGTCCGGGCCGTGGGAAATCAGCCCAAGGATTGCCCTCAGGCAACGATCCTCTCGGTCGAAGGAGCCTTGTTTTTCGGCGCCGCTCGCCATTTTGAACAGGAAGTGGCTGAGCATCTGACAAAGATCCGCACACTCATCCTTCGCATGGGACGAGTACCGGTGATCGACGCCACTGGCGAGAAGGCCCTGCGAGATATCCGCGAGGACTGCGAGAACAAGGACGTGCTTCTACTCATCAGCGGACTGCAGGTGCAGCCTCGCGAAGTGCTCGAATCTACCGGCCTACTGACTCTGATTGGAGCAGACCATATCTTCACCCGCACGGGCCCTGCGCTCGACCTGGCCATCATGCGTATGGACCCCAAAACCTGTAGCTACTGCCCTCATTTTGTTTTTCGGGAATGCGAAGATCTGAAATACCGCGGTGTGCAGGAGTTCAACCAGCAGCGTCAAGAGGCCAAACCTTGAAGCCGATCGCTTCGACCGCGATGTGAACTACAACGGCAGCCGAAGCCGTGCCAGGCAACCGATGCTCTGGTGGCGGTTTTCCAGGCTAAGGCTTCCCCCATGGTTTTCAGCGATCTGGCGGCTGAGCGGAAGACCGATACCCGATCCTCCGGGCTTGGTCGTGAAGAACGGGACAAACAGGTTGCCAGTGTTCGGCAAGCCTGGCCCGTCGTCCTCGACGAGAACCTCGAGAAACGCTGGTGTAGTGACCCAACTAACCCTGACACCGCCCCCGGTTTCCAGCGCTGCATCCACGGCGTTGTGCAAGAGGTTGATGAGAAGTTGTTCCAATTGGTCGCTGTCCGCTTGAATCACCAACGCCGGGCCGGGCGTCAGAACGATCGCGAGACGGCTTTCAAGTTTAATCACTCGCTCAAGCCACTCGCTCACGATCACCGGGCGCACGGATGGTTGAGGCAACCTTGCCAACCGCGCATAGTCTCCCATAAACCGGCCCAGGGCCTCTGATCGTGAGGCAATTACTGCCAGTCCTCGGATCATGTCATCCTGCCAGTCGGCTGGCCGTGGATTGCGCGCCAAAAGACTTTCGAGCGTGGCCGCCATCGACTTGATCGGCGCCAGAGAATTGTTGAGTTCGTGACCCAACACACGCAGCAGGCGCTGCCAGGCTTGGCGTTCCTCCTCACGGAGTGCGCGACTCAAGTCCGACAGCACAACCATCTGATGAGGGACACCTCCTTCCCGAAAGCTGCTGCGACGAACTCCCCAACGTCCGCTGCCTCCGGGAAAACTTCGTTGAATTGAAGGCAGCGATTCTCCAACGAGACAATCGTCCAGACCCAATTCTTCTGCACTTTTGCCGAGCAACTGCTCTGCCGAGTGAGCAAGCAGGCGTTCTCCTGCCCGATTCGTGAGCCGCAAGCGCTGGCTGTCGTCAAATGCAAATACCGCGACGTCAATTTCCGTCATCACTTTGCGCAGTAAGGTAGTCGCTTCCAGCGCTCCGAGCCGCTGTTGGCGCAGCGTTTCACTCAGCGCATTCACCTCGCGCATGACTTCGCTCAGAGCATCGCCCGCTCGCGAGCGGCGCGCGCGAATCGAGTAGTCGCCCTCACCCAGCGCAGCAAGCAAATTGGAGAGCGTCTGCAAGGGAAACACCACGCGCCGCCGAATCGCGAAGGCCAGCCCTATCCACACAACACCAATGAAGAGGACCAACGTCCACTGGAGTCTCGCGCTATAGTCGCCAACCCACAGAAGGACCGCTGAGACCAAAGCACCCGGCAGACCCGCTAGAACCACCATCCATAGGACTGTCCGCTCGTGACTTCTGCGCGGCTTTGAAAGTGGATTGACAGGGTGGGGCGGGTAGAGCATGCAGCGTTGAATGACGGAGACCTCGCGCCGCCAGGGTGGCGGCGTAGTGGCAGACCAGCTAGTTTCTGTCGCGACACTCGGTACCAAGGCTCCCCTCCTTCAACAAGGAGGGGAAACCGTCGCCACTGGCCCACGGTCGGGGGTGGTTCAGACCGCGGCGGAAAGACGAATCCGTGGCGGCGTCACAGCTACTCACACCACCTCAGTGGTGCAACGCGACCGCCGTCGCCAGGCCCCACGTCCCTCGTCGGCAGAGGAAGGCGGTTTCCCTGAAGTGATCCAAGTTTCGTGTCAGGAACCAGCTACAGCTTGAATTTTTCCAGCCGGCGGTAGAGAGCGCTGCGACTGAGTCCGAGTGCCTCGGCGGCGCGGCTGACGTTCCCTTCAAAGCGCGCCAGAGCCTTCTGTACCAATAGGCCTTCCACTTCTTCGAGGGTCATATCTTCCACGTGGCCTGGCGTATCGCGGACCTGCTTCAATCCAAGGTCCTCGGCCCGTACGACGCTTCCTTGAGTCATCAGCACGGATCGTTCCGCGGCATGATCCAGTTCCCGGACATTCCCGGGCCAGGGATAGCTCTGCAACGCTTGGCGAGCGCCTTCATCAAACCCCGACAGAGTCTTCCGATAGCGCTGTGCGTGCATACGCAGGAAATGCTCCGCGAGCAGTGGGATGTCTTCCCGGCGCTCCCGCAACGGTGGCAATCGGATCTCGATGGTGTTCAATCGGAAGAGGAGATCCTGGCGAAAGCGCCCGGCGGCCACCTCAGCATGCAGGTCTGCATTGCTGGCCGACAAAACCCGTACATTCACACGACGCGTTCTCGATGACCCAACCCGTTCGAACTCGCCTGTCTCGACGACGCGCAACAAACGGGCCTGCATCTGGAGAGAGATATTTGCGATCTCGTCGAGAAAGAGCGTGCCTCCGTCCGCGAGTTCGAAACGTCCCACCCGGTCCGTCTTCGCGTCCGTGAAGGCGCCTTTAACATGGCCGAACAGTTCGCTTTCAAACACTCCTTCGGACAACCCACCGGCATTGACGGTCACCAATGGCTTGGAAGCCCGAGTCGAGACTGCGTGGAGCGACCGTGCCACCACCCCCTTTCCTGTTCCATTTTCACCGGTGATGAACACGTTCGCATCTGAAGGGCCGACGCGAGCGATCAGCTCTAGAACCGGTTCCATCGCCCGCGACTGGCCGATCATGGTCGGGCGGCCTTCGTCGCGCAGCAGGCGGTTTTCAGCCTCCAATCGCTGTCCCCGTCGCAAGGCGCGTCCGAGTTCGATTTGCGTGTTGAGGATGGTGAGGAGCCGCGTATTGTCCCAGGGCTTCTGGATGAAATCGCGTGCCCCTCGGCGAATCGCTTCCACGGCCAGATCCACAGTGCTCCAGGCGGTCATTACAATAACCGGCAGCGTTGGATCAAGTGCACGCACCCGGTCCAACAAATCCAGTCCCTCCTCGCCTGAAGTCGTATCGCGAGCATAGTTCAGATCCATCAGCATCACGTCAAAGTCTTGCGAGCTCATCAGCCCAAGTACTGCCGCAGGGCTATTGACTGATTCGCACTGAAGGCCTTCGCCCTTCAGCAAGAGGCGTAACGCTTCCAACACATCAGCCTGGTCATCGGCGATCAGGATTCGGGGTGAGGGTGTTTGCATGTTGAGTTCAGAGGCCGGTTGCCAGTCGGGGGCGTTGCCCGAGGGTTCGCTTACTGCCCACAAAGTTCCTATTTCGGTCAAAACTCAAAAACTCCCTCTCCCGTTTGTGGGGAGAGGGATGAACGCTTGAGAAGCGTTCACAAGGCCGGGTGAGGGGCTGCAGCCGACGTAGACCCAGGCCCTGGCAGTCTGAGGTTGCTCGCTGGAAGGGCGGGCGTCACGCCGGAGTCTCGCCCGTCCTGGAACAGCCGGAAGTTCCGGGGTACCAGCGGCCACGACTGCGGACAGGCCGTCCGCGCTCCCAGCATGGTTTACCAATAGCCAACTAACCCCTGACGAACCAATGCGAGCTACTTCGCCATCCAACCATCTGAGAGCTGGATCGTTCTGCTGCCATAGGAGGCATTGCGGTCGGAATGGGTCACCTGAATGACCGTTGTTCCCTCTTGGTTCAGCCTGGCGAACAACTGCATGATCTCGTCTCCCTGACTCGAATGCAAGTTGCCGGTTGGCTCGTCGGCCAGGATCAGCTTTGGAGAAGCCACGACGGCTCGAGCTACCGCTACCAACTGTTGCTGTCCACCGGAGAGCTGATTCGGATACAGATCTTTTTTCCCGACAATCTGAAAGCGGTCCAGCAGGTCGCAAACAATGCTCTGTCGCTGTGCTCTGGGGATATCTCGATACGAAAGAGGGACCTCCAGATTCTCATAGACCGTCATGTCGTCCAGCAGATGGTAGCTCTGGAACACAAAACCAATGTACTTCTTGCTCAGGGCCAGGCGTTCCTTTGCTTTGAGCTTGTGCACCGGTTGGTCAAAAAGGTGATACTCGCCCATCCAGCCAGCGTCATGCATCCCCATGACGTGGAGCAGCGTCGATTTGCCGGCGCCAGAAGGCCCCATGATGGATAGAAACTCGCCCTCCTTCACATCAAGATCGATGCGGCGCAGCACCCAAGTCTTGGTCGCGCCATGCTCGTAAAACTTCTCAACATTTCTCAGTGTGATCATTATGGCAACCTCATTGCCGGCTGTTGCTTTGGTAAGAATACTAATGCCACTCTTTTGGATCGTCCTCGTCGTCGTACTCGCACTCGTAGTCGAAAATCTGAGGACGATCGGAGTCGGGGGACTCGCGCTTCGAGTCCGAGTCTCGAACTCCGAATCACAGCTCTACTCGCATCTCAAGGCCACCATCGGGTCGACCTTTGCGGCTCGGCGTGAAGGAACCCAAGCCGCCGCGAGCGTGACGACAATAAGCACCAGGAGTGTTACTCCCAGACTCAGCGGATCTCTGGCTGACACCCGAAACAGCAGCGAATTCAGCCAACGGGCGGCGAACCAGGAGCCTAGAAGACCAAAGGCCACTCCAACCGACATCCATCGGACAGCTTCGAAGAGCACTAGCTTCGCGATGATACCCGGAGTCGCGCCCAAAGCCATACGAACGCCGATCTCTGGGGTTCGCTGTGCCACCAGAAAGGCCATGACTCCATAGAGTCCAAGTGCCGAGAGGCATAGAGCAAAAACCGAGAACAGGCTCAACAGCCAGGTGTTGAATCGCGGACGTGCCGCCAGCTGACTAACCCGCTTTGGCATCGTTTCGAGAGCCACAGGCAGCGTTGGATCCAACGCAGCCACTTCGCTACGAATCCATTGGGAAATCCCTTCAGGATCCATCGGGCTCCGCAGAATCAAACTGGCACGGCGAGAGATACCAGACAGCGACTGTTCCGTCGGCGCCGAGGGGACTACATGCTTGCGTGGAATGTAGTATTCAGGATCGGAAGATGCGTTGAGTCCTGCGTTGAGAACGTTCCCTGCAATTCCGACGATCGTCAACCAGTTTCCAGTCCGGCCGGGTCGAATGCGCCGTCCGATCGCCTCTTCGCCTTGGAACAAACGACCCGACAGCGCGTTGCTCAGAATCACGGCGTTCTCACTGGAGTTGCGGTCGCTGTCCAGAAATCCACGTCCCCGCACAATGGGCACTCCCAACACTGAGAAATATCCCGGTGTGACGGCACGCCAGATCACCATGCCTCCAGTGCCTTCGGCTGCGGGCGGGCGTCCCTCCACGTCGATGACGGAGTAGATCATGGTTCGGGTAACTCCGGCAGGCGGCAGTGAATCTGAGATCGCCAGTGCTTCGACGCCCGGCACCCCCTGGAGCCGCATTTCAAGTTGCTCAAAGAAGGCTTGCTGCTGTGCAGATTGAGAATATCGCTGCTGGCCAAGCACCAGATTTGCTGTCAACACATTCGATGTCCGCATGCCCAGAGGAACATTCATCAGATTCCACAGACTGCGCAACAACAACCCGGCACTGGTAAGCAACACCAGCGAGATGGCAATCTGAGTCGCAACTAAGGCTTGCCGAACTCTGCCTCGGCTGCCGAGGCGACCCGTGGTTCGAATCAGAGACTGGGTCTCCGTCCGACCCAGGGCGGGCGCCAAGCCAAACACCAGGCCTGACATCAGGGAGGCAGCAACCGCAAACAGCAAGACGCGCCAGTCTAGGCTGGCTTCGTTCAAGCGAGGAATTCCCTCGGGTGCGATGGCAACGAATAGCTGCAGCAGATACTTGGCCAGTAGGCAGCCGAACATTCCGCCCACCATTGCCAATATGACACTCTCTGTGAGCATTTGCCGAATCAATCGCCCCCGCCCGGCGCCCAGCGCCGCGCGGATAGCCATCTCACGTTGCCGGCTTACCGCCCGTGCCAATAGAAGGTTGGCAACATTCACGCAAGCGATCAGTAGCACCGCCGCCACTGAACCCAGGAGCACCCAGGATGTCAGGCGGGCATCCTGAATCTGGCGGTCACGCAGCAGCCGCATCCTGAACTTCACCTCTTTCTGAAACTGGGGTGGCACCCACTTCAGTGAATCTTGAAACAGCGGCTGCATTGCCAACTGCGCTTGCTCCAAGCTGACTCCTGGTTTCAGCCGCGCAAAAGACCTGAGCACGCGGCCCGTGCGTGGCCGCTGCTGCGCCGCTTCATCCAATGCCTGTGGAACAAGCAGATCCACTCGTGCCAATGTCGGCAGCTCGAAATCGCTCGGCAAGACCCCAGCAACCGTGGCCGCGACACCATCCAGAAAAAGGGTCCGACCACTCACGTTGCGTTCTCCGGCAAAGCGGCGTTGCCAGAGCCCGTGCGACAACAGCACCACGCGAGGAGCATTGGGTCGGTCGTCTTCGACCGTAAAGTCACGGCCCAGCAGTGGGTGAACACCCAAGGTGCGCAGAAAGTTGGCTTCTACCTGCGCGCAAGCCGCGCGCACCGGAGTCCCGTCGGTAAGGTCGCAGTCGTTGACGCCGCTCCAGGACGTGAGAGATCCCAGCGGCGTCTGCTGCCGCCGCCACTCCACGTAGTCGGCGCCCAACATGAACTCCTGAGGCTCGATGGGTGCCACGAGACCCAGCGAAACCAGACGCTCTTCCTGCGGATAGGGGAGGCTGCGAAACAGGATGCGGTCAACGACACTGAACACTGCCGTGGTCGCCCCAATTCCAAGCGCCAATGCCAACACGGCTGTCAGAGTGAATGCCGGATTCTTGAGAAGAATGCGCAGTGTGTAACGAAGATCGTCCATAACAACCTCGTGGATCGTGATGCGTTCGTGGTTCGAACAACCAACCCCGAGCTCCGAATCACGGCTTTCGGTCACGGCTTCAGATACCACCGGGATACTACATCCATGGCTGGCTTGCCCCACGGAGTATGGGTGCCGTCCTGACTCCCGCCATAGCCATTGCTTCCCACTTTCCACCAATACATCCCCTGAAACCAGGGCTTCCGATAGAACGCTTGAAATACGGCTTCATAGCAGCGAGCCTGCTCTTCGGTGGACAGCCGGCGCGGTGTTTCATCCCACGGCTGCCGATGTGGGGCTTCCAGGCTGGAGAATCCCACTTCGGTAAATATCACGGGCCGCTGGTACCGGCGGTGAACCGCTTCTATCTTGTCTACGATGGCAGAAGCATTCAGATCGTCCGGAAGCGAATAGTAGTTATCCAGTCCGATGTAATCCAGAGCATCCCAGAAGCGCAGGTTCTCAAATTCCTCGCCCGCATTGGCAGCATAGACGAGAGGACCGGGGTACAACTCGCGCGTCCGCACAATTAACCGCCGCCACTCAGCCTCATGGCGGGTCAGCCGCGCAAACTCGACGCCTACACAAAACACGTCGGCGTGAATGCGTTTGGCCAGGCCGGCATAGTGTTCCAAGAATCGTTGATACTCGGCAAACCAGGTGCTGCGCTCCGCTTCAGAAGCAAACTCCAAGTCTCCCGAGTATCCTGGTCGCACCCATATCTGCGGCTTGAGCATCACTCTGATGCCAAGGCTGTGCGCAAATGCCGCGACCTGTTCAATCCCCGAGTCGCTTTCCCAGCCACCGCCAAAGCGAACCTCGGGGGAACCACGGCGCACAAAGCCGAAAGGAACGAGAGCAATTGCGTTCACACCATATCCTGGAAGTCTGGCCAGCATGTGCAGTGCGCCGTCCGAGCCGTAGGTGTCTGGCCACTCGGCCGTGAAACTGACCCCCTTCTGAAAGAACACCTGCTCGTAAGGTTTCCCAGCCAGAGACTCTTGAACCTTTGAAAGAAACGGGCGTTGGACGCTGGGTACACTCCCGGCTGAGCTCGACGTGCCGAAGGATTTCAACAGGCCAAGCAGAGATAGTGACGCGAGGGCGCAGGCAGCCACGCTCCCCCAACTTGGCAAAACCAAGGACACTCGCATTTTTGGTGCTGGCTTGGACACCACCGCGGCAATCAATGCCGCGACTGCTCCCAGAGAAAATTGCCACAGATAAGGTGGCCAGTAAAACCGTTGGCCAAGCAGCACGGCTAGAGCACTGATTGGAAACACCCAGGACACGGCCAGATGAAGAGTGCGCGACCACACAACAGAGTTCGTCTTCCACCCGACAAGCCAATGCAACCCAAAGACTTGAACGACGAAGAAAAACAGCACAGCCAAAACAGCCGGAGCGTTTAACGCTGCTGGGAATACCCATCTGCTCAACCACGATGACAAGCCAATCCAGCCTGCAGTCGCGAGGACAAACCCATATAGGGGACGCCACCGCCGTGGCATTCTCAACAGCAGTGCAATCACCGCCACCAATAGAGGCAGCGTGATCAGCACCGGATCTCGCTCAGCCTGGCGAAGGCTCGGCGTGAAACCATCGGCCAGCGGAGCCGGAAAGGTCGCTGCCCGAGCCCCTCGAAAAGTACATTCAAAGAAAGCCAGCTGGTGGCCGAAGAAGGCCACGTTTATCAAAGCTGGAGCGCCTCTTAGCAGGAACGTCATGCTCCAATAGGTGGGATACGCAAGCGCTGCACAAAGGAACCACAAGGGTGGCTGGGGCTTCGCCGCACTCGGCGTTTCTTGGCTTTGAGTTAATTGAGAGGTCATTGAGGCTAACCACAGTGGCTGCAATTCATGTTTGATCCTCTCGTTGAGCCCCACATTTCCAGCAAGATGCAAATTGACCATCAATCTCTTCTTGGCAATGAGCACAAAGCCACGATCCAAGCGTTTCAAGTTGCGGAGCAAGCCACCCGTCAAGTACCTCTTTAGCTCTGGGATAATCTTCATCATTCAGAATCCACAGCTCGGGATAGCATTCTGTGAAGGGAATTTCCCCCGATGCGATTGAGAGATACTCATTGCGGGTCACGCATGGGATGAAGGACTTCTCCAGAAGATCCTTGAGCAATCCGATTTGTGCAATCTGCCCAACGTTGAAGGTGAAAAGTCTCTTCATGACCACACCAAACCAAGTCAGACCAGTCAAAACGTCCATTCCAGCAAGAGCGGGAACCTGGAATTCAGGTTGGGAGTTGCCGGATTCCCGCTTTCGCGGGAATGACACAACAGAGTTGAAATGTTCTTCTACTTCACCCCAGCATGTACCGACTCCGCGTAGGCCAATTCTCCGGTAAGACCGTCGTAGTATTGAATCACCACGTGCGGTCTTGGATAGGCCACCCAGCGAGGCTTTCCGGGTGCAGCCGGATTGTCGAACACGTTGTTCACCTGCGCGACGGCGTAGAAAGGCCGCTTTCTCAGCGAAGCGGGCATGTCGTCGCGGATGAAACTCGACCAGCGAATATCAACCTTGCGGCCTCGAGAATCAAACTCACCGTTGGGAGGCCGCCCGCCTTCGCTCCGTGCGGGATGATTCTGGGATCCAAGCGGACCTGAAGCAAACTCCCAGACCCGGTCGGTGATCTTCACAGCGAAGCTGTTATGGAGATCGCCTGTCATCAGCAGCACCGGCTTCCCAAGTGAATCCCAGAAGCGAATCATCTGCTCGCGTTCTTCGAGGAACGCCGTCCAGGCATCGTCTTTGTTTTCCGGAGCGCTGCCGTCTGGACCGCCCAGGTGCGGCACAGTCACGTTGACCGATGAAGCAAGAAAGAAGAAATCGGCGTCGCTCGTTTTCATGGCATTCGTCAGCCATTCGCGCTGACGGCGTCCCAGAATCGACGTACCGGCCTTGTTGGGGTTTTTCGTGTCCTGCAGATCGCGCACCGAACGGGTATCCATCAGAAAGAATTCCACATTGCCGACGCGAAAGGTTGAGAACGACAGTCTCCCAAGCGAATACACCGAATCGCGGCTTTGAGCTGGAGCAGGGCGAAGTCGCAACCGATTCTTGTCCAGAACCTCTAGCACCTCGTAAACACCTGCATTGGGGTCGCCCTCACTCACAGAAAACCGCCCGGAATCAACTCCCGCGTATTGGCCACCCCAATGCACGTGTAAGTTGGAAACCTGCTTGAGGTCGACTTTGGTGAAATCGGCGTCGGGATCGACAAGCACATCGGATCCCGCCGTGAGTTTTGCCCGGCCAAAAAATCCCGCTTGCGGGAACGGCAGAGGTTGCGATCCGGCCAGATAGTCGAACCACGCTTGAATGCCAATGTCGCGGAAAACGGTTCGCCGGTCGCGGCGTCCAACCGTTGCAGTGCCGAAGATATCGTTCAGGATCTCATGGTCGTCGGGTGTGTAGTAGGAAGGAACCAC
>Ga0111539_10005341_pt1 | contig 16619 bp, 15 predicted proteins | sample RhiMethybrSRZTD1_FD_79667 | JGI IMG/M metagenome (GOLD analysis project Ga0111539, IMG submission 79667) | Populus rhizosphere microbial communities from Tennessee, USA - Rhizosphere MetaG P. TD hybrid SRZTD1 (version 2) (version 2) | ecosystem: Host-associated > Plants > Roots > Rhizosphere >... | reverse complement strand
GCGCTCGGTCACCCCTGCCGCCATGCCCATGATGCTCTTGGTCTTGTTGCGGAAGAACCCGGTCGTGCGGACGAGCTCCTCGACCTCGGCGGGGTCGGCCGCCGCCAGGTCGTTCGGGGTGGGATAGCGGGCGAAGAGCTGCGGGGTCACCATGTTCACCCGCTCGTCGGTGGTCTGGGCCGACAGGATCGTGGCGGTGAGCAGCTCGTACGGGTTGCGGTGGTGCAGGGCGCACAGCTCGGTCGCCGTGCCCGGGTACTCGAGGGCGAGCCGGTCGGCCACGACACGGGCACGGCCCTTGGGGCTGCGGGGGCGACCGATGGCCATCGGCGGGGACACTACCGGCCGGACGGGCGGCCGCCGTTCGGGGCCCGCGCCCGTCCCCGGGCGCGGTCCGCCGCGGGGCGGGCGGCCGGTGTGCCCCCGGCCGTCCGGGTGCCGCTGGGGCCTCAGTAGCCTGCCGAGGGTGCCCGCTCCCGGCGTCCCCCGCCCCCTCGCCGCCGGCGACGTCGCCCCGGTCGCGGCGCTGATCTCCGGGGCCGAGGCGGCCGCCGGCCGCCGGCTCGTCGACCCCGACCGGTTCGCCGCAGCCGTCGCCGGGCGTCCCGACGTGGCGGGGCTCGTGGCCTCCGACCCCGGCGACGGTCGCGTCGCGGCCTACTGCCAGGTCGTGCGGGGGCCCCGCCGGTGGGACCTCGAGCTGGCCCACGACCCCGACCCGCCCCGGGCGGCCGGCGCCCGGGTCGCGGCCGCCGCCGCGCTGGCGGGCGCCCTCGACGTCGTCGCCCACGGCGGGGGCGGCGAGGCCTACCTGTGGATCACCGCGCCCACCGCCGACGACGACCGGATGGTGGCCGGGGCGGGGCTGACGGCCACCCGCGACCTGTGGCAGGTCCGGCGACCGCTGCCGGTCGCCGACGAGCCGTGGTCGCTGGCGACGCGGCCGTTCGTCGTCGGACGGGACGAGCAGCCGTGGCTGGCGGTCAACAACCGGGCGTTCGCCTGGCACCCCGAGCAGGGCGGCTGGACGGTGGACGACCTGCGGGCCCGCGAGCAGGAGCCCTGGTTCGACCCCGCCGGCTTCCTCGTGCACGAGGTCGACGGCGAGATGGCCGGCTTCTGCTGGACCAAGGTGCACGCCGACCTCGACCCCCCGCTCGGGGAGATCTACGTCATCGCCGTCGACCCCGCCCACCACCAGCGCGGGCTCGGCCGGGCCCTCGTGCTGGCCGGCCTCGACCACCTGGCCCGGGCCGGGCTGACGGTCGGGATGCTCTACGTCGACGCCGACAACACCCCCGCCACCCGGCTCTACGACCGGCTGGGCTTCCGGCTGCACCACGTCGACCGGGCGTACGCCGCGGTCGTCCCGGCGGTCGACGCGCCCGAGGGCGCGTCGGGGTGAGCCGGGGCGCGGTCAGCCCGTGCCCACCCCCAGGGCGCTGCCGATGACGAACGTGATCGCCGCCGGCACGACCGTGAACACGACCTGACGGCAGACGGCCCGCACGACCGGACGGTCGGTCGACCGCGCCACCAGCACGCCGACCACCATCGCGGCGGCGACGCCGAGCACGAGCGAGGCCACCTTGGCCGCGGACCCCTCGGCCACGAACCACGGCGCCAGCGGCACGATCGCCCCGAGGGAGAAGGCCACGAACGACGACACGGCCGCGCCGCGGGGCGACCCGAGCTGCCCGGGGTCGATGCCCAGCTCCTCGCGGGCATGGGTCTCGAGCGCGATCTCGGGGTCACGCATCATCGCCTCGGCGATCTGCCGGGCCTCGGCGGGCTCGACCCCGCGGTCCTCGTAGATCTCGGCCAGCTCCGCCGTCTCGTGCTCGGGTCGCCGGCGCAGCTCCCGGGCCTCGAGGCGGAGCTCGCGCTCGAGCAGCTCGGACTGGACCCGCATCGAGTTGTACTCGCCCGCGGCCATCGAGATGGCGCCCGACACGAGGCCCGCCAGCCCGGCCAGCCGCACGATGGCGGGGGCGGGGTCGGCGCCCGCCACGCCGAGGATCAGCCCCATGTTCGACACCAGCCCGTCGCTCACGCCGAAGACGGCGGCCCGGGCCGAGCCGCCCTGGATGTCGCGGTGGTGGTGCTCCGGGTGCACCGACGGGACGTGCGGGATCACCCCCGGAACGGTACTCATCCCCGGTGGGCGCCCGTAACCTTGATCACCGTGCCCACCCGCTACGACCTGGACCGCGACGCGCTCGCCGAGCTGCTGGCCGGCGAGCCCCGCTACCGCGTCGACCAGGTGTGGGACGGCCTGTACCGCCAGCTCGCCGTCCCCGCCGACATGACGTCGGTGCCCAAGGCGCTGCGGGCCCGGCTCGACGACGAGGCGCCGCCGGCGCTCGAGCCGGTCGCCGAGTCGACCGACGCCACCGGCGAGACCGTCAAGTGGCTGTTCGGCCTCGAGGGCGGCGCCCGGGTCGAGACCGTGCTCATGCACTACGCCGACCGCACGACCGTGTGCGTGTCGAGCCAGGCCGGGTGCGCGATGGGCTGCGGGTTCTGCGCCACCGGCCAGGCCGGCTTCCAGCGCCAGCTGTCGACGGGCGAGATCGTCGAGCAGGTGGTCCTCGCCGCCCGCCGTTCCCGCGACCACGACCGCCGCCTCGGCAACGTGGTGTTCATGGGCATGGGCGAGCCCCTGGCCAACCTCGACAACGTGTGGGCCGCGGTCGAGCGCCTGCACGGCGACGTCGGCCTGTCGGCCCGTCACCTCACCGTGTCGACCGTGGGCATGGTCCCCGGCATCCGCCGGCTGGCGGCGGCCGAGCTGCCCGTGAACCTGGCGGTGTCGCTGCACGCCGCCAACGACGACCTCCGCAACGAGCTCGTGCCGGTCAACAAGCGCTACCCCCTCTCGGTGCTGATGGGCGCGTGCGCCGACTACCTGCGGGCCAAGGGCCGGCGGCTCTCGTTCGAGTGGGCGCTCATCGACGGCACCAACGACCGGCCGAGCGACGCCCACGAGCTGGCCGAGCTGGCGCGCACCCTGCCGCTGCCGGCCCACGTGAACCTGATCCCGCTCAACCCCACGCCCGGCTACCCGACGCGCGGCACGCCCCGCGACGGGGTCGAGCGCTTCCGCCGCCAGCTCGACGAGCTGGGCGTCAACGCCACGATCCGCCGCAACCGCGGCACCGACATCGACGCCGCCTGCGGGCAGCTCGCAGCGCGGGTCGAGCTGCAGGCGCGGCGCCCGGCGAGCTGAGGCCGGCCCGCCCGCGAGCGGGTCGGGGTCAGCGCACGAGCACGGTCAGCGCACGAGCACGGTCATGGCGTCGTCGGCGCGCACCGCATCCACCAGCTCCTCGCCGCGGCGCACCCGCGTCCCCGGCCACAGCACCGACCGCACCACCGTGCCGTCCACCTTGCACCCCTCGCCGATCACGGGCGCTCCCTCGCTGCTCGCCAGGTTGGCGGCGAGGTAGCGGGCGGGGGTGCCGCAGTCGAGGCAGGGGCCGTCCCAGCGCACGACGTCGAGCGCCTCGGCGGCGTGCAGCGCCCGCCACGAGGCCTCCCACAGGCCCGACGGCACGGGCGCCAGCCGGGCGACCTCGGCCCACGGCAGGAACGCGGCGACGATCGGGCTCGTCGGGCGGTCGGGCGGGCGGAGGCGGTCGTCACCCGCCACCAGCAGGCGCACCCGGTCGCGGTCCCACCCCGCGGTCGCCGCCGCGAGGTCGCCGGGCGCCCACGTGTCGCCGTTGAGGACGAGGACCCCCCGGCCGTCGGCCCAGGGACGCAGGCGCGCCACCGCGCCGGCCGTGCCGAGCGCCTCGGCCTCCTCCACCGACACGTGCACCCCGGGGTCACCCGCGAGGTGCTCCTCGACCGCCGCCCGGCCGTGGTGGACGTTGACCGCGACGGCCGCCGTCGCCGTGCGGGCGCGGTCGAGCGCCAGGTCGACGAGCGCCCGGCCGCCGACGGGGCACAGCGGCTTCGGTCGCAGGCGGGTGAGCGGCCGCAGGCGCCGCCCCTCGCCCGCGGCGAGCACGAGGGCGCACAGGTCGGTTGGGCGCCCGTCGGCGGGCTGGGGCATGATCGCCGGCATGACCACCATCGTGCAGGGAATCCAGGGCCTCCGCGACCTCGTCGGTCAGCACCTCGGCTACAGCGACTACGTCGAGGTGACGCAGGAGCAGGTGAACCTGTTCGCGGAGGCGACGGGCGACCACCAGTGGATCCACGTCGACGTCGAGCGGGCCGAGAAGGAGAGCCCCTTCGGCGGCCCGATCGCCCACGGCTACCTGACGCTGTCGATGGGCCCCCGGCTCGTCCCCCAGGTCGTGCGGGTCGAGGGCATCAAGATGGCCGTGAACTACGGCTGCGACAAGGTGCGCTTCCCGTCGCCCGTGCCGGTCGGCTCGAAGCTGCGGGTCGGCGTCGAGCTGGTCGACGTCAGCGACGTCAGCGGCGGCGTGCAGGTCACCATGCGGTTCACGTTCGAGTGCGAGGGCGCCCCCAAGCCGTCGTGCGTGGCCGACAACCTGTTCCGCTACTACGAGTAGCGCGCCGGGACGACCCGGTCACGACGCGGCGACGGGCCCGCCCACGCGGTAGCGCAGGTGGGTCGCCGTCGACGACACGTCCACGCCCACCTGGGTGAGGTGCCGAGGCGGGTCGGCGTCGAACAGCGGCGTGCCCCCGCCGAGCAGCTCGGGCGCCAGGTGGATGCGCAGCTCGTCGACCAGGCCCTCGGCCAGCGCCTGGCGCACGACCTCTCCGCCGCCCATGACCACGACGTCGCCGGCGCCGTCGTCGGCCGCGGCCCGCGCCTCGTCGATCGCCGCCGCCACACCGCCGGTCACGAACCGGAAGCGGGCGCCGAGGCGCCACTCGGACGGCGCCTCGTGCGTGACCACGAAGACCGGCGGAGGCGCGTTGTGGGCGGCGCCGTACCCCATCTCGTCGTTCCACCCGTGGGGCCCGTCGATGATGTCGAACAGCCGCCGGCCCATCACCACGGCCCCGGTGCGTTCGGTCGCGTCGCGCAGCACGCGGGCGTCGACCTCGTCGTCGGAGTCGATCGCCCAGGTGTGCAGGCTCTCGCCGCCGACGCCGAGCCCGTGCTCGAGGTCCGCCCCGGGGGCGGTGACGTACCCGTCCAGCGACATCGTGATGTCGGCGATCACCTGGGCCATGGCTGCTCCTCCTCGGTCGCCCGCCGCGTGGTCCGACGGGACGGCAGGTCGGATCTCATCGACGGCCGCCGGCGAGCGGGCCCGGCCAGCCGGCGCGGCCGGGGTCGTCGGCGGTCAGGCGGACAGGCGGGACCGCACGGCCGGCCACCCCGGGAGCGCCCGCACCGAGGCCAGGTCGGGCTCGCCGTCGAGCACGCCCGGCGCCCGGAAGCCGGCGTCGACCGCGGCCTCGACCCACCGCAGCGCCTCGTCGGGCGACCCAGCGCGCGCCCACGAGCAGGCGATCTCGAACGCGGTCTGGGCCGGGCTGCGGGAGCCGGCCGCGAACACCTGCTCGCCCACCTCGGCCGCGGCGTCGAAGCGCTCGGCGTAGTGCAGATGTGTCTGGAGCCCGCTGGCCGCCTCGATGCCCTCGGGGCCTGCGGACACCAGCGCCGCCGCCACCGGCACGGCCCGCCCGTGGTCGGCCAGGAGGGTGGCCGGCACGAGGTTGGGCGGCCCGCCCGGCTCGCCCCGGTAGGCGGCGGTGAACAGGTCGTCGGCCATCTCGACGGGGCCGGTCAGCAGGGCGATGCCGGCGCGCAGGAAGGCGTTCCCGCCGCCGCCCGCCTGGCGCATGATCGAGGCGGCGCGGGGGCCGTCGTCGCCCCGCAGCGCGTTCCACGCCCGGGTCTCGGCCTCGGCCGCGGGCAGGCGGGGGCTCAGGTCGGGCATGCCGTCGGTCGGACGGACCACCTGGAGGTCGGGCGAGCCGCGCCGGCGCGTCCGGCGCGTGCGCGTGCGACCCGCGGCGCCCCCGCCGCCCTCGGGCGCGTCGACGTCGAACGCCCCGGTGCTCATGCCGTTGCGCAGGTCCTTGAAGTTGATGAAGGCGAAGTAGCCGAAGAAGAGCAGGCCGAACAGTCCGATGAAGCCCACGCGGAAGGCGAGGAACCCGGCGATGATCGCGGCGCCGATCGAGAGCTTGCACGCCGTCTCGAACCCGAACAGCGTCTCGGCCACGTGGCCCCCGTCGAGCGGCCGGATCGGCAGCAGGTTGAACACCGCCCACCAGATGCTGACGAACTGCGTGTAGTAGACGATCGGCGCCCAGCTGAAGCCCCGGCCGGTCACGATCCACTCGAAGAGCTCGCGGTCGTACCAGTCGCTGTTGAGCAGCAGCCAGGCCGGCAGGCCGAGGAACAGCAGCTGGAACAGCGCGCCCGAGATGCTGACCAGCACCGACTTGGGCTTGGACAGCACGCGCCGGCCGCCGCCCGTCGGCACGGTGAAGCCGCCGAAGCCGTGCAGGACGATGGCCGAGCGCTGCCCGAGCAGGCGGTAGACCAGCGCGTGGCCCAGCTCGTGGACCAGCACCGACACGAAGACGATCACCACCCAGGCGAACACGACCCACAGCGGATCGAGGTTGATCCCGAGCAGCGCGGCGACGATGACGAAGAACGGCTCGACGCGGATCGGGATGCCGAACAGGCGGAAGTGCGGCTTCACTGTGCGCAGCGTAGGCGCGCCCGCCGGGGTTGGGGGTGGTCCGGCCGCCGCCCGTACGATGCGCCCGATGGCGAAGTTCACGATGCCCGACACGCTGCCCGAGGGCGACGCCAAGGTCGCCGCGGTGCGCAGCATGTTCGACGCCGTCGCCCCGCGCTACGACCTCGTGAACCGCATCATGACCTTCCGGCTCGACGTCCGGTGGCGCCGGCTGGCCATCGGGTCGCTGGCCCTGCGGCGCGACTCGCTCGTCGTCGACCTCGCGTGCGGCACGGGCGACCTGTGCCGCGAGCTCGAGGCCACGGGCCTCGCCGCGGTCGGCGTCGACCTGTCGTTCGGGATGCTCGCCGCCGCCCGCACCGACGCGCCCCTCGTGCAGGGCGACGCCCTGCGGCTGCCCGTGCGGGCGGGGTCCGCCGACGGCGTGACCTGCGGCTTCGCTCTGCGGAACCTCGTCGAGCTGCCGCCGTTCTTCGCCGAGCTGGCCCGCGTCCTGCGCCCCGGCGGCCGCATCGCCCTGCTCGAGGTGGCGACGCCGCCCAACGCGGTGATGCGGTGGGGCCACGGGGTGTACTTCGGCAAGGTCGTCCCGATGATCGGGCGCATCCTGTCCGACGGCTCGGCCTACCGCTACCTGCCCCGGTCGGTGGCCTACCTGCCCGAGCCCGACGCGATGGTGGCGATGATCGCCGCCGCCGGCTTCACGGCGGTCGAGCGGCGGTTGCTGTCCGGCGGCGTGGCGCAGCTGCTCACCGCCACGAGGCGGTCCACGTGACGCGGCTCGTCGCCCGCACCCGGCGGCTCGACGCGGACGTCGACCTGCTGGCGGTCGCCGGCGACGACGGCATGGTGTTCGAGCGGGGCCGCAACGGGCTGGCGGGGCGCGGCGCCGCGCTCGAGGTCCCGTGGCCCGGGGGCGACCCGGCCGCCGCGGCGCGGGCCGCGGCGGCGACCCTGGCGCAGATCGAGGTCGACGACGCCGTCGAGGTCCCCGGCACCGGGCCGGTGGCCTTCGGCGCGCTGCCGTTCACGCCCGGGGCCGCGACCACGTTGACCGTCCCCGAGGTGGTCGTGGGGCGCGCCGAGGACGGCACCCGCTGGATCACGGTGGTCGCCGACGCGGACGCCCGCCCCGGCGCGTCCCCGCCGGTCGCCGACCCCGACGCCCCGACCCCGGCCGAGCTGGTCGGCCCGCGGGTCGACCGCCGCCAGCCGCAGCGCTACGCCGTCGAGGCCGCCCACAGCCCCGAGTGGTGGTGCGACCTGGTGGCGCGGGCGACCAAGGAGATGGCCGACGGCGCCTTCGAGAAGGTCGTGCTGGCGCGCCTCGTCGAGGTGACGACCGACCACCCGATCGACCGCGTGGCCGTGCTCGAGCGCCTGCGGGCGGCCTACCCGGGCTGCCACCTCGTCGGCATCGGCCCCTTCGTCGCGGCCAGCCCCGAGCTGCTGGTGGCGGTGGCGGGCGACATCGTGCGCGCCCACCCCATGGCGGGCACGGCCCCGCGCGGCGGCGACCCGGCCACCGACCAGCGGTTGGCGGCGTCGCTGTTGGCGTCGCCCACCTACCGCCACGAGCACCAGGTCACGATCGACGTCGTGCACGACACGCTGCTGGGCTGGTGCTCGTACGTCGACTACGAGCCCGAGCCGTCGGTGGTGGCGGTGGCCAACCTCCAGCACCTCGCCACCCTCGTCGAGGGGCGTCTGTCGCGGCCCACGCCGTCGGTGCTCGAGCTCGTGGCGGCGCTGCACCCCACGCCCGCGGTGGCCGGCCGCCCCCGCGACGCCGCCGTGGCGTGGATCGCGGCCCACGAGGGCATCGACCGCAGCCGCTACGCGGGCACGGCCGGGTGGGTCGACGCCGCCGGCAACGGCGCCTGGGCCGTGTCGGTGCGGTGCGCCGAGATCGACGGCACCACGGCCCGGGTGTGGGCGGGCAACGGCATCGTCACCGACAGCCAGCCGGCGACCGAGCTGGCCGAGACGCGCATCAAGTTCCAGGCGATGCTGTCGGCCCTCGTGCGGCCCTGACCCTACGATTCGGCCATGAAGATCGACTTCAGCTCGTCGGCCGGGCCCAGCCTCGGGGTCGAATGGGAGCTCGAGCTGGTCGACCTCGCCAGTCGCGAGCTGGTGTCGGCGTCGAACGAGATCCTCGCCGAGATCGCTCCCGACGGCGGGGGCGACCATCCAAAGGCCAAGCACGAGCTGTTCCAGTCGTGCATCGAGGTCATCACCGGCATCTGCACGACGGTCGCCGAGGCGCGCGCCGACCTCGCCGCCACCGTGGCGGAGGTGCAGGCCGCGGCCGGGCGACGGGGCCTGGGCGTGATGTGCTCGGGCAGCCACCCCACCACCGACTGGGAGACGCAGGACATCTCCGACGACGAGCGCTACCGCGCCCTCGTCGAGCGCAACCAGTGGTTGGCCCGCCAGCTCCAGATCTTCGGCGTCCACGTGCACGTCGGCGTGCGCGAGCCCGACAAGGTCATGCCGATGGTCAACGCCCTGCTCAGCTACGTGCCGCACCTGCTGGCGCTGTCGGCGTCGAGCCCCTACTGGATCGGCAGCGACACGGGCCTGGCCTCGTACCGCAGCAAGGTGTTCGAGGCGCTGCCCACCGCCGGCCTGCCCTACCAGCTGTCGGGGTGGGACCAGTTCGAGCGGTACATGGAGCTGCTGATCTCGACCAAGGCCATCCAGACGGTGCGCGAGGTGTGGTGGGACATCCGGCCGCACCCCGACTTCGGCACGGTCGAGCTGCGCATCTGCGACGGCCTCCCGACGCTCGACGAGATCACCGCCGTCGCCGCCATCGCGCAGTGCCTCGTCGAGCAGATGGACACGCAGCTCGACCGGGGGTACCTGCTGCCCGAGCCCCGGGCGTGGATCGTGCGCGAGAACAAATGGCGGGCGGCGCGCTACGGGCTCGAGGCCGACATCGTCGTCGACGCCCGCGGCACCGTGCAGCCCGTCCGCCACGCGCTGAACGAGCTCATCGAGGAGCTGACGCCGACGGCCAGGCGCCTCGGGTGCACCGACGAGCTCGCGATCGCCGGCCGCATCCTCGAGCAGGGGGCCAGCTACGAGCGCCAGCGCCGCGTGGCCACCGAGAACGACGGCGACCTGCGGGCGGTGGTCGACGCCCTGCTCGACGAGATGCGCGTGGGCCTGCTGTGACCGGCGACGGCGACCCGGCCGGCCGCACACCCACGCCCTGGCTCGACGGCTGGCTGGCGGCGCATGCCGGCGACCTGGTGACGGCGCGGCGACACCTGCACCGCCATCCCGAGCTCAGCTTCGCGGAGCACGAGACGACGGCGTGGCTGGCCCGCAAGCTCGCGGCCGCCGGCCTCGTGCCCACGGTGCTGCCGGGCGGCACGGGCCTGCTGTGCGACGTCGGCTCGGGGCCGCGGACCGTGGCGCTGCGCGCCGACATCGACGCCCTCCCCCTGAACGACGCCAAGGAGGTGCCGTACCGGTCCACCGTCCCGGGCGTCTGCCACGCGTGCGGGCACGACGCCCACACGGCCATCCTGCTCGGCGTCGCCCGCGTGCTGGCCGAGGCGCCCGACCTGCCGGGACGGGTCCGCCTCGTGTTCCAGCCCGCCGAGGAGTCGCTGCCCGGCGGCGCCCTCGTCGCCATCGACGGGGGCGCCCTCGTCGACGTCGACCAGATCTTCGCCCTGCACTGCGACCCCCGGCTCGACACCGGCCGCATCGGCCTGCGGGTCGGGCCGATCACCGCCGCGTGCGACATGGTCGAGGGGCGCGTGTCGGGCCCTGGGGGCCACACCGCCCGGCCCCACCTGACGGTCGACGTGGTCGATGCCCTCGGTCGGGTCATCACCGAGGTGCCCGGTCTGCTGTCGCGCCGGGCCGACCCGCGCAACGCCGTCTCGCTGGTGTGGGGGGCGGTCGACGCCGGGCTCGCCCCCAACGCCATCCCCCGGCAGGGCACGCTGCGGGGCACCGTCCGCATGCTCGGGCGCGAGGCGTGGCACGACGCGGAAGACCTCGTCCGCGCGCTGGTCGCCGACGTCGTGCGGCCCACGCGGGCCGAGGTCGACATCCACTACGTCCCGGGCGTGCCGCCGCTCGTCAACGAGGCCGGCCCGGTCGACGTCCTGCGGGAGGCCACCGTCGGCGCCCTCGGTCCCGCGGCGGTCACCGCCGCCGAGCAGAGCCTCGGCGGCGAGGACTTCGCCTGGTACACCGAGAGCATCCCGGGCGCCCTGGCCCGCCTGGGCGTGCGCCGCCCCGGCACCGCCGGGCTCACCCGCGACCTGCACCAGCCCGACTTCGACATCGACGAGGACGCGCTCGCCGTCGGCGTCCGGCTGCTGACCCACACGGCCCTCACCGCCCTGCGCAGCTGATCCGCAGCCCGCCTGCACCCGCGGAGAGCGCACCGCTGCACCCCCGGAAAGATTTCCCCGGCGAGATCGGGCGCCCTGACGCCCGATCACGCGGGGGAAATCCTGTGGATTGGGGGGCCGGGCGGACGGGTGGGGCGGATCAGCCGGTCAGGCCCAGTGCCCGGTCGACCGCCGCCGCCACGGCGTCGTCGACCTGCCGGTGCGCCTCGACGTTCGCCGCCCGGTCGGTGGTCGCCACGAGCACGTGGACCCCGCCGGTCGCCGCGGCCTCGGCGACCGCACCGGCGACGTCCTCGCGGGGGTCGAGGCGGCGGGCGACGACGCCGTGGGCCGCCGCGAGCGCCACCAGGTCGAGGCCGTGCGGCGTGCCGAACAGCTGCTCGAAGCGCTCGGCGGCGAGCGTCCGGGCCTGCGGGAGGAACGAGAAGATGCCGCCACCGTCGTTGTCGACGACGACGCACACGAGGTCGATGCCCCGCCCGGCGGCCCCGAGCAGGCCGTTGCCGTCGTGCAGGAACGCCACGTCGCCGATGAGCAGCGTCACGGGCCACCGGCCGCCCAGCGCCACGCCCACCGCGGTCGACACGACGCCGTCGATGCCGTTGGCCCCGCGGTTGGCGATCACCCGCACCCCCGCCCGCGGCCGGGCGTAGCGCTCGACGTCGCGCACCGGCATCGACGACGACACGACGAGCGCCCCGCCGGCGTGCGCCGCCCGCGTGACGGCCCGCGCCACCGCGGGCTCGGTGGGCGGGGCGCCACCGTCGGGTCCCGGCGGGACCTCCGGCCCGTCGAGGGCGTCCGCCACGGCGGCGGCCGCGGCCGCGCCCGCGGCCTGCCACCCCTCGAGCCACCCGGCGGGCGGCTCGGACGCGGCGGCCGCCACGGCCAGCGCACCCACCAGCGCGCCCGCGTCCTCGACGACGGCGGCGACCGTCGCCGCCGGGTCGGACCAGCGCGCGGCGGCGACGACCTCGACGGCCCCCGAGGCCGCCAGCCACTCGTTCACGACGCGGGACGACCCCGGGGCGCCCAGCCGCACGATCACCTCGGGTCGCAGCCGCGCGGACGCCGCCTCCGACCGCAGCAGGGCGTCGACGTGGGGGACGAGCGTCGCAGCCGGCCGCCACGCGGGCGACCGGGGCTCGGCCACGACCGGCCATCCCAGCGCCGCGGCGGCGGCGTGCACGGCCTCGCCGTCGCTGTCGCCGCCGCCGTCGCCCGGGACCGCGCCGGCCACGACGAGCCCCCGCCGTCCGACCAGGTCCCACGCCAGCGACGTGAGCTCCTCCGACGCCGTCGGCGCGCCGGCGACGACTCGGCTCCAGGCGCCGGCCCGCCCCGGCGGCAACGGGCCGGCCGTGCCCACCAGCGGCTCACGGAACGGCAGGTTGAGGTGCACCGGGCCGGGGTGGGCCACCGCCTCGGCGTGGGCCCGGGCGGCGAACGCCCGCCACCGCCCGCGGCCCCCCTCGTCGGGGACGCCCGGATCGCCGTACCACCGCACCGACCGCCCGTACAGGTGCACCTGGTCGATCGCCTGCGGCGCCCCCACGTCGCGCAGCTCGGGGGGCCGGTCGGCGGTGCACACCAGCAGGGGCACGCCGGCCAGGTCGGCCTCGACGACCGCGGGGTGCAGCTCGGCGGCGGCGGTGCCGCTGGTGGTCAGCACCACCGCAGGCCGACCCGTCGCCAGCCCGATGCCGAGCGCCGTGAACGCGCCGGACCGCTCGTCGTGGTGGACGTGGAGGCGCAGGCGGTCGGCCGCCGCGGCATCGGCGAGGGCGAGAGCGAGCGGCGTCGAGCGGGATCCGGGGCACACGACCGCGTCGGTCAGCCCGCCACGCCACCACTCGTCGACCAGCGTGGCGGCGAACGCGGCCTGCACGTCGGCGGGACCGGCCGGCGCGGCCGCGCGTGCCGCGGCGTCGGGTCGGGGGTGGCGGTCGGGGGCGTCGGGTGTCGGGGGCGTCATCGCAGCGACAAGAATTCCCCGCCGTGGTGCTCCACGGCGAACGCGACGGTGCCGGCCCCCGGGTCGTGCTGCTGCACGGCTTCGGCCAGACGGCGCGCTGCTGGGGCCCGCTGGCGCCGGCGCTCGCCCGCGAGCACGAGGTGGTCCGGCTCGACGCCCCCGGCCACGGCGGCTCGTCGTCGGTCACCGCCGACCTGCCCACCACCGGCCGCCTCGTGGCACAGGCGGGCGGCGAGGCGGTCTACGTGGGGTACTCCATGGGCGCGCGCATGGCGCTCCACGTCGCCACCGAGGCACCGGAGGCGGTGCGCGCCCTCGTGCTCCTCGGGGGTACGCCCGGCATCGAGGACGACGCCGAGCGGGCCGAGCGCCACGCCGCCGACGTCGAGCTCGCCGAGAGCATCCGGGTCGGCGGGGTGCCCGCCTTCGTCGAGCGGTGGCTGTCGCTGCCGATGTTCGCCGGGCTCCCGCCCGAGGGGCGGTTCGTCGACGAGCGGCGGCGCAACACCGCCGAGGGCCTCGCCACCAGCCTCGAGCTGGCGGGCACGGGCGCGCAGGCGCCGGTGTGGGACCGGCTCCCGGGCATCGGCGTGCCGGTGCTGGTCGTGGCCGGGGCCCACGACGCCAAGTTCTCCGCCATCGCCCGCCGCACGGCCGGGGCCATCGGCGCCAACGCCCGGGCCGTCCTCGTCGACGGCGCCGGGCACAGCGCCCACCTCGAGCAGCCCGCCCGGTTCGCCGACCTCGTCGTCGGGTGGCTGCGCGAGGTCGACCCGCCCCCGCACGACTGAGCCGCGGCCCGCCCGGCCGACGCCGTCGTCGGGTGGCTGCGCGAGGTCGACCCGCCGCACGCCCGAACCGCCGCCCGGCCCGGCTGCGTCCGAACCGCGGGACGACGGCCCGCCGCCTCGTGGTGGAATGGGCTCCGCCCGCTCGCAGGAGGTCCCGTCCGTGCTGTCCCGTCGCGCCTTCCTCACCCGCACCTCGGCGGCCGCCGGTGGCCTGGCGCTCGCCGCCGCGGGCTGCTCGGGCGACGGCGCCGACGGCGACGCGGAGGGCAACCCGTCGGGCACGGGCAGCGGGTCCGGCACGACCGCGGCCGGGCGGGGCGCCGACCTCGACCCCACCGACTGGGCGTCGGTGCGGGCGCAGTTCCCCCTCACCGACGACGTGGCCCGGTTCGCGGCGTTCGTGCTGGCCGCCCATCCCCGCCCGGTCGCCGACGCCATCGCCCGCCACCGCGCCGGGCTCGACGAGGACACCGAGGCCTACCTCGCGGCCACCGAGACCGAGGCCGAGACGGCGGTGCGCGACGCGGCCGCCGCGTACCTCGGGGTCGACGCCGCGGAGGTGGGGCTGACCGACAGCACGACGATGGGGCTGGGGCTGCTCTACGGCGGGCTGCGCGTGCCGGCCGGGCGCGAGGTGCTGACCACCGAGCACGACTTCTTCTCGACCCACCAGGCGTGGGCGCTGCGCGCCGCCCGCGACGGCGTCACCGTGCGACGGGCGCGCCTCTACGACGACCCGGCCTCGGCCACCGCCGACGAGGTGGTCGGGCGCCTGATGGCCCAGGTCACGCCGGCCACGCGGGTCGTCGCGGTGACCTGGGTCCACTCGGGCACCGGCGTGAAGCTGCCCGTGCGGGCGATCGCCGACGGGCTCGCCGGCGCCAACGCCGGGCGGGCGCCCGACGACCGGGCGCTGCTGTGCGTCGACGCCGTCCACGCGCTCGGCGTCGAGGACGTCGACCTCCCCGACCTCGGCTGCGACTTCCTCGTCGCCGGCACCCACAAGTGGCTGTTCGGACCGCGGGGCACCGGCATCGTCTGGGGTCGGGCCGACGCCTGGGGCCAGGTCGACGCCGCGGTGCCGGCCTTCGAGCCGTCGAGCTTCGGCGAGTGGCGCAACGGGCTCCCGCCGGCGCCGATGGACGGATGGCGGTTCACGCCCGGCGGCTACCACAGCTTCGAGCACCGCTGGGCGCTGGCCGAGGCGTTCGCCTTCCACCGGGAGATCGGGCGCGACCGCGTCGCCGCCCGCGTCGCCGAGCAGGCCACCGCCCTCAAGGCGGGCCTGGCCGAGATCGACGGCATCACGGTCGTGACCCCGGCCGATCCGGCGATGTCGGCCGGCATCGTGTGCTTCGACGTCGAGGGCGCCGACCCGCCCACCGTGCTGGGACGGATGGCCGACGCCGGGTACCAGGGGTCGGTCACGCCGTACGCCACCGCCCACGTGCGGGTGGGCCCGAGCATCGTCACCTCGCCCGACGAGGTCGACGGGCTGCTCGAGGCGCTGCGGGGCTGACCGGGGACGACACGGAGACCGACCGCGCGCCGGCGGAGGCCACGCCTCGATCGGGTCGACCGGAGGAGTCGGGCCGGTCCCGGCTCGCCGGGCACTCGTCGATCGTGACCGGGGCGGCGCCGCCCGGCGTCAGCCCGAGATCCAGAGGCCGCCGGCGAGCAGGGCGCCGAACAGCAACTGGACCTGACCCGTGGCGCCGAGCACGGGGATGAGGGCCGGGCCCGCCGCCCCGCTGAGCACGGCGAGCACCGGTCGGCGGGCCAGGGGGAGAACCGCCAGCGCGGCCACGGCCGCCGGTCGCTCGCCGAGGCCCGCCACGAGCGGCACCATCACCACCGCCCCCACGAGCAGGGCCACGTAGAGCCACCGGGTCCGGGCGTCGCCCAGGCGGACGGCCAGCGTGCGCTTGCCCGCGGCGGTGTCGCCCGGGATGTCGCGCAGGTTGTTGACGACCAGCAGCGCGGTGGCCAGGAACCCGACCGGGACGCTGGCGGCCAGCGCCAGCCACGACAGCGCGTCCTCCTGCACGTAGGCCGACCCCGCCGTGGCCACCACCCCGAAGAACACGAAGACGAACAGCTCGCCCAGCCCGAGGTAGCCGTACGGGTGCGAGCCGCCGGTGTAGAACCACCCCGCGGCGATGGCCAGCGCCCCGACGGCGACCAGCTCGGGGCCCACGGCCACGGCCAGGGCGAGGCCGGCGACCCCGGCGACGAGGAACGACGCCAGCGCGGCACGCTTGACCGCGCCGGGAGGGCGCAGGCCCGACCCCACCAACCGCAGGGGGCCGACCCGGTGCTCGTCGCTGTCGGTGCCCCGCACGCCGTCGCTGTAGTCGTTGGCGTAGTTGGTCCCGACCTGCAGGGCGAGGGCGACGACGCCGGCCGCGACGGCCCGCCAGGCGATGACGTCGGTGCGGCCGACCGCGCAGGCCGTGCCGACGAGCACCGGCACCACGGCTGCCGGCAGCGTGCGGGGACGGGCCCCCGCCAGCCACACCCGCCAGCCCTGCGGGGCCGACGCACGGGGCTCGTTGACGGGCGCGTCGGGCACGGGCGCAGGTTGGCACGCCGCGCCCGCCGGGCGCACACCGATGCCGCCGCGCCGGCCGGACGTCGCGAGCGGGCGCCCGCCGGCGTCCGGAACGCCCGAGCGCCGAGGACCGCCGCGGTCCCTGCCGGTCGACCGCACCGCCGGGACTTGTGCCGGACCGGCAGGGCTCCTGGCACCGGCGCGGCCCCGCGGCCATGATCGACGCCGCATGCCGACCCCCCTGCGCACGCCCGACCAGCTCATCGC
>Ga0111539_10005338_pt1 | contig 16624 bp, 11 predicted proteins | sample RhiMethybrSRZTD1_FD_79667 | JGI IMG/M metagenome (GOLD analysis project Ga0111539, IMG submission 79667) | Populus rhizosphere microbial communities from Tennessee, USA - Rhizosphere MetaG P. TD hybrid SRZTD1 (version 2) (version 2) | ecosystem: Host-associated > Plants > Roots > Rhizosphere >... | reverse complement strand
GACCAGATCCGCATCATCATCGGACCCGGCGGCAAGACGATCAAAGGTATCGTCGATCAGACCGGCTGCACGGTCGACGTCGAGGACGACGGCACCGTCGCCGTCGCGAGCGCGGATTCGGAAGCCGTGCAGCGCGCGCTGGCGATCATCGAGGGTCTGACCGCGGAACCCGAGGTCGGACGCATCTACAAGGGCACGGTGCGGCGCATCGTCGACTTCGGCGCGTTCGTCGAGATCCTGCCGAACAACGAAGCACTGCTCCACGTGTCCGAGATCGCGCACGAGCGCGTCGAGCGCGTCGAAGACGTGCTCAAAGAGGGCGACGTGATCGACGTGAAGGTGATCAGCGTCGAAAAGGACGGGAAGACGCGGCTCAGCCGCCGCGAGCTGCTCCCGTTGCCGGAAGGCGAAGAAGGCGAACGCGCGCGCGAGCGGATGATGAAGGCGCGCGAAGCCGGACCGCCGAACCGCGGACCGCGCCGCGACGACCGCGGACCGCGCCGCGACGACCGTGGACCGCGCCGTGACGACCGTGGACCGCGGCGCGACGACCGCGGACCGCGCCGTGACGACCGCGGACCGCGCCGCGACAGCCGGTAATCCGCTGGAGCTGTGGAGTACCGTTTTGGGGCGCCCAGGAGCCCTCGGACGGTGACGCTTTCTCGAAAACTGATCGTTCCGGCGTTGGTCGGTGCGGCATTGAGCTGCCGTTCGACGGGGACTCGGCCGGCGGATGCGACGCAGGCGCCAAGCATTCCGCCGCCGCCGAGCTCTTCGCCCATCACGACTCGATCGAACGAGCCGCCCCATCCGCTCGATGAGCTCTTTCGCAGCTACCAACAAAAGCTCCCCGAGCCGGCGACGCTGTCAGAAGGCAACGGTGCGTCACTGAAGTGTCCGCACCACGGCTACGTGACGTACACGCTGCTGCAGGCGACCGCCGAAAGGCTTCCGTTTCAGGGCGACGCGGACGTCGCGCGGCTGGTGCACTGGTATCGCGACGGCGACGCGTGCATTCGTCAAATCGCGGTCGAGGCGCTGTTGCCGAAGATCGTGCACGATCGCGATCGGCTTTCGCTGCCAGACATGCACGAGCCGGACAACTACCAGTATCGCGACATTCTCGTTTCGGCGAAGCGCTTTCTGGACGGCAAACGTATCGCTTACGGACCGACGCTATTCGACGGCGTTTTGGTGAGCGTCACCGCGAAAGACTTTGGTCCCGCGCTGCACGGCTCGTGGAAGGAAGCGATCACCAAGGCGTACAATTTCCAGTACCTGGTCGAGATCGATGGCGAAAGCTTGCGCGTGACGCATCGCAGGACGACCCCGGATCCAAAATGGCCCGATCGCACCTCGACGATCAAGATCAGGGACGTGGTCGTCAACGAGCGACAAGAATTCGTGGTCCATGGGTCCGATGAGGCGTACACGTTCATGCCGGTGACGGGAAACGTGGTCTGGTTCGACAACGGCGAGCCTCACGACTGGCGGAAGCTCGAGAGGGACGGCCCTTAGCGGCAGCGAGGGATGCGGAAGCGAAAGGGGATGCGGTGCTCGGCCTGGACCCGGCCTGCGCGCGCCAGCGGGGAGACGCCTCGCCGATTTCGGCAGAAAGGTGGCTCACATGCTTCGGATCTACCCAGTGATGCTCGAGTGGCTCGAGGGGCTGCGTCCGTTGGTGAAGCTCGCGTTGCCGGAGAGAAAGTGAGGGAAGCGTTTCCTCAGATCGCTTCGATGCGCACGTGCTCGCGAATCGCTTCGACGATGTCACGGATGTCGTCGTTTTTCCCACGGCCCCTGATGACCTACTGAGTCAGCGCGGTGAGCAGCGGCTCGCAGCTCGTCAAATAGTCTCCTTTCTCCGTGAGGCACTCGGCCGCCGAGAAGATCGCGCCACAATCCGCCGTAGCAATGCAGGCAATCAGGCGGCGGCGATCGTTGGTGCAGCGCTGGATTTGCCCCGGCGTCCACGACACGCCTGCCAGCGTCTGACGGAGCTGTTCGGCCGTGTATGCCATGCATTGGCCTGCGCTTGGGCTCTGGCACTCCATCTGTCGTCCGCAAGCCGACGTGGTGAAAGCGGTCACGAGCTCGTCTTCGATCGACGGTCCGGAGTCGACCGCTGAGGTGTTGCCCGGAGGTGTGGCATCGTCGCTGCCGCACGACGCAAGCCAACACGCGAAAAAGATCCACAGCAAGACCCGCAAACCCGCCCTCATCGCAAGGAGGCTAGCCCACCGGAGGGCCGCTCGGCAGCTCGCGCTTGAAGATCGCCGATTGACCACTCCGCCAATAGAGCGTCGAGCCTTCGATGATCAGGTTGCTCGGCACGCCGTCACTCGTCAGCGCCTCTTTCGGCCCAGCGTCGATCCGCGGGGCTCGGGTCGCTGATGCCGGTGGCGTCGAACGACACCGAGGAAGGCCGCGAGCGGAATCGGCGCTTGGAAGCCTGGGTGTTCAGTCAGCGTTGACGTGGATCGCCGAGTGCCGTGACTGCCGGGTGACGCGCCGCGTCGCGCGGCTTTTGCCCAGAAGACTGCGCGGATTCTCAGGCTGAGCCTGCGCTGAAATCGGCCGTTTGTTGTTTCGAGCCCATGGGCGCCGAACTCGCTACCCGTCCCAGCCAACGCGCGGGCGGGGGCTCGCGCTCGGGACCCCGCTACGCCGTTCTGGAGGAGCTCGCGGCGGGAGGGATGGGGGTGGTCTACCGCGTGCTCGATCGGGTCGCGGCGGTGACGCGCGCGATGAAGCGCGTCAGCGCGGAGGGAAAGCTCGATCCACGCACGACCGAGGCCTTCGAGCGCGAGTACCACGTGCTGGCGAGCCTCGATCATCCGCGGATCATCCGCGTCTTCGACTACGGCGTCGACGACCAGGGTCCCTACTACACGATGGAGCTTCTCGAGGGGGAGGACATGCGGCAGGCGGCGCCGCTGCCCTTCAAGCGGGCGTGCTTCTATTTGCGCGACGTCGCGACCTCACTCGCGCTCTTGCACGCGCGACGCCTTGTGCACAGGGACCTGAGTCCGAGCAACGCACGCTTGACCAAGGACGGGCACGCGAAGCTACTCGACTTCGGCGCGCTCGCGAACTTCGGACCCAGCAAGGTCGTGGTCGGTACGCCTCCGATGATTCCGCCGGAAGCGCTGCAGTACGCCGTGCTCGATCAGCGCTCCGACCTGTATTCGCTCGGCGCGCTCGCGTACTGGATGCTTACCGGGCGGCACGCCTTCCCGGTGCGGCAGGTGGACGAGCTTTTCGAGAGGTGGATGACGCCGCCGGTTCCACCCTCGACGTTCGTACCCGACATTCCCGACGCGCTCGACGAGCTGGTGACGGCGCTCTTGCACACCGACCCCCTGGCGCGCCCGGGCAGCGCCGCGGAAGTGATCGCGCGGCTCACCGTGATCGGCGAGCTGCCGCCGGAAAACACCGCGGAGACCGAGCGCCTGGCACGGAGTTTTTTGGTCTGCCCGCGCTTCACCGGTCGCGCGGCGGAGCTGCGGGAGCTCGGCGCGCTGACCGAAGCCGCGGTGCGCGGCCGGGGCGGCGCGGTTTGCGTCCAGGCGCTGGCCGGAATGGGCCGCACGCGCCTTCTGGAAGAAGTCGGCTTGCGCGCCCAGCTCGCGGGCGCCGCCGTGATCCGCGTCGATGCCAGCATGTCTCCCCACGCCGGCGGCACGGTTCGCGCGCTCGCGCTACGGCTCTTCGACGCCCTGCCCGAGCTTGCCGCCACGATGTCGAGGGAGCACCGGCGTGCACTCGAGGGTCTGGGAATGGACGTCGAAGCGCGCCTGAGCAGGGCGCCCTTGCTGTCGGTTTCGGGCGCGCCGGCGAGCGGCGCGGCCACAAGTCCTCAACCGCCGGGCTCGCTCGAGGGGTGGATCGCCGCGATCAGCTGCAAGCGGGCGCTCTTGATCGAGGTCGACAACGTCGAAAGCGCGGACGATCACAGCCTCGGCGTGCTGGCGTCGCTGGCGGACGGCATCGAGGCTCATGCCATCCTGCTCTTGACGACCGAGCGCGTCGGGCAAAAAAGCAAGGGCGCAATCGGCCTCGCGACGCTGCAGAACCGTTCGAGCTTGATCGAGCTGGGCGGGCTCGCACCCACCGAGCTCCTCGAGCTCGTGCGCTCGTTGTTCGGCGACGCGCCCAACGTCGAGCGCTTCGCCGACTGGTTGCACGAGCGCACGGCCGGCAGCCCGCTGCACGCGATGGAAATCTGCCGCCAGCTGGCATCCAAGCAAATCATTCGCTACGCGGGCGGTCTGTGGACGCTTCCGGTGGAACGCCCGGACGCGGAGCTCCCGGCCGCGCTCGGTGACGCGCTCTCCACGCGCCTCTTGTCGCTTTCGGAATCGGCGCTCGCGCTCGCGCAATGTCTGAGCTTGCAGCGGGAGCAACCGACGCTCGAGCTGTGCCGTCGGCTGTCGAACCAGGGCGAGGAGCTGAGCGTGCTGAAGCTGCTCGACGAGCTCGCACAAAACGACGTCTTGTATCCGGAACGCGACGACTATCGATTCAGCAGCAGCGCGTTGCGCGACGCGCTGCTCGCGAGCATGGACGACACCCGGCTCGAACAAAACCACAAGAAGCTCGGGGAGGCGTTCGCCGACCTCGCCGGCGCGGGCAATCCCGCGCTGCGCCTTCAGGCCGGGTGGCATCTGATCAACGGTGGCGACGAGCTCCGCGGCGCCGACATGATCGCCGCGGTCACGCACGATGCAGTGACGGTCCGAACCTTGATCGCTAACCTACACCACGCCGGCCGCCCGCTGGAAGCCGCGCTGCGCGTCTACGCCCGACACCGACGCTCGATCTACGAGCGAATGCCACTCTTGGCGGCGCTCGCGCAGGCCGGCTACTACGAGGACCGCGTCTGGGGCGAGACCTACGGCGACCAGGCGCTCGACGTGCTCGACGACATTTCGGGACTGCGCACGGCACGGCGGCTGCGCCGCTTCGTCGGGCGCTGGCTCGCGCTCGTGATCGGCATTCTGCTGGCTTTCGTGCGCTTTCGCTTCATGACGCAGGCCTCCGAGCGTAAGTACTCGTTCGACAAGGTCCTGGTTCAGCTGTTCGGCGCGGTCACGACGCTGACGGGCGCAGCGTCGCTGTCCTTGGACGCCGAACGGGCGGCGCGTACGGCCGAGCTGCTCGAGCCCTTCGCGATCTTGCCGAAGCGCCTGACTCCGGTCGGGATCTGGGAGTTTTGCCGGAGCCTCCAGGAAATCGGGCGCGAAAACGAGGCCGACGCCTACGAGATCTTCGATACCTTGCTGACGCGCTTCCAAGATCCCAAGTACTACCCGACGTTGCCCGCGGACGGCCGGCGGCTCTACGTGGCGGCGGCGCACTTCGCGCGCGGGTCGTTCGCGATCTTTCGCGCCCACGGCGAGAAAGCGCTCGAGAGCGCCGACGCGCTCGACGCAGTCGGACTCAAGCTGTACGCGATGATCGCGAGCCAGCTCAGGTTTCTCTACTATACGATGCGCGGCGAATTCGCCAAGGCCGCGCCGCATCGTCAACAGCTCGAGCTCCACGCCGCCCATGTCGGCTCGATCTGGCAGGTCGAAACCTGGGAAGCGCCGGCGCTGATCCTGGTGACCACGTGCCTGTCGGACGTGGTCGGCGGCACGCGCACGGTGCACCGGCTCGAGCTCATGAGCCGCAGCGTGCCGTCCCTGAAGCGACACGCGCGGCTGGCGCGGGAGGGGCTGATGCTGGCGCGGAAGGAGCTCGCTTACGCGATGACCGTGGCGGAGGACTACGCGAAGCACGTTCCCCGCAGCTACATCGGCTGGGCGGCAACCATGGGATTTTTCGCCCGCGGCTACAACGAGCTCGGAAGACATCGCGAGGCCAAGGCCGCTTGCGAACGCGCGCTCGAGCACGTCACCGAAGCCGATCGGGAGTACGTGTCGATGTTCTTGATCCTGGACGTGCAGCTGGCGATCGCGGACGCCGGGCTCGGGCAGACCGAGCTGGCACTTTCGCGCATCGATCGGCTGCTCGCGCGTTTCGAGGATTGCGACCACCCGCTCGCGCACGGACTCTTGCACGAAGCACGCGCGCGAATCTCTTGGGAAAGCGGCGACATGCTCGAGTACCGGCGCAGCCGGATCGAAGTCGACCGCTGGTTCCGCCCGACCGGGACGCCCGCATTGATCGCCAAGTGCGAGCAGCTCGCCCAGCTCGAAGCCACGACCGATGCGGTCCCAGACGACGCTGAGCTGCCGATCGGCATGGCGACCGTGCGCGTGCAACGTGCCCCCCTCAGCGTGCCGCCGTCGCCCGAAGAGCAGTGAATCAGCCGGGCGCAGGCTTGTTTCGTTGCCACTCGTCGAGCATGGCGCGAGCGCGGTTCTGCTTCGGATCGGTCGCGGTCTCGTGGTTCGGCTGCTTGGCGGTGAGCTCGATCACGTAGCCGTTAGGGTCGCGGAAATAGATCGAATGAATGAATTCGTGGTCTGAAATCCCGCGCGTCTCGATGCCGGCGGCCTTGCCCTTCGCCATCATCGGCTCGAGGTCGCGCGGCTCGACCTCGAGCGCGATGTGAAGATCGTAGTCGTGCTTGCTCTCGAACGCGAACGGTATGTCCGGCGCTTCGAAGAAGGCGAGGTAAGAGCCGTCATCGAGGCGATAGAACGTGTGGAGCGCGCTCGTCGTGCGCCCTGTCTTCGAGCTCTTGATATGGAGTGTTTTGGAGAGCGGAAGCCCGAGGAAGTCCTCGTAGAAGCGTCGCGTTTCCTCCGAGTCCCGGCAGCGGTAGGCGTTGTGATGCAGCTTCTTCAGCATGGTTCTTCCTCGGGCCTTTTCTTTTGACTCAGATGGACACGAACGGCTTGTCTTTCATCGATCCGGCGAAGCCGTAGAAGATCTCGTTGACCTTGCCAAAGCTCTTGAGCTCGCTCTTCATGCGCTCGAGCCAGCGCTTGACGTTGGGGAACTGCTTGTAGTCGACGCGGATCGCTTCTCCGAGCGAGATCAGGCCGACGGCATAGTAGTCGGCGATCGTGAGCTGGTCGCCGGCCAGGCGCGGGCTCGAACCGAGCAGATGAGCGTCGAGGACCGTGAGCCACTTCGTCGCGCGCTCCTTCGCCCAGGCCAGGGTCCCGGTCTGGAGCTGGTCGCTCGGGCGCTGGTGATGGGGGAAGATCTGCGGGTACACGAGGCCGTAGGCGAGATCGCGGTTCAGCTGCGTGTTCAGCCAATCCATCACTTCGTTCACCCGGGCGCGCTCTTTCAGGTCCTTCGGGTAGAAGGGCGTTTCGAACCGGTCGGCCAGGTACTTCAGGATCGCGGAGCTCTCGGTGAGCCGAAAATCCCCTTCCTCGAGCACCGGCACGAGCTGGTTCGGATTCTTCTGGGTGAAGGGCGGCTGCACGTGCTCGCCTTGCATCAGGTCCACGAGCTGGAGCTCGACCGGGAGGTCGTTCTCCTGGACGAACAGGACGATCGGGCGGCTGGTGGTGGAAACGGGGTGATAGTGGAGTTTCATTGCTTCCTTCTCGTTTGGGAGACGAGGGGTTCTTCTGCCCGAAGCCGCGAAGGCGGTCGATGCCCAGCTCTGCAAGTGCATCTTGCAGAAATGCGGACCTCCGGGCGTCAGCTCGGCAGGCCAGAAAATAGCGAGGCTTGGGACTCGAAGAACTCGAGGAGCGCGTCGACGGTGGCGCGCACCCGGGCCTTTTCGCGCGCCGTCTCGTGGTAGACGACCCACCCGGTGTTGGTCGCAATGGGATCGGGGAAAACCCGGACCAGCCCGGGCGTCAGAACCTCGAAAATGGCCGGAAGGACGCCGACCCCGCTTCCCGCGGAGATCAGCTGCGAGGCGATCTCGAGATTGTCGACGCGCACGAAGTCCGTGCCGCGATGAGCTTCGAGCCAGCGCAGCGGCTCCACCCCGTGAAGCGATTCGTCGTAGAGGAGAAGGTGGTGATCCTTGAGCTCCGCGGGGGAGGCCGCGTTACCGCGCGTTCCCGAATAGGCGATCGAGGTGTACACGAACCAGCCCATTTCGAACGCGCGCCGCCCGACCAGATCGGGCTCGCTCGGGCGCACCATCCGCACGGCGATGTCGGCTTCGCCCTTGACGAGATCGACTTTGCGAAGATCCGCGCTGATGTCGAGCTTCAGCGACGGGTGCGTCTCGCGCAACACCGGCACCAGCTTGCTCAGCACGATCAGAACGATGCCCGGAGCCATCGAGATGCGCACCGCGCCCGACACATCGAGCTGCGACTCGCGACACGAACGAACGGCGTCGCTCACTGCGCTTTCCATCGCTTCCGCGGCCGCGACCGCGGCGCGACCCTCCGCGGTCAAGCTGAACTCGCGGCCGCCTCGCACGATCAGGCGAGCGCCGATCGTCTCTTCGAGCGCGGTGAGCCGGCGGCTCACCGTCGACCCATCGATTTTGAGCTCGCGCGCAGCACCAGCCACGGAGCCGGCCCGCGCCAGCGAAAGGAGAATCTTGAAATCGCCCCACTCGGGACCGAGCGCCATCCACCGTGGCCTACCACATGAAGCGCCGCGCGAGCGACATCGACCCGCGACTGATAATGGGCGGCTAAAGGCGATTGATCACGAAATCGGCATCGGCAGTTTCGCGTCCACGGACTTCGCGAGCGCGAGAAAGCGCCGGTCGCCGCGGATCGGTGCGAGCGACTCCTGGGACAAGTGCGGCTTCACTTCCGCGCCGTGCTTTTTCGCGAGCTGCAAGCGGTCGGCTTCGGCTTGCTCGACGGCCGCCTCGAGCGACAGCAGCGAGTAGCCCCGAAAGAATCAGAGCTGATCGAGCAAGTCTTTGTGGAGGCTCACGGTTCCGTTGTGGCATTGCCTGGTGTGGCTTTCCGCCGCGCTTTCATGACGGCGCGCAGCAAGCGCGATCGTGTTGGTGGTTGGTGAACGATGTGCCCTCATGTAGGTAGCGCTGCCCCCCGGTCGAGCGAGCCGGTCGTGGTATACTCATATGTTTCGGCGGCGCTGAAGCGCCTCGAAAAGCCCGAGTTTTCCCATGGCGCCGAACCGGAGAGTGAATCCCAGCGAGCGAAGCCTCCCGTTCAGGGTCGCCGGCCGCTACGAAGCGCAGCAATTGCTCGGCACGGGCGGAATGGCCACCGTCTACAAGGCCTGGGATGACGCGCAGGGAACGCACGTCGCGCTCAAGTTGCTCACCATCGAAGCGGATCGCGGACGAGCCGCTCGTACGCTCGAGCTCTTCGAGCGCGAGTTTCACACGCTGGTGCACCTATCGCATCCGCGCATCGTGCGGGCGCTCGACTACGGCGTCGACGCCGAGCAGCCGTACTACACCCTCGAATTGCTCGACGGCGGCGATCTGCGCGAGCTCGCCCCGCTTCCCTGGCAGAGTGTGTGCGCGGTCGCTTACGAGATCTGCTCGGCACTGTCCGTTTTGCATTCGCGGCGGCTCGTTCACCGGGATCTGACTCCGCGCAACGTTCGAAGAACGCAGGGCGGCCAGGCCAAGCTGATCGACTTCGGCCTGTTGTCGCCAATGGGTCCGACGACGCTCTTTGCCGGGACGGCACCGTTTCTTCCGCCGGAGCTCGTCAGCACCATGTCGCTCGACGGCAGAAGCGATCTGTTTTCGCTCGGTGCGACGCTCTACTACGCACTGACGAAGCGGCAGCCCTACGCCGCGAGGAGCTTCGAGCGGCTCCCGGACGCGTGGCGCTCGAGTCCGGTGCCGCCATCGGCCATCGTTCCCGGCGTGCCGGCGGCGCTCGACGATCTTTTGCTCGACATGTTGCGGATTGACGCCGGATCGCGGCCGAAGAGCGCGGCGGAGGTGATGGAGCGGCTCACGCCGCTGCTCGCCGTTCCTCCCGACGACGGGCTGCGCGCCGGGCGCGCGTACCTGGTCACGCCGAAGCTGGTCGGGCGCGATCAGGTGGTGTCGAAGTTCCGCAAGCAGATGGTGCGGGCGCTGCGGGGCCAGGGAGGCGGCTTCGCGGTGGTTGGTGAGGAGGGCACGGGGCGGTCGCGCATGCTCGATGCGTTCGTGCTCGAAGCGAAGCTCGTCGGAGCGACTGCCGTGCGCGCGGGTTCCGAAGACGCCGTGCGCCCATTCGGCGTGGCCGCGTCGCTCGCCCGGCAGATTCACGGCGCTGCACCGGACGTTGCGCTCGCGGTAGCCGCGCGGCATCCGGCCGTGTTCACTCTGCTTTACCCGGAAGCGAACGGCGTCGTCGAGCTCGTCGACGTCACGCGGCCCGAGCTCGATCGCGCCGCGCTCCAGTCGGCACTCCGCACCTGGATCCTCGAGTTTTCGGCGCGGCGTTCGCTGGCGATCGCCGTCGACGATCTGGAGCGAGTCGACGAACCTTCCGCCGCCCTGTTGGCTTCGCTCTCGTGGGAAGCGCGCACGCGGCCGCTCACGTACCTGGCGGTCCTGCCGGCGCAGGATGCCGCCGCGGGCAGCGCCATCGAAATCGTGCGCAAGCACGCCGAAGAGGTGCGTCTCGAACCGCTCACGACCGAGCAGGTCACCGCCCTGTTCACGTCGGTGTTCGGCAAGGCGCCGCATCTGGATGCGATGTCGGCGCGCTTCACGGCGCTTTCCGGCGGGCGCCCGCGCGAGTGCATGGTGTTCGCGGAGCATCTCGTCGACGCCGGGGCGATCACCTACGGGGGCGGGAGCTGGACGCTGCCGGCGGAGTTGCCCGACACGCTTTTGCCCGCGAACCTCGAGGCTGCGCTCACCCTTCGCGTCGGCCAGCTCGGCCCGCTGGCCCGGCACGTGGCGGGGCTCTTGGCCGAAAATCTCCTGGATCGACTGAGCCGTGCCGACCTGCTCTCGCTCGAGCCGGCAAAAGGAGCTTCGGTCGACGCCGCCGTCCACGAGCTCGTCGCCGCGCGGCTGGTCGGCGGCGATTCGTCGGGGTACGCGCTGCTCGGGGGCGCGATCGCTCGCATGCTGAGCTCGGCGCTCGGAGACGCCGAAAGACGTCGAATCCACGACGAGCTCTCGGAAGTGCACGAGCGCGCCGGCAGACATACTCTGCTCGTCGCGTATCACGCGCTCCGCGGCTCACGCGCCGAACGAGCGTTCGATCGGCTGGCCGAGGAAACTCCGAACACGGATCAGCGCACCGACTTCGTCCAGTCCGCCGCGCAGCTCCTGGGGGAAGAGCGCATGGCGTACGCGCTCGACCTCGCCATGACCACGGCCGAGCGACTCGAAAGACCGGTTTTGGAGCTGCAATCGCTGCGATCGATGCTGGCTGCGATGTCCGCGCGCGGGGCGGATCCAGCTCATTTCTACCGCGTGGCGGAGGCCTGGCTCCGGCGAGCGAAGCACGACAGCGGGTACGACGACTGGCAGCGTCTCGACGCGACGCTCGAGCCGGCCGCGCGCGCAATGATGGCGGTATCGGCGGCCGCCCAGCGCTACGGCGAGACCCCGGCCGCGGACCGCGGCCAAGCGCCGCACGAAGCCATTCAGCAGCTCGTCGCTTACGTCCTGTTTGGGATCGCTCTCTCCGCTCGCGTTATGGATCGGGAGCTCTCGGCCTCACTGCCCGAGCTGCTCGTGCCTTTCGCGCCGGTGAGCCCGATGGTCTCGGCGATCCTGACCAACGCGCGGGCAACCTGTCTGAGCCGCGACGGCCGGCGAGAGCTCGCGCACGCCGCGTTCTCGGAGGTTCTCGAGCAGCTCGACGGTGTGAGCGGCGCCGAGCTCCGCTACGTCGAAAAAGTGCGGGCGGCAGTGTGCTACGCGCTCGCCTCCGCCGACACCGCGCTCGGTGTTCCGTCGTCATGGCTCGCACGCTACGCCGAGCTCGAGGACCCGAATCATCGCGTGAGCGCGTTCTTCCTGCGCAAGGTGGCAGCGCTCCAGCAAGGAGACTGGGAGCTCGCGGAAAAGTGCCGGCAGGAAGGCGAGCTTTTCTCCCTGCAGACCAAAGCGTCCTCGATGTTTTCCACGCTCGGCGACGAGCTCGAAGTGCACGCGATGGCACGCGATCTGACCGGGGTCAGACAGGTGCGCGCCGCCGTGCACGCGATGGTCGAGAAGTACCCGGGCTGGCGAACGGTGGCAGGGGTCGCCGATGCCCACTATCTGCGCCTGTGCGGGGATCTGGAGGGCGCGCTCACGGCGCTCGAACCGGCACTTGCCGATAGCGACGACGTTCAGCCAAGCCAGTGGACCGTGGCGGGACGGATCCTCGCGGTTCAGCTCTTGATCGAGCTCGGCAGAGCCGAAGACGCCCTGTCGCTCGGTCTCGGGGAGCTCGCGCGTTGTGAGGCCCAAGACATGCGCCTGCAAGCCCGCAATCTGGCGCTTTCGATCGCGGCGGCCACGGCCAAGCTCGGGCGTTTCGACGAAGCCGCGCAGCGAGTCGAGGCAGTCATTGCCGAGCAGCTGGCCCTCGGCGTCGCGGGCCTGCAACTAGGCCAGTCCTACGAAGTTGCCGCGCGCATTGCCATCGCGGCGAAGGACGGCGATGCGTTTCTCAGGTTCGCGGTCCTCGCGTGCGAGCAGTATCGGCCAGGCAAGAGCTCGGTCCTCGGCGCGCTGTACGAGCGACTGCTGGACGACGCCCGACAGGCGGGGCTCGCCGGCGACACGCCCGACGCAGCGCCGCCCAGGGCGGACAGCGGGCTGCCGACGGCCGACGATCTGGCCACCGTGATCGCTGTCTGTGAGCATCCCGAGGAGCGTGCCGAACGCGCCCTCGAGCTGCTCTGCGACGGCGACCCTCCGACGCGTGGCCACTTGCTCGTGTGCAAGGTCGACGGCCTGGCTCTCGTTGCGTCGAATGCGCCGTGTAACACCATCGGCGAGATTGTGACGTTTGCCACGCAGTGTCTCGACCTGGAAAGTCGCACGAGCAACATGGAGACCAGCGCGCTCTCGTCGATGACGCTCGCGGAGACCACGGCGGGATGGACCGACACCGAAGGCGTCGAGTACGAAACGGTGGTGCTGGCCACGACGGTCGCCGACACGCTCTCTATCGGCGGTATCGCGCTGCTCGTCAAGCAGGGCCCTCCACGAGCGAGCAGGCTCGCTGTTCTCGCCACCGCGATCGCCCGAACGCTGATCACGTCGGGCGATGCGATCAGCGTCGCCGTGATGTGATCAAACGACGCGCAGCGCTTTGCCGACCAGCACTTCGTTGTGCGATCCGGTGCGGTAGCCGGCGAGGTCGAGCGCGACGTAGGTGAAGCCGTGGCGCTTGCCGGCGCGCACGACGTCGTCGCGGATGCCCGGCTCGAGCAGGCGCGGCAGCTCGGCGATGTCGACCTCGATGCGCGCGATCTTGTCGTGCCAGCGCACGCGCACCTGGCGAAACCCGAGCGCCTTGAGCTCGGCCTCGAAGCCGCCGATCTGGGCGAGGCGTTCGCGGGTGACGCTGGTGCCGTAGGGGATGCGGCTCGATAGGCACGCCGACGCCGGCTTGTCCCAGACTCCCATGCCGATCTCGCGCGCGGCGGCGCGCACGTCGCTCTTGCTGAAACCGAGCTCGACCAATGGGCTTCGCACGGCAGCCTGCTTGGCGGCTTCGAGTCCGGGGCGATAGTCGCCGAGATCGTCGACGTTCGTACCGTTGACGACCACGGCGAGCTCCCATTCGCGGCGCTTCAGCTCGGCCAGCTCGTAAAGCTCGCTCTTGCAGTGAAAGCAGCGGTCGGGGTCGTTTTTGACGTATCCGGCGCGTTCGATCTCGTGGGAGTCGACGAACTCGTGGCGGGCACCGATGGTCCTGGCGATGCGCGCAGAGTCCTCGCGCTCGCTTTCGGCGAGGCTCGGGCTCACCGCGGTCATGCCGACCGCGCGCGGGCCGAGCTCGGCGTGGGCTACCGCGAGCACGAAGGCGCTGTCGATGCCGCCCGAGTAGCAGACGAGCACGGAACCGGCGTCGCGCAGCCAAGCGCGAAACCTTTCGAGCTTTTCGTCGGGGGCCGTCATCTCGAGCGAGCCTAGCGCGGGGGCAGAAACCGAACCAGCATGCGGCTCATTTGGCCCAAACTTGCAGCGCGTAGCGGCCCGATCCGCTGAAAACACTGACCTCGAGCACGTACGGACCCGGTTCGGCGAAGCAGGCCGGGCCGAGCGGGGGCACCACGGGCCACGCGTCGTGAGTGATGTCGCCGGTGACCGGTTCGCCGTCGAGGTTCATGATCAAGACATCGAGGTCGCGCACATTGCGATCGCCCGCGGCGAAGACGCGAAAGCAGTCGCCGGCTTCCGGCACGAAGAAGGTGTAGCGGTCGGGTGGATTGTCGGGGCCCTGCTCGCCAGTGGTCAATCCGGTGATCTTTCGCATGCCGCCGAGCTTGCCGCACGAGTCACCGAGCCTTTCGAGATCGGCGTTCGGATCTCCGCTCGGCGAAAAGCCCGCGTAGCAATCGCGCCAAGCCGCGGCTTCCGGAGCTTCGGTGCGTGCGGGGGGCGACACGCTCGAGCCGCAGCCGAAGCTCGAAATCACCGATAGAGCGGCAATGCGCCGGATCGAGTGCACGGCTCACCGTAGGCCGGCCTTGCCATCGCGTCCATCGACGCACTAGTGTTTCGCGAGGTATCCCCATGACAAGATCGTTCAAGTCGGGATCGGCGCTGGTCTGTGCATTGGCCGCGATCGGATGCGGGTCCGAGGACGGTTCGACCCCGACGACGACGGCGCCGGGCGCGCGTGACTTGCGCATGGAGGTGCCCGCTGCCGATCCGGCGTTCCTCGACTTCGTCGGGGGCGAATTCACGATCGAGCCCGGCTACGAGAAGATGGCGTGCACGCATCTTCGCTACGACGGAAGCGACATCGCGTTCTCGAAGCTCAAGACCCTGCAATCGGACTACGGCCACCACGCGGTTTTGCTGGCGGCGAAGGAGCCGCTGCCCCCGGGACCACGGAGGACTGCACCGATCGCGCGTCGATGTCCAAGTACGACGCCTACACGATCGGTGATCAGGATCTACCGCCGGGGCACGGCATTTTCCTGGCCGGCGGCAAATCCATGGTGCTCCAGTCGCACTACATCAATACGAGCAGCCAGCCGATCCTGGTGCGCGACGTGGTGCGGATGCAGAAGATGGCGATCGAGGACGTGACGACGTGGGCCGCGATCCACATCACGAATACGCTCGAGTTCGCGGTGCCGAGCTACGAGAAGAAGAAGATCACGTTCGATTGCACGGTCGACAAAGACGTCGATCTTTTGATGGTCGGCGGGCACATGCACGAATGGGGCTCGCGCTTCGAGTTCTTTTACGGGCCGAGCGAAGCGGAGCTGAAGTCCTTGTATCTGGCTGACCCGTGGCGCCCGGACTACCGCGATGCACCACCGATCACGCTGTTTTTCACCAACCCGATGCGGCTCAAGGCCGGCTCGATCATGCGCACGGTGTGCGAGTGGGACAACTCGACCACGGACGAGCTCAGCTTCCCGACGGAAATGTGCACCTCGTTCGGCTACGTGGCGGGCTCGAAAGAGCCGGTCGTTTGCTCGATTGGCCAGTAAACGCATGGCCGCACATCGAAGCTTGCTCGCGATCGCGCTGCTGTCCGCGCTGCCGCTGCTCGCAGGTTGCGGCAGCGACGACGATGCGCAAGTGTTGCCCGCTCCAACTCCGGGCACGCTGAAGTTCAATTTCAGCACGACGAACGGCGTGCGCGCGAGCCCGAACCTCGTCGATCCGCTGCGCGGTACGGCTTACGGCGCGATCTTCTTCGAGCGCGACGTGAGCTTGATGGGTCCGCGCGACGGCGCGCCCGAAGCGACTTCGATCGAGCTCGCGAACGTCGATCTGACGACCGCCGACGTGAGCGCGAACAGCGTCGTGACGATCCCGATCTTTCCCGACAAGTACGTGTTCCTCGGCATGCTCGACCTCGACGCCAACGGCGCGGTCGAAAGACGTCCGGAGTCGGGGGATCTCGCGACGTTGCCCACGACGAACCAGTTCACGGTGGAGAGCGGGACGGAGACTGAAGTCACGATCGTGTTCGATCTGGTCTTCAACTGAGTAAGGCCGCGAATCATCGGCAGAAAAGCGCGGGGGGGGTGACATTGGCTGTCCGGCCGGGGCGGCCCCACCCCTTCCCGGAAGGGATATCTGATATTATGTTCAGTATCGGTCATGGCACTTCCGGCAAACCTTCTGGAACGCCTTCCTCTGGCGCTGACGCTCCCGGGGAAAGCCGCAGGCTCGGAGGTCGCGCGTGGTCTCCCGCTGGGGGTGGCAGAGCTCGACGAGCTCTTGCCGGACGGCGGGTTGCTCAGGGGTGGGGTGGTCGAGCTCTGCGTCCGGGGGGGCGCAGGGCTAGCCACGTCGCTCGCGCTCACGGCCTGCCGCGCCGCTCAGGACGAGGCACGCCGGCTCGGGGGAGCCGTGCCCTGGTGCGCCTTCGTCGATCCTTCGAGCACGCTTTTCGCGCCGGGGGTGGCAGAAGCGGGGGTCGCTCTCGAGCGGCTGCTGGTCGTGCGGCCAACGCTCGAGGCACTGAGCCGCGTCGCCGTGCGGCTCGTGGAGTCGCAGGCGTTTGCCGTCACCGTCATCGACACGGCGGGTGTGCCGGGAGCGGAGCTCGACGTCTCGCTCGGGAGCTGGCCGCGCATCGTGCGGCGGCTGTCGATGGCGCTCGAGGGT
>Ga0111539_10005335_pt1 | contig 16628 bp, 13 predicted proteins | sample RhiMethybrSRZTD1_FD_79667 | JGI IMG/M metagenome (GOLD analysis project Ga0111539, IMG submission 79667) | Populus rhizosphere microbial communities from Tennessee, USA - Rhizosphere MetaG P. TD hybrid SRZTD1 (version 2) (version 2) | ecosystem: Host-associated > Plants > Roots > Rhizosphere >... | reverse complement strand
GTTCTCTGGTCAATTCCGGACTATTACAAGAAGATCGACAAAGCGATGATTCAAGAAGCAGCCAGGACTTACCTGAATACCAATCGCTATGTTGAGGTAATGCTGTTTCCGGAGAAGAAATAAGTACGCACGCCTCCGGCGTGCATTAGAGCGCGCCGGAGGCAGGCGAGATCCAACCATTAGAGGTCAGGCCTGCGACTTGCGATTCTCTTAGCCGAGTACAACTCAATCCACGATTCCGCACTTGCGAAAATCGCAATCGCGGAGCTTGCGCCGTCCGATCCGGGGTCAGGCCTTCGATTCTGCGATTCTTACGACCATAAGTTGGAGACGATCTTCCCTGGTTATGAGAATCGCAGAATCGAAGGCCTGACCCCAATTTGCTTTGGATCCTGAGAAAACTCCGGCTAACGACCGAGCATGTTTTTATCGACCTTGCCAAAGTTCCAGCCGGTATAATTCCCTCCGCTGCCGTACTGCACCTTAACGGCGTCGCCTTGCGAAATGCGAGCAAATTCTTCCGCGGTTAGCGTGAAGACAACTGTGTTTGTCTCGCCCGTGTTCAGATAACGGCTGAGGCTAAACTCCTGCGCTCCAATGCGAAGCACAAGCATTTCACCCTGAGGTAAAAACTCGCGACTGCTGTTCAACTCGATCTCAACCGCATTGCCCAGACTGGCTGACTGGACCGAGCGCATTGACTTGATCTGGTTAATATCGTTGCCGCCACCGTTCGGGTCGTCGAGCAGAGTGTCATCCGTGGGCAATATTGAGAACACGTTGGTGGGCGCCAGCAGGCCATTAACTCTGGAGAGCTGGATGTTCGCGAGATAGATTTCGTCGCGACGCGTATCATCAAACGTAAAGCGCACGCCGCGCAGGTTGCTGACAATCCCGGCGTTGCCGAACGCGCTGAGCGGAATTCGAGCCGTTTGCAGGATCGGATGTCCCGCCGTCCCAAAGCCTAGAACCAAACTGCCCACCGGGCCCGTCAACGAAAGATAGTCCCTGAGTTGCAGTGCGTTGGAAAGCGCGCCGTTGGCGCTCACCAGCCGAATCGAGAAGTTCGTCTCAAAGTTGAACCAGTTCGAAGTCTTATTGCAGAGTAAGTCGGCCGGATCAGCGCATTGACGCGACAGGCGAAAATCGAGAGTGCCGAAAGAACTGGCATCAATGCCGTTGCCGGGATTGGTCACGTTGCTTTGAAAGAACGTGCCTGGTCCGGCGCCATTCCATGAGACCAGCGCGGCAAATTGCTGCAACGGATCATGATTCGCGACGTGACCGTGAACTACAAAAACGTTGCTGGAACTGTTGGCTGGCCCATTGCTGTTGAATCCGGTCGGGCCGGTAAAGTTGTCGAAGACGGAAGTGAATGACGAGTCAGGTGAGTCTGTATAGCCGCGATCGACTCGCGTCACATTCGCGACTGAGGCCGGCAGAGCGAACTGCGGATTAAAAATCCGATTGTAGTCGGGAAGTTTGCTGGCGCCGACGTTAGCTACAAAGAACGCGACCGCGCTGGCGACGGCGGTGGTGCGCTCGTCCGCCGAGCCGGGTTGATGATCAAACAAACGCTGGTTAGCGAAACAGCCGGCTGAATCACTGAGCTGCCATTCAGTGTTGTAAAAATTGTGGTTAGCGCCCCACACCGCGAAGGTTGATTTTGGCCGCGCCGGCGTTTCCGAATTCACTCTGAGCATGCGATCGAAGGGCTTCACCCCTTGTAGGTTGAAGACGTCTCCATCGCACATCGGTAAAAGGACGTTCCACGAGGTGCCCAGCGCATTGAGCGTCAACGAGGTTTGCCCGTCAACCGGCCCAATCTCAAAGATACCCTCAACCGTCATGGGACCAATCAGGCTTTGCCAGTTCGTGCCGCCCGGATCGCTTTGATAGAACTTATAGGCTGCCCGCATGCCTTCACCACCGCGCGAGTGTCCGAGCAGGCCGACGTGATCGAAATCAATCTTACCCACCAGGTCACTGAGTCCGGCTGGCGGAGTGTCTGCGCCAGAGTTCCAGCGGCTGAGCTGCTGTAAATGGCGAAGCACCAAACGCCCTCGCGCCAGGTTGAGTCCGCGATCAACGAGTATGCCCGGCGCGGCGTTTATGCCCCGGTTCGCGTTGATGGATACCACGATATAACCAAGACTCGCGAGACGCTCTGCGAAGTAAGCATACCCGGCATGACTCGGCACCGGGATGTAGCCTGCGGGACAGGTTCCCGTGAAAGTGTATTGAACATTGATATCAAAATGTTCGCCCGGTCCGGACAGGCGACCACAGGTGGCGTGATTGCCATGGAGCAGAACCACGAGTGCGTGGGCCGAACTACCCAGGTTTGACGGCCGGTAGACTCGCGCCCAAAGTTCCGTTGCCAGGGCAGTCGATACCACCGGATCGATTGCCGCTGGGAGTTTGTACTCGGACACAGTAGTTGGGCCGCCCGAAAGCAAAGTTGCATCAGGAGCGACCTGCGCCACCACGGGCGCGGACAAAAACAGCAAACACAGCAGGCACAAAAGGGTTCGCATAGTTTCCTCCAGAGTTCGGTTTGCGATGTTGGATTGGGGGGCCTTAGTCTATGCCGCGAGTGTGCTTTCGGCAAGGAAAATTACCCGAAACGACAAACGATTTTTTTGGAGGCGAGGCGTCTCCTACAAATCGCCAGCCTGACCGCGGCTCCCGGTTCGAAGCCACGATCATTATCCGCAAAATCGATGATCTGAAAATCGTTACTGAGTTAAGTCCTGGCCCCAGGGTTTTTGGGCTTTCACGTACGCTTCAATGGGAGCCAGGCAGCGATTCATGCCGTACCAAGCGAAGAAACTTTCCGCGCCTTCATCTCAGCAAGCTCGCAATCGCAGGCCTGACCCCATTTACTTACTCACTGTCCAAACCGCTGCCGGTATTCAATCGAGCTGATGAACGCCTTGACCATTTCCGCGTTGAGGTAATTTCCGTGGAACTGGTTCAGCTTGTTCAGCCAGAAGTCGTAACCGGTGTGATCTGAATCCGGCCCGGCGTTCGGGTCACGCTGCAAATAGCCAAAGTATTCAGCCAGCACGAAAGCCCGATTGAACTCTGCGTCGTAGAGGTCGCTGTCTTCAGCAACCTGGCGCACAGCCTGTGCCCGCGCGGTCGCGTTGCTGCTGGCGGCGGCTCCGCCGAAAAGGTTGATCGCACTTGTGCGTTCACTCGACGAAAGCACACTGCCGGCGTTTTGATTCAGTTTGTCAACAAAGTCTGCGGGCGTCATGGTCATCGGAAAAGCCGCGATGAACCGTGAAGTTTGGACAAACTCAAGCGCGTAGTTCTGTTTGTTATTCTCCAGCGTTTGTTCCCAGCCAGGATCCAAGACCCTGAAGCCCCGACCAATCCGTTGTGTATCCTGTTGGAATTCATTGAAACGGACTGCCGGCACTGCGAGCTGATGGGTTCCGCCAAAGGTTGAATTTCCATTCGCGTTGCCGTAGGCGACTTTGTAAAAACGCTCGACCAGATACCCGTTGTTCTGAAACTCGATCGAGAAAAAGAACGAAGCAGAGACATCAATGCGACGAACTTCAGTGCACTGCAAGTCATCGCCGCATGAAGTGATTTGATTAGTCCAGAAGCCCCAACCGGATTGGTCTGGTTCACGGCCCAGGAAATCAAGAAAGTGCCGGCGCACAAACATCCCCTGATCGTGCACCACAACTACCTTCACGGTCTTTGTCGTGGACAGTTTGTTTGTGTCATTGGTACAGGTGATGTCTATGGAATAAATGCGGCCGTTGCTATTGCCGGCGCGTTCAGCGCGCAAACGAAGGTGATGTGCATCGATAACCTCCCAGTCGGGAGCGGTATCCCCGTCACCAGTGCCATTAACGGGCTCGTCTGAAGAGACGGTCAAAACGCAGGTATTGGGACAGGGATCGGTTACAGTGTAGTCGACCGTTACGTCAACCATTTTATGATTGGGCGGCCACAGCGACTCAGGTGTTGCTACAGCACGGTTGATGATCGGCGCGGGGCAACAGTTTTTGGCTGGAAACACTGCCAGCGAGAGAAGACCGGAATCACCAGGAAACCCATTGCTAAACGGCGAGCCAGGCACTGATGTCAAAGCGCCGGTAGCTCCAATACTGAAGCCATTGATCAGATTGTTGAGGGCGGCTGTGTAAAGCAGAGTGCCGGCCTGATTCGTGCCCATGCCGGCCGGGGACATTGCGCCGGGTACCGCAAAAGGTGAGCCTGCAACCACCGACAGAGCACCGCCGGGCGCGACATTGAACACCGTCACCGAGTTGCTGCCCTGAGCGCTCACAAAAAGCTTGCTGTCATCGGGGCTCAAAACCGCAACGTTAGAGTTCTCTCCGGGACCGTTGAAAGGCGATCCGATGATCCGCGACAACGTACCACTGAGACCAATGTCGAAAACATCGACCCTGGAATTTGCAACGCCACCAAGAGCAACAAAAAGCTGGGTGCTCGCGCAATTGCAGTCAATACCGGCAGCTCCGGTCGCCGATGTCGGCGAGCCGGCAACCGGCGTCAGTACTCCGGTCGCGGAGATACTGAACATAAATACACTGCCGGGCGACGACGATACGGCCACAAATTTTCCATCCGAAGTAACCCTGGCACTGGCCAAGGGCCCACCGGCGCCGCTGGCGAACGGAGATCCTGTTACCGGGCTCAGGGCCCCATTCGCGGCGACGCTGAATACGGTGATGTTCAGTGATGATCCATTTGCGACGATCAGAAACTTGTCATCAGGGGTGGTGGTCAATGACATCCCACTTAAACCGGCAACGCCGCCGGTGGCGAAGGGCGAACCAGGCACGGATGTCAGGACTCCTGTGACTGGATCAATCGAAAACGCGCTGACATTGTCGCTGCCGCCATTACCGGCGAACAAAAAGTTCTTCACTACAGCTGTCGTGATTCGATTAGAGGCGAAGACGCTGCCCCCGCCACCATTTCCGCCCGTCGCAAAAGGCGAACCTGGAACCGGACTCAGGGAGCCATCGACTGCAGCTGAAAACGCTGAGAGGGTGTTGGGAGTGCGATCGTTGTTGGTGTACACGAATGTACCCTGCGCCATCACGCGCAAAGCGCAGAAACCCAGCAAAAGAACCAGATGTATTAGCTTCTTCATCGTCACTCCTTTCGGCTCGTGAGTGACACTAATCGTCACTCACGCCCATCGGTGCAGGTAATTTAGTTGTAGGGGGGTGAACTAAAGAAGAGAGCTGGAGTCCGGCCGGTCGGGTTGATACCGTCATGTCTGACGGCAGTTTCAAACCGTGCTCAAAGCGACCCAGAGACGGGCTGCTTTGCTCAGATTTTCGTTGTAGGCGTAGCCTATGCCTATTAGGTTTTTCTGTCAATAATTCTCTGTCGGTGCGCGGGCTCCGGCGTGCGCCTCACGAGCGCGCCCCCGAGGCAACGCGAGTTAGACACCTTGCTACACTCTCGATCCGGTGTAGACTTGATTTGAATTTGTGAGAATGAAAGGTTGGAGCCGGCTATCGGATTTGAACCGATGACCTTCTAATTACGAATCAGACGCTCTACCAACTGAGCTAAGCCGGCCTGGGCTTCGGACAAACGTGGGTTTGTCGGACAGTTGACTATACGAATCGGCTCTTTTGAGTGTCAAGCAGGTGGCCCGGACTTTTAGTCTGTGATCGCTTTATTAGTTCACAGACTGAAGTCTGTGCCACGCGAAGCGAGGCTTTATGAAAGATCAAACACGCAACATTGAGACTTTCAAGGTTGGCGCCGGCGCGAAGATGAACGAATTCGATTTTCATAAGCACCAGGGCGAAATGCACGAGCACCACGAGGCTGAAATGGAATTGAACGTGACCAAATCGGAAACTACGGCAGAGAGAGTTGCGCGCTTAACCAGGCAGGCGCATGAGAAAGTTTTGCGGCGGAAGAAGCGACCGTAACTTGTTCGGCGAGGCATGGCCTCGCCGATGATTTCAAATTCAATGAATCGGAAAGGCAGAGCCTTTCCGCACATCAGGCGGCAGAGCCGCAAGCAGCGACCAGTTGAGAGGCGCGCAAACGGCAGGCAAGATGCCTGCGTACCTAATGGACATCATCGTCATCGGCGGCGGACTGGCAGGTGTCGAAGCCGCCTGGCAAGCGGCGAACGCGGGCGCGCATGTGCGCCTCTACGAAATGCGTCCGCTCAAGCAAACGCCTGCACACCGTACCGACAGACTTGCCGAAATCGTCTGTTCCAATTCTTTGAAATCGGATGAACCCGGAACCGCTTCGTATCTTTTGAAGGAAGAGTTGCGACGCGCAGGCTCTTTGGTGATGGCGGCGGCAGCGGCCACGCGTGTTCCTGCCGGCGCCGCTCTCGCCGTAGATCGTCAAAAGTTCGCGGAGTACGTCACCGAGCAGATTGAATCGCACCCTCAGATTGAAATCGTCCGTGAAGAAGTCAGCGCCATCCCCAAAGATTCGATCGCGATCATCGCCACCGGTCCGCTGACCTCAGACGATCTGACCTTCCAGATCATGAAACTAACCGGCGACGACCAGCTTTATTTTTACGACGCCATCGCGCCGATCATCGCCGCGGATTCAATCGACCAGTCGGTCGCCTTTCGCGCCGCGCGCTACGGTAAAGGCGGTGACGATTACTTGAACTGCCCGCTGAACGAAGATGAATACGCGCATTTCCATGAAGCCCTGACCGAAGCCAACAGCGTCCCACTGCAGCGCTTTGAAGAGACGCGTTGGTTTGAGGCATGCCTGCCGATTGAGGAATTAGCGCGTCGCGGCGTCGATACTCTGCGGTACGGGCCGATGAAACCGGTCGGCCTCCGCGATCCGCGCACGGGACGCGAACCTTACGCGGCCGTACAACTCCGGCAGGAAAACCTTATGGCCGACGCCTACAGCATGGTTGGTTTTCAAAATCACCTGCGGTACGGAGAACAGGCCCGAGTCCTGCGGACGATTCCGGGGCTGGAACGCGCTGAGTTCCTTCAGTTTGGTCAGATACATCGGAACACTTATCTCAACTCGCCGAGAGTTCTGGCGGCAACCATGCAGATGCGCGAGCATCCAAACATCTTCTTCGCGGGACAAATTACCGGTGTCGAAGGTTACGTTGAATCAGTCGCGATGGGCTGGCTGGCAGGACAGAACGGTGTGCGGCTTCTCCGAAACGATGAGCTTCTGGTGGCGCCGGCCGGCAGCGCGATCGGAGCTTTGGCGCGATATGTTTCGACCACCGAAACGAAGAATTACCAACCGGTGAACATCACTTTCGCCCTGCTCAAACCGCTTACGTCCGAACAAGCGCGCTCGGTAAAGCGTAAGCGTGATCGACACTCTTTACAGGTCAGGCTGGCGCTGGAAGAATGGGACGCCTGGCTACAAACGATCCGAAAGGAAACCGAGCCTCAGTTGGTGGCGGCCACAAGATGAGATCCCCTCAAAGATATTCACTCGTTCTGGCAGGCCTGGGCCTGGGCGCTGCGTTGTTGGGTCTGATCATTCCGGTTACCCACTCACAATCAGGACGGCAAAAAAAGGACACCAACTCCGCCGCTTCGCCGACTCCCGGAACGCGGCCACGTCAATCAACAAAGTCCCTGCCTCAGCCGCCGATCATGCCGGTGTCATCGAAATCGAGCACAAACGCGCCGGATGATCCGGATGTAGTAAAGGTAAGTTCGCACCTGGTGCCGGTGCCGGCAACGGTCCTCGATGCGCACGGCGTTGCGATTACGAACCTGAAGCTTGAAGACTTTGAGTTGACTGTCGACGGCCAGACAAAGCCGATCAGCGAAATCACCCGCACGGAATCACCGGTGCGTTTGGCGATGCTGTTTGATAACAGCGGCTCGCTCGACTTTGCCAGAGATTTCGAAAAGCGGGCGGCTGTTCGCTTTTTCCACTACGTCCTGCGACCGGTGGATCAGGCGGCCATCTACTCGGTTTCAACCAATATCGTGTTGGCCCAACCGATGACCGGCGACGTAACTCGCTTGCAGCAAACGATCGAATCTTTTCTCAAACCGGAAGGCGCGACCTCGCTCTACGATGCAATCTTCGATGCGCTTGCTTATCTAAAACCGTTTCAGGGCCGGCGAGTAATTGTAATCGTCTCGGACGGTCGCGACACCACGAGCCGCGACGAGCACGATTTTGAAGGAACGTTGAAGCGTCTGCAGTCTGATGAGTGTCAGGTCTATGTAGTACAGACCGGTGTTTATGATAATGCCAACGTGCGCGACCTGGCGGCCGAGCGACGCATGCAGGAATTCGCCGCGCAAACCGGCGGCGCCGCGTACATTCCCCGCACGGTCGAAGATCTCGACAAAGCGTTCGCGCAAATCTCTGCCGATCTCGCGCACCAATACGTCCTCAGCTACTATCCGGAGATGGACAAGCGCGACGGCAAGTATCATCTGATTACGGTCAAGGTGAAGGCCCCGGCAAACACGCGTGTGCGCGCGCGCCGGGGTTTTCTGGTGAAGTCACGCGATAATACTTAGGCATGCTCCGTTTAGGCAGTGATGTCCTAAATTGAGCCGCCTGCGTTTCTGTGGTGCAGGAATTGTCCCGTCTCGCACGGAACGAGACCACTAATACATGATAAATTTCTTGCCTTGATCGTTCTGATAGAATCGTTTACATGGAAGCCAAAGACCATCTAATCGCGCAAGCATGCCGCCTTATCGCCGTTGATGCAGTCTTCTAGCAATCATCAGGATCGGGTATGATTTGTCGAAAATTCAAAGGCAATGAAAACAGTCAAAGACATCAAGATTCAGCGACCGAAGAGAGAAAAGGTCACACGCGAAGAAACCATCAGGCGCGTCAAGGATTTTCCAAAGCGAATGGAGAAACTGATTGCCGCTATCAGAAAAGGTTCGAATCGAAATATTCATTCCTGATTTACCCGACCCCATTTATGCCAACATTCTTGAGGAACTCGGGAATGAACTTACTTACGCGTATGGTGGCTGTACGAATGTGGCTACAAACGGCAAATATCGCTCGTCCGGAGGGGTGATTTTACCGGACAAGATTCAGCTCCTCTTCTCGGATACATCATTCCTTTGGGACCGCGACCGCCTCATCGTGGAGTTATATGCTGAAAGAATTCGAACCGTCGTGAAACGCGCACTCTTACGCGAGGAAGCGATCATGGTGGTCGCATACCCGGTCTTCCATGCCAATTAGATAGCCATGGCAAGTTCGCTCGATCACCTGCTCACACAGTTTCTCGACCACCTTCGCTACGAGCGAAATGTCAGCGCCCATACGTTGCGCAATTACGAAAGTGACCTCCAGCAGTTCTTCGAATTTCTGGCCCCGAGAGATAAAGACACCGGCCAGCGAAACGAACCTGAGATCAGCCAGATCGATCATCTGACAATCCGTGAGTGGCTGGCGAGCCTGCATTCAGATCACAAAAAAAAGGCCTCGGTCGCCCGAAAGCTGGCGGCCCTGCGCACTTTTTTCCAATTCCTGGTGCGCGAAGGTGTTACCGAACTGAATCCGGCGAAACTGGTCGCCACGCCGCGCAAAGAAAAGAAGCTGCCGGTGCATCTTTCCATCGAAGATGCCGTGCGGTTTATTGAGACACCCGACACTGAGACGGATTTTGGCAAACGTGATCGCGCTATCCTGGAACTGCTTTACGCAACGGGGATGCGTGTGTCCGAGCTGGTTTCGCTCAACCTTCGCGACATAGATTTCCAACACAGGTTGCTGCGCGTCTTTGGCAAACGGCGCAAAGAACGAATCGTGCCGTTTGGCGAGCCGGCGGTGAATGCGCTCAAGGATTATCTGAGTGTGCGTGAAGTCTTTCTCGCTAATGCGCCGGTAACCAAACGCGACGCGCAGCCGCTGATTCTTAACTATCAGGGCACGCGCATGACGACGCGCTCAGTCGGCCGCCTGGTAGAAAAATACATTCGGCTCTGCGCCGGGATTCACGACATCAGTCCGCACGCTCTCAGACATTCTTTCGCGACTCACCTGCTGGACGGTGGCGCCGACCTGCGCGACATTCAGGAACTGCTGGGCCACGCGCGGCTTTCGACCACACAAATCTACACCCACGTTTCCATGGAAAAGCTCATCGAAGTTTACGATAAGGCCCATCCCAAAGCGTGAGTACGCGGGGAGGGGATAATCCGCAGATTACGCAGATTACACAGATAGGAAAGGAATTCAGGGAGCAAGACTCCAGCTTAACTGATTAACGGTTTTCTTATCTGCGTAATCTGCGTAATCTGCGGATGAGTCCTCTCCTGCTTTTGCGCCCCTATCACGGTGCGATATCATCGGAGACTGAGAGTGCCTGCGCCGCTCTTTTTCGGATCTATGGAAGGACAACTTAGCCGACACCCTCTGGCCGAACTGATTCGCGAAATAACCGAGAGTGAATTATCGGGGGTCCTGCGCCTGTCACGCGAAGCCGCAAGAGTCGCGGTCTACTTCGTTTCCGGCCAACCAGTTTATGCAGCGTCGAATTTACGCGCGCACCGGCTGCGCGAGATTCTGAAACGACAGAACATTAAGTCCTGGCATCTGGAGAATGCGCCGGCGACGGCGACCGATGAAGAGCTGTCTCAAAGGTTAATAGCGAGTGGCGATCTCAAGCCCGAGGAGTTACAAAAAGCCCGTAGCAGCCAGTCCCTGGACGTCCTGCGCACGGCCCTGCTCTGGACGGAAGGAGATTGGCAGTTTAATCAAAAAGTGCGGATTCCGGCTGAACTGCGGGTAACGCTTGACGTCGGCCGGCTGTTGCTCGAAACGGCGCGACATCTCCCCTTCCCTTTTGTCAAAGCGCGTGCTGATGATGCTAGTGCCGGATACTCGTTGGGGTCACAAACTACCTCGCTGAAATTGTTACCGGCTGAATCGTTTGTGCTTTCGCGGGCCCAGTCCGCCGGAGACGTCTTTAAGTTGTCAGACATCTCAGCGAATGGCCTTTCCGAGGAAGATCATTTGCGCGCGGTGTACGCGCTTTCGCTTTCCGGAATTATTCATCGGACCGATTGGGACTTTGCGTTCAACATCAGCCGGCCGGATAAGGCAAAGACGAAACGAACTGCGGAACCGGCTAAAGAGAAGTCTGCACCGGTCGAGGCAGCATCGACCGACATCAACGCATTTCTCGCGCGGATGACAACTGCCAAAGACTATTACGAAGTCCTGGGTGTTCCGAGAGTCGCGACCGGCGATGAGATTAAGGACGCCTATCACAAATTGGCGCGACAATATCACCCCGATCGATTTCATCAGGGCGACAGCGATTTGCGCGCAGAAATCGGGTCGGCATTTGCCCGCATTGCCCAGGCTTACGAGGCGCTGAGCGATGCCGGGCAACGCGCGGCCTACGACAGGAAGCGAACAGCGCCGCCGGGCGCTGGTACTGCCAAACCCGAACAGAATAAGGAATCAAGCGCGCCGGTGAAAAAGGAAGACAGTCGCGCGAAGATCAGCTTCCGGCGTGGAACGGAGGCGCTGGAGCAAAATAAGTTTGATGAAGCGGCCCGTCTGCTGGCGGAAGCCGCAACCCTGGAGCCGCGCGAAGGCCGTTATCGTGCACAATATGGGCGGGCCCTGACATTTCTTCCCAACAGCCGCCGGATCGCCGAATCAGAGCTACAGGCGGCCGTGGCGATGGAGCCAAACAATTCGGCATTCCGGGTAATGCTGGCCGAACTTTATGAACGAGCCGGTTTGCGCCGTCGCGCTGAAACCGAAGCCACGCGAGCCCTGGCCGATGACCCGAACAATCACGCCGCGCGCGCACTGCTTTCAAAGCTCAGGAGCAAGCAATAGAAATCGGAATTAACCAGAGAGAAAAGAATGCCGCCCTTTGACGCAATAGAAAGCAGCCAATCGGACGTGATCGAGGTTTTCAAGAACCTCAGCTATCGTGCTGACGAGTTCGAAGGCTATCCGAACCCGCACGCGGTAAGGATCTCCGCAATTGCCGATCACCTCGGGCGAGCATTTCATCTCGGCACTCGTGATCGGTTTTCGTTGCGCGTGGCGGCGCTCGGACACGACCTGGGCGAGGTGGCCATGCGGCGCGATTACATTCAACGCGGCAGCGCGCTCAGCGATGATGAACGTATTGACCTCGCGCGGCATCCGCTCCTGAGTGAACGCGAAGTCGCTGCTTCAGGCGCCGACCGCGGTGCACAGTTATTAGTGCGATGGCATCACGAGTGGTGGAACGGAGGCGGTTATCCCGACGGATTGCGGTTCGAACAGATTCCGCTGGGCGCGCGAATCCTGCGGGTGGCCGATGCTTACGCGTCTTTGACTGACGCCCGGCCGTATCGCAAAGCTTATTCTGAGAAGCAGGCGCGCGAGCATCTGCTCGAGTGGACCGGGTTGGAATTTGATCCGCGCGTAGTGCGCGCATTGCTGACGCTTGAGCCTTTTAAAGAACTTCAGGGTTACGCGAAAGAAGTCGAACCTCCGCCGGATTTGAATTTGATTGCGGACGAACTCATGGCTCGAATGCAGGATCTGGGCTCGGGACTGTAGGATAGGTATGCTCGCCTCCGGCGTGCTTGAGTAGAGATCAAAGACAGATGCACGCCGGCGGCGTGCGCACCGCTCATGCAAACTCAAAACGCTCTCAACGCTGTGGGCATCGGCTGGCTTGGCTTTGAGCTTAACGTGCTTCGGCGTTTGAAATTCACCACGATTGCTCTGCCGCTGTCGGGCGAGCCCCAACTCGGCCATTACCTGAAGCGTTGGGACGCGCAGGTTTCCGCTAACGATCCGGCCCAATGGGCCTGGACCAAGTCACAGGCCTTCATCGAAAATAATTGCGAATCACTCTCGGAGGAAGACATTGCGACTGTCCTTGACGATGCCTACGTTCCGCGAAACTACTTTCGCAATCCGACATTATTGACCTGGTTCAACGAAACTGACGCCTGGTGGTTCGACAACGTTCGTTCGAACGCCGATCGCTTATCATCGCCTTACAAACGCGCGCTGGCGCTGGCTCTGGGCATGTCGGTAGGCGATTACGTATTCTCTTTTAATCTGGATACACGCGATCTACGTCAGCCGCTTTCGCTCTCGAATGTTTTTCGGCGACTGTGGCACACGGCGTTGCCCACCGTGAATAACCTGCGAAGAAATACCAGTTCGAACCGATCGGCGAAAGCGTTTGTGGCAGAGATGCAGGACACTGACGTGATGTTCCTGCGTTTGCCGCGGCCGGCGCGATCGAGCGACAGCCGCAACGGACGCGTGATTACCTGGAGAGAAGAATGGATTCGTCAGGGAAAGGGTTTCTGGAGCGAACTGGCTCGTGACCGCGGGGGTAAACTCGATTCCTATGTTGAGACCAAGGAGCAGTATCTCGGCTTGATTGATGATTTGCTGCACACAGCGGCACACATTAAGGTTTGGGCCCTGGAAGCGGTCAGCGATGGATTTGTCTCGACTGATGAGTTAGTCGAATGCGTAAGCAACACGCGCAAAATCGACGCGATCTACACGAAAGATTTTTCCGAACTGCTGGGAATACAGGCCGTGATTATTACGGCCGCTGCCTGAATCAGTTTGCATGCAGAAACTCCCCACCGTCCTGTTGATTCTCTTTCTGGTTGGCGTAAGCACGCACGCCGCACCAGAGCCTCAGAATCGTTCTCAAAGAGAGACTGTCAACTCAGTTGCGGAAACTGAACAGTGGGAAGCGATGAAGAAACGCTTCGCGGTTCTTCAAACTTACCTAAGTTCGTCAATGTGGTCATTGGTTCATGGTTATCGGTCCAAAGAAGAATTGGACAAAACAATGAATCTGTTTCAGAAGATGCTGAACGCAATGGCGAAGGATAGTCCAGCGCAACTTCGATCTATCGGTGGCGTACAAGGATTTCTGAATCGCTTCCTCGAAATTATGCGTTCACAACGCGACGACGTGGTCGCCGGATTCGCCGCCAGAGTCCTGGCTGTTTTTGGAGGTCTTCGCTACGCTCCGGACATTGCGGCAATCTTGAGAGGCCGCGATAAGTCCTGGACCGAATCTGTCTACCCCGAGCCAACCGTGCGTGGTCAGGCGGCGATCGCTCTCAGCATGCTTGAGGCCACGCAATACAAGGAAGACATCGCGGCGCTGCTGCGGAGCATGAATGTCTATGATCGATCAGGGGCGGCGCATGCACTCGCGACTCTTAAGGCAACTGAATATGCCGCCGAAATAGCCGGGCTGCTATCGAAGACTGGCTCTGGTTTTCGTATGGATGAGAGCCCGATTCACGCCCTGGTCAATATGGGCGTGGGACAACAATACAAAAAGGAAATTGCCCAGGCCCTCGCCGAGGACTTTTCTTCGGAGGTGCAGGTGGCTGCGGTTTATGCCCTGGCGCATTTACGCGCGTTAGAGTACGCGCCACACATTGCCAAATTACTCGACGACAAGTATCGAAGAGATGATGCCGCGAAAGGACTGGCGATTTTGGGCGCTAAGGAATACACAAAAAAGATCGCCTCGATGCTGGACGATGAGAACGCACCTTTGGATCAAGCGGCGGCACTGGAAGCTTTGGGAATCCTGGAGGCCAATGAATATGCGCCCAAGGCTGCTCAACTCATGCGCGACCCGCGCAAGTCGTTCGTTGCCGTTGACGCGGCGGAGTCTTTGATCTTAATGGGAGCGAACGACTATCTAAAGGAAGCGGCATCGCACTTTACCGTGTCCAGAGTTGAGACCTACATTCAGGCAAACGACCTTCATCCCCTCGTCGAAGAAGAAGCGCGACAAATCAATCAAAAGTTTCTAACTAGACTGAAAGAGCTCAAGGCTCAGCGATAAAACAGCTCCTTGGATTGAGTCGAGCTGCTTCTAAGCGCCGCGATTCTGCGCGCGGCTGGCGCTGAAACAATACGCGCACAAAACCGGCCGTCCGACCTGTGGTTTAAAAGGCACGGTGTCTGGCTTACCACACTGATCGCAAACAATATCGAAACGTTCACGTTCCGCACCACCACCGCCACCCGGCTTTGATCCACCAAAGTTAGCCCGGCGCGCATCCCGGCAAGGCTTGCAGCGCTTCGGATGACTCAATCCGCGCTCGCGATAATAATCCTGTTCTCGTTCGGTAAATGGGAAGGAGTTTCCACACTCGGCGCAAGTGATTTCCATGTCTGGCATAGCTATCTCCCGAGAAAACCAATTCTGAGGGGGGCCCTGTTCTTAATGGTCGGGAGTTTACCGCACTGAAGGAAACGTGTACAGGAATTTAGCTGGGCGGTTGGGGGCGGGTGAATCTCAGTCAGTCTATCGCGAAACCGTTTCTAATGACCTATTTGATTCACCGGCGAACTCCCGCCGAAGTTCGCGGCGACCGCTGCGATGGCTCGGCCACTCTGATGCGCGGCAAGTCTGCGACTTGGCGGCTGGAAGCGCTCGTCGTTTCATAGCGTCTCCGACCTTTGCCCACGGTCAAGGACCACTTACCAATTGGGGCCACGTATCAGCAAGTACCAGACTTGCCGCGCATCAGGGTGGCGGGGCCATTGGCGTGGTGAGTCAAGTATCTCAATGCCGGTTCAACGGTTTTTGAGAAGCCGTTAAAACGGCTGAGAAGATCGTCTGTTGTCGCGATCACCTCGCTGAAGCAAGGTGTTAATAAGCGGGGACTCTCTTTGATTCAAAGGAACGTCTTTGAACTAGGTCTGTAACTCACGCACATGGGCCCTTACGGTTTCGCCCAGGGTGTCGAGGTTGTAGCCGCCTTCCATGCAGGAAATGATCCGGCCGCCACAGCTCTCGTCGGCCCACTGCTTTACCACTCGCGTCATCTGTACGAAGTCTTCGTCGGTCAGCAGCAACTGCCCCAGCGGATCATCTGCGTGCGCATCAAACCCAGCTGAAATGATCACGAGGTCGGGAGTGAATTTCGCGGCGATCTCTTCAATCGCGGATTCAAACGCGCGCCGCTGTTCGCTGGTTGGGGTTAGCGCTTTCAGCGGCACGTTCAAAGTGTAACCTCGCCCACGGCCTTGTCCGGTTTCTCCTCGCGAACCGGTGCCGGGGTACCAGGGGTATTGATGCATCGAAAAATAAAAGATAGACGGGTCGTCATAGAAGATTCCCTGGGTCCCGTTCCCGTGGTGAACGTCCCAATCGAGGATCGCCACCCGATCGATCTCTTTGTATCGTTTCTGCGCGTAGCGCGCGGCCACCCCTGCGTTGTTGAACAGACAAAAGCCCATCGCGCGATCCGGCGTGGCGTGATGGCCTGGCGGCCGCACCGGGACAAACGCATTTTTTGCCGCCCCTTCGATGATTAGATCGATTGCCTGACACGAAGCGCCGGCTCCGCGCAGGGCCGCTTCGAGCGAGTCTCCCGACACCATCGTGTCAGCGTCGAGATAACCCCGGCCTTCGCGCACAGCTTCTTCGACGTGCTTGAAATGCTGCGGCGTGTGACAGGCTTGAATATCGCTCCGTTTGGCCTCGTCTGCTTCAACTTCGACGACGCCTTTCCACAAGTCATCGTCACCCCGTAAGGCGTCGATAACAATGCGATAGCGCTCTGGCCGTTCGGGATGACCAAAGCCCGTGTCATGCTTTTCAAAGACGGGATGATGAACTATGGCAGTAGGCATTC
>Ga0111539_10005330_pt1 | contig 16644 bp, 13 predicted proteins | sample RhiMethybrSRZTD1_FD_79667 | JGI IMG/M metagenome (GOLD analysis project Ga0111539, IMG submission 79667) | Populus rhizosphere microbial communities from Tennessee, USA - Rhizosphere MetaG P. TD hybrid SRZTD1 (version 2) (version 2) | ecosystem: Host-associated > Plants > Roots > Rhizosphere >... | reverse complement strand
CATGCGATCAGCCTGGGCTTCTACGAGAGCGAAATCGTGCGCCGGATCGATCCCGCGCATCGTAGCCTCGGCCGCGTGTTTGCGGAGGAGATCGCGGGGCCGCTCGGCATCGATTTTTACATCGGCTTGCCGGACGTGATTCCCGATTCCCGGCTTGCGCCGCTCGAGCCGCCGAGCTTCTGGAAGCGCATGACGGGAATGCCGCTGCCGATCGTGCTCTCGGCGATGAACCGTCGCTCGGTCGTCTATCGATCGATCGTGGCGAACCCCGGGACACAGTTTTACCTGGATCCGGTTCGGGTGGTCGCGCGAAACCTCGAGGTGCCGTCGGGAGGTGGCGTCGGCACCGCGCGCGCGATCGCGAAAGCGTACGGGGTGTTCGCAGCCGGCGGCGAGGAGCTCGGTCTGCGGCCGGAGACGATCGCGGCCCTGACCGCGCCCGCCATTCCCTCGCGCCACGGCTTTTTCGACGAATTCTTCGGCGGCCCGGTGGCCTTCTCGCTCGGATTCATGAAGCCGAACGAATCGTTCCAGTTCGGCCACGCGGGCGCGTTCGGCGGGCCGGGGGCTGGAGGGGCGATGGGCTACGCCGATCCCGAGACCGGCACCGGCTACGGCTACGTGACGAGCCGAATGGGCGTTCACCTCCAGGGCGATCCGCGCGACGTTGCACTGCGGGCGGCCATCCCGAGCGGATGAGGTGAAGAGGATGACCTCGCCGGAGCGCGTGGTCAGAGCGCCGGGGCGCGAAAAGACGTGGCGAGGGCTTCCTCGAGCTTGGCGTGGAACTCGCCGGGATCGGTGTACGCGTACAGGCTGCGGCCGAGCGCGACGGCGGCGGCGCTGATCGCCATCATGATGATCTTGGAGGCGACCAGGTAGTACACGCCGCGGAACGCTTCGTCGTTCTGCGCGGCGAAGGAACGCAGGCGATCGCGCGCTTGGCGATCGTAGGTCGTGATCTGGGACCAGTCGTGAAAGACCGCAATTTTGTGGCCGGCCAGGATCGCGCTCTGCGCCCGGGTCACGTAGAAGCGGACGGCGCCGAGGTCCGCGTGGCCGATCACGCGCGTCACGAACAGGTCGGGCGCGGGGCGCCACACGAAGCCTTCGACCTTGTCGCCGTGATAGCGCTCGGCGGAAGCAACCGGCCAGTCCCAGCGCCCGGGAGGCATGGCGCTCGCGCGATGGATCACGGCAGAACCTTAGCGCGATCGAGCGCGACCGGGCCCAACGGCGTCCCTGCCAACACGATCGGATGGGAAATCCCTCCGTCCAAAAGAACCCCAGCGCGAAGCTCGCCCGTTTGGGCCCCGGGACAAGCCCCAGGAGAAGGGTGGCCCCACATAAAATTCAGGCAAAAACGCACCGACCGAGGCGCAGTTTGTGGCGTTTTGGGGTCGGGGCCCAAACGAGACCCGCGAGCGGCGTTTTGGGGCCGGGGCCCCAAAACACAGACCTGGGAGCGGCCCCAAACACAGACCTGGGAGCGGCCCCCAAAACAAAAACCTGGGAGCCGTTTGGCGTTGAACCGCGAAAGATCGTAGGGTCCCCGGCCGCCGAATGAGGGTTCCTCGTCCACCGTTCCGCTCCGATACCGAGCGGCGCATCGAGCGCATGAGCTTTGGCGCGGGCGCCGCCGTGATCGAGCGCCAGAGCGACTACGTGATCCGGCTCGAGCTGAGCGGCAGCGTGGGTCCGGAGCTCGGGGACATCGTGTTTTCGGCGATGGCGCGCGAGATGAAAAAGCTCGATCGCTTCTTCCTCTTCCTCGATCTGGAAACGCTCGAGGACTATCACCCGAGCTTGCGCCCTCGCGCCGTGGAGTTCGTGCAGAGGAACCCGGGGCGGGTGATCGCGGTCCATGGCCTGGCGGGCACGAAGATCGCTGCCATGGCGCTCACGGTTTCGAATCTCGCGCTAGGCGGCAAGGTCAAGACCCACGACGATCGGCTGACCTACGAAGCGGCGCTGCGCGAAGCGGCGCAGGGCGGAGCGGCTCAGGGCGCGGCGACCCGGGTTCCCGCGGCGTGAGCGGCGGCCGTCACTGATCGTCGGGCACCACGAACGTGCCGCGACGCACGTCCTCGCGCAGCGTCTCGTTGTCCCATGCGTCGTCCCTGACCTCGCGGTGCTCCGACAGGTCGTTGCGGAGCACGCGCTCGAGCTCGCTCGCGCGCTCGCGCACCGCCAGAAACCAGTCCTTGTCTTTGGCGCGGCGGATCTCGGCCATCTCGCGCAACGCCATTTCGTCGTGGCGCTGGAAGGCCTGGGCAGCGCGCTGGGCGCGGTGTGCGCGGAAACCGAGCGCGCGCAAGGCGTCGATGCCGACGCGCAGCGAGGTACCGAAGGTCTCGCGGTAAACGTGCTCGACGCCGGCGTCCATGAGCGCGTAGGCGTCGGTACGGCTCGACGCGCGCGCCAGAATCTTCAGCTGCGGAAAGTGCTTCTTGACCGTGTGCACCACTTCGAGCCGCTTTTCCGGCTCGTCGATCGCCAGAACCAGGAGCTTCGCGTGACCCGCGCCGGCGGTCTCGAGTAAGTCGTGGCGAAGCGCGTCGCCGAAGTAAACCTGGTGGCCGAAGCGGCGCATGATGTCGACCTGATCGGAGTCGTACTCGAGAACCGTCACGCCGATGCCGTTCGCGCGCAAAAGCCGGCCGACGATCTGACCGAAGCGCCCGAAGCCCGCGATGATCACCGGATTCTTTTCCTCGATCGCGTCGGGGTCGCGCTCGGGGGCCTCCTTGGTGCCGACTCGGGGCAAGAGCAGACGCTCGCTCGCCAGCATCAGCAGCGGCGTCAGCGCCATCGTCAGCGCCACCGCAGCCGCCAGCGCGCCCGCACTTTCACCCGCGAGCACGCCGTGCTGCGTGGAGAACGAGAGCAGCACGAACGCGAACTCCCCGACCTGAGACAGCGCGAACGCGAAGATCAGGCTCTGATCGAGGCTCAACTTGAAGGCGCGCGCCAGCCCCAGCACGACTGCGATCTTCACCAGGATGATCGCCGCCACCAGCCCGAACACCTGCCCGGGCGCGGCCGCCACGATCCGAAAATCGATCGAGGCGCCGACGGCGATGAAAAAAAGCCCGAGCAACAGGCCCTTGAACGGATCGATGTCGCTCTCGAGCTCGTGGCGATACTCGCTGCCGGCGAGCACCACACCCGCCACGAAGGTGCCGAGCGCGGGCGACAAGCCGACCCTGGTCATCAAGAGAGCGATCCCGATCACCAGCAGCAGTGCGGCCGCCGTGAACAGCTCGCGCAGCCGTGTCTTGGCGACCGCGCGAAATAGATGGCGCACCAGGAAATGGCCGATCATGACGATGCCGGCCACGGTGCCGAGCACCGCGAGCGTCTGCGCCCAGGCCGGAAGGTGCGACACCCAGGTCGTGGACGCGGCGGCTTCGTGCCCGGCCCCCGCCGCCGCGTGTGTCGCGAGCAGCGGGAACAGCGCGAGCATCGGGATCACCGCGATGTCTTGAAACAGCAGCACCGCGAACGAGCTCTGCCCCGCGACGGTCTTGAGCAGGCCTTTTTCGTTCAGCGTTTGCAGCGCGATCGCCGTCGAGCTGAGGGCCAGGATCATCCCCACCGCGAGCCCCTCTTGCCACTTCAGACCGAGCAACAGCGAAAGCCCGGCGATCACCAGCGCCGTGACGACCACCTGAAGGCCACCCAGGCCGAGGATCGGAGTGCGCAGCCGCCACAGCAAGGCCGGCTCGAGCTCGAGCCCGACCACGAACAGCATCATCACCACGCCGAACTCGGCGAAGTGCATGACGTCTTGCCCCTCGCGGCCCACGAGCTCGAGCCCGAACGGACCAATCGCGACCCCGGCCAGGAGGTAGCCGAGCACCGAGCCGAGCCCGAGCCGCTTCGCGAGCGGCACCGCGACCACCGCCGCGGCGAGATAGACGAACGCCTGGTAGAAAAAGCCCTCACCGTGCATCGAGCGCCCCTCCTGGCACCGCGAAGTAGTCGGCGGCGCGCAGCGGCTCGAGATCAATCCCCTCGTCTTTTAGCGACTCGAGAAAACGCCGGTAGCGCTCGGCGTGCTGCTCGACGTGCTCGGATTCGAGCCCGTGAGTGCCGTGCACGGCGTACGGGGGAAGAAACTTCATCCAGCACAGCCACGCGGTCTGCTCGATCGGCGCCAGCATCTGGCGCAGGGTGTGGCGGTTGAGCCCGCCGGGACGGTACGCCGCTTCCCCGCCGCCGGCCGTGATCGCGTTGACCAGCCACTTGCCGCGCAGCGCCTCGCCGCCCGAGCCGTAAGCCCACCCGTGCTCGAGCACCAAGTCGATCCACTGTTTGAACAGCGCCGGCACGCTGTACCAGTAGAGCGGGTGGTGCATCACGATCACGTCGTGCTCGGTCAGCAAGCGCTGCTCCCGACCGACGTCCACGTCGAAGTCCGGGTAGAGCTCGTACAGATCGTGGAACGTCACGCCATCGCCGCGCGCGTGCTCGATCAAGCGCCGGTTGACGCGCGACTTTTCGAGCGCGGGGTGGGCGAACAGGACGAGGACGCGGCGCATGCGGGGGCTCGGGGACCGTAATCCATAAGCCGCGTACTCCGGATGTCTACGGCTCGGTTCAGTCCGTGCGCCGCATCAAAAAGCCGAGCACGGCCACGAACAGCGCCGAACCCGCAATTGACCACACGATCGGAAACGGGACCGCGCCGACCTTGACCGAGATCAGCTCCGGCAGCTTGAGCCAGCGCGAGATCGCGACGCCGAGCAGCGCGCCGACGAACCCGACCGCGATCGCGCCGACGCACCCCCCCTTCGAGTAGCCGGCGATCGCCTGACCGATCGCGCCGCAGATGCCCGAAACCGCGAGCAAAAGGACGAACTCGAGCAGAGTGAGACTCAGCACGCGCTTCTAGCTAACCACAAAACGCGACCGGCGCGCCTCCCCGTTCGGGGAGACGCGCCGGAACGCTGGCCAAACTCAGTCCGCTCAGCTGCCGCCGCTGGCGCTACCGCTGACGTCGGCGCTGGCTTGCACCGACACCGACACCGAGGCCGACGCCTTCGCCGCCGCGCTCATCTTCGCGGCGAATTCGGCGCCGAAACTGGCGACGCAGCCGACCGAACCGGCGACCGCTACGCCGACCTTGCCCGCCGAAGTCGCGACGTTTCCGGCCGCCTTGGCGGCGAGCTCCGCCTTCCCGGCCACCTCGACGATCGCCGGCATGTTCGCCTCGAGCGTCGCCTTGAGCTCGGCCGCAGCGCTGCCCGATGCGACGATCTTGACGGTCGGCTTGGTGCACGTGGCGTTGAACGACGCCTGGCCCGAACAGCCCGCCTGGCAATCCGCGTCGATATCGCAGCTCGGCGGCGTGACCTTGCCCTCGCACTGCGGCGCCGTGGCCGTGCCCTTGCACTCGCCCTTGCAGCGCGCCATCGCGCCGCAATCGAAGTCGGCCGTGCCCTCGAGCTTGCACTCGGCGGTGCACGTGCCGCTGCACTTGGCGCTGCAGCTGCCCTTGCATTCGCCGCTGCACGTGCCTTCGCAAGTCCCCGCGCAGGTCCCAGTGCTGTTCATGCCGTCGCACTTGCCGTTGCAGGTGCCGCTGCAAGTTCCGCCGCAAGTCCCGCTGCAAGTGCCGGTGCAGCTGCCCGAACACTCGCCTTCGCACTTGGCGGCCGCCTCGACAGTACCTTCGCAGCTGCCGCTCGCGCTGCAGCTACCCATGCACGTCACGCTCAGTTCGCCCGGCTCGCAGCGCACCGAGACTTCACCCGGCTGACATTTGCCGCTGACATCGCACTTGGCTTCGCAGTCGAACTGGGCCTGGGCATTGACCGTACAGCGCCCACCTTCCACGGCGATGCTGATCGAGGCGCCAGCCTGGAGCTTGGCGTCGATCGCCCCCGAGGCCTTGCCGCAAGCGGCTGTGACCTCTTCGTCCGTCGGATTGGCCGGGTCTGCGGGGGCCGCCGCGGGATCCCCGAGATCCTTGGCGATCGCCGTGCAGGCGGCATGCAGCGACACTTTCATTTCCCCCGACACCTTGACCAGTGCGTCTACCGAAGCGGTGAACGCCTCGGCCTTGACCTTGAGGTCGGCCGCGCACTCCCCGGCGTTCTTTGCGTCTTCCGCTGCGCTGCATCCGCCGGCCGTCGCCGAAAGGCCGAGCGCGAGCAGCGCGGGCGCTCCGATCGACTTGAAAGCACTCATCTTTCTCATGTAAAGCTCCTTTGATCGTACCGTTCCCGACCCAGCCCGTTGCCGTTCGACGAAGCAACCAGCCCGAGAATGCACAGGCTATCCGGATGACGCGGATAGGGAAAGAGCCGCGTCGATCGGCGGCGGCGAGAGCCGAATCTATTGGCCGCCCTATTGAACAGGGCTTCCTCTCCTGCCCGTTTGTTCAGCCGAAACGGGGGCTGAAAAACTTTGTCATCAGTCGGCGCGGCCCTTCGTTGGTCCGGTGAAGGAGGCCCTTGGCCATGATGCCCGTACCCCAGTCCGTGAACCCGTACCCCGCGCCACACACTCCGACCCCCTCGAGCGGGGGCCGGCTCGTCACCGTCGACGGCCGCGAGCTCGCGCTCGCGGAAGTGGCGATCCGCGCCGAAGCTTTTGCCGGCATCGCGCGCGTCGTGCTCGAGCAGCGCTTCGTCAATCGTTTTCGCGAGCCGCTCGAGGTCACTTACCAGGTGCCGCTGCCGGCGGACGCCGCGGTTGCCGGCTACGAGCTCCGCGTCGGAGAACGCCGGATCATCGGCGAGATCGAGCGGCGCGCCGAGGCGCGCGAACGCTTCGAGCAAGCGATCCTCGAGGGACGCACCGCGGCGCTGCTCGATCAGGAGCGCTCGAGCGTGTTCACGCAGCAGATCGGCAACGTGCCGCCCGAAGCCGAGGTGGTCACGCGGCTGACCATCGATCAGCCGCTGATCTGGATCGACGGCGGGTGGGAATGGCGCTTTCCGACCGTGGTCGCGCCGCGCTACCTGGGCGCCGAAGGTCGCGTCGCGGATGCGGCCGCGATCGCCGTGGACGTGGCCGATGCGCCGCTGCCCGTGCGCGCTCGGCTCGAGCTCGCGATCCGCACCGACGAGCCGGCACAGCCTCGGTCGCCGTCCCATGCGTTGTCGGTCGCGAGTGAAGCCGGAGCCGTGCGGGTCGGGTTCGCGAGCGAGGCGGGAGCGCGTCTGGATCGCGACGTGGTGGTGCGCTGGGCGGCGGCGAAGCCCGCGCCGGGCGCGGTGCTCGATCGCGGCGGTTCGCATGGATTGCTCACGCTGGTGCCGCCCTCGGTGCGCTTCACCCCGGTGCCCCGCGATCTGGTGATCCTGCTCGACATCAGCGGCTCGATGGAGGGCCCGCCGCTCGCCCAGGCGCAGCGCCTCGCGTGCGCGCTGATCGACACCCTCGACGAGCGCGATCGCCTGGAAATCATCGCCTTCGCGAACGCTCCCAGGCGCTGGAGCTTCCGGCCCGCGCCCGGCAGCCCCGCCAACTGCACCGACGCCAAACGTTGGGTGACCGCGCTGCAAGCCGGCGGCGGGACCGAGATGAGAGCCGGCATCGTCGAGGCGCTGAGCCCGCTGCGCGCCGGCAGCGAACGCCAGGTCGTGCTCGTCAGCGACGGCCATGTCGGCTTCGAGCGCGAAATCGTGGCCGAGATCCGCGATCGTTTGGCGCGGAGTGCGAGGGTCCACGTGATCGGCGTCGGCAGCGCGGTCAACCGTTCACTCACGCGGCCCGCGGCGCGCGCCGGAGCCGGAGTCGAAGTGATCGTCGCGCCGGACGAAGACATCGAGCCCGCGCTGCGGCGCATCGTCGCCGGCACCGCGGCGCCGATCGTGACCGAGCTCGAGGTCTCGGGCAGCGCGCTGGCCCAGGTCGCGCGCGCCAGGATTCCGGACCTGCTCGCGGCGGCGCCGGCGCTGGTGCCGGTCGCGCTCGCGCCGAACGGCGGCGAGCTCGTGGTGCGAGGTCGGAGCGCCGACGGCGTCTGGGAGCAACGGGTCAGTGTGCCCGCGACCGCGCCGGGTGACGGCAACGCCGCGTTCGCCGCGCTGTTCGCGCGCGAGCGCGTCGAAGAGCTCGAGCTCGCGGCCGCCGCGGGACGAGAGCTCCCTGCGATCGAGCGCGAGATCGAGCAGCTCGGCCTCGACTACCGTATCGCGACGCGCATGACGTCTTGGATCGCCGTCTCCGAGACCCAGGACGTCGATCCGCGCGCTCCCACGCGTCGCCAGCGCATCCCGCAGGAGCTGCCGCACGCGACTTCGGCGGAAGGTTTTGGTCTGCGCGGCGCGGTATCTCCGTTTCCAGTGGGAGCCGTGATGGCGCCGATGAGTGCGATGGCCCCTGCCCCGGCAGCTCCGCCCATGGTGCGGCGCCCGGGCGCGGCGTTTGACGCCCGAAGTATGCGGGCGCGAGGAGGACGGGCTGCGCCGCCGCCGCCTCCGCGGCAAGTCGAGGACATGACGCTGGTGTTGGAAGCCGCGAACGAGCTCGAGATGCCCGGAACCGTGACGGTTCAAAAGGATGGCCGGCTCGTTGTCACGATCGACGTCACCGAGGCGCTGAGCTTCGTGCCGCCGGAGCGCGCGGTCCTGGTGCTGGAAAATGGTGAGGAGCAATCCGCCCGCGTCGAGCCGACGCTCGGCACCGCCGCCACCAGCGCCGTCGGCGGGCAGGTGCTGCGCGTGGTTCTCGTGCTCGACGCTCCGCGCTCCGCGGCCGTGAAGCGGGTGAAGCTAGGACCGATGCTGACGCCGCGCGGCCGGTTCGAGATCGTGGTCAGAATCGCAGCAGCACGTTGATGGAGGATCTGGATCGCCATCTGTCGGCCATCGCCGCCGGTGACGCGGACGCCTTCGGGCGTTTCGTCGCCGGCGGCGAGCGCCGTTTGCGCGAGAGCCTGCGGAGCTTCGCCGCGCTGGTCGACGTCGAGGCCGTGCTGCAGGAATCGTTGCTGCGCATCTGGCAGGTGGCGCCGCGCGTCCGGCCCGACGGTCGTCCGGACTGCTTGCTCAGGCTGGCGATCCGCACCGCGCGCAACCTGGCGATCGACGAGGCCCGGCGCACGCGGCGCATGGCGCTCGATCCCGAGCTGCTCGAGCGCGCGCTGGCCGATGCCGAACGCGCGAGTGCGGCGCCCGCCGAGCCGCCCGATCCGCGATTTTTCAGCGCGATCGAGGGGTGTCACGGCGCGCTACCGGACAAGCCCAAGCAAGCCCTGGGCGCGCGCCTCGAAAGCGGTGGCGCCGAATCCGACGCCGCGCTCGCGGCGCGGCTCGGCATGCGGCTGAACACATTTCTACAGAACGTGACTCGCGCCAAGCGATTGCTCCTCGATTGCCTCGGGCGCCGAGGCTTCGCCATGGAGATCAGCCGATGAGCCCCGAGGAACGCGAAGCGCTGATCGAGCAGGTGGTCGGCGCGCACCGCGAGCGCGCGGCCGACGGGAGCGTGCTCGCCTATCCCGCGTGGCACGATCTGGACGAGAGCGCGCGGCGCGAAGCCTTCGAGCGTGCGCTGGTCGCGCGCCGGCTCGAAGCCGCGCTCGATCCCGAGCGCCGCTCGGCGACGGTCAGGGCAGTGCTGGCGCGAATTGCTTCATGAGGTCTCGGGCGTGTCCGGCACCCACACGGTGTTGATCTCGAGTCGCTCCGGGTCGTGGAGCACGACGATCGTACCGACGGCGATGAGCGCGGTCAGGAGCGACGGATCGCCACCTCGAAGGGGTGGACGCCGTTGATCTCGGTCGAATGATCGACATCCGCCCTCGTGACTGTTGCGACGCACGGGACGCCGTGGACGAAACTTCGACGCGCCCGGTGTCGATTGCGCAGCGTGCGGCCCAGTTCCCAAGCGCCGATTGCCACAAACAGCAGCGGGAGCAGGCCGGCGCTTATTCCGAAGGGTGCCCTCGTCGTGTCCACCACACGTGCCGCCCCCGGATGGCCCGCCAGCATCTCGACGCGAACCGCGGCTCCCGGAGCGGCTTCTCGAATGACGTGGTCGTCCAGCGAAGCCGAGGTCGCTTCGTACTCTCGTTCACCGTCCCGGTAGCGAAAAAGAATCAGCGTCGGATGGCGATCGTTGATGGTGGCATGGTCATCCACCGCGCTGGCAAGCACGGTGCCGGTCGTGGGTTTCCCCCAGAGGTTCAGCGCAATTTCCAGGGGGAGTTGGTGACCGAAGACGACGGAAGAAAAGTATCCCCACGCCGCAGAACAAGGACGCAAAGCAAAAACGCCAGAGCGGGAAAAAACCGAAGACGATCTGGCGCGCCCGCGGTGACAGCTCGCGCGGCGCGGGCGGGACAGAAGCGAACAGCGGATGGATGGCGGCGCGGTACGGAATTGGCGGCTTCATCAATGAAGGCTCGCTCACGTTCACGACTACTCCCTCCCAGGCAACGCCCACTCCAAGTGAAGGCGCCGCGCGTATGTTACGAAAAAATCGTCAAGGGAACCACGTTCTAGCTGGGACGGAAGCTCCGCGCGGCGGCGCCCGGGCACGGGAGTTGCTGCACGTAAAGTCGTGATCTGTTCGAGCAGCCTTGTAGCCGCGCTCGCAACCGCGCTTGCGGTCGTCGGGGGACCGGCTTGCGGCACGCGCCCCACGACCGAAGCGTTACGCCCCGCAGCGGCCGAAAACACCGCTCGCGCGGTCCCGGCGCCCGCTCCCGCGCGGGCGATCCCGGTCGGCAAAACAGAACCACGGCTTCTGGATTTGCCCGAGGCGCGCATCCTCGAGGCGCTCGCCGAGGGCGACGTCGAGAAAGTGACGAAGGGTTCGGGCGGGCGCTCGCTCGCCTTCAAGCTTTCGCTCGAAAATGGCGTCGCCGGCTACTTCAAACCCGAGCAGAGCTTCGCGTCGAACTGGTACTCGGAGCTCGCGAGCTACTACCTCGACCGCGAGCTCGGTCTCGGGCGCGTCCCGCCGGCGATCGGCCGGCGCCTCGAATGGCGCGTGCTCGCGGCGGCCGCCGGCCGAGACGAACGGCTCCACGAAGTGGTGATTCGCAAAGGGCGGGTGCGCGGCTCGATGGTCTACTGGCTCGAGGGTCCGCTGGCCCCGGTCGAGCTGCCCGCCGGTTGGGAGAGCTGGCTGCGGCTCGACGAGCGCCGCGAGATTTCTCCGTTCCAGGATCTGCCGAGCTACCGGCGCGCACTGAAACAAGGTCGGGTCGACGAAGCCGCGCCGCCGCCGCTCGACGAAAGCCGCGCCGCGGAGCTCTCGGACCTGGTGGTGTTCGACTACCTGATCGGCAATCTCGATCGCTGGAGCCGGGACCTGACGAACGTTCGCACTCTGGGCGCCAAGAAGCGGCTGATCTTTTTCGACAACTCGAACGGTTTCGAGGTCAAGGCCAAGCCGAGCTGGCTGCTCGCGCGGCGCTTGAAAGCGGTGCAGCGCTTCCGCAAGACGACGATCGAAGCAATTCGCGCGCTCGACCGTGAAAAGCTGGTAGCGCGCATGGCGACCGATCCGCTGGCTCCGCTCCTGAACGAGGCTCAGCTCGATCAGCTCGAGGAGCGCCGTGCGCGGCTGCTCGCTCACGTGGCGGCGCTGGAGCGCGCCCACGGCTCGCGCGTGCTTTCGTTCTGAAGCCCGTTGCCGCTCCGGCGCTCGGTGCTAGCGTGGGCGGCTCGAATGGCGGCGAAAGGCGTCATTGCGCTCGCGACGGCAGCGCTCAGCGCACTGCTCGTCGCGGCTCCGGCGCCCGCGCCGGCTGCCGCTGCTCCGGCTGCCGGCTTTCGGGTCGGTGTGATCAGCGACCTGAATCAGAACTATGGCTCGACGCGTTACGGCAGCGCGGTGCACGCCGCAGTCGACGCGCTCCGCACGCGGTTTCGGCCGCCGCTGGTGCTGATCACCGGCGACATGGTCGCGGGCCAGAAGCGCGGGGTCGACGCGCCGGCGATGTGGCGCGGATTCCGGGCCGCGGTGACCGATCCCCTCGAACGAGGGGGCATCGCACTCGCCCCGACACCCGGAAACCACGACGCCGCGCCCGGTTTCGATGCGGAGCGCGCGGCCTACGCGCACGAGTGGGCGCACCCGGACGAGCGGCTCTCGATGATCGACGGGGCCAATTATCCGCTGCGCTACTCATTCTCGTTCCGCGGCGCGTTTTTCTTGTCGCTCGACGCCGCGCGCGTGGGACCCCTCGGTGCCGAGCAGCGCGCTTGGGTCGAACGCCAGCTCGCGGAAGCCTCGCGCTACCATCCGAGGATCGTCTTCGGGCACGTTCCGCTTTACCCGATCGCGCACGGGCGCGAAAAGGACATCCTCTACGACGACGAGCTCGAACGCGTTTTTGCCCGCTATGGCGTCGACCTCTATGTCAGCGGGCACCACCACGCGTACTACCCGGGGGCGACCGCGAGCCTGCGCCAGCTGGCGATGCCGTGCCTCGGCGGCGGGGCGCGGCCCTTGATCGGGACGCGCGGAGCGAGCTCGCAGGCGCTGGCGTTGCTCGAGATCGACCGCGGCGCGCTGACTTCGGTCGAGGCTTTTTCCGCGCCGGACTTCGATCGACCGATCGCACGCGAGCGCTTGCCGCGCAGGATCACGCTCGGCCGCCGCACGCTGACCCGGGACGATCTGCTCGGCAACTAACGCGTGTCGCCGACCACTTCGTTGCTCGCGATGCGCCGCCGCAGCTCGGCTTCCATGCGCGGCGGCGCGTCGAACAGCTCGTTCGGGTATTTCCGGCCGGCGATCATGTTCGAGTAGCTCTTGTCCGCTTCGTCCCGATTCAGCGAAAGCGCCGAGATGTACTCGAGCTTCAGGCTGAAATCGCGATTGATTGGCGTACCCGCGAGCCATTCTTTCATGTCGCCGGCGCTAGCGGCATAGGTTGCGACGAGGTCGACCACGGAGCGGACCTTGACGTCGCGCAGCGATTCGCCGACGCGTGGATTGCGATCGATGCGGCTCTGGATCGCGGCCAGGTCGAGCCGCAACGGCTCGAGGCGCCCGAGCAGAACCACGTCGTAACCCCGGCCGCTCACTGCCGAATTCCAGACTGTCCCGTTGACGAAGGTCTCCATGAAGGTGTGCATCTGGAGCTTGATCGCCTCTTCGCTGGTCTCGTAGAGCGGAACCCATTGCGTGGCGATCCCGCCCGGTTTGAGCTTGCTCTGAACGATCGAGTAATACTCGTGCGAAAACAGGATCGAGTTGCCGCGTACCCAGGGGTGAATCGGATCGGAGGTTATGATGTCGAAGCGCTCGTGCGTGGTGGCCAGAAAATGCCGAGCATCGTCGAAGACCATTTCGACGCGCGGATCGGCAAGCACGCCGTAGTTCTCGGGCGCGAACTGCTCGGCCGCACCCACCACGCGCGGCTCGATCTCGCAGATCACGATGCGTTTGATCTCGGGATAGAGCACGAACGTCCCGGCGGTGACCCCCGCTCCGAGACCGACCACCAGCACCGACTCCGGCGCCGGATGGTTCAGCGCGGAAAGGTGCCCGAGCAAGCGCTGCAGCCGCATGTCGTTCGGGTTACTGCTGGCCTCGACCCTGCCGGAAACGTGGAAGTTGCGGAAGCCGTCGGGCGCGACGTGGACCGCGACCGTCGAGGCAGCCCCTTCTTTGACGTACGGATACTTGTCCCTCGGATTGACCCACCAGATGTAGCGACCGTGCGCCAAAAAAGCGTGCGACAGCCCGGGCAGCAGCGCTGCCGCGAAAATCCCGACCGCGAGCGCCCAGGCCGGCGGCAGCAGGAACGTGTCGCCGGCGGCGAGCTTGCCCGGAGCGCGCTTGATCCGGAAAAACAACAGCGCCGCCGCGAGCGACGCGACCACGACCAGGCTCTGCTCGGCCCAGCGCGTCCCGTAGCGAGGAATCGCGATGAAGCTTATCGCGAGCGCTCCCGCGATCGCTCCGATCGTGTTCGCCGCGTAGACCAGGCCGCTCGACCGACCGGTATCCGCCGCGCCGCGGGCGGCGGCAGCGAGACCGAACGGGAAACTCATTCCCCACAGGATCGCGGACGGCAAGATGATCAGCGCGGCACGCAGCACGTGCAGCGTGTGGAGCGCGCGCACCGGCGTGAGCGCGGGCGGCGACATGTAGGGCAGAACCTTGGCGAGCAGGTAACCGGCTATGAGAAGCGTCGGTACCAGCGCGACCTGCGCCCATGCCAGCCCCTGGAACGGATTGGTCCCCCGCCGCAAAAGCCGCGCGGAAAGCGCGCTGCCGATCCCGAGCCCCGAAAGAAACACGGCCAGGATGATCGCGAACGCGTAGACGGTGGCTCCGAACAGCAGCGTGAGAAGGCGCGTCCAGGTCACCTGCGCGCCGAGCGCGGTGAATCCCGACAGCGCCGTCACCACGTACACGGCTTGCACCAGACGCGGATCGCCCGCGGCAGCCCGCGCGGCCGGCGCCGCTTTCGCCGGCCCTTCCGCCGGCGCGAGTCGAGCCACGCGCAGCGCGCCCCAGCCGACGGCGAAGTTCAGCGCGGCAGCGGTCGCGGTCGCCACCCAGACGTCCCAGCTGGCCAGCAAGTAAAACGCGCTGAGCAAACTCCCCACCACCGCACCGACGGTGTTCGCGGCGTAGAGCGAAGCCAGCGCCGACATGCCGCGGCGGCCTGGCGAGTAGCGCCGGGCGATCGCCGGCAGTGTGGCTCCCATCAGCGCCGTCGGCGGAAGCAGCAGCAGTGCCGCGATCAGCGCCCGGAGCGCGATGCCCGCCGCGCCGTAGCCGAACAGCCCGACGTAGATCGAGCGCACGCCCGGCAGCACGAGCGGCATCATGAGCCCGAAAACGCCGATTCCGATCTCGAGCAGGCCGTAAACGCGCAGCGGATGCTTGGTCACGGGGACGAAGCGGGCGAAAAGGAGACTGCCGAGAAACATCCCGCCCATGAAGCTCGCGAGCACGATGCCCACCGACAGCGCCGAAGCGCCGATCACGAGCCTCAGCAGGTGTACCCAGACCACCTCGTAGATCAGGGCCGCGGAACCGCTGGCCAGAAACATGACCATCAGAAATTCGTGCACGGACGAGCGCGGGCCCACGCGGTCGCTCTTTTCGGGAGTCGCTTCGGCTTTGGCACCGCGCTGCTTTTTTCGCTCGCGCGACGCGGCCGGCTTGGTGCGTTTCTTGTTCAGCGCACCCGTCGAACCGAACAACGCGACGGCGGCGGCGATCAGGAGCAACACCGTGCGGTTGCCCGGACCCTCGTCTTCGGCCTCGGAGGACGGACCCGAAGCGGGTTGCGGCCCCGGCGTCGCCGCGGTTTTCAGCGCGGGGGGAAACGGAGCGGGCGTGCGGCAGTAGGCGCCGAACTCGGTGATCGAAGCCGAGCCGTCGCCCCGGCCCACCTCGACCCGCAAGTAACGCACCGACTTCGCGTCGATCTCCGCCGCGCGCGTCCGCAAACCGTGCCCGCGCTCGACCACGTTGGCGAGCTCGACCAAGAGCCGGTAGCTCTGCGGCGTGCCGTCGACGGAGCCGAGCACCTTGTAAGTGTCGTTCGCGTCGGCCTGAAGGTAGACCGCGCGGACCTCTCGAGCTTCGCCGAGGTCGTAGGTCAACGCGCCGGTCCCGTCCCTGAAAATGACCGCTGCCGGAGCGTTCCAATCGGCGCCCTCGGCCGCAATCGCGCCGTCGGTCAAAAGCCCGACGTCGCCGCGCACGTCCTTCGGATCGACGGGTGACTTGCCGGCGATGAGGTTCTCCGGCCCGCAGCTCGATGGCACCTGGGCGTCGGCCTGGGCTCCCGCCGGCGCCGCGCGCAACAGCAGCGCGAGGCTCGTGCAGAGCAAGATGAAAAGCGCGCGACTCGTTTTCACGTGAGCTCACTCCGAGGCGCGCGGCCAGTGGGGATGCCAGGGTCGTTCCCGCTCGAAAGCACGGGCGGCCAATAGCACCAGATCGTCGCGATGCTGGGGGCCCACGATCTGGAGGCCCACCGGGAAGCCGCGCCGCGACATGCCCGCCCGCACACTCGCCGCCGGGCTCAAGGAGAGGTTGAACGGGGCCGTGAACGTCGCCACGCCCGCCAAGCGCCGGCTACCGTCCTCGGTTTCGCTCGGAAATGGCCCCTTGGCCGGCGGGGGATCGAAGGGCACGGTCGGGGTGAGCAAGAGGTCGTGCTCCGAGAACACCGCCGCCACCCAGCGCACCAGGTCCGCGCGCCGCTGCGCCGCCTCGCCCCACCATCGCTGGTCCACTCCGCGTGCGATGCTGACGACGTTCATCAGCGCGCGGCCGAACTCGGCCTCCTTGTCCGGAAGCAGGGGCGCGATCCGCCCGCCGATCTCGAACGCGCTCACGAGACCCCATTCGCCGACCAGATCGGGCGGCCCACCGCGAACCGGCAGCAAGCGATGGCCGAGCTTCGCGAAGGTCCGCGCCGCGTCTTCCACGACCGCGGCGACATCGGGGTCCACCACGGCGTGACCCAGGTCGGGAGAAAAGCCGATGCGCAGCCCGGCCGGCAGCGCGCCGCGCAGGACTTCGGCGTAGGGCAACGGGGCCGCGGGAAGGCTGGTCGGGTCGCGCGGATCGGGCCCGGCGATCAGGTCGAGCACCAACGCGGCGTCCTCGACGGTCTTGGTCAGAGGCCCGTAAGCCTGCGCCATCGCGTATTCCCAGTGCGGGTAGGGACCGCGCGGCACTCGGCCGTACGAAGGT
>Ga0111539_10005329_pt1 | contig 16644 bp, 10 predicted proteins | sample RhiMethybrSRZTD1_FD_79667 | JGI IMG/M metagenome (GOLD analysis project Ga0111539, IMG submission 79667) | Populus rhizosphere microbial communities from Tennessee, USA - Rhizosphere MetaG P. TD hybrid SRZTD1 (version 2) (version 2) | ecosystem: Host-associated > Plants > Roots > Rhizosphere >... | reverse complement strand
TGGTCTTCTCGTTGATCGTCGTGTGGCGTTCGCTGTTAGCGCTCTCCTTCTGGCGCTGGAGCAGCGCGTCCTTGAGCTGCTGCTCGACCTTCTTGCGCTGCTCGGTGATCGTGTCCGACACCTTGCCCGCGAGGCGGTCGCGCATCGCACCGCCGTCGAGTCCGACCCGCGGCTGCTTCGCGGTGCCGCCGAGCTTGAGATCGAGCAGCAGATTGCCCTCCTTGTCGGTGAGAGCGCCGGCGCCGAGCAGCGAGCCGGCCTCCGGGCCCTTCACCAGCCCCCTGGGGACGGTCGCGCTCAGCGCATAGTCGAGCGTCCCGTCGAAGCCGGTCGAGCCGGTCAGCACCCAGTCGCCGTACTCCGTGCGCAGCGTTCCGCGGTCGGTGTAGACGCGTCCCCGCTGGACCTGGAACGGCAGCTTCACGTCACGCAGCTTCGTCACCTTGGCGGTCGGGAGGTGGATCGCGTTCGCGATCGCCTCGAGCGCTGGCGTGGGACCGAACGTCCCGTTGGCGATCCCCGCCAGTCCGGCCGCCGATACGGTGCGCGCGATCACCTCGGGCGTCATGCCTTCGCCCGACAGATCGATCGTGGAGCTCAGCGATCCCTGGAACAGGCCCTTGAGCGGCGTCCACGCCGAGAGCAGGTCGTTCGCCTGGGCGCTGTCGACCTTCGCCTGCACCGCGAACGCGGGCTTGGCCGGATCGGTGAGATCGAACTTCGCGTTGCCGCTCACCTGTCCGCCGTAGCCGTTGCACGAGAAGCTTGGCACCGTCAGCGCCGCCGGCGCGAGGCCGACCTGGGCGCGCACGTTGCGCACGTCGAGCTTCTGCTGCACGAGCCGCGCGATCTCGACCCGCCCGCCGCCGGTCGCGTTCGGCAGCAGCGGCGCGCCGGGCGTGGTCGGCAGCAGCTCGGCGAGGTCCATGTGCGGCGAGCGCAGCGTGAAGTCGACCTGGGCGGGCGCGGTCGAGCCGGGCCTGGCAAGCAGTGCGAGCGGGCGGCCAACGGTTGCGTCGAGCGTCAGCGACGAGCCGCCGGCCTTCGCAGTCAGCGCCCGCACCGCCGCGCGCGCAGGTGAAAATGTGACCGTGCCGCCGATGTGCTCGACCTTCTTCGGCAGCCCCGCGCCGGCCACGCTCACCTCGTGCAGCACTGCCTGGCCGTCGAGCGCGATTCCGGCCGGATCCGCCGCACGCCCGTTGCCGCGCACGTCGACGCCGACCGTGCCGTCCAGCCGGGTGTCCTTCGGCGCGACCATCGGGCCGACCGCCGCCAGATCGACGTCGCCCCGCAGCGCGAACGCGATCAGCGGATCGACCAGCCGGGTGACGAGCAGGCGCCCGGCGATCGGCTGCGCCGCCGCCTGGGACGTCACGCGCGCGCGCAGGTCGTTCACGATCACCGAGTCGGGCGCGAAGCGCGCGGTGAGCGCCAGCGCCTCGACGCCGGCCGGCGCACCCGCATACTGGAACTTGCCGTCGGAGACGCGCAGCGCGCCGATCACCGCCGGCGGCCGCGGCTGGCCGAGCGCGCCGCGGATCGCGAGATCGAGATCGAGGCGTCCGTTGGCGTTGATGCCGTTGAGCGCACGCGCATCGGCGGCCGCGAGGAAACCCGCGATCTGATGGAGATCGAGATCGGTGCCCTTCGCCTTGAGGTCGAGCACCGCCTGGGGCCCGGGCTGATCCACCAAGCCCGACACCGCCAGCTCGGTCTGGTCGAACGCGAGCGTCAGGCGCTCGAGCGCCAGCCGGTTCTGCTTGCTGTCGAACTTGCCGGTGTGGCCGATCTTCCACTCGAGCTTGGACAGCGAGGTATTGAGGTCGGTGAGACTGCGCGCCGCCAGCGGCCCGAACGCGAAGTCCGAGATCTGCGAGTCACCGCCGATCGAGAAGCGGGTGCCGGCCGCTTCGGATTTCAGCTGGACCTCGCTGCCGAGCGCGAACGCGGACCGGCGCGCGCCCTTGAGATCGTCGACCAGCACGCGGCCGTCCCGGATCGCCAGCTCGCGCACCTCGAGATCCATCGGTTTCTGCGCCTGCGCCGCGGCCGGCTGCTCCTTCACGATCCCGTCGAGATTGGTGGTGCCATCGGCGCGCATCACCAGATGGATCTGCGGCTGATCGAGCACCAGGCGCCGCACGACGATCTTCTTCCCCAGCAGCGCCATCACATCGAGATCGAGGTGGACCGCCTTGGCGCGGAACAGGGCGCCCTTCGTGAATCCGCCGGGCTCGGCGAGCGCCGGATCGACCACGCTCAGGCGGACCGGCGGGAAGATCCCGATCCGCGCGTCGCCGTACTTCACCTCACGCGCGAGCGCACCCGAGAGCTGCGCCTGCACGATCGCGCGGACGCGCGCGGGCGGGAACGCGATCGCCACCACCGCCCACGCGGCGAGCACCAGCCCGACGAGAATCAGCAGGACCAGCAGGATGGGATGAATCCGGCGACGCGGGGCAGTCGACGAGGTCATGCCGGCGATCATGCCACAGGCGGCGTGGTTCCAAAGCCATTGAGCTTGCCGCGGTCCGGGCGTAGCCTCTTGGTCCGCCTTTCGCGCCCGGACAACTGTGCACCCGCATCGGAGGCCGTCGTGGCCGCCTCGGTTCGCTCCCGCCGGACCCCGCTCCTGGCCCTCGCCGCACTGCTCGCGCTTTCCACCGAAGCGCGCGCCGTACCCGATCCCCAACCCACCACGCGGGTATGGGTCACCGACAACTGGGCCCGTACGATCGCCGCCGATCAGGGACAGGTCTATGTCGGGGGCCACTTCAAGATCATCGCCCCCTACACCGGAGGCGGAGGAGTGGTCGATCTCGTCCGCGGTGAGCTGGCAACGATTCCGGACGCTGTCGACGGCGCCGTGTACGCAGTGGTTTCCGATGGCGGAGGCGGTTGGTTCATCGGCGGAGAATTCAGAGCCGTGGGAGGTGTGCCGCGCCGGTGTCTCGCCCATGTCGATGGCGCCGGCCACGTCCTGGACTGGACGGCCGATGTTGCCGGAGCGGTCTCATGTCTCGCGATCGAATCGGGCCGACTGTTCGTGGGCGGCTACTTCTCCTCAATCGGAGGTGTCGCCCGGCAGGGTCTTGCAGCGCTGGATCCACGCACCGGGGCCGTCCTCGCGTGGGACGCACACATCGAAGGCCAGGTGCTGGCGATCGCGCGCCAGGGCAGATCGCTCTATCTGGGTGGCCGGTTTCTCGCCGTGGGGGGAGAATCGCGCACCCATCTCGCCGCAGTGGATGTCTCCAGTGGCGTTTTGCTCTCGTGGAACCCGGGAGCGAGCGGCGATGTCTATGCTCTCGCCGTTACGTCCGGGAGCGTTCTGGTGGCCGGGGATTCGATGACCATCGGCGGTGCGTCGCGAACGGGACTGGCTGCAATCGACGCGCGAACCGGAGCGCTGTTGCCATGGAATCCGCGGTTGTCGGCGACCGACCTTCCGCCGTACGTCCGCTCTCTCGCGATTCGTGGTTCAACCCTGTACTTCGCTGGATTTCTCGATCGCGTGAATGATGTCCCGATTCGGTCGGTTGCGGCAGTCGATCTGCAAACGGCAGCTCTCTCGTCTTCCTGGAATCCCAGGCCCGACGGCAGCGTGGTCCGGATTGCCGTCCGCGGCACCGCAGTTTATCTGGGTGGTGATTTCAGTCATGTCGGCGACGTGATCCGGAACAACGTCGCCGCCGTCGATGCAGCGGATGCACACGTGCTCGAATGGGATCCTGAGGCAATTGGCGGGGTGAACGCGATTTCATTCCAGGGGAACACGGCATATGTGGGCGGGTCGTTCGAGGGCCTGGGTGGCCGGGCGCGAATCGGCGCCGCCTCCATCGATGCCGCGTCTTCCCGGATCACCGACTGGCAGGTGACCAACCTGCCGTGGTGGAACGCATCGGTCGAAGGAATTGCAGTCGGAAACGGAAGAGTCTTTGCGGCGAACAGCCTGAATTTCGTCGGGGGCTTGTACGTTCTCGCATGGGCCATCGACGCGCATTCGGGCGCATACATTCCCGAATGGATTGTCTATGGCAACGGCACCGCTCCGCTCCTCGCGTTGCAAGGAAACTCTCTCTACCTCGGGGGCGATTTCGATCAGATCGACTACGTGCCACGTCACGGGCTTGCCGCGGTGGATGCCGTGCAACCGGCGCTGCTCGCGTGGGACCCCGCCCCCTATCGCGACGAACGTTTTCCTCCCCTCATCCATGCGCTCGTGCCACGAGGGTCGGACGTCTACGTTGGCGGGTTCTTCACGGAGTTGGGCGGGTCTCCGCGTCCCTTGCTCGGAGCGGTCGACGCGATCACCGGCAGGTCCACCGACTGGGTGCCGGCTTCCGGCCACTGGGGAAGAGCAATCGCCGTAAACGATGATCGTGTTTTCACCGCCATGCCCGGGCATATTTCGGCTCTCGATGCGGCAACTGGGGCGTCCTTATGGGAGACCGAGACGAACAGCTCCGCGCTTGCCCTCGCGACCGGCAACGGGCTGCTGTTCGCCGCCGGAACATTCACGGAAGTCGGCGGCGAGCCGCGGAAGTGGCTCGCCGCCCTCGATCCAGCAAATGGGCGAGTGTTGGACTGGAACCCGGATGTAAACCGCGTCGCGGCCCAACTCGTCGTGTCGGAGAATCGACTGTTCGGAGTAGGGGCATTCGGCGTCTATTCGATCGAGCTTTCCGATGGCGTCGGGTCGCGTCGAGCCGCCGCGCGCACAACTCCTGCGCAGCCTGCATCGCTGACGCAATGCATGCCTGTGACTGCAGGCGAGGCGCGCGTCACCCTCGCCATGCCTGAATCCGGACCTGTGACCATCGATGTCTTCGATCTTCAGGGCCGCCACATTCGGACGGTTCTCGACCACGCATGGCTCGAGGCCGGCACCCATGAGCAATCGATCCGCACGTCCGACTGGCCGCGCGGCCTGTACTTCGTCCGGGTCGACCTCGCCGGGCGCACCGAGAGCCACCGGATCGCCGTGATCCGCTGACGTTGATCCGAGCGGGCCCAGCCTCTAGGCTCGCGCGGACTCATGGAACCCACCGCCCTCGCACCGCTGCGCGAGCATCGCCTGCTCGCCGTGATCCGCGCCTCCTCGCCCGCGGCTGCGCTGGGCGCTGCGCGCGCGGTCGCCGCCGGCGGCCTGCCGCTGCTCGAAGTCACCTACACCGTGCCCGACGCACTGAAGGTGATGGCCGAGTTGGCGAAGACGCCGGACCTGATCGTCGGCGCCGGCACCGTGCTCACCGAGCGCCAGGCGCACGACGCGATCGCCGCCGGCTCACGCTTCATCGTCGCGCCGAATCTCTCGCCCGACGTGGCGCGGATCGCGAAAGCGGCCGGCCTGCTCTACATCCCGGGCGCGTACACGACCGGTGAGATCCTCGCCGCGCGCGCGGCGGGCGCCGACCTGGTGAAGGTGTACCCGGTCGGAGTCGCGGGCGGACCCGACTACATCAAGGTGATCCGCGATCCGCTGCCCGATATCCCGATGCTGGCAGCGGGCGGCACGAATCTCGACAACATCGTCCCCTTCTACCAGGCCGGGTGCTGGGCGTGCGGAATCGGCGGAGCACTCGCCGATCCGGCACTCGCCGCCGCCGGTCGCTTCGACGAGATCACGCGCCGCGCGCAGGCCTTCGTGGAGCGGGCGCGCTCGTGGACGCCCGCCGCGCGCACGTGAGGCGTCGTTCCGGCGCAGCCGGCCTGCTCGCGCTGTCGTTCCTGCTCGCGCCGCTGTCCGCCCGCGCCACCACCGAGGAGTTCTCGACCTTCGACGTCGCGGCGATGGAGGAGGACGACGAGAGCATCCTCGATCACCTCCTCACCGCGCAGCCGGTCGAATGGCGCGACACGTGGGAGCGCAATCCGCTCGCGTTCCGGATCGGCCAGGGCTGCTTCACCTCCGGCCAGTGGATCATCGATTCCGATCTCAAGCTGAAGGCTCCGATCGGCGGCAACGCATGGGTGGCGGTCGAGGACCGGCGCTACGAGTCCGACGAGGCGACCGACCGCCACACCGACCTGTGGCTGCGGTTCGGCACCCGGATCGGAACGGTCGGCGGCTACTTCCGCCCCTACCACGACAAGAGCCGCCAGGACTTCGGTTTCGCGTGGGAGACCGGCAACGACACGCTGGGCTTCCAGAGCCAGGTGCTGTTCACGATCGAAGACACCTTCAACAACCTGTGGGAGTTCCGGCAGACCCGGGTCGGCAACTTGTCCGAGCCGTACGAGCGCCACCCGTACGAGCCGACCCTGCGGTTCGTCCAGCGCAGCGCGAGCTGGCGCGCGGAGCTGTCGGGCAAGTGGCTGACGCCGTCGCGCAAGCAGGTGATCGACCTGGTCACGCCCGACACGTCGGGCTACCGGACCGGGACGCTGTGGGGCGCGCTCGGCGAAGGCCTGCTCGAGGTCGAGGCCCTCGGCATCCGGTGGTCGGCATCGGGCGGGGTCAAGCAGTCGCAGAGCACCTACAACGAGCGCACGCCCGACGCCGAGGGCAGCTACTGGCGGTCGCTGTGGCGCGCCGAACTGGGAGCCCGGCGGCGGATCCTTCCGCACACGACCCTGTCGCTGCGCGGGATCTACATCGAGCGCGACCAGGACGTGAATCCACCGCTCGGCAACAATCAGTTCCGCGCGATCGACCGGGTGGTGTGGCTCGAGAGCTGGTCGCGGCTCACCCATCAGCTCGACCTGCGGCTCGGCGCCATGCACGACCGGATCTCGGTGGTCCAGAGCGGGCCCTACCCGGTCGGCAGCTACGGCTCGCGCACCGAGGCGCGCGCCTACTTCGGGCTGAGCGCGCGATTCGGCAACCTGACGATCGTGGGAGTCGAGGGAATCGAGCTCGACAACGAGCCCTACGACGTGTGGTTCGTCCACGACAAGGGCTTCCTCACCTTCCAGATCACCTTCTGACGCCGGCCTCGGCGCCCCGACAGCTCCCCTCCGAGCCCGGCTGGCCCGCGAACCATTGACCGGTCGCGCGCTTGCCGGTCACCGGGCCGGCCGGTATCGTGCGCGATCGTTCTTTGCGTGACAGCCCCCGGATCGACCGGTGACGGGACGTCGGCCCCGTTTTCACCCGCATCGTTCCCCCGGTGGTCGTTCGCACGACAAGGAGGTCTCTGTGCGAAAGCGTGTCCTGCTCGCCGCCGCGTTGTGCGCGGCGCTTGCCACCCCCGCGGCTGCAGAGCCGCTCGGAAGCCACTTCGAGCTGACCCCGTTCGGCGGATGGACCTGGCTGGATGGCGAGATCAGCAAGGTCAACGGGGTCCCGCTGACCGATGACGTCTATTTCGGCGGCCGGCTCGGCTACATGTTCACCTCGCTGCTCGGCGCCGAGCTGGCGGCCGGCGTCACCCCGACGGTCGAGGCGATTCCGGACGGGCGCGACGTGGATTTCTTCCACGGATCGGGCAACCTGCTCCTGACCCCATGGAACGGGCGCCGCGGCGGACCGTTCCTGTTCGGCGGCGTGGGCATGGCCCAGACCAAGGTCTCGGGCGCCGCCGAAACCCAGAGCGACATGAGCCTCGAGTACGGCGGTGGCCTGCGGCTGTGGCTGAGCGACGCGGTGGGTCTCCGGATGGAGGTCCGCAGCATCTATTCCAAGGCGGATGGCGCACCCGGCGTCGGCGACGTGCACCTGAACGACATGGTCGCCGGCGGCGGCATCACGTTCGCGATCGGCGGCTCTCCGCGCGACACCGACGGCGATGGCGTCGCCGACAAGCACGACCGCTGCCCCGATACCATCCACGGCGCGCGCGTGGATGCGAACGGCTGTCCGACCGACGGTGACGGCGACGGCGTATTCGACGGCATCGACCAGTGCGAGGGCACGCCGAAGGGCGCGACCGTGGATGCACGTGGCTGTCCGGCGGACGCGGACGACGACGACGTGCTCGACGGCATCGACACCTGCCCGAACACGCCCAAGGGTGCGCGGGTCGATGCGACCGGCTGCCCCGCGGACGCGGACGCCGACTCGGTGTTCGACGGCATCGACCAGTGCGAGAACACTCCGCGCGGCTGCCGGGTCGACGAGAAAGGCTGCCCGATCGACACCGACGGCGACGGCGTGTGTGACGCCATCGACATGTGCCCGGATACCAGCCCCGGCCTGCAGGTCGACGCCAAGGGTTGCCCGGTCGAGTGGATCGAGCGTCAGACCGAGCTGCTCGACACCGGCATGATGCGGTTCAACGACATCCGGTTCGAGACCAACAAGGCCGACCTGAAGCCGGAGTCCTACGCGTCACTGGACGTGGTCGGACAGGTCCTGATGGCGTGGCCGCAGCTCAAGATCGAGATCGGCGGGCACACCGACGGCCGCGGCTCCGCAGCGACCAACCAGAAGCTCAGCGAGCGGCGCGCCGAGTCGGTGCGGAAGTACCTGCTCGACAAGTTCCCGAATCTCACCGACTCGCAGTACACGATCAAGGGCTACGGCGAATCGAAGCCGGTGGTGCCGAACAAGGACGAAACGTCGTGGGCGCTCAACCGCCGCGTCGAGTTCGTGGTCCTGAACAAGGACGTGCTGAAGAAGGAAATCGAGAAGCGCCGGCTGCTCCAGAAGGGCGAGACGGCCCCGGCCGACACGACGAAGAAGTAGCGAATCGCGGCGAAAACAGAGGCTGCCGGGCAGAGCCGGGGCAGGATCGGCTCCCAACGGCAGCCTCTTGTCTTCGGCTTTTCCCGGCAGCCTGAACGTATCTGCTAATTTCGGGCCCGCCCCCGAATCCACCCGAGGGTCCCCATGCAGGCGCGGGCAGGCTTTCTGTTCCTCATCCTTCTGCTCTTCGCCCCCGCGGGGCAGGCGCATGCCGAAGGACGCTGGTCGCTCGGGCTCGCTGCCGGCTGGCAGCGCTTCGACGCGGACTACGGCGTCCGCTTCCACGGCGACCCCGACCTGATCCCGGCGGATGCCGTCGAATACGGCGGACGCGTGTCGTACCTGCTGGGCAAGGGGTACGGACTCGAGCTGGCGGGCGGCTGGTGTCCGACCAAGCTGCAGCAGGCGGGCACCGACGTCGCCACACTGCATGCATCGTTCGCGAGCCTGCGCCTGGTAATCGATCCCGAGCCGGGGCGCTGGGGAGCGCCGTATCTCGGTGCCGGCGGGGGCGGCGGGGTCCTCTACGTGACCGATCTGTCGCCCGGGTTCACCGCCCCGTGGCTCGGCGACACCGCCGACACGCTCAACTCGGCGTTCTACCCGGGCTACATCGACCTCGCCGCCGGCTGGACGTTCCGCCTGTCGGATCCTCTCCATCTGCGGCTCGAAGCTCGGCAGCCGCTGTGGGTCAACGAGGTCGCGAGCGGCTGGCGGACGTCGGATCCGGGCATGACCACGTTCGGCGCGGTGCTCACCTGGCACACCGGCGCCCACGGCAAGGACGCCGATGAAGACGGGGTGTCGGATCGCGAGGACCGGTGCGCGAACACGCCCCCGGGGGCGCGGGTCGATCGCACCGGATGCCCACTCGACAGCGACGGCGACGGCGTGTTCGACGGCATCGACTGGTGCCCGAACTCCCCGGCCGGCGCGCTGGTCGACGAGCGCGGCTGCGGCAAGGACACCGACCGGGATGGCGTGGTCGACGGCACGGATCGCTGTCCGAACACGCCGCGCAAGTGCGCCGTGAACGCCGACGGCTGCCCGATCGACGCCGACGGCGACGGAGTGTGCGATGCCCTCGACCGTTGCTCGGCAACCCCGCGCGGCTGGACCGTGAATGACGAAGGTTGCCCGATCGACACCGACGGGGACGGGGTTTCGGATGGCGGCGACCAGTGTCCGGGAACACCACGGGGTGCCCAGGTCGATGGCAATGGCTGTCCCCGCCAGCTGATCGAGATGGAATCCGAGCTGGTGCGCACCGGAAGCGTGAAGCTGCCGATCGCGTTCGATCCCGGCCTGGTCTACCTGCCGTCCGAGAACGAAGCGGCGCTCGACCTGGCCGGACTGCTGGTGAAGCGGTGGCCGTCGTTGCGGTTCGAGATCGTCGCGCAACCCGGCAGCGCCGAGCGCGCGACCTCCGCGCTCGGCGAGTGGCGGGCCCGGACGGTCCGGGACGAGCTGGCGCGACGCGCTTCGGCGGCACCCTCACAACTCGCGTCGCGGGGCCGCGCCCCGACTTCGGCGACGCGCACGCCGACGCCCGCCCGAATCGAGCTGGTGGCGCTCGACCGCGCCGCGCTGCGCAAGGAAGCGGAGCGCCGTGGTCTCATCAAGCCGCCGCCACCGCCCGCGAAGCCCAAGGCGCCGGCTCCCAAGTCCTCGACGACGACACGTCCCCGCCGCTGAGTCCGTGCGGTTCGGTCGGCGCGTGTGCGGCGACTCTTTTGTTATGCTGCCGTGCATCGTGCCCATCACGAGGATGGCGCGTCCCCGACCTCCGGAAACCCCGCCCATGCCCGGAACCTTCAGCCCCGAGGAAGTCGCCGACCTGGTCGCGGTGCGCCGCGATCTCCACCAGCATCCCGAAACCGCGTTCCAGGAAGTGCGGACCTCCGGGGTGGTCGCCGAGCGCCTCCAGGCGCTGGGGCTCGAGGTGCGCACCGGCGTCGCGGGCACCGGGGTGGTCGCGACCGTGAAGGGCGGCAGCCCGGGTCGGACGGTGATGCTGCGCGCCGACATGGACGCGCTCCCGATCCACGAGGAGAACGACGTTCCCTATCGCTCGCGCAACGACGGCGCGATGCACGCGTGCGGACACGACTGCCACACCTCGATCCTGCTCGCGGTCGCGCGGCGGCTGGTGCGCGAAGCGGCGTCGCTGCGCGGATCGGTGCGCCTGTGCTTCCAGCCGGCCGAGGAGGTGGGCGGCGGGGCCGAGAAGATGATCGAGCAGGGCGTGCTCGACCCGCTGCCCGACGCGGTGTTCGGCCTGCACGTGTGGCAGACCCTGGCGGTCGGCAAGATCGGGGTCACGCCCGGGCCGTTCATGGCCGCGGTCGACGAGTTCCGGGTCACCCTGCGCGGGGTCGGAACCCACGCCGCCATGCCGCACCAGGGGCGCGACCCGGTGGTCGGCCTGGCCCACGTGATCACCGCCCTCCAGACGATCGCGAGCCGCGAGTCCGATCCGCTCCGCGAGGTGGTGGTGAGCGTGACGCAGCTGCGCGCCGGCACCGCGTTCAACATCATCCCGGGCAGTGCGTGGATGAACGGCACCGTCCGCACGTTCGATCCCGGCGTCTGGCAGGAACTGCCCGGCCGCTTCGAGCGGATCGTGCGCGGCGTCGCCGAAGCGCTGGGATGCGAGGCCGACATCGAGTTCCTGCGCTACAACCAGCCGACCGTGAACGATCGCGCGATGTCCGCGCTCGCGCACGAGGTGGCGGCCGGCATCGTGGGCGCAGACAACGTGGTCGACGACATCCGCACGATGGGCGGCGAGGACTTCTCGGCATTCCTGGCGCAGGTCCCGGGCTGTTTCATCGCGGTCGGGTCCCGCAACGAGTCGCGCGGACTGGTGCACGAGCACCATCATCCGCGCTTCGACGTCGACGAGTCGTCGCTCGAGATCGGGGCCGAGCTGCTGCTGCGCATCACCCGCCGCTTCCTGGAGTCCTCGTGACGCCGCGCGCGCACGGATGCGCGGGGCGCACGACCGCCCGGACGATCGCAGGACTCGCGGCACTGGTGGCGGTGGCCGTGTGCGTCGGCGGCGCCGCGCTGCTGCAACCGGACGAGTCGTGGCGCGACGCCCAGATGCAGGTGCGCGCGGCGCAGCGCGACACGCTCGGCCACGGCACCGAACCGGCGCGCCTCGACACGCTCGGACTGGCGCTGCTGCGGGTCGGGCGATTCGACGACGCCGCGCGCATCTTCCGGACCACCCTGGCCTACCAGCCCGGCGACGCCGCCGCGTGCGCGGGGCTCGGCAAGCTCGCGCTGTTCGCCGGCCGGCTGGCCGAGGCCGAGAGCCTGCTCGCGATCGCGGTCGCGACCGACCGCGACCGCGAATGGGTCGCGGATCTCTACGCCGCTCACGTGCAGCACGGTGCGTGGGGAGCGGCCGCCCCGCTCGCCGAGGAACTGGGCGATCCCGGCCGGGCGGAGATGCTGCGGATGATGGACGCGACGCCGCCGCGGCTCACCGCCGGCCCCGACGAGACGCGGATCCCGTGGATGCGCCCCTATCCGATTCCCCTGATCCGGGTGAAGGTCAACGGCGAGCTGATTCTGATGGCGATCGATACCGGCGCGCGCGACGTCCTGCTCGATCCCTCCGCGGCGCGCCGCTCGAAGACCCAGACGTTTCCGACCAAGTCGCTGGTGTCGTGGCTCGGCACCCGCACCAGCGGCGCCAACGCGATGATCCAGCGGCTCGAGCTGGGCGGCATGAAGCTCGAGGACGTTCCCGCCACCCTGGTCTCGCTGCGCAAGTGGAGCATCGAGGTGAACCCCAAGGGCGAATCGGTCGGCGGCGTGATCGGGCTCAGCGTGCTGCGCAGCTTCACTCCCACCATCGACTACGTGGGACACGCGCTGGTGCTGCGCAAGCCGGGCGCCTCCTACACGCCCGCCGGCGACGCGCAGCGGGTCCCGTTCGAGATCTGGGGCGAGAGCGACCTCACGGTGTGGGGCAATCTCGCCGGTGGACGGCGGATGGCGCTGACCGTGCACAGCGGCGTGCCGGGATGCGGCGTCGCCGCGCCGCCCGAAGTCTGGCAGGAGGTCGGCGTCAAGGCCAGGTTGATGTCCCGGATCACCAAAGGGGCAGGCTCGTGGCTGGGCGGCAAGTCATGGACCCACGTGTCGCTTCCCGCGGCGAGCGCGGGTCCGATCACGAGCGGCAAACTCGACGGCTGGTCGGGGGCGATGGATTCGGCCGACCTGTGGCGCCACGGCGTGCGGCGCGACGCCCTGCTGTCGAACGATTTCTTCACCAGCTACCGCGTGACCTACGACTGGGCCGCGCGGTCGCTCGTGTTCGAAACGAAGTGAGCGAAGGGCCGGCGTCCGGAACGACCTCGGCGCCGCTCCCCGGATCGCCTGCCTCCGGGCGCCGGGTGGTGCGACGTCCGCGCCAGCCGCTGGTGACCGCGCTGCTGGCGCTCACCGTCACCGCCTTCGACGGACTGCTGCTGGCGCTCGCGCTCGGCGGCGTGCGCGCGCTCCTGAACCATCCGCGCGCGCTCGCGCTGCTCGGGGTGTGGGCGCTGGCCGGCGTCACGCTCGCGCTGCTGCACCCGGTGCGCAGCCAGGACACGGTCGCCGAAGAGCGGGATCCGGCGTGGCGGCTGGCGCTCCTGTTCTTCCTGCCGCTCCTGATCCCGCCGGTCGCCGCGTGGGGCGAACGCGCGGGAGTGCTGCCGCTGCCGCCGATCGAGGGACTGCGCTGGGCGGGGGTCGGCCTCGCCGCGTTCGGGCTCGCCCTGCGGGTGTCGGCGATGGCGACCCTCGGAACCCGGTTTGCGCCAATTCCTGCGGTCCAGCGTGAACATCCGGTCGAGGAGCGGGGCGTCTACCGCCGGATCCGGCATCCCGGCTATCTCGGCGCGTGGGTGGCGGCGCTCGGCGCGGTGCTCGCGTTCGGCAACAATCTCGCGTTGCCGCTGCTGATCCTGTTCGCCGCGCTGCTGGCGGCGCGCGCGCGCCACGAGGAGGCGCTGCTCGAGCGCCATCTCGGCGATTCGTACCGCGCCTATCGCGCGCGGACCGGAGCGTTCCTGCCGCGACTGGGACGCTGATCCCCGCGTCATTCTTTGCAGGCCCCGGAGCCCATCTTCTTGGCAGTCCCCCGGGGGCCGGTTATCCTGCGATCGTGCGCGTCGCCTATCACATGATGAACTCGCCGGTCGGGCTGCTGTTCGTTGCCCGCACGAGCAAGGGTCTGCGGTACTGCCAGTACATGGACCGCAAGAGCCTCAAGCGCATGATCTCCTCGCACGAGGCGGAGCTGCCGGACGCGACCTGGGAACCGTCACTGCTCGAGCTCAAGAGCGTGACCGAACAGCTCGAGTCGTATTTCAACGGCGGCCTGGTCGAGTTCGAGCTGCCGCTCGACCGCGACGGCTCCGAGTTCCAGCTCAAGGTGTGGGGCGCGCTCGAGAAGATTCCCTACGGCGAGACGCGCACCTACGGGCAGATCGCGACCGCGATCGACCAGCCGCGCGCCACCCGCGCGGTCGGCCTCGCCAACAACCAGAACCCGATCGCGATCGTGGTCCCGTGTCATCGCGTGATCGGCGCGGACGGCAGCCTGACCGGATACGGCGGCGGGATGCCGAAGAAACGCTGGCTGCTCGAGCACGAGGCATCGCACGCGAAGCGCCTCGGTCTGCAGGGAGAATTGTTCGTCGCGACCGGCCAGGAAGGCCGTCGCGGTCGTCGCTGAAAACCGGCCCCTGTCACGGAGGACATCGTGCTGCACACCTGCCGGCGCGCCGCCGCATTCCTCGCGGCGCTCATCGTGATCGCCCTTCCCTCGTTCGCGGGGCAGCGCCGCGTCACGGTCGCCAACAACTTCTTTTCCGATTCCACGCTGACCGCCAATCCCGGTGACCAGATCGTCTGGGTGTGGACCGCCGGCACCCACACGGTGACGAGCGGAACCAGCGGCAGCATGCCCGGCGACGGTGCGTTCAACAGCGGGTTCCTGAGCTCGGCCGGACGCTCCTTCTCGTGGCGGGTGCCGACCGCGGCCACCGGCGTGCAGCGCTACTTCTGCGACCCCCACTACCCGATGATGACTGCGCGCATCGACTTCTCCGCCGCGCCGGTCGCGGTTGCGGAGTTCCGGATCACCGAGGTGCGCTTCAGCACCGCGCACGACAGCGACTTCGTCGAGATCGCGAACCTCGGCGACGACGTCGGCGATCTCGGCCGCTACCGGATCAGCGTGACCGGCGCCACCCAGTTGTCGCTCACACCGACCGACATGGCGGTGCCGGTCGGCGGTCGCGTGGTGATCTGGCTCGGCCGCAGTGGCATCGGGACCACGACCGAGCAGTACTTTCCGGGCCGCTCACTGCCGCGCACCGGCTCGGCGGCGCTCTATCTTCCCACCGCGAAGAGCGCGGATACGCTGCTCACGCGTGACGACCTGATGGTCGACTACGTGCAGTGGGGCGGCGGCGGAGAGCTCAACGAAGCGACCGCGGTGACGGCCGGCTTCTGGACGACCGGGTTGTTCGCGGACGCACCCGCCGACGGACACACGCTCGAGTTCTGCGGATCGGCGTTCGAGCGCGGTCCGTCGTTCTGGCGGGGCAGCCCGATCGCGACCCCCGGGCTCGCGAACTGCGTGACGCCCACTCGCGCCAGCTCGTGGGGACGGATCAAGGCGATCTACCGCTGATCGGCCGTGTTCCGCGCGGGCTGTGCTAGCCTCGTACGGCCTCGCACGCACGGTCCGGATCGGAGCTCGCCATGCGCTGGGTCGTTCGATTCTCCATCTGCGCCACGTTCGTTTCCGGCGCCATCGCGCACGCCGACTGGCCGACCGGTGGCATTCCGATCGCCAACGGTTCCCCAATCCAGCGAGATGCGTTCGCCCTGCCGTCCGCGAACGGCGACTTGCGCGCGTTCTGGGTGGTCGGCGCCACCTCTGCGATCCATGCGCAGCGCATGCGACTCGATGGAACGCCGGCCCCCGGATGGCCACCGGGGGGACGCATGGTCGTGGATACGCCCGCGGGATCCTCGTATGAGGCCGCTGACGACGATGGTTCGGGCGGCGCCCTGATCGCCTGGTACGAGTGGCGACCGCAGGCTCAGGGCATCTACTGCGCTCGCATGGACGTGAATGGAGTCGTGGTTCCGGGTTGGAATCCCACCGGCGCGCTGGCGTCCAGGGTCGATGCGCCCAATCAGACGTGGATGCAGAACATCGAGATCTGCCACGACGCCAGTGGGGGCGCCTTCATCACCTGGGCCGATCCACGTTTTCAGGTACCGCCACCCGGCTTCGACACGCCCACGCCGACCAACGTCTACGCCCAGCATCTGCGAAACGATGGCACACGGGATCCCGCGTGGCCCGATAGCGGACGCGCCATGGTGGTCGGCTCCCTGGTCGGCACCAAACAGAACGTTCCGGAGCGTCTGGTCCCCGATGGTGCTGGCGGCTTCTGGCTCGTGTGCCGCACTCCATCGGGGACGGTATTGCTGCACCGCGACGCAGCAGGTGATTCGCTCGGTACGTGGAGCTTCGCCGGGGGTGACCCCGCCATGGTGGAGGATGGCGCCGGTGGCGTGTACCTGACGTATGCAGGTGCGAATGTCTACGTCGTTCGCATCGGACCGGATGGGCCCGCGCCTGGTTGGCCGGCGACTGGTGTGCCGGTTTCGTCCTACGGTTACGGGACCTCTCTCACCGAGTCGGGCGATGGCGGAGTGGTGGTCGCCTGGCACGAGGACCAGTTCGAATATCCCTATGGCGAGTTCTTTCGAGCCTCCCGCATCGACGCGAACGGCATCATCCTGCCCGAGTGGACGATCCCTCCAACCTTCGGAACGACGACCCAGGGACTGGGGTGGCAGTGCCTGATCAGTCCTGATGGCCACGGCGGCGGACTGTTCGCCTTCAGCCGCATCTATCAGTCGATCTTCGCCATTGCGGTGCACGAAGACGCGGTCATCCCGCCGGCGTTCCCCAACGAGGGCTTGAG
>Ga0111539_10005325_pt1 | contig 16652 bp, 10 predicted proteins | sample RhiMethybrSRZTD1_FD_79667 | JGI IMG/M metagenome (GOLD analysis project Ga0111539, IMG submission 79667) | Populus rhizosphere microbial communities from Tennessee, USA - Rhizosphere MetaG P. TD hybrid SRZTD1 (version 2) (version 2) | ecosystem: Host-associated > Plants > Roots > Rhizosphere >... | reverse complement strand
GCGCCCGTGAGCACGATGGGACGCACGAAGAAGCCGGCCGCTGCGGGAGTGTCGTTCCCATAGGCGTCACGCGCGCGCACGTCGAGCGCCTGGGACGATCCCGCCATGAGCGGACCGGCTGGGCCAGTCACCACGAGCGTGTCGGGCGAACCGGCCATGAACGAGATCGCGGGAGCCATGAGGAGCGGCACGCCGGAGACGGTCGCGTGCACGGTTCCCGCCATCGAGAGCGTGGTGAAGGTGCGGAAGTCGATCGAGCCCGAGGCGCCGGTGCCCGCACCCAGCGCGGAGAACGAGACGCCCGGCGGCCCGCTCCACGAGAGTGCGATCGAGGACGCGGGCACGAGCGGAAGGGCGTGGTCGCGCGCATCGCGTAGCGTGAGGGTGACGGTGCTCCCCGCCGGACCGACCGTCGCGGGAGACACCGCCGCGACCGAAGAGCGCGACGCGCTCACCGGGCCCGGCACGATCCGGATCGGGATCGATCCCGAGGCGCTCCCGCGCACCGAGGTCGCGGTCACGCTGGCCGTGCCGAGGGTGGCGCCCCCCAGGAGCGAGAACGAGATCGATCCCCCCGACGCTTCCACCTGGACGCCCGCGGTCGTCGAGTCGCGATCCGTGGCGATGATCGATCCGAGCGTCGTCGCGACGGTGTAGCGCTCGCCGTTGACGACCGTGTTTCCGAATGCGTCCTCGAGCGCGGAGGCGGTGACGCCGCGGACGGCCACGCTGTCCGCAGCCACCGAGTCGGGTGACGCGAGGAGCGCGATCGCTCCCGCAGGGACACCCGGGGCGAGAGGAACCGGGATCGAGCCGGTAGCGGAGCCCTGGACCGAGACGAGCGACAGCGATCCCGCCCCCGCGGCCGTGCCCGCGCGCGCCCAGCCCTGGAGCATTCCGGTGACTCCGGTCAGCCACTGCACGCCGGGCGTGCCGGCGTCCTGATCGCCGAGCGGCGTCAATCCCGAGCCGCTCAGGGTGACCTTCGTGCCGGATGCGACGACGTTCCCATAGGCGTCGCGGACGGCGCCGGACGTGATCGAGGTGGAGTCGATTCCGTTCGCGGCGAGCGCCGCGGGCAGCGCCGACAGCGCGATGTTCCCGAACGGCGCGGCGGCGATCGTCGTGACGGAAGCCTCCGCGGTTCCGAGCGACGCCCCCGATCCGTTCGCGTCGATCGCGCGGACGTGCCCGGTTCCGCCGCCCGACGTGACGTCCGTGAAGACGAACCGCGCCGAGTCCGCGGCCGCCGGCACGGTGACCTCGAAGATCGCGCCCCCTCCGACCGCGGCGAAGTGGCCGCCGGGACGGTCGGTCCAGAGCGTGAGCGTTTCGGCCGTCGCGAGGGGCGCGCGATTTCCGAACGCGTCGTACGTGACGACCGAGACGGTGTCCAGCCCCCCCGCGACGAGCGCGAGCGTGCTGGGCGTGAGGATGGCGTGATCGGCTGGGCCCGCGGAAACCGAGAGCGGCGCGCGCGGCGCAGACTCGAAGCCACTCCCCGCGTGGAGGGCCGAGAGCCAGTACGAGCCCTTGTGCCGCGGCGTGAGCGTTCCGCTCCACGCTCCGGCCAGGAGCGCGACCTGGCTCGCGACGAAGTCGGGATCCGAGGTGGCGGGACCCGACGCGGCCGCGAAGGAGAGGACCGAGACGCTCGCTCCCGCGAGCGGTCCCGTCGTGACCGTGTTGCCGTCCTGGTCGCGCACGCGCACGCTCGCCGCGACGCCCGACCCCGCGGGCGCCGCCGGTGCAAACGAAGCTTCGATCGACGAGGGGGCGCCGTGACTCACCGTGATGACCCCCGTCGAATCGACGATCGCGCCGCTCGCCGCGACGACGCGTCCCGCGCCCGCCGTCGTGACCGTGAGGACGGCGCTCGAAGCGGGGCCCGCGGGCACCGATCCGATGCCGCCGGTCACGCTCCACGCGCCCGACTGAGGGCCGAGGGAATGCTCCGCGGCGTCATATCCGTGGAGATGGAAGGTCGTCGTGTCCTGATCCGCGTCGAGCGAGAGCCCCCCCACCTCGACACCCGCGCCGTTCTCGATCCGGACGTGGTCGAGCGGCCCGTACACGTCGACGGCCGGCGAGGCGGCGATCGGCGCCACGCTCGATCCGGCCGCATCGCTCGAGATCCAGAACACCGCGACATCGGGGCCGGTCGGCTGCACCTGTGCCTGCGCGGCACCGGCGCCGTAGATCACGCTGAGCGTGTCGCCGGTCAGGAATGGGCCCTTCGGCGCGCCGCCCAGACGGAGCTCGATCGTGTTCCCCGCGATCACGGCCTCGCTGACCGACGCCGTGTCGACGATCGTCACGTATCCGGGCTGGGCCGGCTGGGTGATCTGGGGCGCGGTCCATCCTGGCGGGATCTGCACGTAGACCCAGCCCCCCTGCGCCGGCGCGAAATCCTCGGCGGCGACGTAGCGGATGGTCCAGGTACCGGTGGCGCCCGCGAGAACGGGAGCGGTGGGAACGATCGACGCCGTGCCGCTTCCCGGCGCGGCCCATGCGCCCAGCGGAAGGCAGCACGATGCGAGCAACGTAAGGGCGAGCGTCCGCACGACGCGGGCGCGCGCGTTCGGCGTATGCAGGGCAGGACTCCGTGGTTTGGTGCGGTGCGCGTTCTGTCCCAGGGACTTAGCGGAGGGCCGGAGCGCAAGAGACATGCCACGGGGCGGGCGTGCCCGGCGTGCGGTGGCGAGGGTGAGGCCGGCGGAAGTTCCTGCGCCGCAAGGCGCGAATCGGGCGGGAGTTCGAGGCGAACGCGCGACGTCGCGGATGCCGTTGCAGAATGCACGGCGCTCACGACCGGAGCGGTCGAGATGCGCGGCGCGGTTGATTTCGAACCGGCGGCCCGGATTGAGCCGCCTACGCTACCGGCGCGGCCACCTCACGTCGCCGACCACCTTCCCCGATCCCGCTCGCGATCCAGGGTCGAGTCCCTGCGAAGGCTGCGGCGGAAGGATCTGCTCGAGGAGGCGGTCCTGATCGAGCGCGCGCTTGTTCGCGAGCCCGATGAAGAGCACCTGGATGATCGTGGCCCCGGCGAGCACGCCGAGTCCCACGTCGAAGACTTCTTTCAGGCGGGAGCGCATCGTATCGCTCCAGTACGCGAGCCCGAGGAGAAGGAGTCCCACGAGCACGCTCGTCACGAGACCGGTCAGCTTGCCGAAGGCCGTGGGCTGGATCTTCACCGGACCGTGGAAGAGGTAGAGGTAGCACGTTCCGAGGATCAAGATCCCGTAGCGCGCGAGCATCAGCGCCGTGACCCACCATGGAAGTGCGCCGAACACCGTCAGCGCGATGAACACCGTGGCATTGAAGAAGACGTCGATCGCGGGGTCGAGCACCGCGCCGATGATCGATTCCATGTGGAGCGCCCGCGCCACGACCCCGTCGAGGACGTCGGTGAACGCGCTGGCCGCGAAGAGCCAGACCACGACCGACCATCTCCCCTCGCGCACGAGAAGCACGATCGCGGGCACCGCGGCCAGGCGAAGCAGCGTGAGCGCCACCGGCAGCGGAATGCGCCGGAGCGAGCGGACCTCCGGCGTGCCCGCGAGTCCGATGTGGGCGAGGATCCAGAACGAGGCGATGAGGAGCGTCACGCTCGACGCGATGATGTAGGTCACGCCCACGCGCCGCCCGAACGCCCAGGAGAGGAGGAGGGCCGCGCCGAACTGGATGGCGAAGAGGACGAACGACGTTCCCGCGACGGAGCGAACCAGATCGGCGCGCTCCGCGAGCGTGCCGACGATGCGTGCGAGGATGCGGCGGAGGTACCGGGCGACCGAGGTCGGCGTGAAACCCTCCTTGCGGAGGTCCCGGAGGAGATCCTCGGCGAACACGGCTAGGGCACGCGGAGTGACGCCTCGGCGAGTACCCGCTCGGTTCCGAACGTGGTCTCGTCGAGCGCGTAGGCCTCGATCGTTTGGGGGCGCGCGCGGCGGAAGAGGAGCTGCGCTTCGATCTTGTACGGCCCCTTGTGGTCGCCGACCGGGACGCGGTAGCGCGCCGTGCCGCTCGCGCCGGCCTTGATGCGGCGATTCTGGAGCACCTTCGTCGCCACCCAGGTCTCCACCGGCCAGTTGCCCAGCTCGTCCTCGAGAATGACACCGAACACGGAATTCGCCCACTCGGTGAAGGGATCGTTCTCCCAGACGATCGCGCCGTCCGCGGTGAGGACGCGGATACGGACGATCGCCATGTTCTGATCGTTGCCGGTCGGAAGCGAGTGGCCCCAGCCTGTGTTCGTCACGATCGCCGACAGCGAGAGCGAATCACCCGACGTCGTCTTGGTTCCGCGAAGCGTCAGGGTCGCGGACGGACCGGGCTGCGACTTCTCGGCGACCTCGGCGCTGAAGGAATGGTCGGGCACCTTCGGACGCGACGGACCGAGGTACGAAACGCGCCCCGGCTGGCCCGGCATGTGGCACGTCTGGCAGCTCACTCCCTGCTTGGCGTACTTCGACGCCTTCCACTCCGCATACGTGTCGCTGATCGTGACGCCGTTCTGGTTCTTGTAGGCGTGGCATCCGCCGCAGAATCCCGACGTGCGCAGGTAGGTCGAGACCTCCGAGCCGTGCGCGTTGGTCGGGACCGGATTTCGGATGGAGCCGTAGTAATGGCCCAGATCCAGCTCGAACGGCGGGTTGCCGGTCGAGGGTCCTGGCGCCGACACCATGTGGCAGAAGACGCAAGCCACGCCCTCGTGCGACACGTCACGCACGAAATTGAAGTCCTGGTTCACGTAGGTCGTCGCCTCGTGGCAGGGCCCACAGTTCAGGAACGTGCCCCCACGGGTCGTCTTGAGCGACTGGAAATACATCCGTCCGAAGAGAAGATTCTGCGACCGTTCAGCCTTCGAGTGCGCCGATTTCTCCCATGATTCGGTGATCCCGAGGTGGCATCCCTTGCAGGTTTCCGCCGGCTGGAGGTTGATTTCGCGACGGAAGAGGGGAGGGGGCGTGTAGCCGACCGCGCCGAAGGCGAGCGCGAGCAACAGGGCGACGGGGAGGATTCGATTCGGGTTCGGGGGGCTCGTTCGCAAGATGGCGGAATACTACAGGGTCGACACCGGGGGTTCAAGACGACTGCCCTGGAACGCTTCGCCGGCGATGGTGCCCAGGATCGCGACCCCGGCCCGGACGGAACCGGACACGGTCCCCGAGATCTTGGACCGCCCGATGCGCCTGCGATAGCGGACCGGGATCTCCTCGGCCCGGACGCCCCGCCGCGCGGCCTTCACCTGCATCTCGACGGTCCACCCAAAGGCGCGATCCCGCATTCCGAGCCGGCGCAGGGAATCCCACCGGATGGCACGGAACGGTCCGAGATCGGTGTAGCGGACGCCGTAGAGCGAGCGAATGAGCCGCGTCGCGAGCCAGTTTCCGAAGCGAGCCTGCGGCGTGAGCGCTCCCGGCTCGCGCACGCCGCGCGTCCGACTTCCGATGACGAGGTCCGCGCGTCCCGAGCGGATGGGCTCCACGAGCTGTTCCGCTTGCGACGGGTCGTCGCTCAGGTCCCCGTCCAGGAAGAGAACGACGTCGGGCGGATCGGGCTCGAGTGCCGCGATGCCGCGAAGGCAGGCGGCCCCGTAGCCGCGCTCCGGCTCCGACACGACGAGCGCGCCGTGCGCGCGCGCCACGTCCGCGGTTCCGTCCACGGAGCCGTTGTCGGAGACGACGGCCCGGCGCACGAGCGGCCGCGGGAGCAACTCCAGCACGCGGCCGATCGACGTGGCCTCGTCGAGCGCCGGGATCACGCAGTCGACGATGAGGCGCGCGGCCCTTTCGACGCGCACTGCGCCGCTCACTTCCGCTTGAGCGCGGCGCGCGCCGCAGCCAGCCGCGCGAGCGGAATGCGGAACGGGCTGCAGGAGACGTAGTCGAGCCCCACGTTCTCGAAGAAGTCGATCGAGGCCGCGTCCCCGCCGTGCTCGCCGCAGATCCCGATCTTGAGGCCGGGCTTCGCCCTCCGCCCCGCGAACGCCGCGCGCTGCACGAGCGTGCCCACTCCCTTCACGTCGATCGAGACGAACGGATCGCCGGGGAGGATTCCCGAGTCCGCGTACGTCGGCAGGAAGCGCCCCGAGTCGTCGCGCGAGTAGCCGAAGGTCATCTGGGTGAGATCGTTCGTGCCGAACGAGAAGAAGTCGGCGTGCTGGGCGATCTCGTCGGCGAGCACCGCGGCGCGCGGCACCTCGATCATCGTGCCGATCGTGTACGGGATCGTCACGCCCGCCTTCTTCATCACCTCCTCGGCGACCGCCTCCACCTCCGCGCGCTGGCGGCGAAGCTCCTCGGGGTCCCCGACGAGCGGGATCATGATCTCCGGGATCACGCGCTTCCCCGCCTTGACCACCTGGGTCGCCGCCTCGAACACCGCGCGCGCCTGCATGCGCGTGATCTCCGGGTGGAGGATGCCGAGCCTGCAGCCGCGGAACCCGAGCATCGGATTGAACTCGTGGAGCTCCTCGACGCGCGCCAGGGTTCGCTCGATCTCCTTGCGGCGCGCGGGCGTCCCCTTCTTCCCCATCTTGCGAAGCTCCGCTTCGAGCTCGGCGCGCTTGGGGAGGAACTCGTGGAGGGGCGGATCGAGGGTGCGGATCGTGACCGGGCAGCCCTCCATCGCGAGGAAGAGTCCCTTGAAATCCGCGCGCTGCAGCGGGAGGAGCTTGGCCAGCGCCCCCTCGTACGCCTGGATCGTGGGCTTGGACTCGCGCCGTTCGCGGAGGAGCTCCGCGTTCAGCCTCGCGCGCTCGGAGCGCGGCGCCTCCTCGAGCTCCGCCTCGAGCCGCGCGATCCTCACCTTCGCGTCCCGGGCGCGCTGCGCGTTCAGGATCATCGCGACCACGTGCGGGATCCGGTCGGGCGCGAAGAACATGTGTTCCGTGCGGCAGAGTCCGATCCCCTCGGCTCCCAGGTGGCGCGCGATCTTCGCATCGCGCGGCACGTCGGCGTTGGCGCGCACGCGAAGCCGTCGCTCCTCGTCGCACCACGCCATGAGCCGCTCGAAGGACTGGTAGAGGGGCGCCTTCCCGGCGGGGAGCTCTCCCGTGAGCACGCGAACGACCTCGGAATCGGTCGTGGGAACGTCGCCCATGAGGACCTCGCCCGTCGAGCCGTCGAGGGAGAGGAACGCGCCTTCCTTGAGCTTCCTGCCGCCGATCACGACCGCCCGTTCTTCCTCGTGGATCTGGAGCGCGGAGCAGCCGACCACGCAGCACTTCCCCATGCCGCGCGCGACCACGGCGGCGTGCGACGTCATGCCCCCGGTCGCGGTGAGGATGCCCTGCGCGGCATGCATGCCGGCGATGTCGTCGGGCGACGTCTCGGCGCGCACCAGGATGACGCGCTCCGACGCTCCGCGGCGAACCGCTTCGTCGGACGTGAAGACGATCGCGCCCGCAGCGGCGCCGGGCGATGCCGGGAGTCCGGTCCCCACGCGGTCGTGTTTGTTCCGCGCCGCGGGATCGAGCACGGGATGGAGCACCTGGTCCAAGTGCGCAGGCTCGACCCGCTCGATCGCCTCGCGCTTCGTGAGGAGGCCTTCTTCCACCATCTCGACCGCGATCTTGAGGGCGGCGATCCCGGTGCGCGCCGCGCGCCGGGTCTGGAGCATGAAGAGGCGCCCCTCTTCGACCGTGAACTCGAAGTCCTGCACGTCGCGGTAGTGCCGCTCGAGGCGCGACGTGATCTCACGAAGCTGGCCGTACGCCTCCGGAAGCTCGCGCTCCATCTCCTCGATGGGGCGGGGCGTCCGGATCCCAGCCACCACGTCCTCGCCCTGCGCGTTTCGTAGGTATTCGCCGTAGAAGCGCCGCTCCCCCGTGCCTGGATCGCGCGTGAAGCCGACGCCGGTCGCGGAGCTCATGCCGAGATTCCCGAAGACCATGGCCTGGACGGTGACCGCGGTGCCGAGCCCCTCGGGGATGCCGTGAATGCGGCGGTAGTGGACCGCGCGCTCCGTGTTCCACGAGCGGAAGACCGCGTCGCGCGCGCCGGCGAGCTGGACGCGCGGATCTTGAGGAAAGTCTCGTCCCGTCTCGCGCTTCACGATGTCGAGGAAGCGGCGGGACAGCGCCTCGAGGCGCTCCGCGGTGAGATCCACGTCGAGCGAAACCTTCGCGCGCGCCTTCTCGCGCGTGAGCTCGCGCTCGAGGAGCGCGCGCGGCACGCCGAGCACGACGTCGGAGTACATCTGGATGAATCGGCGGTAGCTGTCGTGGGCGAAGCGCGGATGTCCGCTCCGCTGCGCGAGCCCGGGCACGGTCTGATCGTTCAACCCGAGGTTCAGCACGGTGTCCATCATCCCAGGCATCGAGACCGGCGCCCCGGAACGGACCGAGACGAGGAGCGGATTCTCCGGATCGCCGAGCCTCCGCCCGAGGTAGCGCTCGAGCTTCCGGAGCGCTTCGCGCTCCTCCTGGACGATGGATTCGAGCAGCCGGCCGCCGGCCTCGAAGAACTGGCGGCACGCCGCGGTGGTGATCGTGTAGCCGGGGGGCACCGGGATGCCGGCGTTCGTCATCTCGGCGAGGCCGGCCCCCTTGCCTCCGAGAACGTCACGCATGCGCGCGTTCCCCTCGGCGCTGCCGGCGCCGAAGGAGTAGACGTGCTTCGGATGATCCGGCGGCCGGGGCGTTGCCTTCGCGGCGGCTTTGGTCGCGGTCTCCTGAGCGCTCATCGTGGGGCGCTCCCTACGCGCCGGGCGGTCACCGGAGGCCGCCTCCCTCGAGACGCGCGACACCGCGGATCAGCCCGACCTCGCGTCCCGCCGCGTTCCGGAGGCGCTCTCCGGCGTGCTGCGCGAGGTCGCGGCGCTCCGACGGTCCGAGCAAGCCGAGCGCGTCGAGCACCGACACGACGGCAGGCCCGAGAGCGCGCCGCTGACCGTCTTCGACCTTCAGCGCGATCCCCACGCCGCGATCCACGAGCCCGATCGCGTGCACGGCCTCGGCTCCCGCCTTCGCAACCACGGATGGAAGCGCGCGCATGAGAAGCGTGTCGAGTCGCGCTGGTCCCGCCACCATCTCCGGATGCTCCTGCATGGCGTCGCGGATCGTGGCGAGCGCCGGGACCGGCGCGGCGTCGGCATCCTGTCCGCTCGCGAGGAGCGCGAATGCCCGGGCGAGCGTGACGAGCGGCATCCGAGGCGTCGGCGCGCTGCAGCCGTCGATCGCGGGTTCCGGATCGGTCCAGGGCTCGCCGAGGAGCGACGCGAAGCGGTCGAAGATCCTCCGCTGCACCGGGTGGCTCGGATCGGCGTACGTCTCGACCGGCGCGCCGAGATGGCGCGCGAAGAGCATCATCCCGGCGTGCTTGCCGGAGCAGTTGTGGCGGACCGGCGTCGATTCTTCGCGCGCGAGCCGCAGCCGCTCCGCCGTGGGCTCGTCATAGGGCGGATGGACGCCGCATCGGAGCATCGATTCGTCGGCGTGGGCCGCGCTCAGGATCGTCCGCGCGAGCGCGGCGTGCCGGTCGGTGCCGCTGTGGGAGCCCGCGATCATGGCGAGGGCGTCGCTCCCGAGCCCGGACGCGGCGAACGCGCCTGACTCGACGAGCGGAAGGGCCTGGAAGGGCTTGAACGCCGAGCGGGGGAAGACGAGCGCCTTGGGCTCGCCCGCCCAGGCGAGGAGATTTCCCCGCGCGTCGACCACGGCCACGTGGCCGCGGTGAATGCTCTCGACACGCTCGTCGCGGAGGACGTGCACGAGCGCAGCGGCGCAAGCATCCGCCGCGTCCAGTTCCACTCCGCGTGCCTGCCTCTGCGTCACCGCCACCGTTCGATCCCCACGAACGCCCGAGGGCGAGCTAACTGTCGATCTGGGCCTTCTGGAGCTTGCCGCTGTAGTCGATGTAGACCGACTTCCATTCGGTGAACGCGTCGATGACGGTCGGACCGCCTTCACGGTGGCCGTTGCCGGTCTCCTTCACGCCGCCGAACGGAAGCTGCACCTCGGCGCCAATGGTCGGGCCATTCACGTACGTGATGCCCGCCTCGATGTCGCGGATCGCGCGCATCGCGCGGTTCACGTCGGCCGTGTAGATCGAGGAGCTCAATCCGTACGGCGTGTTGTTGAGCACCTGGATCGCCTCTTCGAACGAAGAAACCGTGATCACCGAGAGCACCGGGCCGAAGATCTCCTCAACGGCGATGCGCATGGAGGGCGTCACCTGATCGAAGATCGTCGGCTTGTAGAAGTGCCCCTGCGCGAGCGGTCCGTCCTCCGCGGGCGAGCCGCCGGCCACGAGCTTGGCCCCCTCGGCCTTGCCGATCTCGACGTAGCTGTGCACGCGCTCCTTCTGGCCGCGATTCACGACCGGACCCACGTCGGTCCCTGGCTCGAGCCCGTCTCCGAGCTTGAGCTTCTGCGCGCGCTCGATCAACCGCGCGAGCATCGCGTCGTGCACGGGCTTTTCGACGATGAGACGGCTCGTCGCCGTGCAGCGCTGACCCGTCGTGCCGAACGCGCCCCAGAGCGCTCCCTCGACCGCCAGGTCGAGATCCGCGTCCGCGAGCACGATCTGCGCGTTCTTCCCTCCGAGCTCGAGCGAGAGGCGTTTGAGCGAATTCGCCGTGCGCTCCGCGATGGTCTTGCCCACTTCCGAGGAGCCGGTGAAGGAGACCATCGCGACGCCGGGACTCTCCGAGAGCGGAACGCCGACCGCGGATCCTCCGCCGTGCACCAGGTTGAGCACGCCCGCGGGCACGCCCGCCTCGACGAGGACCTCGACCAGGTGGTGGGCGGACGCCGGCGTATCGGTCGCGGGCTTGATGACGACGGTGTTCCCGGACACGAGGGCCGGGAAGATCTTCCAGGACGGGATGGCCATCGGGAAATTCCACGGCGTGATGAGGCCGCAGACGCCCATGGGCTGGCGGATGGACATGGCGAACTTGTTCGGCAGCTCGGACGGCGCGGTGACCCCGAAGAGGCGCCGGCCTTCGGCGGCGATGTAGTAGGCCATGTCGATGGCCTCCTGGACGTCGCCGCGGGTCTCGGCCAGCACCTTCCCCATCTCCCGGGTCATGGCCCGGGCGAAGGCTTCCTTCTTCTCGCGGAGGATCTCAGCGGCGCGGTAGATGATCTCGGCCCGCTTGGGCGCCGGAACGAGCCGCCAGGACTTGAAGGCCTTCTGGGCCTCCTGCACGGCAGCCTCGACGTCTTCCTTCCCTGACTCGGGAAAGGTCCCGATCAGGTCGGAGGGGCGGGCGGGGTTCCGGTTCTCGAAGGTACGGCCGGACCGCGCCGGGACCCAGGCGCCGCCGATGAGGTTGAGGTAGCTCCGGGCGGCCGGGTCGGCCGTCCGGGTGCGCTCGGCCGGCTCGGCCGAGGGAGAAGCGGTCTGGGGGTTCATGCGAAGCCTCCGGGCCGCCTCGGGTTTCCTGGCGGGCGGCCTACTTGATGATGACGAAATGCCCCTTCCTGGGGGTGCGGCCGTCCGCGGGATGGACCGTATAGAGATAGATCCCTGAGACGACCGTCCGGCCGTCGTCGTTCTTGAGATCCCAGGCCACCTCACCCGTCACCCCGCCCGGACTCGAGCTCGGGTTCTGGGTAAGCACCCGAAGGAGCTCGCCAGCGGAGGTGTAGATCCGGATCGTCGCCCCGGAGGGGACGTTGATGAAGTGGACCTCCCGCTGGTTTGGCCCCAAGTCCCACTCGGCCGACCCCTTGTACGGATTCGGGACGACCGCGACGTGCTCCAGATTGTCGGCGGGCGGAGTGGCGGGGGTCAGATAGACGAGCTGGGAGCTGTCGATCGGGCTCTCGGCGAAGTCCGAATTCACGGAAGTCGTCGTGTCAATGGATGTTACCGCATACTCGTGCCGGAACCCGGCGATCGGGGCCAGATCCACGAAGATTCGGGCCGTGGTATCGACATCGGCCGGATTCCCCGGCGGGTAGTCGAGCACGTAGCTTCCATCCGGTAACTTGTTGTTATAAAAGCCTCTAAAGAAAATTCCGGTGCCCGTGAAGACGAAATTCTGGATGTCGCATGGGGCCTGCTGGGCGATGCAGACCGGACCCACGTGGTCCCTGGCCTTCCATTGCCCGATCAACTCCAAGCGGGTCGGGGAGATACCCTCGATCGTGCGGCGGACCCGGTAGCCGTTCCGAACCGGCACGCACTCGGTGGTGCAGACCGAGTCGTACTCGACGCTGGAGCTCCAGAGGATCCAGACGAATGTCCCGGTCTGATTGTTGACCTGATTCGTCGTATGTGACTGAAGATAATAGCCCTTAACCCCTGTTGGGCTGGTCAGCGTCTGGCCGGGGGCGGGGGCTGCGTGGGCGAGTAGGACGACGGTGTAAAGAGACATGACGAAGCCGAGCCTGAACAGCGGGTTCCTGAACATCAACCTCCCTCACGACGTCGGCGGCCCCGGCGGCGCACCGGTCCAGCAATGGATATCCGATTGGGGGGGTGCCGTGCAATGGGGGCTTGCGGAAGTAGCCCACCGGCCGGCCCAAGCGAAGCGGGCTCGTGGGCCCGACCCGAGCGGCAGACTAGGCTCCAAGTCACGGTGTGTCAAGGCATTTTTGAACAGCCGCGACCCCGATAAGTTCCAAAAATCCCTTGACAGTAGGGCCGTATCCCCTGTATACTCAATCGAGTAAAAAAACGGGGCAACCCATTCCCATTGTGAGAACCAACATCGTCTTAGCTCGATTCTAATCACGATCCCGTAAGGAGGTGATTAGGCTCGTAGTGTCGTCTACCTTATCCTCTTGAGGTGTCTTCTCGCTTTTACCTGCGTTAGAGAGGAGATGAATGGGATGAAGAAATTACTAGGCGTCATCGGAATCCTGGCGCTGGCGGCCGCGATGCTTCCGGCTCAGGGGCACGCGGATCTGCGCGGTTCGTTCGCGCCGATTACGATCGCTAGCGGATTTTCCCAGGGATGCGAGACCGCGTCTCACCGGCCCGACGACGGCACCGGCACCATGTTGTTCCCGGTGGACGGCCGTCTCGAGCCCGAGTGGATCACCTTCACGGCGCGGAGCCTGGTGCCGGGCAAGGAGAACGCCCGCTCGATCTACCTGCACCTGAATGCCCAGCAGTCTGGGTATTTCGCGGTCCTCAAGACCGATCCGAATTCGGACATTTCGTACTTCGATCCGGCCTGGAGCTACGACGGCAAGTACCTTGCCTACATCAAGGCTCAGGGCCTGGCCAGTGGCCTCTTCGTGCAGCAGTTCTTCGTTTCCGATGACTTCGAGGCCGTGTACGGCCCCGGCCTGGGCGCGGACAGCCCGGTGGACGCGGAGTGGCTCGTCACGAACGCCGGCGGCCCCCGCCATCCGTCCTGGCACCCGTCGTCCTACAAGCTCGCGTACGACACCGCGATCGGTACCTCGCGCGACATCTACATGGTCGACGTCGACGTCACCCCGGCGCACATCGACGGCGCCCCGGTTCGCGTGACGTTCGACGATGCCAAGGCCGAGCAGGATCCGACCTGGGCGCCGAACGGCACCGACATCGTCTACACCACGAACAGGTTCGGCCCGCTCCAGATCGAGATCGTGAACACCTCGCTCCCGCCGGCGGACCCGAACTACACGCACCTCGCCGAGCCGAATTTCGCGTTCGTCACGCACAACAATCCTTCGTACGACCCGACGGGCGCCTCGCTCCTCTATGACGCTCCCGGCGGCGAGAACGTGAACAACGTCGTTTCCATCTGGAAGCTCGACCTCGCGACGAAGGCGAAGTGCGAGATCCAGCTCGACAACCGCGCCGATGCCGATCCGTCGTGGTCGACGTTCGTGCAGCACACGCGGGCTCCCGAGAGTCTCCCGTTCTCGTACTTCCTCATGACGTCCCAGGCCGGCAACTTCGGCGTGAACATCTGGCGGGCGAACGCGATCAACAGCTGCCTCATCCCGCTCCCGATGGCCGTCGCGATCACGCCGTCGGTCGTCAACTACAAGAGCAACAATCCGCAGCCCTTCATCACCAAGATGTGGTTCCCGGCTGAGACCAAGTCGAAGGGCTATGTCTGCCGCTCGGCCAACACCGGCGGCGAAGGTGTCCGTCTCCGCGCGAGCATCTTCAACAGCCCGACGCTGCTCGGCCTCCCGGCCGATCAGGGCTCGTCCGGCGTGGTCGGCGTCAGCAACACGTCCTGCTTCGACACGGCGGACACGCTGAGTGTCAGCCCGCTCACGCTCGAGCGGACGATCACCTGCTGGTTCGACAAGCGGACGATCATCGATCGGATCAACGCCTTGGGCCTCACGGACACGCAGGTGCCGATGCAGATGACGGCGTACTCGAACCAGACGGGCCGCGGTTTCCAGGGCTTCGCCTACATCAAGGTGACCAAGAGCAACCTCTCGAGCTCCAACGTCGCCATGATCAGCAACTCGCCGAACCCCTTCAACCCGGTCACCCAGATCAAGTTTGCGGTCTCCAAGGCCGGTACGTACTCGCTCCGCATCTACAATGTGCAGGGCGCGCTTGTGAAGTCGCTGACCAGCCAGCGTTATGAAGTCGGCACCCACGAAGCGACGTGGGACGGCCGCACCAGCAACGGTGGCAAGGCTGCTTCGGGCGTCTACTACGCCAAGATCTCCGGCACCGACGGCGATGCGTCGTCGATCCGCCTGGTGATGGCGAAGTAAGCCAAGCGACACCGCTTCACGCAAAGGCCGCGGGGCTCGTCCCCGCGGCCTTTTGCTTTGGGGGCGCCGCGGCCTTGGGCGGTTGGCCGCCGCGGGGCGATTGGCCGGCTTCGGGGCGTTTGGCCCTCGGGGCGCTTGGCCCTCGGGTGATTGGCCGGCGAGGCGTGGGAGTCAGGAGGCTCGGACGTCCGACACTCGGGCTCAAGCTTGTTGCTGTTCGGCCCGCCGTGAGGCATGTCTCGCTAGCTAAGGGATTCGGATTGTGACGTGGTGACCGCGCGGGGCGTTGTCTGGAGTGCCATGTTGACGGTGGTCATGGCCGGTTCGAGCATGGGGATAGCTCGGGCCGGAACCCCACCTCTGACGGTGGCACTCACGCTCGAGGACTCGACGTTCTTGGTCGGACAGTCGATCTACCTCATCGCACGGTTGCGAAACAACGGAGCCCCATCGGATCGAGGGGTGCCGCACTCGTTGGGCTATTTCCGGATCAAGCTCTACAGCAAGGCGACCGGCCAGCTGATGAGGGATGTTCTGCCGGCCGGCTCTCGTGACGGCTTTGGGTTCCCACTCTTCCAGGGGACGACACTGCCTCCAGGCGAAGTCCGGTGCGCGCTGTTCGATATCCTGCTGCACTATGGGCAGGACCCGCCGAGATCCAGCCTCCTTCCTGGCCTGCTTCGATCCACTGGGTTACCTGCCGCTGATTACATCCTCTATTGGGATTACGTGCCCGACGAGGCGCACCCTTGGGCCCCACCGGCCTTGTTTCGAGGCGAGATCCCATTTTCCATTCGCCCCCTTTCCACCGATCTCCAAGAGCAGGCGCTCGTGTCGGAGTTCTTGTCGGCCATGCCCACGGTCGGATGGACCAACCAGCACTGTCGAGCCTGGCTGCCAAGGTTCTACGGATCGAAATTCCTCATTTCGATCTACCTGAGCACTGGGCAGCTGCTCGACGCGCTCGACTTCGACGACATCTTCAGACAAGTCACAGCGGCCGGCGCTCCCGCAGAGCGCAGGGCCGCCCTGCTAGCGCTACGTTTGAGCATGACCGACCGCGCGGGACGGTTCACACCGGAATGGAGAGCCCGGCTGGCTCAGACTCTCGAGAGCCAAATCGAGCGGGATGTCCTCGCGATGCCAAGGCGAATCCAGTGAGTGCCCTGGCCGGGAGGATTGATATTGGCTGGTCCGGTGGGATGCCGAGCAAGCCGCCGTTACATCGAACCTGAGGGCGCCAGACTGCGTGCGGGACGGGCCGCGCGGAGTTCACACATGGCCAAGCTCGCTGGCCCTGGCCGCGGCGGTGGGTAGCATGTCGCTGGGCAGGGGGCCTCCTGCGAGACCGGCGAGGTCTTCTGAGTCGCTGCGATCGGGCCGGCCTGCCCCCACTGAGCGCGATCAGGAGTTAACGTCGTGCCGATGAATCCGGAACGCCTGCCCCTTCTGGCTCTCCTCATCGCTGCGGTTTTCCTGGCCGGCATCGCCGTTCGAGATCTGATGGCTCCGGTGGATGGGCGGGATGCGAGCGGGAGCAATCGCGCTCATCGCGCTCGCACTCGCATTCGTCGGCGGCACACGGCTGGGTCGCAAGGAGCCACCGCGCATCACCCGACTCCACGGACTCGTTCCGAGCAATCCAGACGTGCGGCCTTCCGATTCCGTTGGGACGCAACTGGTCCTCGGGGGCGTGACGATTGCAATGGCGGGGCAGGATCGATGCGTCCTCGCGTTCGAAGGAGCGCCCTTCCTCACCCTCGATTCGCTAAGATCTGGTGTCCTTCTGACATGCCGTGTCGCGATCCCCGACGATGGGCGAGGTCCGATCGCCTGGCGCAGGCCATCCCCGGCCGCCTGGATCTCCCAGAATGTGATCTTCACCGAATCCCAGGGGGTCCGGTCGAGCCGCCCCAATCCGCATTCGCTGGCTCTCCGCCAGGGAAAGGACGAGCTCCTGCGCGTGCTTCACCTCGCACCGGGACGGGTCGAGATCCAAGGCGCGCTTTGG